>Ga0189292_10163_pt1 | contig 31940 bp, 29 predicted proteins | sample UW1oraminimetaG_FD_130317 | JGI IMG/M metagenome (GOLD analysis project Ga0189292, IMG submission 130317) | Marine microbial communities from the Costa Rica Dome - UW179A-orange mini metaG | ecosystem: Environmental > Aquatic > Marine > Oceanic > Photic zone | place: Costa Rica: the Eastern...
CCACCTCGTAGGATTTGACGCGTGGACTTGTCCCAAAGGCCGTTCGAACCCCATCCGGGCTGATCAGCTTGATGCGATCCCCGACAACGGCATTGAGCTGCAAAGCGACCCCTGAACCGATCGAGATCCCCTCTGGAAAGCGGCTCAAATCCCCTTGTTCGGACTGCGGATCTACTATCCCCGGAAGACTGTTGAGATCGCTTTCCGAGATGCCAAAAACCTCGACCCCGGCATTTCGGTTGCGCAGGGTCGACATCACCTGACCGCGTACCAAGGGTGCTGTGCGTGTCACGAAGGGCAATGCAGCCAAACGGTCTGCGCGGTCTTCGTAGTCTTCGATGGCGCGTGTGGTCTGGCCGGTCTCTGTCACCCGCAACGTTGTGTAGACCGTCACATGGGCGTTGGCGCCAAGGATTGTGCCAACGAACTCATGTCTGAAGCCTGAACGCACTGCCAGTGTCGCGATCAGTGCGAACACCGCCAAGGTGATGCCGATCAGGCTGATCCAGGTCATCACGCTAACCCCACCTTCCGCACGGCGCGCTCGCAAATATCGCCAGGCGATCATCCACTCGAAAGGGGCAAACGGGCCTGGGGTATTGCCTTTTGATCTGGCCATTGCGGCCTCCGGTCTGAGCTGCTCGGACGGACCGTGAGGCTTGACGTGCAGGAGGTCAAGCTTTGGCGCCTCAAGGAGGGCAAATGCACGAAATCGTGCTCTGCCAAGAACGCATGTTGTAGGATCACATTGTTTCGGCACGCACCCCTAAGACCAGGTTACTGGACGGTTCGTTTCGCAATCAGCGGGAATAAGACGCAATTTTCTTCAAGTTTTTGCGCGTTCGATCCGAGTGAAGCTAGGGATACGGTGAACAGATTGTGAGGGAATGGAAATGCCGAAAGATAATGAGTTCAGCCCGCAAAACATCACCCAAGATCAGAAAGCAATCTTTGCCTGCGATGCTGAAATGTTTCGCAAGGACTTCACCAAGCTTCCTTTCATGTTGAACCACAGTTTTGCTGACAGCCAGCTGTTTACGCTCCCCAGACTTGCGCGCGCAGCAGAGCAGCTGATCGAACAGGGACGCGGCCACCGCTTTATGGCACGCCAGGGACAGAATGATATCGGCGCAGGTTGGGGCGCGATGCCAACAGTCAAACAGGTTGCCAAAGCAATTGAATCGATCGGTGAACAAAACAGCTGGATGAAAGTGTCGGCGCTGAACGAAGCCGATCCTGAATATGTTGAATTTCTCGATGCGGCGACACAACAGATCGAGGATATGCTGGGACGCCCGTTCCGCGAGAACATCACCCACGCACAGATGACCGCCTTCATTTCTTCGCCAGGCGTCGCAGCGCCCTATCACATCGATCACGAGGAAAACTTCTTGTGCCAGGTGTATGGCGAGAAGGAAGTCTGTGTGTACGATCCTTCAAGCCGCGAAAATCTTCCAGACAATGAAATTGAGCGGTTCTATTTCGGCAAGATTGACGCCGCGCAGTACCGTAAGGACATGGACCATCATGGCAAGGTCTTCCACCTGACCCCCGGCACAGCGGTGCACCATCCTTCGCTTGCTGGACACTGGGTAAAGAACGGGGACCAGCCTTCTGTCAGTGTGTCGCTTGTATTCTGTACCAAGCAAATCGATCGACGCGCCTACACCTACCAAAGCAACTTCCTGCTGCGCAAAATGGGGCTTCGCCAGAAGACGCCCGGGACCTCGCCCCATTGGGATGGTCTGAAAGCCAATGCGATCCACGCGATTTCAAAGCGCAATCCACAGTCCTATCAGGAACTGATTTTTTCCGGTCCGTCACGTATCAAGGCCCCTGCACGCCTTGCAAAACGTCTGATCAAAGGCGCGCCCCCAGCCAACTAGACGTGACTGGTTGCAGAAAAGAAAAAAGCCCGGCATCTGCCGGGCCTTTTGAAATTTCGCTTTTCAAAGACTACGATGCATTGTCGTAGGCACGTTCACCGTGAACGCTCAGGTCGGGACCATTGACTTCGGTCTCTTCATCCACGCGCAGCGGCGTGACCAGTCCCACCAGCTTGATCAAAACAACAGTCACAACAATGGTATAAACCCCGACGACGACAAGGCCGCCAGCCTGCGCGACAAAGCTGCCAGCCCCGAAAACCGCAATCATCAATGTGCCAAAGATACCGCCGACACCGTGGACAGCGAACACATCCAGCGTGTCGTCGATCTTCAGACCGTTTCGGATCAGGTTCACGGCCTCCTGACATAAGACCCCCGCAATCGACCCGATGATGAGCGCTTCCACAGGTCCCACGAACCCGGATGCTGGGGTGATGGACGCCAGGCCTGCGATTGTACCTGTAACGATGCCCACGAGTGAAGCTTTGCCGAACTTGATCTTTTCCCACAGCGCCCATGTCAGCGATGCGGCCGCAGCAGAAATATGGGTGACTGTCAGCGCCATGGCTGCGCCGCCATCCGCTGCCAACTGCGATCCACCGTTAAATCCGAACCACCCGACCCACAGCATCGCAGCGCCGATCATAACAAAACCGGGTGAATGCGGAGGTGTGGTCGAATTGCGGCGGCGGCCAAGGAAAACTGCCAGCAAAAGCGCCGCGATGCCTGCGGTTTCGTGCACGACGATACCCCCCGCGAAGTCCCGCACACCGGTCTCTCCGAAGATGCCGCCATCTGCCAACATCCCACCTCCCCAGACCCAATGGACAACAGGCGCATAGCACAGCAGCATCCAGAGGGCCGAGAAGAGCAGAACGAACCTAAATCCGATCCGTTCAACATACGCGCCAACAATCAGCGCAGGCGTGATAATCGCGAATGTCATCTGGAAGGCGAAAAAGAGAACTTCTGGCAGGGTACCTGAGAGGGTTTCCGCATCGATCCCGGACAAGAACATCTTATCCAAGCCGCCCCAGAAGCCGCTTGTTCCGCCACCAAAAGCAATAGAATAGCCCGCGACGAACCAAAGAATGCTCATCAGGCATGCGATGGCGTAGCAATGCATGAAAACGCTGAGCACGTTCCGGGCCCGCACGAGCCCCCCGTAGAACAAGGCCAGCCCCGGCAATGTCATGAACAGCACCAAAGCCGTTGCAACGATAATCCATGCGGTATCTGCACCGTTCATGGCGTTCCCCCCTTTTCCATACCTCAAGTTGGTGCCGCAAAAAGCGGCAGTCACGCGCGAGGAAAAGAAGCAAAGAGAGAATTGACCGCCTAAGAATACATCAAATTGCAAAACGATTATGATGTAATCACATAATCAGCGCACTTGCATAATATTTAGACATTAGAGAAAACTGCGAGACGCGACCCAGCGCTATCCCAAAAGGGTCCTGACAGGGTCCACAAGCGCCTCCCCAAGTGCCCGACTTCCCATCGCGTCAAGATGTACCCCATCAGGCAAAGCCCCGGACGTTACGCTGGCCGCATCGAAGAACCCGCAGCCCGCTTCATCTGCGAGACCCTTAAGGTATCCCGCGAGCTTTCTGGGCTCTTCAAGATCGCGCGCGGTAAACCAGCCTTCGCTGTCCTGAACCGGGCATGGCGGCGAGACGATCAGGATCTGAGGAACCCAAGACGGGTCGAGATAGGGATGATTTCGCACAATCTCGACAAGCCGGGTCACCCCGCGCAGAGCTGCGCGCGCCGATTTTTCAGCCACCATGATGTCGTTGATCCCCAACATCACGATGAAAAGGTCGAGCGGTTGATGACTGTGCAAGAGCGTCGGCAGCACATCGCAGCCTGCGCGCAGATAGCTGGCCTTTGGGTCTCCAAAGACGGTCGTGCGCCCATTCAGCCCCTCGGAAATCACCTCATAGCTGAGACCGAGACCGTTCTGCAGCGCGATGGGCCAGCGGTCGCTACGGGCATGGCGCAGACCAGCGTCGGGTGGCGCGCCGAAGGTGAGGCTGTCGCCAAATGCGAGGATCGTTTTCATGAGGTTACGTTTAGGCGATGCGGGCGTGCGCGCATAGGGAAATACGTGCTAGCGTTTGGGGCCGACCCGGTTTGGTGAGGCTCGTCTTGAGCCGTCTTGTCGGGAAAGAAGCGGCGCCGCCCCGAATGCGGGACACGGAACGGTTCTGATGCAAGCCAACGGTCACCCCCTTGCCAATAACCCTGGCTTGAGGGGTTTCCCCAAGCATCATTGCAAATGCGGTTCAGGCATCTTTCGAGGGGCGTTCCCCCGAGGACAGAACCGTGTCCTGCTGTATGGCGAGGGCAATACCCCGCGTCGGATCCGATGCGGCGGGGGTTTAGCGAAAGGGGGTTAAGGTGTGGTTAACGGGGCGTTCGACGCCCCCCGAACAAATAGTTAGTAGCACTCATCAATTGAAGCAACGATCGCGAAGGTCTCTTCAACAACTGCTTGGAACTCGTCCATGCCATCTCCAACCACTCGCCAGCCGTCTTCCAAGTGCTCGGCTATCATTTTCATGCTTGTGACCTCATGTTCCAATTCATGAATTGCATACCCGACGCGCGCAATTTCCATAGCAGCGCCCTCGTCTTCTTCTGACCAATCTGGTCGTATCTCCTTGGATTCACGGTATTGCTCAACGCTAGCACCGGAGCGCATCACTTCAGAATACAGCCTTAGCCCTGCTTTCTTAGAAGGGTTGGGTGTTTTGGCTTTCTTTTGCCTGCAGTGCATATCATTTAAGGACTGCATGAGATCATCAATCCATTTCTGAACCCGCTTAAGCTGCTCTTTTGAGATCTCGTCGTCTTTCTTAATCGTGTTTCCAGTTTTTGCAGTATCTTCTTCTTTTTCTTTACACTTGCACTTTGGAGAGACGTCGACGGTTTCTATCTCGTTGGTGATCTTTGCCTCAATCCGACAGTCGTCACCTGTGCTGTCATTATTTCGTGCAGCGATGGCTCCCGAGGTAACCGACTCGACCGTCAGTACTTTTTTGCTTGCGTCTCCGACCACTTCTTTGGAGATGGCCTTAAGTGTATCAACACCTTCCGAACCACGGACTTCCTTCCAAGTTTTCTTGGCAGAGACCCCACCGCTGACCCCAACAGCCTTACCTGCGTTCACCGTACCTTTTACATCTGGCGCCACCGGAGCAGTCGCACTTACACCGGCGGTCGTGTCTTGTTTCCCAGCAACGTTGACCCCAACTTCGGTGGTTGCTCCGGACTCGGCGGTTTTTGCAACAAGCACGAGACCGATCGGATGTTCTTCACCTGCAACGCTCACTTGGACACCGGAAGAGGCGCTCATATCCTCGTCTTTCAGGAAGCCGGTGATTGCACCACCAGCGCGGCACCTTAGTGTCACGACGGCCGACTCACATTTGCAGTCTTTGTCAGTTACAACTTTAAATACATGGGTTTCGCGGCCCAAACCACTATTACTGACTGCGGCGGTAGCACTGTAAAAGGTTGAGTCTGCATATGCTTTGGCGTTCAGATTGGCGCCAACAAAAGTCAGCCTCGCGCTTCCCCACCCACCATTTGAACGTTTGCGCGACATCGTCGTGGATTTTGTGACCGTCTCAATCACTTTACAGCCGTCACCTTTCCACTCTTTCGTGGTTTTCTCCAAGTCCGCCATTCTATTGTCCTCCCCTTACGCCTGATCCAATAGAAATTGCCGCTGAAATCAGACGTGATTCTTAGTTTCTACTTGAGGTAGAATGCCACTGATCTAAGATCTCCCACAAGGTTTTGAGGACGTTTGCTGCGCAAGGAGCGAATTTTGGAGTTAGCTTTCCGCGTAAATCTCCACCACCCGGGCCACCGCATCTTCGGCGCTAAGCTCGACGCTTTCCCCGGATTTCCGGCTGGTCAGCTCGACAACACCGTTTTTCAGACCCCTTGGGCCCACGGTGATGCGCCATGGCAAACCGATCAGGTCCATCGTGGCAAACTTACCCCCTGCCCGCTCGTTCCGATCATCGTAAAGCGGTTCCAGCCCGGCTTTGGTCAGGGCTGCATAGAGACCTTCACACGCCGCATCGGTATCCCCATCGCCCTGCTTGAGGTTTACAATGCCGCAATGGAACGGCGTGACGCCCTCGGGCCAGATGATACCCTTATCGTCATGGCTGGCCTCAATGATCGCCCCAAGAAGGCGTGACACGCCGATGCCGTGGCTGCCCATGTGAACGGGAACCTTGTTTCCGTCCTTGTCCTGCACAGAAGCCCCCATGGCCTCGGAATACTTCGTGCCAAAGTAGAAGATCTGGCCAACCTCGATACCCCGCGCCATACGGCGCCGCTCTTCGGGGATCTCGTTGAACGCAGCCTCGTCATGGGTTTCATCGGTGCGGGCGTATTTGGTGGTGAACTCTTCCATGATCGCCTGGCATTGCTCCACGCTGTCATAGTCGATCTCGCGATCACCAAAGGTCAGATCGGTCACGGCGCTGTCGTAAAACACCTCGGATTCGCCCGTTTCTGCCAGAACCAGGAATTCGTGGGTGTCATCGCCGCCGATTGGGCCGGAATCTGCGCGCACCGGGATCGCCTGCAGCCCCATGCGTTCATAGCTGCGCAGGTAGCTGACGAGGTGACGGTTATACGCATGCAGCGCGTCTTCCTTTGTCAGATCGAAATTGTATCCGTCCTTCATATAGAACTCGCGGCCGCGCATCACGCCAAAGCGGGGGCGGATTTCGTCGCGGAACTTCCACTGGATGTGATAAAGCGTCAGGGGCAGGTCCTTGTAGCTGGTGACATTGGCACGGAAGATGTCGGTGATCAGCTCTTCGTTTGTCGGGCCGTAAAGCATGTCGCGCCCATGCCTGTCGGTGATCCGTAGCATTTCCTGGCCATAGTCGTCATAGCGTCCGCTTTCGCGCCACAGATCCGCCGATTGAAGCGTCGGCATCAGCATCGGGATGTGGCCCGCACGGATCTGCTCTTCATGGACGATATCTTCGATCTTCTTGAGCACTTTGAAGCCCAGAGGCAGCCAGGAATAAATTCCGGCGCTGGCCTGTTTGATCATGCCGGCACGGAGCATGTAGCGGTGGCTGACGATCTGCGCCTCGGCGGGCGTTTCCTTGAGGACGGGCAGGAAGTAACGGGTCAGGCGCATGGGCTCTCTCTCGGGCGGTGACTGATTTGGGTTTCGTCTAGGCGATTGGTCTTGAACGGGCAAGACGGGCGCAGGGTTTCGCAGCCAACTGCTTGCTCTTTCCTGCGCCACGGCCCATGTCTAAGGCAATCTAGGAAGGTAAGGCGCGCATGGGACTGCCAGTAAGACAACAAGCCGTGTATTGGGGGATCGCCGCTGCGGTGTTCCTACTTCTGCTCTGGGCGCTTGGTGACGTCATCCTACCCTTTCTGGTGGGTGGCGCCCTGGCCTATTCCCTCGATCCGCTTGCCGATGCGCTGGAACGTTTGGGACTTTCACGCATTCTGGCGACAATCACGATCTCGCTTATTACGATCGTCATCTTTGTCCTCGCAGCCCTGATCGTCATCCCCCTTATGATCGATCAGTTGCTGGCATTGGTGAATGCCGCCCCGGAATTGTCCCGGCAACTGCAATCAGGCCTGTCAGAACGCTTCCCAGCGCTCGAAGATCCGGACTCAACTCTGCGCCAATCGCTTGCCAGTTTCGCAGCTTTCATTCAGTCCAAGGGCGGCGCTTTATTAAACCAGGTCCTCGCGTCTGCCGTGTCGGTCATCAACGCTGCGATCTTCATTATCGTAGTCCCGGTTGTGGCCTTCTATCTGCTACTGGACTGGGACAACATGATCGCCCGGATCGACGCGTTGCTGCCGCGGGATCATGCGCCGGTCATCCGAGATCTCGCCTATCAAATCGACCGCGTACTGGCGTCCTTTGTGCGCGGCCAGCTGACCGTATGTGTTATTCTCGGCAGCTTCTATTCCATTGCGCTGATGATGACGGGGCTGAGCTTCGGACTGATCGTGGGCGCTATTGCAGGGTTACTGACCTTCATCCCCTATGTCGGATCTCTGGTCGGAGGCACTCTGGCGATCGGGCTTGCGCTGTTCCAATTCTGGGGCGACTGGCTCTGGATCGCGCTCGTTGCAGTGATCTTTTTCGGCGGACAAATAGTGGAAGGAAACATCCTGACCCCGAACCTCGTGGGAGGATCGGTTGGCCTGCATCCTGTCTGGCTGTTGTTTGCCCTATCGGCCTTTGGTGCGCTCTTTGGCTTTGCAGGCTTGCTGGTCGCTGTGCCTGTTGCGGCCTCGATTGGCGTTCTGATCCGCTATGGGACGAGCCGATACACGTCCAGCAGATTGTACCGTGGTGTCATCGGACAGGATGACGGAGACGCCTGATGGCTGAACAATTGCCGCTTGACCTGCCTCTGCGTCCTGCGCTTGGGCGTTCTGAGTTTGCGGTGTCTTCGGCAAATTCCGACGCAATGCGGCTGGTGGAGGGATGGGAAACCTGGCCCCAAGGCAAACTCGTTCTTTATGGCCCGGAAGGGTCAGGCAAAACCCATCTGGCCCATGTCTGGGCGGATCTTTCCGGCGCGGTCGTCCTTCAGGCAAACGCCTCTGAAATAACCGAGACCACGGCCAAGTGCGTTGTCGTGGAGGACGTGCCTGAAATTGGGGGTCAGGTCGCGCTTGAGGAAGCCCTGTTCCACCTCCACAACCGCATCCTTGCGCAAAACGGACATCTTTTGCTGACTGGGCAGGCCACTCCCGCTGCCTGGCCGATTGCACTGCCGGATCTGGCCAGTCGCGTGCAGGGAACCCTGTCTGTCGCCCTCAATACGCCCGACGAAGACCTACTGTCATATATTCTTCTAAAACTTTTTGCAGACAGGCAGCTGACCCCATCCCCAAAGGCCCTTGCGACATTGGTTTTGCACATGGAACGTTCATTCACCGAAGCCGGTCGACTGGTCGCCGAGATGGATCGAAGGGCATTGGTCGGGCGGCGCAAGATCTCTGATGCGCTAGCGCGTGAGGTACTTGGACTGTCAGAAGCAACAGTACGCCCCCTTCCCTTGGACGACGCAGACACTTAAATCTCTGTCATGACCACTCCTGCAAACTTTCTGAAGGCTTCGTTCCCGTCCCCGATCGAAAAGCCCAAAGCCGAACGTGAAGGCCCGCAGCGTTATCTGAACCGCGAATTATCCTGGCTGGGGTTCAACTGGCGCGTGTTGGAAGAGGCCAGCAACCCACGCGTCCCCTTGCTGGAACGTGTTCGGTTTCTATCGATCAGCGCCGCAAACCTTGATGAGTTCTATTCTGTTCGTGTGGCAGGTCTTCGGGAATTGGCACGCGAAGGAAACCAGACGCCGGCGGCAGACGGTCGAACACCGGCAGAACAGCTGGTCCTGATCCACCGCGACGCGCGTAAGTTGATGGCGGAACAACAAGGCGTTTGGTCTACCTTGAAAAAAGAAATGGAACGTGAAGGTATTTCCTTGCTGACACGCTCGAAGCTGACCAAAGGCGATCTGAAGCACCTTGAAGACGTTTTCCTGTCGAACGTCTTTCCAGTTCTCTCACCGCTTGCGATTGATCCGGCACACCCTTTCCCGTTCATCCCGAACACAGGCTATTCCCTTGTTCTTGGTCTGGAACGCGCGCGCGACGGCAAACAGCTGCAAGCGCTACTGCCCATTCCGGGCCAGATCGACCGGTTCATTCGCTTGCCCGCCAGACGCGGAAAAATCCGCTTTCTGCCGCTGGAAGAACTCCTGCTTCTGAATGTGCCGCTCTTGTTTCCGGGCTATGGCCTTGAAGCGCATTGCAGCTTCCGCATCCTGCGCGACAGCGATCTGGAACTGGAAGAAGAAGCCGAAGATCTGGTGCGTGAATTTGAAACCGCGCTCAAACGCAGACGGCGTGGCGAGGTTGTGCGCTTACAGTTTTCAGCGGGTGCGCCAGAAGAACTGACCGAGATTGTCACAGACGCGTTGCATGTGCTTCCTGATGAGGCGATCGAGGTCCGCGGGATCATTGGGGTCGCTGATCTCAAAGAGCTTGTGATTGACGAACGGCCAGATTTGCTATGGCCGAACTTCACCCCGCGCGTTCCCGAACGTGTTCAAGACCACGAAGGCGACATGTTTGCAGCGATCAAGCAGAAGGACATGCTGCTGCATCATCCGTATGAAACCTTCGATATGGTGATCCGTTTCCTGCAGCAGGCCGCGCGTGATCCCAATGTCGTAGCGATCAAACAAACGCTTTACCGAACATCGCGCGACAGTCCGATTGTGGCAGCGCTTTGCGAAGCCGCGGAAGATGGCAAATCGGTCACCGCCCTTGTGGAGCTGAAAGCCCGCTTTGATGAGGCTGCAAATATTCGGCAGTCCCGACGCCTGGAGCGGTCTGGCGCCCATGTTGTCTATGGGTTCATCAACTACAAGACACATGCCAAGATCAGCACTGTGGTACGCCGAGAGGGTAAAAAACTTGTGACCTACACCCATTACGGCACAGGCAATTACCATCCGATCACGGCGCGCATCTATACCGACCTGAGCTTCTTTACCTGTGACGATGCACTGGGTCGCGATGCCACGAAGGTGTTCAACTATGTCGGCGGATATGCGCAACCCTCAGAGCTGGAGAACCTGTCGATCAGCCCGATCGACATGAAATCCAAGCTGATTGATATGATTGGTCGCGAGGCAGAATTTGCCCGGCAAGGCCGCCCTGCAGAGATCTGGGCCAAGATGAACTCGATCATCGAGCCCGACGTGATTGATGCGCTATACGACGCCAGTCAGGCGGGCGTGAAGATCAACCTTGTGGTACGCGGCATTTGTGGGGTGCGTCCCGGCATCAAGGGCCTAAGCGACAACATTCGCATCAAATCAGTGATTGGCCGGTTCCTCGAACATTCGCGTATTGTTTGTTTTGGCAACGGCCACGGTCTGCCGTCAAAGAAAGCACGTGTGTTTATCAGCTCAGCCGACTGGATGGGGCGCAACCTGAACCGCCGCGTGGAAACGCTTGTGGAAACCAGAAACGCCACCGTGAAAGCCCAGATCGTCAACCAGATCATGGCAGCTAACCTGGCCGACGAGGCGCAAAGCTGGGTGCTGGATGCTGATGGTGGTTTCACGCGGTATCCTGTGCCCGAGGGTAAAACTGCCTTCAATTGCCACAGGTTCTTCATGGAAAATCCGTCACTTTCCGGTCGGGGTAGTGCGGGCGCATCCGATGTGCCTAAACTGGCGCATAGCCGCGACGATTGATCCCGCCTCTCAAGGGTTGCTTGACCCGGCCAACCCGCAGTTTCTAGTGTTAAGTTTGAGGGGTCAGGCGCGAGGGGGTGCGCGTGGACGAAGAGGTTGCTACGCAAATGGACTGGTCCCCATTTTCGCATCAAACACTATTGGACCCAGAGGCACGGGCGCTCAGCCGCGTCGGTGTTATCGATGTCGGCTCGAACTCTGTTCGCATGGTCGTTTTCGATGGCGCTGCGCGTGCACCTGCATATTTCTACAACGAAAAAGTCATGTGCGCCCTGGGCGCAGGTCTGTCGAGCTCTGGCATCCTGAACCCGGACGGTCGCATCCGTGCGAAGGCCGCGATCATCCGGTTTGTGAAACTCGCAGATGGTATGAAAGTAACCCCCTTACTGGCCGTTGCGACCGCAGCTGTACGCGAAGCCACGGACGGTCCGGCCTTCTGTGAAGAGATCGAGGCCGAAACGGGCCTGAAACTTTGGGTGATCGACGGGGAACAGGAAGCAAGGTTCTCGGCGCAGGGAGTTTTGCTTGGTTGGCCCGGTGCAGAAGGCCTGATGTGTGATATCGGCGGGTCGTCGATGGAAATCGCCGAAATTCAGGACGGCGAGGTGGGGCGGTGCGCAACTTCATCCCTCGGCCCCTTGAAACTTGCAGATGTCAAAGGCGGCAAGAAAGGTTTGCGCAGCCATATCCAGTCCGAACTTGCGCAACTGGCAGAAACGGTTCCGGTGCGGCACAAACGGCTCTACCTCGTCGGAGGATCCTGGCGCGCCTTTGCCAGACTGGACATGCTTCGCAAGGGATATCCGCTTGCTGTTCTGCACGAATACGAGATGTCACCCAAGTCCATTCGCGCCACGATAGATTGGATAGAAACAAACGATATCAATGACTTGCGAATTCTGACCGGCATAGGCCAGGCACGCATGTCACTGATCCCCAAGGCAGTTCAGGTGCTGCGCCCCCTTCTTTCGACGTTCAAACCAAGTTCCGTTGCTGTCTCCAGTTTTGGTATCCGCGAAGGCGTGCTTTATGAACAGATGTCAGACAGGCTGCGCCGTCGTGATCCGCTGATCGAGGCCAGCCGGTTTGCCGAAGCGCGCAGCGCACGCATGCCCGGGTTCGGCAAGGTTCTCTTCGAATTCATATCGCCGCTCTACAAAGGGGCACGCGAAAGCGAGCGTCGGTTGGTGCGCGCGGCGTGTCACCTGCATGACGTAGGCTGGCGTGCCCACCCGGACTACAGGTCCGAAGTGGTCTTTGATACCGCGACCCAGGCCAACCTCGCGGGTATGACCCATGAAGAGCGTATCTTTCTGGGGCTATCGCTGCTTCACAGGTACAAAAACAGCCGGGCCGGCAGCCGTTTTGAACCCTTCTTCGACATGATTACGCCGGAAGAACAAATACGCGCCGAAGTGTTGGGAAAAGCGTTGCGTTTCGGGGCAATGTTTGCAGCTGAAGACGGTGAATTTCTGGGCAAGCTCAAATGGTTTCCAAAGAAAAAGATCCTTGAGGTACACATGCGAAAGGACCTTGCCATTCTGCTCGGTGAGGTGGCCCAGGCCCGCTTCAATTCGCTGGCAAAATCACTCGAAGCACAATCACGCGTGGTGATGCGGTAAGATACCAAAGCCTATAAATCGACGTCCCAGGACACGGGAAAATGGTCGGAGGCTGTTAACAAGGCCTCGCGCATTTCAGGGTCGGCATAGCATTGAATGTCATCGAACGGATGCCAGATCCGCCAACGCCCGTTGAGTGCCTTCAGACCAGGTGACACCATAATGTAATCCAGCAGCACGCTGAGCCATTGTTTTGTGTCGCGATTGAAGAAGCGCGCGGTCACTGGGGTGGCAGCCAGACGCCGGCGAAGCCCGAGTTCGACATGGGGGTCGTAAAGCTGCTGCTCTGGCGCGCCATCATGACCGAGGACAATTTCGACACCGGAGCGCCCGAAGAGTTCCTCAAACTCGTCAAGCCCCGGACCATCATTCAGATCCCCCAGCACCACAAGGGCATCGCCTTTGGCCAAATCCGCCTCCACCCGTTTGCGAAGCCAGATGCATTGGGCAAGTTGCTTGCGCCGGTTCTCAGTTGAAATCCGCTTCGCTTCGTTTGATGACTTGGCCCCATGGGGCGCCTTTGATTTGGCATGCACCCCAATCAGCCGTAGCGAATTGCCCCGTTTGGTTTGAAGCGAAACCTCAAGCGGCGGCTTGGAAAACGCAATCGTCTCGGGCGCATCGTCGACATCGAGATCTCGTGGCATTGTCAGATCAAAACGCGGGATCAGCCCATCGGCTCTTGGATCATGACGCGCACTCATCGCGTCGGGATCGTAAAGCAACGCGATTTCCTGCTGGGTGTCATTGGTGAAGCCGATCAACGCTTCCCGCGCCCGCAATCCGTAGATCTGCGCAAAATTCTCCAGCGCGGCGACCGTTGACCGGTGCGGGCTATGATCAGGTGCTTCGATCACCATGACGGCATCTGCATCAATGGTCCCGAACACATGACCCAAGGCATCTGCCTGCATTTGCTTGGTGACATTGTATCTTGCCGACCAGCTTCCGTCGCGTATCAGGGCACCATCATCTTCGAAAAGGCTGTTGAACCATTCGACGTTATAGGTGGCGAGACGCATTCAGGCGGCGGACTTCGTGCTGATTTCTTCCCAAGCACGGTTGATCGCGATCAGCCGTTTTTCGGCCAGCTTGATCGCTTCTTCAGGAACTCCGCGCGCCATCATTGCGTCCGGATGGGTTTCACGCACCAAGGCCCGCCATGCCGTTTTGACGTCCTCCATCGGTGACCCCGGACGTACACCCAGAATTTCATATGGATCACGCGGGGCATCGGGGACAAATTGCGACCGGATCGACCGGAAGCAGGGCTCTCCCAAACCAAAGATTTCCGCGATACGGGACAGGAACGCATCTTCTGCGGGGTGATAGCTGCCGTCGGCCACCGCGATATGGAACAGACCTTCCAGAAGATCGGTGAGCGGGCGTTTGTCATCGCCAAACATCCGAGCAATCCGCTGCGCATACTCTTCAAATCCCGCCACATCTTCACGGGCAAGATTGAACACACGCGCCGCATTGGCTTCCTCAGAAGGCGGAATGGTGAAGACCTGACGAAACGCTGCAACCTCAACACGCTTCACCAGACCATCGGCTTTGGCCATCTTCGCCCCAAGTGCGATCACGGCAATGGCGAACGCAACGGTGCGCTCCGGCGGGGTGCGTAAACGGTCAAATACCTGCGCAAGGCTTTCGCCCTGGCGCAATGCGGCGAGCGCTTCGCTTATACGGATCCAAATCGACATAAGCCTAGGCCTAGCTTATTGCACACGCCCTGTCAGGGGGCCTCACAAAACCTTGCGCATCAAAATGAGATCCATCCATCGCCCGAACTTTCGACCCACTTCAGGCAAGACCGCGATCTCTTCATAACCTAGGGCTGCATGAAAAGCCTTACCGTCTGGGTTTTCGCTGCTGATACCCGCCCAAATGGTGTGAACACCCGCGTCACGCGCATGATCTTCGACCGCTTCCATCAGACCACGACCGAAGCCTTTTCCTCGGGCATCGGGTGCAAGCTGGATCGTGTGTTCTTTGGTACGCGCATATCCCGGTCCACTGCGAAACGGGAAGTACGTCGCAAATCCCACGACCTTGCCGTCTTGTTCTGCAACAAAAAAAGGACGCCCCGCTGCATTGGCCTGCACCAGTTCCGCGACCTCTTTCTCGGCGTTTGTGAATGTCGCTGCCGTATCACGAATGATCTGGTTCCAGATCTTGGCGATCTGGGGGAAATCGTCTTTTACGGCAGGACGGATCATAAGGAGACCTCTCCTTTCGGGGTGTCAAAACGGGCGGAAATCTTTGGATCACCGGGCACGATTATGACCCGCTTATCAGGCAGATCAGGCAGCAATGCCGCCTCTGGGTGCGCCACAGAAACCTCTAAAAGCGACACGCCAGCGTCCGGCAAACGCGCCTGAGGCGTTTCGCCGTGCCAATACAGAACCGAGGGCGCAAGCAAACCCAACGGGCTGTCGATGGGGGTTGTCATGTCCCAACGCAAATCGCCACGCGTTCGCGTCTCGGGTACGGGATAGTTGCCGGGTAACTGGGCATAGTTCTCTATTGGATCTGACGACCAGACCCATGCCACAAGCCGGGGACTGCCCGAAAATGCATCCAACCCAAACCATCTTGCCTTGGCCGGATGTGGCAAGCTGGGATCAATGGCGATGACCTCAAGATAGGTTTTCGGGCCCAGTGACAAAAGACGGTTATGGGTGCCCATGAAATGATGCTGTCCGCCCGGGGCCAGCGGAACACCCAGCAGATCTTCGGTGAACTGCGTGCCCTCATCGAGGGTTTCAGCGGCGATAACGATATGGTCGAGTGCAAACATTGCAACACGCTAGCGCCACGCCTTGCGCAAGAAAATAGAGCTATCGAAGATGCGTCGAGAAAAAGTGCGTTAACCTGCGCCAAAGCTCGGGTTCGGTGTCAAAATCAAACCCATGCCCCTGCCCCTCGGCCTGCCACAGCTCCACCGGACGTCCTGCATTTTCGCGCCGCGCCGCAAGCCTTGCTGTCATGTCTGGCGACCAGACGTCATCTGCAAGACCGACAGACAGGAACATCGGACCCTGATAGCGCTCCGCTGCGATTTCCGTGCCCGGCGCCAGACGCGTGTCCTCGCCCTGCATCACCCAAGCCCGAGGCGCATCCGGCTCAAGCAGACGCAAGGATTTTCCGGCGCGAAACGCGGCAGGATCGAACGCCCCCATCACAACATCAGACGGCGCATGGGCGGCAATGCAGGCATAAGGTTTGGTCGCGGGAAGAAGGCTCGCCAAAAGCATCGCCAACTGCCCTCCCATGGACCATCCAAAGAGCCCAACCTGCCCCGAGCACCAGTCATGCGCCGCAAATTCATGCCCTGCATCGATCATGGGCTGAATGGAAACGTCCTGAATGGGACCCGCCCCCCAGAAATCCCCGGTGCCATAGCTGAGAGGCAGGGCCGCAAACCCATGCGCCGCCAGGATTGCGGCAAATCGATGGGACCAGCCCGCCATCGGACCCTCAGATCCGTGCAGGATCACGATGCCGGGTGCAGGTTCGTCAGGGGCGTAAATCGGACCATGAGCCCCAAACTGGCAAAGTCGCATTGCGTTCTCCCAATCGCGCCGGGTGCAGGCCACGCCCTGCGAGACCTTCTAAACTGCCTGACTAGGCGCGCGCGGCGCGGATCAGATCGAGGATGTCTCGAGCGGCAGACGGAATATTTGTCCCCGGCCCAAAGATTGCCTTCACGCCAGCCTTTTCCAGAAACGCATAATCCTGATGCGGGATCACACCCCCGCAGATCACGATGATGTCGCCCGCGCCAGCGGCCTCCAACGCGTCTATCAGCTTGGGGGCCAGCGTTTTATGTCCTGCGGCCTGACTTGAGATCCCGATCACATGAACATCGTTGTCGATCGCATCCTGGGCCGCTTCCTCTGGTGTCTGGAAAAGCGGGCCGACATCCACGTCAAAACCGATATCAGCAAACGCGGTCGCGATCACCTTGGCCCCACGATCATGCCCGTCTTGCCCCATCTTGACGACGAGCATTCGGGGGCGCCGGCCTTCATCATTTGCAAAGCTCTCGACATCACGCTGGATCTGGGCAAAGCCTTCATCGCCTTCATAGGCGGCTCCGTAGACGCCCGCGAGAGTTTTGACCTCTGCCCTGTGGCGGCCAAATGCGTCTTCCATTGCCATGCTGATCTCTCCCACCGTTGCGCGCGCACGCGCAGCTTCCACAGCTGCTTCCAACAAATTGCCGCCTTCGTTTGCGCGGCGTATCAGTTCTGCCAGTGCGGCATCGCAGGCCGCGCTGTCGCGTTTGCCACGGACGTCGCTGAGCCGCGCGACCTGCGCGCTGCGCACCTGCATATTGTCGATATCGAGAATGTCGATCTGGTCTTCTTTCTCCAGACGGTACTTGTTGACGCCCACGATCACCTCTTCGCCGCGATCGATCATGGCCTGCCGTTTGGCAGCACTTTCCTCGATCCGCAGCTTAGGCATGCCGGAGGCGACCGCCTTGGTCATACCGCCCAATTCTTCGACCTCTTCGATCAGTCCCCATGCTGCGTTGGCCAGATCAGATGTCAGCTTTTCAACGTAGTAAGACCCAGCCAGCGGATCGACGACCTTGGTCACCCCGGTTTCTTCCTGCAAAATCAACTGCGTGTTGCGTGCAATCCGCGCTGCGAATTCGGTCGGCAGCGCAATCGCCTCATCGAGCGCATTCGTGTGCAGCGACTGCGTTCCGCCCAGAACGGCACTCATCGCCTCATAGGCGGTCCGGACCACGTTGTTGTAGGGGTCCTGTTCGGCCAAGGACACGCCTGAGGTCTGGCAATGCGTACGCAGCATCATCGATTTGGGGTTCTTTGGTTCGAACTCGGACATGATGCGATGCCACAGCTGACGCGCCGCACGCAGCTTTGCCGCCTCCATGAAGAAGTTGGTCCCGATGGCGAAGAAGAACGACAGGCGGCCTGCGAATTTATCGACATCCATGCCCCGTTCGAGGGCCGCACGCACGTATTCGCGCCCATCTGCAAGCGTGAAGGCCAGTTCCTGGACGAGGTTCGCCCCGGCTTCCTGCATGTGGTAGCCGGAGATCGAGATCGAGTTAAACTTTGGCATTTCGTTCGAGGTATATTCGATAATGTCGGCAATGATCCGCATCGATGGCTCAGGCGGATAAATATAGGTGTTGCGCACCATGAACTCTTTCAGAATATCGTTCTGAATGGTGCCCGAGAGCGCCGCACGATCAACGCCCTGCTCTTCCCCAGTCACAATGAAATTGGCGAGGATCGGGATCACGGCCCCGTTCATCGTCATCGAGACGCTGACTTTTTCCAGCGGGATCCCATCGAACAGAATTTTCATATCTTCGACGCTGTCGATGGCCACGCCGGCCTTGCCGACGTCGCCCTCTACCCGGGGGTGATCGCTGTCATATCCCCGGTGCGTGGCAAGATCGAAGGCCACAGAAACGCCCTGCTGGCCCGCCGCCAGTGCCTTGCGGTAAAACGCGTTTGATTCCTCGGCGGTCGAGAAGCCCGCATATTGACGGATGGTCCAAGGCCGGCCGGCATACATGGTGGCTTTGACGCCACGCGTGAACGGACCGAACCCAGGCATCTCGTTCAGTGCAGGCAGGTCTTTCACGTCTTCCGCCGTATAGATCGGCTGCACCGGAATGCCCTCCAGGGTCTGCCAGGTCAGATCCTCAAGCGGGCGGCCGCGCAATTCTTTGGTGGCAAGCTCAGCCCACGCCTGTTTTCCTTTCGTCATAGTGAAGTCCTCTTCCTGGTCGTACCGAGCCCTCGATGTCTTCCGGGCCCTCGATGTAAGACGCCAGACCATCTGCACCTGCGCGCAGCCAGGTCAGATCCTCGGCATAATCCAGCCGCATCTTGGCATTCTGTGTTTCGGAAAATGGGAGCCAACGCCCTGACCCAAACCCCAAACGGGACAGGACCTCTGGCGGTGCACCCTGTTCGTGCAACAGCTTGCGCAGTTCTTGTTGTGGCAGGCTTGAATGATGCCACTCTCTGGTCGCTTGAAACCTCAGATCCAGCTTTCGGCCAAGCAGAGCGCTGAGCTGTACCTCGGGCAAGCCAATCAGCGCCTCGAAGGGCCACACCACCCGGTCGGCATCTGGAAAGGCCATAGCCATATCGGAGACAAGATGGGACCATCGCCGTGGTTGGATCGTCATGGCATGAAGCGCCGCCGCATTGGGTGGTGCATGCCCTTGCTTGAGGCAGAACGCCAGTACCGATCCCCAATGTCGTTCGTAGCTGCGGATTGCCAGTGCGACCCGTGTCGGATGGGGCTGGAACGCTTCTGCAACCCGCGACATGCGTGCCCAGGCCTGCGGATAGAGCACACCGGATTTGGCACAATGGGTCAGACCGCCGTTCATGTTTTCTTCCGACACGATGAGCGTATGAAACCCCTGCGCTTCCAATCGCGAAATTTCGATCGCGATCAGACCGCGCGCCCGACGTGCACGCCGATGATCGTCGCGGGTCAGCTTGTCGGGCGCCTTGATCAGTCCCGTAAACAACCCGCCTCGGGTTTTGCCAGGTCCCCAAAACGCGATCCCATTTGCTTTGAGAACGCCGCGATTGGTGTTCAGGAAACGCTGCAGCGTTGTGGTGCCCGTACGATGGGCCCCGATATGTAAAATAACGTCCAAGACATACCCCCATACCCGGGACCCGCATTGTGCGGTGTCGAACTGGGCTGAGGATCAGCATGCGCTGCACTCCTTAAATGTGAGTTTCACACACGTGTTCTCAAAAAACATCGCAAGGGACTTCGCATTGCGCAGGCGCACCCCTATATCCGATATGACCGGAGGCCCTATGAGATACGTTTTTTCCTTTGTTCTTGCGTCACTACTCGCACTCGTCAGTCCTGTGCTTGCACAGGATTCGGACGCTGAAGCTGTACCTGAACTGCAGATCTTGCAGGCCGATAGTATCGATTTGAATGATTTTCTTTGGGTCGCGCGCCCTCTGATTGTCTTTGCCGACAGTCCAGCCGACCCAAGGTTTTCCGAACAACTTGAACTGATCGAGCGACGCCCGACCCCGCTGCTCGAACGCGATGTGGTCGTCATTCTGGACAGTGAGCGCAGCTCGGAGAGCGCTTTGAGGACCCAATTGCGCCCACGCGGCTTCATGCTGGTGATCATGGGCAAGGATGGCGAGGTCGAGCTGCGTAAGCCCGCCCCATGGAACGTGCGCGAGATTACCCGCACGATCGACAAAATGCCGCTGCGCCAGCAGGAGATCCGCGCGGGCGAGTAAGCTGATATGATGGCGTGACTGCGCATCGAACCTGCCTTAACGCCGAGGCGTTATTCGAACTCCATGATCACGTCGTCGACGGCAAGACTGTCGCCTGCGCCAGCATTAATCTTGGAGACAGTGCCCTTCCTTTCGGCGCGCAGAATATTCTCCATCTTCATCGCTTCAATCGTGCAAAGCGCCTGACCTTCCTGAACCTCGTCACCTTCGGCAACATCGACCTTCACAACCAGACCCGGCATGGGGCACAGCAACATCTTGGACGTGTCCGGAGGCAGTTTCTCGGGCATCAGCATTGCCAATTCAGCCTGACGCGGGCTGCGGATCGTAAACTTCAGGTCGGCACCGCGTGCACGCAAACGATAACCACTGGTGATCTTATCGACCTTGAAAGTCAGTCCAGCCCCGTCAACTTCAAACACTGCGAGACTGTCGCCTGGGGTCCAGTTACTCGAAACGCGGTGGCTGGTCCCATCGTCAAAGCTGACTGTGGATCCTTCGCTGTCAGCTGCGATTGTGACAGCAAAGGTGCTGTCTTGCAGCTTCACAACCCAATCCGTTCCTACGATGCGCTCATGGTTTCCCAAAGTGCCTGTAATGCGTGCGCGTCGGATTTCGGCCACGCGGTACATAGCAGATGCGCAGGCCGCGAGTTTCCTCAGCGCCCCCTCGTCCAGCGTGACGCCCTCAAACCCGTCGGGGTATTCTTCCGCGATAAACGCGGTGGTCATGTCCCCCGAGACAAACTTTGGATGGTCCATAACAGCCGCCACGAAAGGCAGGTTGTGACCGATCCCCTCAACCTCGAAACTGTCGAGCGCATTGCGCATGGTTTCGATCGCCGCACCGCGAGTTTCCCCCCACGTGCAAAGCTTGGCGATCATCGGGTCATAATACATGCTGATCTCACCGCCTTCGTAGACGCCTGTGTCATTGCGCACGATGCCCTGCCCGAGCGGTCCTTCGACCGGCGGACGGTAGCGCGTCAGGCGTCCTATTGAGGGCAGGAAGTTCCGATAGGGGTCTTCCGCATAGAGACGGTTCTCGATTGCCCAGCCATTGATCTTAAGGTCTTCTTGCTTGATCGACAGCGGTTCGCCATTCGCGATGCGGATCATTTGTTCGACCAGATCGACGCCCGTGATCAGTTCCGTCACCGGATGTTCTACCTGAAGGCGGGTGTTCATTTCCAGAAAGTAGAAGTTGCGGTCACCATCGACGATGAACTCGACCGTTCCGGCGCTGGCGTAACCCACGGCATGAGCAAGCGCGAGAGACTGTTCTCCCATCGCTTTGCGCGTGGCTTCATCGAGGAAGGGCGACGGTGCTTCTTCAACAACTTTCTGATTGCGGCGCTGGATGGAACATTCACGTTCGTGCAGATAGACTCCATTTCCATGCTGGTCACACAGCACCTGAATTTCGATATGACGCGGCTGGGTCACAAATTTTTCGATGAAGATGCGATCATCGCCAAAGCTGTTGGCAGCTTCGTTCTTGGAGGATTGGAAGCCTTCTCGCGCTTCCTCATCATTCCAAGCGATGCGCATACCCTTGCCCCCGCCCCCGGCGCTGGCCTTGATCATCACCGGGTAGCCGATGTCGATTGAAATCTTGACGGCCTCATCCGCGTCTTCGATCAGGCCCATATACCCGGGCACAGTCGAAACCCCGGCTTCCTGGGCGATTTTCTTGGAGGTGATCTTATCACCCATGCTTTCGATGGCGCCCTTTGGCGGCCCTATAAAAGCGACGCCGGCAGCATCCAGAGCCTCGGCAAACTTCGCATTCTCAGACAGAAATCCATAACCGGGATGAACCGCCTGGGCGCCAGACTTTCCGATCGCCTCCATGATCTTGTCGATCACGATGTAGGACTGGTTTGCAGGTGGTGGCCCGATGTGTACCGCCTCGTCTGCCATGTCGACATGCAGCGCATTCTTGTCCGCGTCAGAATATACCGCGACCGTTTTGATCCCCATTTTCCGCGCCGTCTTTATGACGCGGCAGGCGATCTCACCCCGGTTGGCAATCAATATCTTCTCAAACATCGGTCGTAGTCCTTTAGCAGAAAATGCCCGCACAGCGCGGGGCGCTGGCGGGCAAAAAAGTAAAATCACCCCGCAGGCATAGCCCACGCGGTGATTGAATTTCAGATTGGCTTATCTGTGAGTTATGGTCGGCAGACGCCCGCGTCGTCGCACAGCGCGCCTGCGGCTGCGCCGATTGCTGCGCCGGTGACAACATTACCGTCCATAATCGCAGCGCCCACCGCGCCAATACCGGCACCAACTGCAGCGCGTTCACCTTCCGGCGAGAGGCACCCTGCGAGAAGCGCGACAGAGCCCGCTGCGAGAATAAGTTTGATCGATGGCATTTATGCTCTCCTTCTTGACCGCTCTGGGTGAACTCTGCCCTTGCTTGCGCCCTCATTTCAAGGGGAAACAGAAACTCATTCTTGGGAATGGCCGTGCGTTGCAAGTCCTCAATCCCCTTTTGAGCGGCGCGAGACACCCAAAGAAGTCCAGTCAAAACGATCATGGCGTCCACCCATCCGCGAAAAGCTGGGGGAAGCTTGCCCTTGCGGCACGATAGTCAATCTGGAGAAGCGCTTCGTAGCTCGCGGGATCAAACGGGTCTTCGGCGGGCATTACTTCGCGTTCAAAGAGCCACGACAGACGGCCTGCATCGAGATTCCCACGCTCAAACGGCTCTTCCCCGAATTGATGGAGAAGTGCTTCCATGAACCCTTCATCGGCCCGCTTGTCAGCCGGCTTGCGATCCGGATGGCGTTTGCGCGCAATCAAAGGTGTCGCCCCCTTGGGGTTCGCACGGCGCAGGGTGAACTGGAAGTCGGTGCCGGGAAGACGTCCGGGGAACCCCCGGTGCTTGGTCATATACGGAAGTGCCATCACACCCCTCCGACACAGGCGGGGCGGGACAAGCGGGGCGCACTTACGCACGCCCCGAAGTTATCAGTTGTACTTGCCCGTGAAGACAGGTTGTGGAGCAACCGGAGCAGGATCGACATAGACGATCTCTTCCTCGGGTGCCGAACCGCCACACGCGGCCAAGAAGCCAACCAGCCCGAGGGCTGCGGCGAGTTTAAGGGTGTTCGACATGTTTCTGTCCTACCTATATAACGGCGCGCCTTAGGGCCCCCGGCCCGCGGCGTGCTTCTTGACGAGATACAGATCACCGGAAGGTAATCCACATAAAGAATACCGCACAAGGTTACGAAAATAAACGATTTATTTAGTTGTCCACAGAATTTCTTGCAAATCGCTATATATGGGGTCTTCATCAGAAAAACTCCAAGATGCAGCGGTTTTCATCGACGGAAAACTCACCAATGAACTGGGTCGCCTCGGGATCAGGGATGCCCCGCACGACATTTCGATCCATCATGACCACGAGAATCTGGTTGATTTGTTCGCCGGTCGCAGAAATCAACGGCAGAGCGATTGCAGCGCAGACAGCATCGAAATCCGCCTCAACGCTTTCATAGCTTCTTGCGACACCGTCGCGTGCAATTTCTGGTGTCAGCAACCGGATCACCAGAACCGGTTCCCCTGCGGGCGCTTCCCACAGAATATCCACGGGCGCAAAGGGCTGGCCACTGGGTAAAGTCAAAGGTTCGGCCATAACCGCAACCGGCATTAGAACGATGGCGACCAAACAAAGGCACCATTTGAAGAAAGCTCTGAAAAGAAGAACGGGTCCGGCCTGAACCGGACCCGTGACCAGCGCCCTACCACGTACCAAGCCACGCGTGTTATCGCGTGCTCCTCCCTCGGATGTGTGGTCGCGCCGTGTGCGAATCGCTAATATGCTCATGTTCTAATCCACAGCCTCCCTGCGACGCAATGCCCTTGCGACCGTTCGTGTCTTAGGTGCGCCGCCGAGCCTTGCATGCGCTATCCAGCGTTGACGCAAATCAGGTTGCGCAAGAAATTCCTCGATTGCGGGCGTCAACCCCCATGGGAAATTGCAATCCATCCGACCTCCGGCACGAACGTGCAGCTCACCCCCGGCATCCCGCACTTCAACAACGGGTGAAAACCCCCGAACGGCGCGCAACCGCCGCCAAAGATCCTGACGGATCTGCTGCGCCAAGCGCCCCTTTCGAAGTGGTGGAAACCGAGTTTCGGCCACAATGTCGAAGCGCGCTGGCAGATGTCGGGCGACCGTCACGCTTTCAGCATCACGTTGAATATGAAAGTTACGCCGGCTCACGGACGGCGTGCCACGCAGTCGATTTCCACCAGCGCACCAACCGCCAAAGCGGTCACGCCAACGGTGGTTCGGGCTGGACGACGGTCTTCGGGGAAGAAAGTCTGATAAGTGTCGTTGAAAGCGGCGTAGTCGCGTTCGAATTCTGTCAGATAGGCGCGCATCTGCACGACGTGGGACAGATCGAGTTCCATGCGGTTCAGAATTAACGCGAGGTTCTGCATCACGCGGATGGTCTGCGCCTCAACACCTTCGGGAAGCGGGGCATCCGGCGCGTCCGGATCGGTTGGCATCTGGCCGGTCAAGATGACCCATCCGTCCGTTTCAACGGCATGGGAAAACGGGGCCACAGGACGCGGGCCATCCGAGAAGAGGTGGAATTCAGGCATATCGTGCGCTCCGCTCACAACGGAATATTGTCGTGTTTCTTCCAAGGGTTCTGCAGCCGCTTGCCCCTGAGTGATGCAAATGCCCGCGCGACCCGTTTGCGCGTGGATTTGGGCTGGATGACCTCGTCGATGAACCCGCGCTCGGCGGCAACGAACGGGTTGGCGAAGCGGTCTTCGTAATCGGCCACGCGACCCGCCACCTTCTCGGGGTCTCCAAGCTCGGACCGGTAGAGGATCTCAACCGCGCCCTTGGCCCCCATCACCGCGATCTCGGCTGTGGGCCAGGCGTAGTTCACATCGCCCCGCAGGTGCTTGGACGCCATCACGTCGTAAGCCCCGCCATAGGCTTTACGGGTGATGACCGTCACCTTGGGCACTGTCGCTTCGCCATAGGCAAAAAGCAGTTTCGCCCCGTGCTTGATCACCCCACCATATTCCTGCGCCGTGCCGGGCAGGAAGCCAGGTACGTCGACCAGCGTCAGGATCGGGATTTCAAACGCATCGCAAAAGCGCACGAACCGCGCGGCTTTGCGCGAACTGTCGATGTCCAAACAACCCGCCAGAACAGTCGGCTGGTTGGCTACGACGCCTACGGTCTGCCCTTCGAGGCGCACAAAGCCGGTGATGATGTTCTTGGCGAAGTCTTCCTGAATTTCGTAGAAATCGCCTTCATCAGCCAGCTTCCAGATCAGTTCCTTCATGTCATAGGGCGTGTTGGTATTTGCGGGGACCAGCGTATCAAGGCTGTCTTCGACCCGCGCCACATCGTCAAAGAACGGGCGCACGGGTGGCTTTTCGCGGTTCGAGAGTGGCAGGAAATCGACCAGACGGCGCACTTCGGCCAGGGCCTCGACATCGTTTTCAAACGCGCCATCCGCGACCGAGGATTTCTTTGTATGGGTGCTGGCGCCGCCCAATTCCTCGGCCGTGACATGCTCGTTGGTCACGGTCTTCACCACATCCGGCCCGGTGACGAACATGTAGCTGCTGTCTTTGACCATGAAGATGAAGTCGGTGATTGCAGGGCTATAGACCGCGCCGCCTGCGCAAGGCCCCATGATCACGCTGATCTGCGGGATCACGCCCGAAGCCATGATGTTGCGCTGGAAGATCTCGGCGTAACCCGCCAAAGCGTCCACGCCTTCCTGAATGCGCGCACCACCGGAATCGTTCAAACCGATCACAGGCGCGCCGTTTTGCATCGCCATGTCCATGATCTTGCAGATCTTCTGCGCGTGCGTGGCCGAGACCGACCCGCCGAGTACCGTGAAATCCTGGCTATAAACATAGACCATGCGACCATTGATCGTGCCCCATCCGGTGATCACGCCGTCCCCAGCAGGGCGCTGGTCGGGCATCCCGAAATCGGTGCAGCGATGGGTGATGAACATGTCGTATTCTTCGAAACTGTCTTCATCGAGCAAAAGCTCAATGCGTTCGCGCGCCGTCAGCTTACCTTTGCTGTGCTGACTGTCGATCCGCTTCTGTCCGCCCCCTAGGCGCGCAGCAGCGCGGCGGTCTTCCAGTTCCTGAAGAATATCTTTCATCGCAATGTCCTCTTCTGCCGCAATCGGCCCTGCGGCTTTCGAGCCTTTTACGCGCCGCACGCGTAGCCATAAAGGTTGTATTCGCATATTTGCAAATCATTGCGAATAATGATTTTGATAATTGCAAATTTGCTAATAATTAATTTGTGCGGCACTGCACAGAAGTGAGCATAGATTTGCATGGACCTTAGCCAAACGCAGGCGTAGAGGAACCCTATGCCCAAAACACGTTATCTGGACCGCAGCACGCCGCCGCATGTCACAACCCTTGTGATCATCGCAGGTCTTGGCGCAATGAGTTTGAATGTCTTTCTTCCGTCCTTGCCCGGTATGGCAGCGTATTTCGATGCCGATTACCGCGTCGTTCAGCTGACAGTTTCGCTCTATCTCTTTGCCACAGCCGTTCTGCAAATTTTCATTGGTCCAATTTCAGATCGCTATGGCCGCCGTCTCGTCCTTCTTTGGACCACAAGCCTGTTCGTCCTCGCCACCGTAGGATGCCTGTTGGCCCCAACCATCGAGGTCTTCCTGTTCTTCCGCATGTGCCAGGCTGTTGTTGCGGCCGGCTTCGTCATTAGCCGCGCAACCGTGCGCGATATGGTCGGACCAGAACAATCGGCATCCATGATCGGATATGTCACGATGGGCATGTCGCTTGTGCCCATGATTGCCCCAATTTTGGGTGGCGCATTGGAGGCTGCCTTCGGATGGCGCGCCTCCTTCCTGCTGCTGCTTGGGAGTGGGGTCATTATCTTACTGATCGTCTGGGCGGATATGGGGGAAACAGCCCATTCCAGAGCCGCCAGCTTTCGTGAACAGTTCAAGCAATATCCCGAACTTCTGACCGCCCGGCGGTTTTGGGGATATTGCGCTTGCGCTGGTTTCTGTGCGGGAGCATTTTTTGCCTTCCTCGGTGGTGCACCGTTTGTTGGCACAGAAGTGTTTGGTTTGTCGCCAGCGGTTCTGGGCTTTTATTTCGGCGCTCCGGCGATTGGCTATGGTCTAGGGAACTTTTTTGCGGGCAGGTATTCGGTAAGACTTGGGCTGAACCGGATGATCATGATCGGCTGTGTCTTGTGCACAATTGGATTGATTTTCCCGCCACTTCTCTACGCCTCAGGCATGACCCATCCGGTGGGCTTCTTTGCTTTTGTGACCTTTGTCGGTTTGGGCAATGGCATCGCACTGCCAAACGCCAATGCAGGGATGTTGTCGGTTAGACCGCGCCTCGCCGGCACTGCGAGCGGCCTTGGCGCAGCCATCATGATCGGTGGCGGATCCGCGTTGTCCGTGCTTGCATCATCCCTGCTCGTTCCGGGATCTGGCCCATATCCACTGCAGTTCATCATGCTGATTTCATCAGCGATGTCGGTCGTTGCGATCATCTACGTCATTCGCCGGGAAAATCAGCTCGCGCAGCAGTAGCTTGCATGACAGCTTTGCAAACTACACAATGGGGTTTGCAAAGTTGAGGTAGGTGATGCGGACCCAAAAGCTCTATGCAGGCGCGAAACTGCGTGAACCCCGTCAGCGTCTGGCCCTGACCCAAAAGGCTTTCGCCGAAAAGCTCGGTGTCTCGCTTCCCTATCTGAACCAGATGGAAAACAACAACCGGCCCGTCTCGACAACGGTTGTGCTGTCTTTGGCACGCGAGTTTGGCTTTGATGTCACCGAGCTCTCCCAAGGCGATGGTGAGCGTTTGGTGTCAGACCTGCGCGAGGTTCTGACCGATCCGGTCTTTACCGATGAAACCCCAGCTTTAGCCGATCTTCGCTTGACGGCCTCCAACGCCCCGACCGTTGCGCGCGCCTTTCTGGAGCTGCACCGGGCCTACAGGGACAGTCAGGAACGCCTTGCCAGTCTGGACGCCGCCCTTGGTCGGGAAGGTACGGGTGAAAACACCTCGCCATGGGAAGAGGTTCGCGATTTCTTCCACTATTGTGATAACTACATCGACGCCGTTGACCGCGCAGCCGAAGCCACAGCTGCGAAACTGGGGCCCGATCCAGAAAAGGGTGCGATCCAACTTCTGGCCTCAAAAGGTGTGTCGGTTGTGCGCACTGAAGACCCTGACCCTAGGCGATTTGATCCAGACACGAAGACGCTTTTTCTGTCGTCACGCAGCGCGCCCGCAACGCGGCGCTTTCAGCTTCTGTTTCAGATCGCACTTTTGTTGCAGGACAAGCTGCTGGAGGTGACGCTCGATCTGGCACGGTTCCAGACCGCCACCGCGCGCGACATCGCCAAAATAGGTCTCGCCAACTATTTCGCGGGCGCGACCGTAATGCCCTATATGAAGTTTCTCGAGGCAGCTCAGGAAACGCGTCACGATCTGGAACTGCTGGCGGATCGGTTTTCCACTTCGACCGAGCAGGTCGCGCATCGCCTGTCGACGTTGCAAAGACCTGCGGCCAAGGGCATTCCGTTCTTTTTCGTCCGCGTGGATCAATCCGGCACCATAACCAAACGCCATTCGGCCACGCGTCTGCAATTTGCGCGATTTGGGGGCGCCTGCCCGCTTTGGAACGTCCATCAGGCCTTCGAGACCCCGGGCAGATTTCTGCGTCAGCTTGCGGAGACCCCAGACGGTGCGCAATATTTTTGTCTCGCAAAAGACGTCTCTAAGCCCGGCGGGCGATGGGGCGCACCCACCAAGCGCTATGCGATCGGGCTTGGCTGTGAAGTGCGCCATGCCGGGGCGCTGGTCTATGCCGACGGGTTCGATCTGAAATCAGGAGCGTTTGAGCCGATCGGGATTTCCTGCCGGATCTGCGAGCGAACAAAGTGCCACCAGCGATCCGTTCCACCACTAGAACGCCGCTTGAGCGTCGATCCGGCGCGACGCGGTGTTCTGCCGTATGAGGTTGAGCCGGGCGCATGAGGTATGGTGAAAGTCTTGGAACAGGCGCTGTACTGCGCGGCTGGCAAGTTTGATCTCGCCTGATCGGATGGGTCTCGAACCACCTTTGACGTCAATACCAGATACTGCTCCAGAGGTTTCTGCCCCTTAGCGGCTGGACACGCGTCTCACCAATGTCTGGAGCATCGACCAACACATTCAATCTGTGACTACGCCGCTTTGACAGAGATCAAATCGGAGAAGTTTTACTGCTGCGCGACTCGCCATCCTGCGCGTTCTGCCTCTTGCGTGGTGCAGAACCAACGCTCTCCGCGGTCTTCGTTTATGACCGTCGCATCATAATGTTGATGATGCGGGAGATGATATATCCGCCCGTTGTCGGAAATATTGCCCTTGATCACGCAATCCGGGTTTGGGGCGCTTGGTGTCTGCCGATCCTGATTGCGGTGATCCCATGGGCGCAAGCTGGACATTGCCCACAGGCCTAGCCCTTCGATCGCAGCCGCTTTCTCGGCACCCACGAGGTCCTGAGAGAACCTTGGATCCACCCAGGCGTACCCACGCGCGACCAAGGTGGCTGACAAGTCGCGCCCATCGATTTTGCACGCCCCCAGCATCCGACCGTAGCCGCCATCGCCTAGATCTTCACAATAGACGGTTTGCCCGCGCAGCATCGCCCTGAGTTCCTGCGTCACCCATTGGCCGCACCTCCAATTGACACCGTGCTCTGTTTGGCAAGTCTGATCATTTTCGGGCGCGTCCATGCCGGCAAGCCGGATACGAAGCTCCCCAATAACAATCGTGTCGCCATCAATGACACGCGCGTAACCCGTCACATTGGCCGCACCAATACTCACCCCGGCGATCCAAAGCGCCACACCGTATATCAGACCTCGCATGCTGCAAGCATCGGTCTAAGCAGCGGGTCGAACAATCCGACAAACAGAAAAACTTAAAAAAGGGTTACCGTCGATAGTTCGAGTCAAGTTTGCAACACCGTTCAGACGTCCAGGCCATTTCGCCCTCATCGCCAATCCCCACTCGGTATAGAAGATTGATATTATTGCACACTTCAAGTTGCACGAGTGCAGGAAGCGGCCGGGACCTTACCAAGAGAACAGCCAAAAACGATTAGATCACGTGCCTTTCAGAGTGGTTCGGTGCGCAAACAAGCCCGCAATCTGTCGCGAACCTTAACCCGTGGTTATTGGCTGACGCTTGATAGATCATCACAGCGTAAGGAATTGGACAGTCATAAGGCTGAGTTGGATGGCAAGCAGACGCGGATACGGCAACAGAGGCAGGCGCAGGCACAGATACGTAAGCGTGACAAAGGGCTTGAAATTTGATTATCACAGTCCGGGGTAATAACTCGCGACAGATCCAGGCAGAGCGTATGCGGGATGAATTTGAGAAAGGACGCTGAGACTATTGAGCTTGTTCCAGAAGCGCTTCTCCTTCGGCGATTAGTTGTTGGAGGTGGCCTTGTGCTCTAACCTCTGCGGTCGCTAAGCCGTTAAGCACTGTTTCATAGGCGACAGGCATTTCTGCATTTGATAATGACTCATGGCTATCAGGGGTAATGCCAACACTTTCTAATAATCTTTGTGCATCGGCATACGCTTCTGCATGAGTGGCTGCGGTGATTGTTGATGGGTCAATCGGATAAAGAAATCCAATTTGTGGGATTTCTACATTGTATGCGCCTGCATGGGCAAGGGCTTCAATATCCTCGCGTTGTGTAATTACGCGATCACCTAAGACAAAATTTGTGTCTAAGTTTACACTTTGTAAGAAGCGGACAATAGGTTCACGAAACTGATCCCAGGTTTTTCCTGGGGCTAAGGTTTCCCATGTTCCCACCAGGCCAATTCCATCAATTTTTGGTGTTAGATTAGCCAGTTGTACAAAATAATCCTGTATAAAAAGCGGGCTGATGGCGTCGTTTGCGTTCCTAAAAAACTCTAACACCGCTCTAATTTGTTCAGGGTCCATATCTCAATCAACCTCAGGTTCTGCCAGTGCAATCTGCTGTAACCATTCTGCAATGTTTTCTTGCTTTGTAATTTCTAATGTAGCTTCTGCTGCGGCAAAACCTTGGCGAAATTGTTCAAATCCAATCTCGGTTGCTGCATTTGAAAGGCCTGGAAAAGTTTCAGCGGTAATACCGAAGGCATTGAAGTAATAATCTGTTACTTCGAAAGCTTTGGGATGCATCGCTTCGGTAATCGTTGATACGTTGATTAGGTTTTCTAATCCTGTAAGAGGGATTTCGATACCATGCATACCCGCATGAGCTAATATTTCTATGGCTTCAAGAGGGGATAATAACCCATCTGCAAGTAGTTCTGCTGGTCTTAAATTCATGCCCCTTAATTCTGAAAAAACTGTCCCCTGATCTGCTAGGAACGCGGCATGTAAGTCGGGGGCGGAGGAGCTTACTTCTAAAATTTTGTTATTCACCATTTGGTTCCAAGCAACTTTTAAGTCAATAAAACTATCAGGGGTGAGGAACGCAAATAAGTTATATTTGTGTAATGCTAGTGGCCCCACAGCATCACGGGCACCCTGAAATAATTCCAAAAGAGCTTTTATTTGTTCAATTTCCACGGCTTCAACTTTGTCGATCACTTGGGCTAAGGATATTACAAGAACGGTGGTTTATGGAACCGCTGGCGTCACCGCACCGCGCCTGAGCTGCGCCTCGCGCCACGTGATAAACGAGACGGATGCGATGATCATACCACCCCCCAAAAGGACAAAGGAGTCCACAGCCTCCCCAAAGACCACCACGCCCAGCAGCGTCGCCCAGACAAGC
>Ga0189292_10165_pt1 | contig 31639 bp, 28 predicted proteins | sample UW1oraminimetaG_FD_130317 | JGI IMG/M metagenome (GOLD analysis project Ga0189292, IMG submission 130317) | Marine microbial communities from the Costa Rica Dome - UW179A-orange mini metaG | ecosystem: Environmental > Aquatic > Marine > Oceanic > Photic zone | place: Costa Rica: the Eastern...
CTGCTGTGCGAGCAGTACTTCGACTTCGCCCGCGAGCTGGCCGACCGCTTCGTGGTGCTGTCGCGCGGCGAGGTGGTGGCCAGCGGCGACCGCGCCGCCATTGACGGGGAGGACGTGCGGCGCCATCTTTCCGTCTGAAAAGGCTTGGATATAATGCGCCGTCATGCACCTCGCCCACTTCCTGAACCGCGGCTACGCCTGGATCGCCCTGATCGCGATCCTGTGGGCGTCGCTGGTTCCGTCGTTGGCGCATGGCAATCACCTGCCCAACGCCAGCCGCCAGGTCACGGTGGACTACTGCGCCCCGGACGGCCGCTCGTCCCTGACCATCGAGGTGCAGAGCGATGACGGCGCCGGCGACCACGCCGCCCATCATGGCGACAGCAACCACTGCCCGTTCTGCCGCAATCCGCAGGCCGATCTCGGCATTCCCCCCGCTTCCCTGACCGTGCTGCCGGCGCCCGCCAGCGGCGGCGTCACCTACCCGGCGCTGTTCTACCGCGCCTCGCACCCGCTCCACGCCTGGCACGCGGCCCAGCCGCGCGCCCCGCCCGCGGCCTGAGCGCGCGCACGCCGTCCCCCGCGGACGGCCGCCGCGCCGCTTCCGCCCGAGCCCGCGCCGCCCGGTGCCGGCGGCGACGCCCTGGAGACCCCGCGCCCGCGCCTTTTCGCCGCCCCTGACCGCGGCGCCCGCGCGAGCGTGCATGCCGGCCCCGCCGGCCTGGACCATGAAAAAAAACTACGCAGCATCCCTGCTGGCCGGCGCCTGCGCGGCCAACCCCGCGTTCGCGCTGACCGCCGAACCCGCCATCGAGACCCTGGCCCCGACCCGGGTCGAAGGCGAACGCGCCGAGGACTCGCCCAACGGCCCGATCAACCTGGAGCGCATCGACGGCACCGGCAGCCGCCTCGGCCTGCGGATCAAGGACACGCCGGCTTCCGTCACCGTCATTTCGCGCCAGCAGATCGAGGCGCGCGGCGCGCTCAACACCCAGGACATCGCGCGCGGCATCCCGGGCGTGAACAACGCCGCGCCTCCCGGCATGGCCGGCGCCGTCAGCTACCGCGGCTTCAGCGGCGGCCAGGTGTCGCAGCTGTTCAACGGCATCTCGGTGCAGTACGACTCGGTGGCCGCGCGGCCGATCGACAGCTGGATCTACGACCGGGTCGAGGCCATCGGCGGCCCGTCGACCTTCCTGTTCGGCGCCGGCGCGGTCGGCGGCGCCATCAACTACGTCACCAAGCTGGCCGAGCGCGACACGTTCTATGAGGGCCAGCTGCGCCTGGGATCGTTCGACACGCGCCAGGCGTCGGTCGGCATCAACCAGCAGCTGGCCGGCTCGCCGGGCGGACGCGGCCATTACCTGCGCATCGACGCCAACACCACCGCCAGCCACGGCTGGGTCGACGGCGAGCGGTCAAATTCCACCCAGGTGGCGGCCTCGCTGCTGTCCGACCTGGGCGACGACGTCACGCAGACCTGGGCCTTCGAGTACCAGCGCGAACGCGTCGACCGCCCCTACTGGGGCACGCCGCTGACGGTGGGCGCGAACGGCAAGGTAAGCGGCGAAGGCCAGATCCGCGGCGGCACGCGTTTCAAGAACTACAACGTCGACGACGGCCTGTACGAGCAGTCGGTGCTGTGGGCCCGCTCGCTCACGGAATGGCGCGCGGCGCCGGGCGTCACGTTCAAGAACACGCTGTACTACTACCGCGCCGAACGCGACTTCCGCAACCTGGAGACCTACCGCTACAACGCCGCCAACAGCCGCGTGCTGCGCTCGGGCGCGCTGCTGCAGCGCCACGAACAGAGCCTGATCGGCAACCGCGTCGAAGGCCTGGTCGAATCGACGCTGGCCGGCCTGCCCACCAGCTGGTCGTTCGGCGCCGACCTGAGCGTGAACAAGCAGACCCGCTATCCCACCAGCCTGCCGGCCACGGTGGACGCGGTCGATCCGTACGATTTCCAGCCGGGCTATTTCTACGACATCCCCGGCATGACGCGCGGCCACAACCCGGACCGCGACAACCGCGTCCGGACGCTGGCCTTCACGCTGGAGAACCGCACCGAGGTGCTGCCCGGCGTGGCCATCGTGTCGGCCCTGCGCAAGGACTTCATCGACCTGGACCTGACCAACCGCCGTGCGGTCACCGCCAGCTCGCCGGCCTCGGCCTCGCGCAGCTATTCGCCCACCACCGGCCGGCTGGCGCTGAACTGGGCCATCACGCCGCAGGCCTCGCTCTACGCGCAATACGCCACGGCCGCCGATCCCCCGTCCGGCATCATGGCCACCGCCTCGTTCGCCGACGTGCTCAACAACGACAAGCTGACCACCGGCACGCAGAAGGAAGTGGGCGGCAAGTTCGAGTTCTGGGACGGCCGCGGCTCGGCCACCGTCGCCGCCTACGAGATCACGCGCAAGAACATCTCGGCGCCCGACGCCAGCAACCCGGCGGTCAGCGTCCCGGTGGGCCAGCAGTCGGCGCGCGGGCTGGAACTGGCCGGCGGGCTGCGCCTGACGCGCACGCTGTCGCTGCAGGCCAACGTCGCCTTCGTCGATCCCAAGTACGACGACTTCTCTGAAACGATCGGCGGCGTGCGCGTCTCGCGCAACGGCAATGTGCCGACCAACACGCCGCGGCGCGTGGCCAACGCCTGGATCGACTACGCCTTCCTGCCGGACTGGAACGCCAGCCTGGCCGCGCGCTATGTCGGCCGCGCCTACGCCGATGCCGCCAACACCGTCTGGGCGCCGTCGTACACCGTGTTCGACGCGGCGCTGTCGCATCGCATCGACCGCCACTTCACTATCACCGGCCGGGTCCGCAACCTGACCGACAAGGTGTACGCGGCCAACGTCAGCGGCACGCCGATGTTCTACCTGGGCGCGCCGCGCTCGTTCGAACTGACGCTGCAGGCGCGGTTCTGAGGACAGCCATGGACGCCATCCCCTCCCCCCGCCGCCGGCCCGCGCCCGTGCCGTGGTCCACCCGCGCCAAGCGCTGGCTGTACCTGACGCACCGCTGGGCCGGCATCGTGCTGTGCCTGTTCTTCGCCATGTGGTTCATCTCGGGCGTGGTGATGATGTACGTGGGCTACCCCAAGCTCACGCCGCAGGAACGCATGACACACCTGGCGCCGCTCGACCCGGCCCGCGTCGCCGCCACGCCGGCCCAGGCGCTGGCCGCCGCCGGCGCCAGCGACATGGCGGGCCTGAGCCTGGCCGCGCTGCGCGGCGGCGCGCCGGTCTACCTGGTGCCGATGGGCCGCGGCCGCGCGCCCAAGGTGGTGGATGCCGCCAGCGGCGCGCTGCTGCCGCGCGCCGACGCCGCGGTCGCCACCGCCAGCGCCGCGGCCTGGTTCGACGGCCAGTACGCCGCGCACTACCAGGGCGAGGTGGAGGAGGACGTATACACCCACTCGGGCGCGCTCGACATGCACCGGCCGCTGCACCGCATCGACCTGGACGATCCCGCCCGCACCCGGCTGTACGTCTCGTCCGCCACCGGCGAAGTGGTGCTGGACGCCACCCGCCGCGAACGGCTGTGGAACTACGTCGGCGCCTGGATCCACTGGCTGTATCCGTTCCGCGGCAACCTCTTCGATCCGTGGTGGCACGACATCGTCGTCTGGCTGTCGGTGGCCGGCGTGGCCGTGGCGCTGACCGGCACGGTGGTCGGCATCCTGCGCTGGCGCTTCTCGCGGCCCTACGCCAGCGGCAGCCGCTCGCCCTACCGCGAGAACATGATGCGCTGGCACCACCTGGCCGGCCTGATGTTCGCCGGCATCACCCTCACCTGGATCTTCAGCGGGCTGATGTCGATGAATCCGTGGAAGGTGTTCAGCAGCGGCGCAGCGCCGCTGGCGCAATCGGCCTACGCGGGCGGCGCCTACGACGCGGCCGCGCCGCAGGCGCCGCCCGCCGCGCTGATCGCCGCCCTGCCCGCCGCGCCGCGCGAACTGCGCTGGACCCGCGTCGACGGCCGCGACCTGGTGCTGGCCCGCAGCGGCCCGGGCGCGCCGCGGCTGCTGTCGGCCGCCGACGCGCAGCCCGTCACGCTCGACCCCGTGGCCCTGCGCGCGGCCGCCGCTCGCCTGGTGCCCGGCGCCGCCCTGACGGACCTGCAGGTGCTGGGCCATTACGACTTCTACTACTACGGCCGCGACGAACACGCCATGCTCGGCCATATCGAGAAGCCGCTGCCGGTGTGGCGCCTGGTGTTCGACGACCCGCAGGCCAGCTGGGTCTACCTGGACCCGCGCACCGGCCAGGTGCTGAGCCGGCAGGACCGCGGCAACCGCGCCAGCCGCTGGCTGTTCGCCTTCTTGCACAGCTGGGACTGGACCGGCCTGCTGACGCGGCGGCCGCTGTGGGACATCCTGCTGGTGTTCCTGAGCCTGGGCGGCGCGGCCCTGAGCCTGACCGGCGTGGTGATCGGCTGGCGCCGGCTGGGCCGCAAGCTGCGCGCCTGAGGCCGGGCGGCGGCGAGGACCGGGCGGGAATGCACTATGCTCCTGCCTTGTCCCCGCACCATCGCAAGGAAAGCGCCATGTCCGACGTCACCATCTACCACAACCCCAAGTGCGGCACCTCGCGCAACACGCTGGCCATGATCCGCAATGCCGGCATCGAGCCGACCGTGGTGCTGTACCTGGAAACGCCGCCCTCGCGCGCCGACCTGAAGGCGCTGTTCAAGCGCGCCGGCATCACGGTGCGCGACGCATTGCGCGAAAAGGGCACGCCCTACGCCGAACTCGGCCTGGATGACACCTCGCTGAGCGACGACGCCCTGCTGGACGCCATCGAGGCCCACCCCATCCTGCTGAACCGCCCCTTCGTCAGCACCCCGCTGGGCGCGCGCCTGTGCCGCCCGTCCGAACTGGTGCTGGACATCCTGCCCGCGCCGCAGCAGGGCGCCTTCACCAAGGAAGACGGCGAAGCGGTGATCGACGCCCAGGGCAAGCGCATCGCCAAGTGAGCGCGCCGTCCCGCGACGCCGCCTACCCAGTTTCAGGGATAGCCAGCCCGGAGAGAGGCCGGCAAAATGCCATGCGGGCAAATTCGCCCGTGGCTCCCCTGTCCGCCGCCATGACCGACCTGCCGCCCGTCTCCGCGCTTGCCCTGCCCGCCCCGGTCCTGGTGGTGGAAGACGAACCGCTGGTCTGCCGCCGGCTGGAACGGCTGCTGGGGCAGCTGGGCTACCCGGCCGACGCGCTGCTGTTCGCGGCCTCGCTGGCCGAGGCGCGGCGCCGCGCGGCCGACGAATCGGTCGCGCTGGCGCTGATCGACCTGGGCCTGCCCGACGGCAGCGGCATCGACCTGATCGCCGAGCTGCGCGCCGCCGACCCGGCGCTGGCGATCCTGGTCATCTCGGCCTGGAGCACCGAAGACGCCATCCTGGCCGCGCTGCGCGCCGGCGCCACCGGCTACGTGCTCAAGGAGCGCGACGACCTGGAAGTGCTGCTGTCGCTGCGCAGCGTGCTGCGCGGCGGCGCGCCGATCGATCCGTTCGTGGCCCGCCGCATCATCGCCGAAATGCGCCCCGCGCCGGCCCAGCCCGCGCCCGCCGACGCGGGCGAAACGCTCAGCCCGCGCGAAGGGCAGATCCTGCGACTGGTGGCCGAGGGGCTGGGCAACCGTGAAATCGCCGAGCAACTGTACCTGTCGCGCTACACCGTCGAATGCCACATCAAGCACATCTACCGCAAGCTCGCCGTCTCCTCGCGCACCCGCGCGATCCACACGGCGCGCTCGCGCGGCTTGCTCGACTGACGTGGCTGGCGCTGCTGGCCTGGCTGGCGCTGCTGGCCGCGCCGGCCCTGGCGCAGGACGCCTCCCCGGCCTGCGTGGCGCAAGTGACCGGCGTGCGCGCCGCGCTCGCCGGCCCCGGCGGTGAACGGCCCGCGGACGGCCCGGCGTGGCAGGCGGTCGCGCTACCCGACAACTGGGACGCCCGCTGGCCTGGCCATACCGGCGTGGTCTGGTACCGCATCGACTGGCGCCATGGCTGCGACGGCGCGCCGGCGGGCCAGGCCGCGCTGGCGGTCGAGTCCATCGTCATGGCCGGCGAGATCCACCTGAACGACGATCTGCTGTGGCGCGACGCCAGCCTGGCAGAGCCGCTGTCGCGCAGCTGGAACATGCCGCGCTACTGGCGCCTGCCCGAATCCGCGGTGCGCGACGGCGCCAACACCCTCTGGATACGCGTGACCGGCGTGGCCGGCCAGACGCCCGGCCTGGGTCCGGTCTACCTGGGCGAACCCGAAGCGCTGGCGCGCGAACACGACCTGCGCTGGTGGCGCAACCGCGACCTGTTTCTGGTCAACCTGGTGATCTCGGCCACGCTGGGCGCGCTGTTCTTCCTGCTGTGGGCGATGAAGCCGCGGCAATCGAGCCACGGCTGGTACGCGCTGACCGCGTTCTTCTGGGTGCTGTTCTGCGCCAACGTGCTGGCCGTCAGCCCCTGGCCGTTCGGCACCACCCTGATGGCGGCGCGCGCCAATACCGTCGCGCTGACGCTGCACATCGCCTGCTTCTGCCTGTTTACCTGGCGCTTCGGCGGCCAGTCCTGGCCGCGCCTGGAAAAGGCGCTGTGGATCGCCGTCGCCGTGATGCTGGCCGCCGCTCTCGGCGTGCCCGATGCGGCCGTGTCGACCATGCAGCGCATCATCGTGCTGACGGTCTCGGCGCTGTTCTACCTGAACTGCCTGCAATGCACCGTGCACGCCGTGCGCAGCCGCGACCGCGAGCAGATGCTGCTGGCCGCCTGCCTGGTGATCTTCCTGGCCGCCGCCCTGCATGACCTGCTGCTGATCCTCAAGCTCATCGACGGCGGCCGCACCTACATTCCCTACACCAGCGTCGCCGTGCTGATCGGCATGTCGGCCGTGCTGGGCCTGCGCCATGCGCGCAGCGTCCGGCGAATCGAACGCTTCAACCAGGAACTGGAAATCTCGGTCGAACGCGCCCGCGCCGAGCTGGCCACCACCCTGGCGCGCGAGCACGAGCTGGCGCTGGCCAACAGCCGGCTGCAGGACCGGCTGGAGATCGCGCGCGACCTGCACGACGGCCTGGGCGGCTCGCTGGTGCGCATGACGGCGGCGGTCGAGCAGGCCGGCGAGCCGCTGCGGAACCGGCAGGTGCTGTCCATGCTCAACCTGCTGCGCAACGACCTGCGGCAGACCATCGACAACGGCGCCAGCGCCGACATGACGCCGCCCGCCACCCCGCGCGAATGGATCGCGCCGCTGCGCCACCGCTACACCCAGCTGTTCGACGAACTGGACGTGGCGGTGCGCTGGGACGTGCCCGCCGCGTGGGACGGCGCGCCCTCGGCCCTGCAATGCCTGGCGCTGACGCGCCTGATCGAAGAGGCGTTGACCAACGTGGTCAAGCACAGCCGCGCCCGGCGGGTCGGCGTGACGCTGCGCCAGCCGGCGCCTGGCCAACTGGAACTGGAGATCGAGGACGACGGCGTCGGCTTCGACGTCGACGCCGTGCACCGCGCCAACCTGAGCGTCGGCGTGCGCAGCATGGCCACCCGCATCGCCCGCGTCGGCGGCGCGCTGGACATCGCCTCGGCGCCCGGCCGCACGCGGCTGTGCGCGCGCCTGCCGCTGCCGGCGGGCGCGGCGATTACCTGATTTCAGGGATACCCAAAAACCGGCGCGGCCGATGTAATGCGGCGTTGGCCGGCGCGCCTCGCGGCGCGCCGGCGTGCTTTTTTCGCAGACCGTCCATGCCCACGCCTTCGCTGTACCGCCGCCGCCCACCAGACGTCTCGCGAGAGGCTCTCGCCGCGCCGAGCTTGCATGACCTGCTGCGCCGCCACGCGGAGCCGCTGGCGCAACTGCTGCGGCGCCGTCTGGCGGACGGCGCCGCCGGCTTCGACGCCGCCGCCGCGCCTTGGCGCGAGCGCGGTCCCGGCCCGTTTTCGTCCTGGCTGTATGGCATCGCGCTGGGCCTGTTGCGCGAGGCGGACGCCTCGCCCGCGCCCTCGCCGGCCGGGACCGGATTCATCGACCGGTTCACCGAGACCCTGCCGCCGGAAGTGGCCCGGCCCCTGCTGGCGCTGGCGCGCTCCAGACTGGATGCCGCCGAATGCGCGCTCTACCTGTGCAAACCGGCGCGCGCCGCCGAATGGCTGGCCGGCCAGACCGGCTAAATCGCATCCAGAAGTAAATCCATGGATTCCGCCGCATTTTGCAAGGGATTTGACGGCAAACCTGTCTACCATCGCGCCTGACAAGATAATTTCAGTCAGATGACGAGTCATGGAATTCCTGGAACCCCTTAATCAGTCCCTGTTTCTTCTGATCAACGCCGATCCCGCCAGCCCCGCCTGGCGCATCCAGGCCGGCCTGATCGTCGCCAACCGGCTGATCCAATTGCTGCCCATCGTTCTGGCCGCGCTCTGGCTGTGGGGCGGGCAGGCGCAGCGCGACCTGGTGCTCAAGGCCCTGGCCGGCATTGGCGCGGCGCTGTTCATCAGCTACCTGTGCGGCGCGCTGTGGCCGCATCCGCGGCCGTTCACGATAGGCCTGGGCCACGCCTTCTTCGCCCACAAGGCCACGTCGTCGTTCCCCAGCAACCACACCATCATCCTCGCCACGCTGGCGTTCACGCTGATCTTCGACCGGCGCTGGGCCGGCTGGGGCTATGTCACGCTGCTGCTGGCGGCCGTGGTCGGCCTGTCGCGGGTCTACCTGGGCGTGCACTTCCCGCTGGACATCGCCGGCGGCCTGCTGCTGGCGCCGGTGGCGGCCGGGCTGGTCATGCCGGTCTGGCGCCGCGTCGGCGCGCCGCTGACCCTGCTGCTGCAGGGGCTCTACCGCAAGCTGCTGGCCCTGCCCATCGCGCGCGGCTGGATCCGCGCCTGACCGTTTCTCACGCCGCGCGCGCCACCGGCCGCGCGCCAGCGGCCTTCGTGACCCAGCAGCCAGCGCTTGCGATGCAGGCCGCCGCCGTAGCCGGTCAGCGACGCGTCGGCGCCGATCACCCGGTGGCAGGGCACCACGATCCCCACCGGATTGGCCCCATTGGCCATGCCCACCGCGCGCACCGCCGAGGCCCGCCCGATGCGCCCGGCCAGCACGCCATAGCTGACCGTCTCTCCCGGCTCGATGTCACGCAGCGCCCGCCACACCTGGCGCTGGAAATCGGTGCCGCCCAGCGCCACCTCCAGCCCGTCGATCGCATCGACCTCGCCCTCGAAATACGCCAGCAACCGGCGGCTCGCGGCCGAGACCCGCGCGGCGTCCTCGACCCGCACCGCGCCCTGGCCGTACTGGCGCCGCAGCAAGGCATGCATGCGGGGTTCGTAATCCTGCCAATCGACCGCGCGCAGGCATTCCCGCGCATCGGTCAGCACGAGCATCTGCCCGATGGGCGTGGCGACGCGTTCCAGGGTGAAGGTTTGAATCGGCATGACAGGCTCCGGATGCGGTGGGAATGCGCCCAATATAGGCCGGCCGCCGGCATCGCGCTGGCGGATTCCGGACATGGCAGTGGGCGTGACAACAGTGTCCGAAAACCGCTAGATCACGTCCGCGTCCGGCGCTAGCATGGCCCCATGAACCTCGACCACGATGCCTGCTACAGCGCCCTGCGCGTGCGCGACGCCCGTTACGACGGCCGCTTCTTCACCGCCGTCAAGACCACGCGGATCTACTGCCGCCCGGTCTGCCCGGCGCGCACCCCGCTGTCGCGCAACGTCGTCTTCTACCCCACGGCCGCCGCCGCCCAGGAAGCGGGCTTCCACCCCTGCCTGCGCTGCCGCCCGGAAACCGCGCCCGCCGCGGGCGCCGCCCGGGAGCTGCCCGACAGCGTCGCGCGCGCCCTGGCCCTGGTCGAACTGGGCGCGCTGGACGAGGACGGCGTCGATGCGCTGGCCGCGCGCCTGGGCGTGGGCGAACGCCAGTTGCGGCGCCAGTTCCGCCAGCACCTGGGCGCCTCGCCCGTGGCCGTGGCCCAGACCCGCCGCGTGCTGCTGGCCAAGCAGCTGATCCACGAAACCCGCCTGCCCATGGCCGAAATCGCCTTCGCCGCGGGCTTTGGCAGCATCCGCCGCTTCAACGAGATCTTCCAGGCCCTGTTCGGCCGTCCGCCGGGCCAACTGCGGCGCTCCGGCAAGCCCGACGTGTCGGCCGGTCCGCAAGGCGAAATCAAGCTGTTGCTGCGCTACCGTCCGCCCTACGACTGGCCCGCCATGCTGGCCTTCCTGCGCGCCCGCGCCATCCCCGGCATCGAACGGGTGAGCGATGACAGCTACACCCGCACCATTGGCCTGGACGGCGCCCAGGGCACCGTCCGCGTCGAGCCCGGCGCCGGCAACGCGCTGCAGGCCACCGTGCGCTTCCCCCAACTGCACGCCCTGCCCGCCATCATCGCCCGCCTGCGCCGCGTCTTCGACCTGGCCAGCGACCCCGCGGCGCTCGCCGCCCAACTGGCCCACGACCCGGTCATGGCCGCCCTCACCGCCGCCCGCCCCGGCCTGCGCGTTCCCGGCGCCTGGGACGGCTTCGAACTGGCGCTGCGCGCCGTCCTCGGCCAGCAGATCACCGTCGGCGCCGCCATCAAGCTCGCCGGCAAGCTCGTCGCCGCCCATGGCCAGCCGCTCGACCAGCCCGACGGCGACCTGACCCACCTGTTCCCGCGCCCCGAAGCCATCGCCCCCGCCGACCTCGCCCCCCTAGGCATGCCCCGCAGCCGCGCCGCCACCCTCTCCGCCGTCGCCGCCGCCGCCCTGGCCGACCCGCGCCTGTTCGAAGCCGCCGACAGCCTCGACACCGCCGTCGCCCGCCTGCGCGAGATCCGTGGCGTCGGCGAATGGACCGCCCAATACATCGCCCTGCGCCAACTACGCGAACCCGACGCCTTCCCCGCCTCCGACATCGGCCTGATCCGCGCCCTGGAAAAACTCGAAGCCCGCGAATACACCCCCGCCCAACTCCTCGCCCGCGCCGAAACCTGGCGCCCCTGGCGCGCCTACGCGGCCCAGCACCTGTGGGCGGAATATTGAAAAGGAATAACGGGCCGCGCCGCCATGCAAGCGCGAGTCCCCCCGATGGGCCAGCCCAACAAGACCCAACCCGCCAATCCCCGGAAAAGCCTCTAGCCCCCCCGCGAGCGCGCAGCGCACACCCCTTCGACGCAGCACAATGCGTATGCAAAAAAAGGCCGCGCAGGGCGGCCTTTTTTCTGCGGGCAACGCAAACCTCGCCGCCCCCCCACTGACCTGACAGCGCCGCAAACCCAGACGCCGGTAGCCCGTTGCGCGGGGCGCCTGGGGGGTGGGCAACCTCGATGCGCCCGAGGGAATCTGAAGGGAAGGCCAAAGGCCTGGACGAAGATGAGGAAGGGGGGGGCCGCCTAGGCAAGTCCGGAGCGAACGCTCCGGACCGCAATCGTGGGCGCCCACACCCCAGGCGCCCCGCGCAACGGGCGGCCTACGAAGCCCCCCGCCGCCCAAAAAAGCTCAGTCCCGAAAATTCTCAAACTGCAACGGCAAATCCACATCCGTCTTCTTCAACAACGCAATCGCCGTCTGCAGATCATCCCGCTTCTTCCCGCTGATCCGCAGCTTGTCGCCATTGATCTGGCTCTCGACCTTGAGCTTGGCGTTCTTGATCGCCGCGATCAGCTTCTTGGCCACCGGCTGCTCGATGCCCTGCTTGATCGTCACCTTCTGCCGCGCCCCGCCCAGGTTCTCCAGCGGATCCGCCACATCCAGGCAGCGCACGTCGATCCCGCGCGCCGACAGCCGGCCGCGCAGGATATCCAGCATCTGCTTGAGCTGGAACGCGCTGGAGGCGATCTGCGTCACCACGAAGCCTTCCAGCTCGAACTTGGCATCCGTGCCCTTGAAATCGAAACGGGTGGCGAGCTCGCGGTTGGCCTGGTCGATGGCGTTGGTGAGTTCGTGTTTGTCGACTTCGGAGACGACGTCGAAAGTAGGCATGACACTAGGTCCTGTCGGTAGATGAGGAAAAGGCGGCCGCGGCCGCCGCGATGCCCCATTTTACCGGGGCTCGCCCCCATCAAGCCATCAGCACCAGCAAGCGGTCGGCCTGCAGCGGATGCGGCATCACCTGCGCCTCGATGCCATACGCCAGGAACAGGTTGGCCGGCGTCAGCACCTCGGCCGGCGTGCCCAGCGCCACCGCCTGGCCGCCGCTCAGCAGGAGCAGGCGATCGCACCAGCGCGCCGCCAGGTTCATGTCGTGCAGGATGACCAGCACGCCCGTATGGCTTTCGCGCGCCAGCTGCGCCGCGCGCCGCATCAGGTCGGCCTGGTGCTTCGGATCCAGGCTGGCGGTGGGCTCGTCCAGCAGCAGATAGCGGGCCTCGCCCGCGGCCCGCGCCGCGCGGCACTGCACCAGCACCCGGGCGAACTGCACCCGCTGCTGCTCGCCGCCCGACAGTTGCGGATAGCGGCGCCCGTCCAGGTGGCTGACGTCGGCCCATTCCAGGGCCTGGCGCGCCAGTTCGTCGACCTCGGCCGGCGACAGTTCGGGAAAGGGATAGGCGCCCATCGCCACCACCTCGCGCACCCCCAGGTCGAAGGTCAGCCCGGGCTTCTGCGGCAGCACCGCGCGCTTGCGCGCCTGTTCGCGCGGCGGCATCGCGTCCAGCGGGCGGCCATCCAGCGTCAGGCTGCCGCCGTCGGCGCCCAGCTCGGCCGACAGCGCGCCCAGCAGGGTCGACTTGCCGGCGCCATTGCTGCCCAGCAGGCCCACCACTTCGCCGGGATGGATCGCCAGCGACACGCGGTCCAGGATGCGCTTGCCATCGCGCGCCAGGGTCAGGTTTTCAGCGGCCAGCATCAACCGTGCCTCCGGCCGCGCGCCAGCAGCCACAGGAAGAACGGCCCGCCGACCAGTCCGGTCACCAGGCCGATCGGCAGTTCGGCCGGCACCACCACGATGCGCGCCAGCCAGTCCGCCAGCGTCATCACCAGCCCGCCGCCCAGCAGACAGGCGGGCAGCAGCAGGCGATGGTTGGCGCCCAGCGTCATGCGCACCAGGTGCGGCACCACCAGGCCGACGAACACGATGGTGCCGCTGGCGGCCACCAGCGGCCCGACGATCAGGGTGCAGGCCAGCACCAGCCGGGCCCGCGCCTGCTTGAGCGAATAGCCCAGGTGCTGGGCCTCGCGCTCGCCCAGCAGCAGCGCGTTCATCACGCGCCACTGGCGCATCAGCCAAAACGACAGCAGCAGCACCCACGGCCCCAGGAAGGCCAGCAGCTTCCAGCTGGCGCCGGCCAGGCTGCCCATGTTCCAGAAGGTCAGGTCGCGCAGCTGCGCGTCGGACGCCATGAAGGTGAACAGGCCGATCAGGCTGAAGGCGATGGCGGTGATCGCCACCCCCGCCAGCAGCAGCCCGGCCACGCCCGGCACGCGCCGGCCCACCATGTAGGCCGACAGCGTCGCGATCAGGCTGCCGATGAAGGCGCCCGGCGCGGTGTACCAGAAGCCGCCATGCGTCATCACGATGGCGATGACGGCGCCCAGCGACGCGCCGGCGGAAATGCCGATCAGGCCGGGCTCGGCCAGCGGATTGCGGAACAGCGCCTGCAGCGCCGCGCCCGAGATCGCCAGGCCGGCGCCCATCACCACCGCCAGCAGCACGCGCGGCAGGCGGATGTCCATCAGCACATTGCGCCACAACGCCTGCTCCGGCGTGGGCGTGCCCCACAACAGCGACGGCAGCTCGCACAACGGAATCGAGACCGCGCCGCTGGCGCTGGCCGCCAGCACCGCCGCCACCAACGCCACCGCCAGCAACACCAGCGCCAGGGGCGGGTTAGCGCGCCATGGCATGCGCGGCCTCCTGTTTGAGCTGGGTCAGCGCCTGCGGCAGGCGCGGCCCCAGGCCCAGGATCAGCAGGTCGTCCATGACGATGATGCGCTGCTTCGCGGCGGCCTGCGTCACGGCGATGCCGGGCAGCCGCGCGAACCCTTCCAGGCCGCCGCTGGCCTGCAGCGATTCACGCGTCACGATGATCAGGTCCGGCGCCAGCGCGCCGATGGCCTCGGGCGACAGCGGCTTGTAGCCCTGCTGCCCGTCCAGCACATTGGCCAGCCCGGCCAGGTGCATGACCTCGGCCGCCGCGGTGCCATGCCCCGCGCCCTGCGGCGCGCCGTTGCGGTTGATCAGCAGCAGCGCCCGCGCGCGGGTGGCCGGCAGCGCCTCGGCCTTGTCGAGCTCGCGCGTGACCTCCTGCACCATCCGTTCGCCTTCCGGCGCCACGTCCAGCGCGCCGGCGACGGCGCGGATGCGCGCCTTGAGCGAGTCGACCGACGGCGCGTCCGGCACGCTCACGACCTTCACGCCGACTTCGCCCAGGCGCTTGAGCGCCTCGGGCGGGCCGGCCTGCTCGGACGCCAGCACCAGGTCGGGCTTGAGCGCCAGCACGCCCTCCACCGGCACCGCGCGGTAATAGCCGACGCGCGGCAGCCTGGTCGCGGCTTCCGGGTACAGGCTGGACTGGTCGTCGCCCACCAGCCTGTCGCCCTGCCCCAGACCGTACACGATCTCCGTCACGCTACCGCCCAGGGTCACCACGCGCGCCGGCGGCGCCGCCTGCGCGCAAGCCACCAGCATCCATCCCGCCGCCATCGCCAGCCATTTCTTCATTGCTTCATCCTCACGCGGCCAACGGCACGCGGCACAGACCCAACATCAATTCGCGCCAGCCCGGCAGTTCCGGCTTGCCCGGCTTGCGCTCGCCAAAGAACTGCGCGATCAGGTCGCCGCTGGAAGAATACAGCTCCAGCGACGTCACCCAGCCATCACTGGTGGGCTTGTTGACCACCCACGCCGACGCGATGGCGGTGGTGTCCAGATGCAGGTTGAACTTCGGGTCCAGCACGTTATACCAGGGACCGGTGCGGCGCAGCTGCTCAACGGGTCCGGTATGGATCTGGATCATGCCCCGGTTGCCGACGAAGCACATGATCGACAGGCCGCTGCCCGCGGCCGACTCCAGCATGCGCTCGACCGATTCCACCGGCACGGTCTGGGCCAGGTCCTCGCCGGCCGCCTCCAGCGCCGCCAGGCGCGACACCTTGAACTTGCGCAGCAGCGGGAAGAACTCGTGCGTGTCCTGCATGCCGAGCCAGGCCTGGCGCCACTGCGCGCTGTCCTCGACCCGCGGCGCGTCGGCGGCGGGCGCATAGGGCGTGGTCTCGGGCCAGCGCGACGCGCCGGCGAACCGGGCCACCAGCGCATCGAACGCTGCGGCGTTGGTGGCCTCGGTGCGGTAGACCTTGTGCACCGCCACGCCCTCGCCGTCGAAGAACTGCAGGCTGTGACGGCCGTCCTGCTCGACCGCCCAGGCCGAGCGCCAGCTCGAAAAGAACACGCGCAGGTCGATGTCGGGACCCAGCACCAGGCCCACCGGCCCGTCGGCCTGGATGTCCAGGTATTCGCCGTGGCGTTCATGCACGCACCAGTCATTGCGCGTCAAGGCCATCACCGGTCCCAGCGTGCCCAGTTCGCGGAAGATCTCCTGAGGCTGGCCGTGCAGTTCGGTGGCCTTGACGCCGCCACAGCCGGCGGCGACCCATTCGGCCTCGGACACGCCCAGCGCCTGCGCCAGGTTGCGGGCGCGCAGGCCGGGTTGGCTCGCCGCCAGCGCGTCGTTGCGCGCGCGCAGGTCGGCGGCGCGGGTATCGAAATCGGTGTGCTTCACTTCTTGGTTCATTGCGGGCTCTCCGGCCGGAATGGAAAATCAGGACTGCCGCCGCTGACGCGCAGCGGCGGCAGCGCGGGTCAGTATTGATAAGTCAGTGAGACGCGCAGGCTGCGCCCCGGTTCCGTGTACCAGTCCACCGGCCGCGGCAGGGCCGTGGCGCCGGCGGTCGGCACGTTGATCGCTTCCCAGTACTTCTTGTCGAACAGGTTGAACACGCCGGCCTGCACCTGCAGCCCCTTGACCGCCGTCGGCCGCCAGTAGCCCATCAGGTCCACCACGCCGTAGCCGGGCGCCTGGAAGTCGCGGTTGGGCGTCGTGGCGCCGGCTTCCGGGTACTCGACCTTGTTGCGGCGCAGGGCGGTCGTCAGCATCGCGTCCACGCCCCACACGTCGCGGCCGTAGCCCACGCCCAGCACCGCCTTCAGCGGCGCCACCGAGTTCAGGTACTGGCCGGTGCCCTCATCCTTGCCCACGGCCCACGCCAGCGAGCCCCAGGTGCGCCAGCCCGGCGAGAACTTCCAGTGCGCGCTGGCCTCGGCGCCGTAGATGCGCACCTTGGCGCGGTTGACGTTGCCGGTGACGCCCAGCGGGTACTGCCCGGCCCAGCCCGGCTGCCATTGCGGCGAGTTGGCATCCAGCGGCACATTGCTGTCGATGAAATTCTGGTAACGGTTGTCGAAGAACGATAACGCGCCGCCGAGCGAATCGGAACCCAGCTTGGCGCCCAGCTCCCAGCCCTTGCTGGTTTCCGGCTTCAGGTAGGGGTTGCCGACCCGCAGGTAGGTGCCGGGGCCGCCGTAGTTGGTGTACAGCTGCGTCGCGCTGGGCGCCTTGAAGCCATACGCGTACTGCGCGTACAGGCTCAGGTCGTCGGCCGCCTTCCAGGTGGTCAGCAGCTTGGGCGAGAAGCGCCCGCCGCTGTTCTCGGGCGGCAGCACGCCGCCGTTGCGGTTGCTGGCGTAGCTCTCGGTGGACTTGGGCGTCTGCTCGTAGTGGTCGTAGCGCAGCGCCGGCATGACGGTGTAGCGGCCGTCGCCGAAGCTGAATTCGTCGGACACCCACAGCGCCCACTGGCTGCCCTTGGACAGCGGCACGTCGGCCTGGTTGGTGTGCAGCATGTCGCAGGTGCGCGGGCCGAACAGCGCCGGGGTGCCGGGACGCACCGTCGGGCAGTTGTCGTAGCCATTGGAGTTCTGCTCGGTCTTGTTGCCGTACCACTCGCCGCCCACGGTCCACAGCTGCGATACCGCGTTGCCCGCCAGGCGCTTGGTCAGCTCGCCGTTGGCGCCGAACATGGTCTGGCGGATGGAGTTGTTGCGGCCATAGGCGCCGCTGGGAAAGCCGTAGAGGAGCGGATCGCCGGGAATGATGTTGGCGCGCGAATCGCGGCTGCGCTCGCCGTCGAGCGCGCTGTCGAGCTGCATGCGCTGCCAGTACACCACCGCGGTGGCGCTGTCGATCCAGCCGCCCTCGGCGGGCGCCTTGTAGGAATAATCGAGCGACACGCGCTGGCGCTCGGTTTCCTTTCGGGTGGTGTTCTCGCCGATCAGGTAGCTGGTGCCCGGCCCCTGCTCGAACATGCTGTCCTGGGTGGCCTTGCGCTTGAAGTATTCGCCGGTCAGGCCGAAGCGGTGGCCGCCTTCGACGCGCTGCTGCAGCTTGAGCAGGAAGCTGCGCTGGTCGTAGTCCTCGGGGGTCGGCTGGTTGCGGCGCGGGCCGTAGCCGCCGACGTCGCCGCGGTTGTCGAGCGCGTGGCCGTTGCGCACGCCCGCCTGCACCAGCCAGAAGGTATTGCTGTGGATCTGCCCGGCCAGCGCGGCGTTGGCGCCCCAGCTGCTGTCGGCAGTGTCGTAGTCGGTCTTGGCCAGCGCGCCGAAGGTCTTGCCGTCGGTCAGCAGGTCCGAGGGATCGAGCGTGTACAGGTCGGCCATGCCCGAGATGGCGCCCGAACCGCCGGCGCTGGCGTCGGCGCCGCGCACGATGTCCAGGCGCGACAGGGAATTGAAGTCCACCGCCTCCAGGCCGCCCTTGACGCCGCGCGCGCCGTCGTCGAGCCACGGCAGGCGGATGCCGTCCACGCGCGTCAGCACGCGGTCCTGGTCGAGGCCGCGGATGTTGATGCTGTTGTTCTGGCGGTTGAAATTCACGCCGGGTTCCAGGCGCTTGCCCAGGTCGCTCCAGCTGCGCACCTGCGCGTCGTCCAGGCGCTTGCGGTCGCTGCGGGTTTCCCAGGCCGGCGTGACCGCCGCGCCCTCGCCTTCCACCGTGACCGGCGTCAGTTGCGTCACGCCGGTCTGCGGCAAGGCCTGCAGCACGAACACGCCGGGGCTGCGCTCGCGCGCGGCCAGGCCGCTGCCGGCCAGCAGACGGGCGAAACCGTCAGCCACGGAATACTCCCCGTTCAGTCCGGCACCGCGGCGCTGGCCCACCAGCGCCGCGTCGAACAGCACCGTGACGCCGGCGTTGTCGGCGAAGCGCGACAGATTCTCGGCCAGCGGGCCGGCCGGAATGCGGTAGCTGCGCGCCTGCTCGGCCGGCGCGGCCTGGGCCTGCGCGGCCGCGGCCGGCCACAGCGCGACGGCCGGGGCAGCCAGCACGGTGGCAATGCGCAGCGCCAGGGCCAGGCGGGTCAATCGGCATGGAGCCTCTCGGTTCAAGGGGGTGCCGCGGGCGCGGCTGGCGGGGGAGTGAGCCATGGTCGTCCTTTCGATCCAACGGGTATCGGCATTTGTTTGCCTCTACTGACCATGACCCTCGGCCAACGCCAACCGGACAGCTCGCCCCCGGCTTTTTTGTAACAACGACAAATCAGGCCTGTCCCGCGCGCGGCATGATCGTCACCCAGTAAGCGCTGCGGTAGCGCACCTGCACCGGCAGCGTGGACGGCAAGGCCGCCAGCACCGCGTCGGTATCCTGCAATTGGAAGGCGCCGGAGATGCGCAGCCCGGCGACTGCCGGATCACAGCGCAGCACGCCGGGCCGGTAGCGGCCCAGCTCCGCCGCGAAGGCGTCCAGGCGCCAGGCGCTGGCGTGCAGCACGCCGCGCGTCCAGTCGGCGGCATGCGGGTCGGCCGGCTCGATGCGCGGCGCGTCATCATCGCGCAGCCAGGCCTGCTCGCCGGCGGCCAGCGCCAGGCTGGCGTCGCCGCGGCGCAGCGTCACGCCGCCCTCCTGCACGCTGACGCGGCAGGCAGAGCCGTCTTCGCGCACGCAGAAGCGCGCCGCCTGCGCCTGGATATCGCCCTGCTTCGTGCGCACCACGAAGGGCCGCGCATGGGCGCCGGTCTCGGCCACCGCATGGACCGCGATCTCGCCGGCGCGCAGCCGCACCAGCCGCTGGTCGGCGTCGTACAGGACGTCGACCGCGCTGGCGGTGTTCAGGCGCATGGAGGAACCGTCGCTGAGCGCCACTTGGCGCTGTTCGCCGGTCGCGCTGCGGTAGTCGGCGGTCCATTCGAACGGACTGGCGCGCCAGGCGGCCCAACCCGCCGGCCCGGCCACGATCAGCGCGGCCAGCGTCTTGAGCGCCGCGCGCCGACCGGCCGATTCGGGCCGGTTCAACGCCGCCATGCCAAGGGACGCCGGGATCAGGCCGAAGCGCTGATTGACGCGCTGCGCGCGCTGCCAGGCATGTTCATGCTCGGCCTTGCTGGCGCGCCATTGCTGGCAGGCATGGACGTCGGCATCGGTGGCGCGCTCGGAACTCAGGCGCAGCAGCCAGCGCGCCGCCTCGCGCGCGACCTTGCGGTCGACGGCGGGCAATTCGCCCGCCACGCCCCACTGGGCGCTCACATCACCGCCATGATGCATTGCTCGTACCCCTTGGCGATGTAGCGGTGCACCGACCGCACCGACACGTTCAGCCGCGCGGCGATCTCGATATGGCTGAGTCCTTCGAGCTGCGCCATCAGGAAGGCCTGGCGCGCCGGCCGCGCGAGGCCCGCCAGCATCTCGTCGATTTCCTGCAGCGTTTCGAGGATGAGCAGGCGCTGCTCGGGCGACGGCGCCGTGGCCTCGGGCATGGCCGCCAGGGCATCCAGGTAGGCCTGTTCGAGCGAGCGGCGCCGGTAGTGATTCAGCACCAGGCGCTTGGCGATGGTGGTCAGGTAGGCGCGCGGCTCGCGCAGCGCGTCGAGTTCGTGCCGGTGCCGCAGCACTCGCAGGAAGGTGTCCTGCGCCAGGTCGGCGGCATCGCAGGAATTGCCCAGCTTGCCCCGCAACCAGCCATGCAGCCATCCGTGGTGCGCGCGGTAGAGCAGATGGACGGCGTCGCCGGAGGCAAGCGCAAGGTTGGACACGGTGGACTCCCGAACTCTCTTGATCACAAATAAAAATCAATCTCATTCTAAATGCAAAACCCTGACACGCGTCAAGAAGCCCGCCCGGGCGGCATGGGGATATATGATGGGGACAGATTCGGCCGCCTTGTCCCCGGCGGCCACCGCCCACAGCCAGGCCTCGCCGCCGGCATCGCGCCGGCGCGGCCCCTTCCCGAACTCCGACACCATGCTCTACAGCGCCCTCAAACTCATCCACCTGCTGGCCGTGATCCTCTGGGTCGGCGGCATGCTGTTCGCCCACTGTTTCCTGCGGCCGGCGGCCGCGCAACTCGAACCGCCGCAGCGCCTGCGGTTGATGGCCGCGGTGCTGGGCCCGTTCCTGAACGCGGTGCTGGCCGCCATCGTGCTGATCCTGGCGACCGGCGCGGTCATGATCGGCCAGGAGGCGGCCCAGGCCGCGCGCAGCGGCGGCGCCTTCTTCATGCCGCGCGCCTGGACCGTGATGGCCACGGGCGGGCTGGTGATGACGGCCATCTATGCCTACATCCGCGCGGCGCTCTATCCGCGCCTGCGCGCGGCGGTGGCCGCCTCGGAATGGCCGCGCGGCGGCCAGGCCATGGCCGGCATCCGCCGCTGGGTCGGGGTCAACCTGGCGCTGGGGCTGCTGATCGTGGCGGCCGTCTTCCTGCTATAGCCGGGCGCAGCTATCGGCCAGGCTCGGCCGCCTATCGGATTTCTTTGGACTGGTGCAATACGCCGTACATCCGGCGTGGCCACACTGGACCGGACTCTCGCGGGTCTTACACATAAAAGGAAAATCCATGATCAAACGCGTCTTGCCCCTGGCCGCCCTGGGCCTGTCCCTGGCCACCCTCTCGGCCGCCTTCGCCGCCGCCCCCATCGACAACAGCGCGCTCGAGCAGCCCGCCTTCCGCGAACACAAGACGACCTACGGCGTGGTCTACCGCCTGCCGCAGGACGTCAACGCCGTGCTGGACGCCAAGGTCAACGGCGCGCTCAAGCAGGACTTGCTGGCCCTCGGCCTGAAGACCGAGGCCGAAACGCCCAACATCCCGCACGTGACCGTGGTCCACATCCACAGCGCCGACAGCGCCACGCCGCAGCGCATGCTGCGCGCGCTGCCCAAGCCGCCGGCGCCGCTGCAGGTCACCCTCAAGGACTTCTACCCGACCGAAGCCGCCAAGGGCGCGGGCCACCCGTGGTGGCTGGACCTGGGCGTGGTCAAGAGCGGCGCGGGCTTCGAGGCCATGATGGCCTACAACACCGTGACCACGGCCGCCCTGGCGCCGCTGCGCGACGGCCCGCTGCCGCGCGTGACCGGCCCGGTCTACGCCAAGATGGCCGACGCCGGCCGCGACCTGGTCAAGACCATGGGCGTGAGCGGCGTCAACGTGATGAAGGACGGCAAGGAAGTGCGCGCCCACAACCCGCACACCACGCTGGTCTACAGCATGGCGCTGTACGACGCGCGCCTGGCCGACGCCATGAAGCAGGAGTCCGCCAAGTTCAACGCCGTGCTGCCCGACGGCATCCAGACCACCTTCAAGGACGTGTCCATCGTCGAGATCGGTTTCGCCGGCAACGTGCTGCGCGAGATCTACCGCGTCAGCCTGGAAGACGGCTCGGCCATCGACGTGGCCACCGGCAAGCCGGTCGCCCGCTAAGCCGGGACGTCCGCGGCCAGGCGCTCGCGCAGCACGTCGCGCACCTGGCCGCGCAGCCACGCCTGCAACGGCGAGGCGTGCTGGCGGCGCGCCCACACCATCGCCAGTTCCATGCGCCGCAGCCGCGCCGGCATTTCCAGCATCGCCAGCGGGAAATGCCGGCAGTGCGCCCGCGCCACGCTGGCCGGCATGGTGGTGGCATAGTCAGTGTCCACCAGCACGTAGGGCGCCACGCCGAAACCCGACAGATAGGCCGAGAACGTCATGCGGCCGGCGCCCGGCTTGAGCAGCCGGTCGAAGGTCGTCTCGCGGCCGTGCATCTGCTCGAACGCGAACCACTTGATGGCGCCCAGGTCGGCCAGCGTCAGCGCGCCGCGCCCGGCCCAGGGATGCCGCGCCGACAGCACGCAGACGCGGCGGTCGGTATACAGCGCATCGCGGTGAAAGCGCGCCGGCACCTTGCCGAACAGGCCGATGGCGATGTGCAGCCGTTCGGCCTCCAGGTCGTCGGGCGCGAAGTCGCCGTGCAGCGACTGGAAGCGCAGCGTCACGCCGGGCGCGGCGCGGTGCAGCCGCTCGATCAGCGGCGCGGCCAGCAGGATCTCGCTGTGCGCGCCGGTGCCGATGTTGACCACGCCCTCGGCGCGCGCCGGATCGAAGGCCTCGGCCGGACGCAGCGCGGCCTCGAGCTGCGCCAGCGCGTCGTGCACCGCCGCATGCAGTTCCAGCGCGCGCTCCGTCGGGATGAAGCGGCCCTTCACCACCACCAGCAGCGGATCCTCCAGCCGCAGGCGCAGGCGCGCCAGGTCGCGGCTGATGGCCGGCTGCGTCTTGTGCAGCAGGCGCGAACTGGCGGTGGCGCTGCGCGTGCGCATCAGCACGTCGAAGGTCAGCAGCAGGTTCATGTCGAGCCTGCGCAGGGAGGGCAAGGAGTGGGCGTCGCTCATGGCGAGATGCTATGCCGTAACTGAATGACTGAAAAGAACCATACCGAATTCGATATGGTGGTCTTGCGCCACCGGCATTGGGCAGGCGCCGCCGGCTTGGCTACAGTCCGCCACGGACCGGGCGTTTCGACCCGGCCACCCGCTACGGAGACAACCATGGGCCCCACCCGCCACCTTCCCGCGCCGCGGCGCCTGCGCCCCGTGCTGGCCCGCTGGGCCGGCCGTGCCCTGCTGGCGCTGGCCGCCTGCCTGCCGCTGGCCGCCCAGGCCGCCGACTTCCCCAGCCGCCCGATCACGCTGGTGGTGCCCTTCCCCGCCGGCGGCACGCCCGACATCCTGGCGCGCCTGCTCAGCGACAACATTTCCAAGCGTCTCGGCCAGCCGCTGATCGTCGAGAACCGCGCCGGCGCCGGCGGCAACATCGGCGCGCAGGCGGTGGCGCGCGCCGCCCCCGACGGCCAGACGCTGCTGATGTGCGCATTCGGCTGCACCGTGGCGCCGTCGCTCTACCAGCCGGCGCCCTACGACATCGTCAAGGACTTCGCCCCCGTCGCCATGATCGGCACCGTGCCGAGCGTGCTGGTGGTCAATCCCAAGGTGCCGGCCGACACGCTGCCGGCGCTGCTGGCGTATGCCCGCGCCAACCCCGGCAAGCTCAATTCGGCCTCCTCCGGCATCGGCGGCTCGGCCCACCTGGCGACCGAGCTGCTCAAGCAGCGCGCCGGCATCGACCTGGCCCACATCCCGTACAAGGGCGCCGGCCAGGTGGCGGCCGACCTGCTCGGCGGCCAGGTCGACATGTACTTCGACAACCTGCCGGCCTCGCTGGCCAACATTCGCGCCGGCAAGCTGCGCGCCCTGGCGGTGGCCAGCGCCGCGCGCGCGCCGGCGATTCCGGACGTGCCGACCTTCGCCGAGGCCGGCGTACCCGACTTCCTGATCACGCCCTGGTTCGGCGTGATGGCGCCGGCCGGCACCCCGGCCCCGGTGCTGGACACGCTGCACGACGCCTTCGCCCAGGCGCTGCAGGCGCCCGAGGTGGCGGCCAAGATGCGCGAACTGGGCGTCGAGACCGCCGCCGGCTCGCGCGCCGACCTGGGCCGCTTCGTCACCACCGAAACGGCCAAGTGGAAACAGGTCATCGAGACCAACCACATCAAGGCCGAATGATGGCCGCTGCCCCTGACGACGGCCCGGCGCTGGCGCCGATCCGCCTGCGCGACATGGGCGCGTTCCACGTCGGCGGCCGCGACCTGGCGCTCAGCGGCCTGCCGCGGCGCGAGCTGGTCATGGCCGAAGGCGGCCAGCCGGTGGCGCTGGATCCCAACGGCACCTACCGCGTCGAACAGATGTACGCGCAGTACTTCCTGTCGGAGCCGGCCAACGGCCGGCCGCCGCTGGCGTTCTGGCATGGCGGCGGCATGACCGGCGCGGCCTGGGAGACCACGCCGGACGGCCGCCCGGGCTGGCTGCACTATTTCCTGCGGCGCGGCTGGGACGCCTACCTGTGCGATGCGGTGGAACGCGGCCGCGCCGGCGCCGCGCCGCACGTCTGGCCCGACGCGCCGGTGGTGCAGGCGCGGGAGGACTGCTACACGCGCTTTCGCATCGGCCGCCCGGGCACCCGGCCCGGCCCCGGCAGCGCCTACCCGGACACGCAGTTCCCGCTGGAGGCGTTCGACGCGCTGGCCGCGCAGATGGTGCCGCGCTGGGTTCACACCGATGCCGCCATCCTGCGCGCCTACCAGGCTTTCCTGGAGCGGATCGGCGCGGCCATCGTGGTCTGCCATTCGCAGGCCGGCGTGTTCGGCATCCGCGCCGCCCACGCCCAGCCCGAGCGGGTGCGGGCGCTGGTGGCGCTGGAGCCGGCCAGCATCCCCGACCTGGGGCCCGATGCCCGCTACGACACCCCTACCCTGATCGTGATGGGCGACCACATGGACACCGACCCGCGCTGGCCGCGGATGCGGGCGCGGGTGCGGGAATTCGCCGCGCGCCATGCCAGCGTCACGGTGCTGTCGCTGCCCGACCAGGGCATCCACGGCAACTCGCACATGCTGATGATGGACCGCAACAGCCTGGCGCTGGCCGGGCGGGTGCACGACTGGCTGGCGGCGCTGCCGGGTTGAGTCAGCAGGATAAGGACGGCGGGCCGAGGCTTCCGGCTGCTGCCGTTTTCGTGGCAGCATTACGCCGTTGCGCCCTTGCCCGCCCCCCATGTCCCGCACCGAACGCCTCCTGGACCTGCTGCAGACCCTGCGCTGCCACCGCCTGCCCGTCAGCGGCCACCGCCTGGCCGCCGACCTGGGCGTCAGCCTGCGCACGCTGTACCGCGACATCGCCACGCTGCAGGCCCAGGGCGCCGAAATCGAGGGCGAGCCGGGCATCGGCTACGTGCTGCGGCCCGGCTTCATGCTGCCGCCGCTGATGTTCAGCACCGAAGAAATCGAGGCCCTGGTGCTGGGCACCCGCTGGGTCGCCGGCCGCTCGGACGCGCGGCTGGGCCAGGCCGCCGCCAACGCGCTGGCCAAGATCAGCGCGGTGCTGCCGCAGGAACTGCGCGACGAACTGGACGCCATTCCGCTGCTGGTCGGCCCCAGCAGCTGGGCGGTGGTCGACCGGGTCGACCTGTCCCTGATCCGCCAGGCGATCCGCGGCGAACAGAAGATCGCCATCACCTACCGCGACGACAAGGGCGCCGATTCCGAGCGCGTCATCTGGCCGTTCGCCCTGGGTTTTTTCGACAGCGTGCGCATCGTCATGGCCTGGTGCGAACTGCGCCAGGACTTCCGCCATTTCCGCACCGACCGCATCGCCACGCTCGAGCCCGGGCAACGCTATCCGCGCCGCCGCCACGTGCTGCTCAAGGAATGGCGCGCCCTCAATACCGCCAAGTCCGACGGCTGCTGATCCGGGGCGTCCGCCGCCGCGCCGGCGGGTGCGACATCGGCATGAAGACTGCTGACAAAATCTGACAGCATGCCTCTCTAAGATGGGCGCTCATTCAACCAGGAGCGCATCATGTCCGCCAAGAACTTCGTCATTTTCTACGTCGACAAGCCCGAGGCCAGCGCGGCGTTCTACAGCGCGCTGCTGAACCGCCCGCCCGTCGAAAGCTCGCCCACCTTCGCGCTGTTCGCGCTCGATTCCGGCCTGATGCTGGGCCTGTGGTCGCGCCACACCGTCGAGCCGGCCGCCGCCGGCCGCGGCGGCTGCACCGAGCTGGCCTTCACCGTGCCCGACGCCGACGCGCTCAACCGGCGCCACCTCGACTGGAGCCTGCGCGGCCTGCCGATCCTGCAGGCGCCCACCAACATGGACTTCGGCCGCACCTTTGTGGCGCTCGACCCCGACGGCCACCGCCTGCGCGTGTTCGCGCCGGCGCCCGACGCCGTCCCCGCCGAGGAGGAACTGGTCACGATCCCGGCATTCCCAGGAGCCTGAACCACAGGTAGTCCAGCGGCACCAGCGCCACGAACGACACCAGCGCGGTCAGCAGGCTCAGCGCCAGCCCGCTGCGCGCCGGCACCTGGCCCATGCCCATCGCCACCACGATGGGCGAGGCCTGGTACGGCATGATGACGGTGGCGTAGCCGGCCACCTGCGCCATCAGCACCGTCATCAGCGGAAAGCCCGAGGCCTGCGCCAGCGTCTCGGCCAGCGGCGTATACAGGGCCGGCACGCCGTTGGCCGTGACCACGAAGTTCAGCGCCGCCGACAGCCCCACCAGCGAAAAGAAGCTCTGCATCGGCGCCTCGGGCGACAGCGGCAGCCAGGCCAGCAAGGCGCGGCCGATGATGCCGCCCAGGCCGCTGTCGGCCACCATCGCGGCCAGCCCCAGGATGCCCGCCACGTAGATCGCGGTGCGGAAATTCACCTCCTTGCCGAACTGCTCGCCGCTGACGAAACCCACCTTGGGCAACAGGCACACACAGGCCGACGCCAGCCCGATCCAGGCCGGCGACACGCCGTGCCATCCGTCCGTCACCCAGCCCAGCAACGTCAGCCCCAGCAGCACGGCCAGGCGCTTTTCCGCCGCCGACAGGGGCTGGGCGGCGGGCGCAGGCGGCGCCGCCTCGGGGGTGTCGCGGAACAGCCAGGCAATACAGGCCACCAGCACCGCGCCTTTCAGGATGCCCAGCACCGGCGCATGCAGCCACAGGTATGGCAGGTAGCCCAGCTGCAGGCCATAGCTGGATTCGATGCTGCCCGCCATCACCAGGTTGGGCACGTTGGCCGGCAGGATGGAGGTGGACAGCTGGAAGGTGCCAAAGCCCACCGCCAGCGCCAGGCCGATGCGCCCGCGCCGGCCCGCGACCAGGCCGATCTGGTCGGCATAGGCCAGCACGATCGGCATCAGCAGGGCGATACGGCCCATGTTCGACGGCATCACGAAGGCCAGCAGGTAGGTCAGCGCCACCACGCCGGCCACCACCTTGGGATACGAACCCGACAGGCGCCGCGACAGCGCGCTCGCCATGCGGTCGGCCAGGCCCGTGTACTTCAGCGCCAGGCCCAGCACGTAGCCGCTCAGCACCAGCCAGAATGCCGCCGACGAGAATCCGGAGAACACCACCTCGCGCGGGGCGGCGGCGACGATCAACGCGGCGCTGAAGAACAGCAGCGCCGTCAGGTATTCCGGCAAGCGCGAAAAGGCCCACAACGCGATCGTGATCGCGGTGATCAGCGCGGGTAGAATCGGAAAACCGGAGGCGACAAGATGCATGGGCAAACCACCACGAGAACACGAATCGGCGCAGTGTACGGACCCTGTCCGCGGCTGAAAATGCGCGATTCGCAGAGGCTGCCTGCGCGCATCGCGTAGGCTCGCCGCCATGCGTTTCGATCTGACCGACCTGGCGCTGTTCCTGCACGTGGTGCAGGCCGGCAGCATCACCCACGGCGCCGCCCGCGCCAACCTGGCGCTGGCCGCCGCCAGCGCCCGCATCCGCAACCTAGAAGCCTCGCTCGGCGCGCCGCTGCTGGAGCGCCGCCGCCAGGGCGTCATCCCCACCCCGGCCGGCCTGAAGCTGGCCGCCCATGCCCGCATCATGCTGGCCCAGGCCGACCGCCTGCGCGACGACCTGGCCGACTTCTCCGGCGAATTCGGCGGCTCGGTGCGCCTGCTGTCCAACACCAACGCGCTGACCGCCTTCCTGCCCGAGGCGCTGGGCGGTTTCCTGGCGACGCACCCGCGCATCAACGTCGAACTGCAGGAAATGCTGAGCGACGAGATCGTCGAGTGCATCGCCGACGGCTCGGCCGATATCGGCATCGTCGCCGGCACGGTCGACACCGGCGCCCTGCAGACTTATGCCTACCGCGCCGACCGCTTCGTGCTGATCGTGCCGGCCGGCCACGCGCTGGCGGACCGGGCCGAGGTCGCCTTTCGCGACGTGCTCGACGAGGACTTCGTCGGACTCGACCGCAGCAGCGCGCTGCAACGCTTTCTGGCGCGGCAGGCGCTGGTGGTCGGCAAGCCCATCAAGCTGCGGGTGCAGCTGCGCAGCTTCGACGCCATGTGCCGGCTGGTCGAGGCCGGCGTCGGCGTCGGCATCGTGCCCGAGACCACGGCCGACAGCATGCGCCAGCTGCTCCGGGTGACGCCGGTGGCGCTGTCCGACGCCTGGGCCGCGCGCCAACTGCTGCTGTGCGTGCAGTCGCGCGAGACCCTCAGCGCCCGCGCCCGCCGCCTGCTCGACCACCTGCTGGCGGACGCGGCGGCGGTCACGCCGCCGAATACAGATCCGTCATGAACTGCGTGGCCTTGATGCCGGTGCCGGTCAGCAGCACCACGGTGCGCTCGGCGTCGCGGATGGCGCCGCGCGCCCGCAGCCTGTCCAGCGCCGCCGCGGCGGTGGCGCTGGTGGGCTCGGCGTAGAGCCCCATCGCCGCCAGCTTGCGCACCGCGGCGATGATGTCCGCCTCCGGCACCGCGACGGTCTGGCCGCCGCTGGCGCGGATCGCCTGCAGCACTTCGCGCAGGCGCACCGGCTGCCTGATCGCGGTGCCCTCGGCCACGGTCGGCAGCACGTCGCGCGCCACCAGCGTGTCGACGCCGGCCTGGAAGCTGGCGTCCACCGGCGAGCAGTTCAGCGGCTGGGCCACGAACAGGCGCGGCAGGCGCTTGATCTGTCCGGCCGCCAGCAGCTCGGCAAAGCCGATGGCGCAGCCCAGCACGTTGCTGCCCGCGCCCCCCGGAATCACCACGTTGTCCGGCGCCTCGAAACCGAAGTCCTCCCACATCTCGTAGGCGATGGACTTGGTGCCCTGCAGGAAGAACGGCTGCCAGTTGTGGCTGGCGTAGAAGATCCGCGCGGAGGCCTCGATCGCGGCGGTCTCGGCGTTCTCGCGCGGCCCCTCCACCAGCCGCACGTCGGCGCCGAACGCGCGGATCTGCGCCACCTTGGCGCTGGACGTGTAGGCCGGCGCGAAGATCGTGACGCCCATGCCCGCCGCCGCGCCGAAGGCCGCGATGGCGGCGCCGCCATTGCCCGAACTGTCCTCGGCGATGGCGTCGATGCCGATCTGGCGCAGCCACGACAGCATCACCGCGGCGCCGCGGTCCTTGAAGCTGCAGGTGGGGTTGAACCATTCCAGCTTGAAATGCGGCCGCAGCCCGCCCCAGGCGCGCTCCACCATCGGCGTGCCGCCCTCGCCCATCGACACCGGTCGCTCGATCGCCGCCGGCAGCGCGGCGCGGTAGCGCCACAGCGAGCGCTCGCCGCGATCGATGTCGTCGCGCGAGATGCCCGGCAGCGGCGAGATCATCAGCGGCGTGCGCGCCTCGGAACACCAGCGGGCCTCGCCCAGCGCATGGCGCGCGCCGGTGAGGGGATCGAAATAGTGGGGATCGGACATGGCGGTCAACCTGGCGGAAAGTCGGGAAGGGTCGCAGTCTAGGTCCGCCCCCGCACTCGGTGTTGCAATATCATGTTGCGATAATCGCAATGGAGAATCGCCGTGGAACGTGGCGCCCTATGGGAATACCAGGTGTTCTGCGCCGTCGCCGAACGCCAGAGCTTCGTGCTGGCGGCGCGCGCGCTGGGCGCCTCGCCCAGCGCCGTCACCCGCGCGGTGCAGGCGCTGGAGCGTCAGGTCGGCGCGCAGCTGCTGTTGCGCAGCAAGAGCAGCGTGGTGCTGACGCCGCAGGGCGAAAGCTACTTCGAATCCGCGCGCGAGCTGCTGCGCCTGGAAAGCCAGGCGCGCGAGGCCTTGCGCGACGCCCAGCAAGGCGATCAGGGCCGCCTGCGCTTCTCGGCGCCCGACCTGCTGGGCGTGACCCTGCTGCCGGCCGTGCTGCGCCGCTACGCGGCCGAGCATCCGGGCGTCACGGTGGACATCCACTACACCGACAAGGCAATCGACCCGATCGCCGAGGGCCTGGATTTCGCCATCCGCGGCGGTTTCCCGGCGTCCAGCGATCTGCTGGGCACGCGCCTGTGGCCCTACGAACGGCTGCTGTGCGCCAGCCCGGACTACGTGGCGCGCCTGGGCCTGCCGCGCGAACCCGAGGAGCTGGCGCGGCACCGGCTCATCATGCATACCGGTCCGCGCGTGTTGAAGGATTGGCACCTGCGGCGCGACAAGCGCATCGTGCGGATGCATGCCGAACCGGTGGTGCGGGTCAGCACCGGCAGCGGCCTGATGGCGCTGGCGCTGCAGGGCGTGGGCATCGCGCGGCTGGCCGACTGGGCGGCGGCGCCGGAGATCGCCCGCGGCACGCTGGTGCGGGTCTGTCCCGGCTACACCGCCACCTCGGCGCAAGGCATGGCGCCGCAGATGCATGCGGTGTACGGATCGCGTTCGCTGCCGGCGCGCGCCCGCGCCATGCTGGCGGCGATCCGCCAGGGCGCGGGCGCCGTTTGAAAGACGCTAGGAGCGCTGCTGTCGCGCCTCCAGCACCACCGCCGCGGCGGACTTACGGAACAGCAGCAGATACAGCGCCGCCAGCACCAGCAGGAACGGCACGCCGAACACCAGCGTCATCTTGAACACGCCGGTGAAGTAGGTCGTGACCAGGATCGCCAGCATGGCGCCGGCGCCCAGCAGCGTCAGCAGCGGAAAGCCCGGCATGCGGAACGACAGCGCCGCGCCGCCCTCGCGCGCCCAGCGGCGGCGGAAGAAGTAGTGCGTGACGAAGATCATCATCCACGTGAACAGCGCGCCGAACATCGAGATCGCCATCATCAGCGTGAACGAGGTCTCCGGATACAGCACGTTCAGCACGGTGGCGATGGCGATGCCGCTGGTCGACAGCAGCAGCGCGTTCAGCGGCGTGCCGCTGCGCGTCAGCTTGCCCAGCGCCGCCGGCGCGTGGCCGGCGCGCGACAGGCTGAACATCATGCGGGTGGTGATGTACAGCTGGCTGTTCATGGCCGACAGCGCCGCCACCAGCACGATGAAGTTGATGACGCCGGCTGCGTACGGCACCTGCACCGCCTCCATCACCGTCACGAACGGGCTGCCGCCCTTGCCGGCCTGGTCCCACGGCACGATGGCCAGGATCAGCGCCAGCGTCAGCAGGTAGAACACCACCAGCCGCACGATGGTGGCGCGGAACGCCTTCTTCACCGCGCGCTCGGGGTCCTCGGCCTCGCCCGCCGCCACCGCGATCATCTCCACGCTCAGGTAGCTGAAGATCGAGATGACCACCGCGATCCACATGCCCCACACGCCGTTGGGGAAGAAGCCGCCGTGCGCCGTGTACTGCGCCGCGCCGTATTGCGGACTGCCCCAGACCACGTAGGCGCCCAGGATGATGAACGCCACGATGGCGCTGATCTTGATGGTCGAGAACCAGTACTCGATAGTGCCGAACGCCTTCACGCTCATGGCGTTGATGAAGATCAGCGCCGCCGAGAACAGGCAGACCCATTGCCAGCCCGGCACCGACGGGAACCAGAACTTCATGTACTCGGCCACCGCGGTGACCTCGGTGCCCACCGCCAGCACCACGCACGACCAGTACGCATAGCGAACCAGGAAGCCGGCCAGCGGGCCGATGTAGTGCTCGGCGTAGGCGC
>Ga0189292_10166_pt1 | contig 31355 bp, 31 predicted proteins | sample UW1oraminimetaG_FD_130317 | JGI IMG/M metagenome (GOLD analysis project Ga0189292, IMG submission 130317) | Marine microbial communities from the Costa Rica Dome - UW179A-orange mini metaG | ecosystem: Environmental > Aquatic > Marine > Oceanic > Photic zone | place: Costa Rica: the Eastern...
AAGGCGTGTTCGCTCGGTCATGAGACGATTGCAATTACGCCCTCAAAGAATCCGTTCTTATTTCCGGCATCCACGTATCGCCTACGCAGCATGATTTGGTGTATTTGATTGCCGGGTTAATAATTATAAGGTCTTGATAGCCGTATCCTTCCTGACCGTCGGGGGCCGCGTTTGGGTTTTCCGATCATGCCCAGCAGATCGCTGGTCTCGAGGATCTGCCGGGGACAATCGGGGACCATTGTATTGATGCTGATGGGCCGCTTCTGGCCGATAGACGCCAAATCCTTCCCTTATTTTGGCTATGCGCTCCAGTTGCGGACTAACCATCCGATCACATCTTTTCAATGCTCTTTTTCAATAAAGTTTTGGGAAACGTAACGTCTCACCCCATCGCCTGCAAAAACCGCCCGACCCGCTCCAACACTTGCTCCGGCTGCTCGCGATGCGGTACGTGGCCGACGTCGGGCAGCAGTGCTTGTTCGACAAGGCCGCTGGCGTGTTGGGCGATCAGTTGGGGGTGGCGTTCGGAGCCGAATTCGTCGGTGTCGCCATGGATGGCTAGTGCCGGGCAGCGTACGTCTGGCAGGGCGTGGGCGAGGGTCCAGGAGGCGAAGTCCGGGGCGAGCCAGGTGTCGATCCAGGCGCTGAGTACCCAGTCGCTGCGGTCGCCGTGGTAGCGGTGAAGGCGTTCGCGTTGTGCGGGGTCGGCGAACCAATCCTTGGCTTGGCGAATGCCTTCCAGGGTGCGCGCCTCGACGAAGGTTACCGCCGACATCGTGATCATCGCCTGGCAGGCTTCGGGATATTGCGCGGCGCAGTGCACCGCCATGCTGCCGCCGACGCTGTGGCCGAGCACCACGAAGCGTTCGATACCCAGATGTTCCAGTACGCAGGCGAAGCCATGCGCGGCTTCATCTTCGACGAAGGTCGGCGCGGGCGGGGCGGTCAAGCGGTCGGAGCGGCCGAAGCCCAGCCGGTCATAGGCGACCACCGTTCGACCGGTTGCCTGGGCGAGGGCGGATGGGAAGTCTTTCCATTGTTCGATACAGCCGAGCGACTCGTGCAGCAGCAGGATCGGCGCACAGTTCGGGCGCAGCGCGCCGGCCTCAGGGAACCAGCTGCGGACGAACATCTGCCCATGCGTGCTCTGTATCCATAGGTCGGTCGAGTCGTTGCCGAGCGTTGCACTGCTGGTCATTGAGGCTTTCCTGAGCGATGCGGACTTGCATAGCAGTACTGTTCTTTTACGTAAACGTCAACATGCAGTGACGGATGTATCAGCAGCGCTTTGCTGCCTGCGGGAGGGGCAAAGGCAGTTGAAAGCCCGCATTGATGTGCTGCATGAGGCGCGGGCGTTCTGCGGGCAGATTGGCGCAGAGTCGGGTTGGACCGCGGCGGCTAGGCCCGCCACGGTGGCGCGCGTCAGCTCAGATAACGCTGGAACCAGGCGATGGTGCGCTGCCAGGCCAGTTCGGCTGCCTGCTCGTCGTAGCGCGGGGTGCTGTCGTTGTGAAAGCCATGGTGGGTGCCGGGGTAGATGTAGGCCTCGTAGTGCTTGCCGGCCGCCTTGAGTGCGGCTTCATAGGCGGGCCAGGTTTCATTGACGCGCTCGTCGTGCTCGGCGAACTGGAACAGCAACGGTGCCTGAATCTTTTCAACATCCGCCGGATTGGCCTGACGACCATAGAACGGCACTGCCGCCGCCAGTTCCGGGTATGCCACCGCGGCGGCATTGGCCACGCCACCGCCATAGCAGAAGCCGGTGATGCCGATCTTTTCGGTTGTGGCCTCATGTGCCATCAGCCATTCGATGGCGGCGAAGAAGTCGTTCATCAGTTTCTGTGGGTCGACTGCGGCCTGCAGTTCACGGCCCTTGTCGTCGTTGCCGGGATAGCCACCGACTGAACTCAGCCCGTCTGGTGCCAGGGCGATAAAACCGGCCTTGGCCACGCGCCGTGCGATGTCTTCGATATAGGGGTTTAGGCCGCGGTTCTCGTGGGCGACGACAATGCCTGGGACCTTGCCATCGACCTTCGCCGGGCGGACCAGGTAGGCGCGTACCTCACCGTGGCCGTTGGGCGATGGATAGGTGATGTATTCGGCGACGATTTGCGGATCGGTGAAGGCGACTTGCTGGGCCAGCGCGTAATTGGGCGTGAGCGCATCGAGCACCGCCACGGCAGTCATGCTGCACAGGGTGAAGGCGGCGGCGCGGTCGAGAAATTCCCGGCGGCTGAGCTTGCCGTGGACGTAGAAATCGTAGAGTTCGAGCAGTTCGGGGGCGAAGTCTTTTGCTGTAAGACGTTCCATCTGCGGCTCCGTCGAGTATCGAAAGCAGTGCTGGATGATTGCGCTGGCAGCGGGTCAGCAACCAGTGTAGTCAGCCAGGTCGGAGCTGCCGTGGTCGCTGACGAACCTTACTGCGCTCAGCGCGGCGGCCGTGGGCTGGGTGGCTCGACGGGTGTCAGTTGGCCGTCCTTGCCCAGGTGCAGGCGCATGAAGTCTTCGGCGAGCAACAGTTGGCCGGAGTAGAGCGCGTTGGCTTCGGCGCGCAGGTCGTCGATCGAATGGCCACGGCCGGCATTCTTCTGATAGCGCGCGCTGAAGTGGGTCAACACCAGATTCGGCAGGCCGACCGTTTGCGCAAAGCGCGCCACCGATGCCGCGGTGCTGTGGCCGAAGTCGTTGCGTGCGTCGTTGGCTACCGCTTCGGTGTAGGTCGCTTCGTGCACCAGCAACTGGGCGCCGCGGCAGGCGTCGGCAAGCAGTTCGGGACGATCATTGTCGCCGCCGATGACGATGCGTTGCGGCGTGCGGCTGAAGCTCAGGTAATCGTCGCTGCGCAGCAGGCGGCCTTCGTGCTCGACATCGAAGCCGCGCGCCAGTTGGCCCCATAGTGGTCCGCGGGGCACGCCGTCGCGTTCGAGGCGGTCGATGTCCAGGCGCGGATCAGGCCGGGCCTCGGTAAAGCTGTAGCCGTAACAGGGCACACGGTGGGAAAGGGCGGTGGCCGCGATGCGCATGTTTAGGCTGCGCCATTCGTCCAGTGACTCGACGGCGAGAAAGTCGAGGTCGTAGCCGAGCCAGCTCTGGCTCATCTCCAGCGTCGCGCGTACCCAGATTTCGATGCCCTGCGGCGCGATGATCGTCAGTGCGGCCTTGCGCCCCATCATCCCGGCGCTGGCGAGCAGACCGGGCAGGCCATAGCAGTGGTCGCCATGTACATGGGTGATGCAGATAGCGCGCAGGTCGTGCAGCGACAGCGGTGTGCGCAGCAGCCGGTGCTGGGTGCCTTCGCCGCAGTCGATCAGGTACCAGCTCTTGCCGGTGTCTTCGAGCAACGCCAGGGCGGTGACATTACGGCCCCGTGTGGGCGTGCCGGATGAGGTGCCGAGAAATAACAGATCCACGCCGCTGTTCCTTTCTGCAGTTCAGATGATCACGACTGGTCGGGCGTTGCCGGCGCGGTCGCAATTGCGTTTTCTCCCGACATATCCCCTCACAGTTGTGCCTGTTTCATGGAGCCGGGTAAAGGTTGCTGAAAGCTTGGTTTCGTAGCCTCCGGGCTTAGCTGTTTCAGCTGGATAAAAATAATGAGGAGATAAGCTGTGTTGACCCTGATTGGTCTGTTGACCATTTGCAGCCTGGTTGTGTTGTTGCTCGTCGGGCGCATGGCGCCCATTCTGCCGCTGATCCTGGTGCCCCTGGCAGGCGCATTGCTCGCTGGTTTCGGGCTGGAGGCCATTACCGGGTTCTTCACCGATGGCCTGGGCAAGGTGATCTCCATCGCCACCATGTTCGTCTTCGCCATCACCTTCTTTGGTGTTCTGCAGGATACCGGGTTGTTCCGCCCCATTATCGGAACAATGGTGAAGCTGACTCGCGGCAATGTCGTTGCCGTTACGGTGGCCACCGCCGTGATCGGTATGTTGGCGCACCTAGATGGCGCCGGTGCGACTACTTTTCTGCTGACGATTCCGGCCTTGCTGCCGCTTTATCGACAGCTGCGCATGAGCCCTTACCTGATGTTGCTGTTGCTGGCCCTCGGTGCCGGCATCTTCAACATGGTGCCCTGGGCGGGGCCGCTCGGCCGTGCGGCGGCGGTCACGGGTATCGAAGTCACCGAGCTGTGGCGTCCGTTGATCGCCATTCAGGGCGTCGGCGTGGTGCTGTTGGTGGCGCTGGCGGCGTTGCTGGGCTGGCGTGAGCAGCGACGCATCGCATCAGGCGTCGGTGGTGCCGATGCCGGTGTACTGGTCGAAAGCCACCACAATCTCCACGAGCCCACCGAAGAAGAGCGCGCGCTGGAGCGCCCAGGGCGACTCTGGGTCAATGGTGGGCTGTTCCTGCTGGTCTTGATCTCGCTGTTCGCCGGCGTGCTGCCGGCCGGCTACATCTTCATGATCGGGCTGTCGTTGGTGTTGCTGGTCAACTACCCCGGCGGCAAGGCCCAGATGCAACGCATCGCCGCCCATGCACCGGCTGCGCTGAGTATGGGCATGATCATTCTGGCGGCCGGCTCGATGCTGGGTATTTTCACCGGCACGGGCATGCTGACGTCCATTGCGCAGGATCTGGTTCAGGTGTTGCCAGCCTCGATGGTGCCCAATCTGCACATCATCCTCGGCGTGTTCGGTCTGCCGATGGAGCTGATGTTGAGCACCGATGCCTATTACTTCGGCCTGCTGCCGGTAACGCTGGAAGTGGTGGCGAACCATGGTGTCGAGCCGGCGAGCGTTGTTTATGCCATGACCATCGGCAACATCATCGGGACGTTCATCAGCCCCTTCTCGCCAGCGCTCTGGCTTGCGCTCGGGCTGGCCGGTCTCGACCTGGGCCGGCACATCCGCTATTCGCTGTGGTGGATGTGGGGCTTTTCCCTGGTGTTGTTCTTCGTTGCCTGGGCGCTCGGTCTGTTCTGAAACCTGCATGATCGTGGCAGGCTCGGCGCTTTCGAAAACGATCATTCGAAGGCGCCGAGCAGACAACCGCGCTGGCAACGGGTTGGGCAGCGCGGCTTTACAGATACTTGAGCCAGGTGATGTCCCGGCGGCGGGCCTTGAGTTCGGCGAACCAGCGCACCGCCGGGAACAGCACGACTGCCAGCGCCACGGTGCACAGCCACAGCGGCCAGACTGCGTCGAAGCCGAAGTGATTGCCGCGGTTCAGACCCCAGATCGCCACGGCGGCGATGTAGAGCAGCTTCAGCACGTACAGGTGCAGCAGGTAGAAGAACATCGGTGCGGCACCGAATACGGTCAGCGGTCGCAGCCAGGCGCGGCCCTGCTTGCGTTCGAAGTAACGCAGAAGCAGCAGGCCGCAACCCAGCGTCAGACACAGGAACAGCAGGGACGGCGGGTATTTGGTGACGTTGAGCAGGCTCATCAGCGTACGCAGGCCGTCCTCGCCGACGACCCAGGGCTGCTCGCCGTAGCTGTTGATCAGCCGCAGCAGAACGAAGGTGAGCAGGGCGCCTTGAGCCCAACCGCCCAGGTAGCGCTGGCGTCGCTCCGGGTCGGCATTTCGGCCGAACCAGGGGCCGGCGGCATAGCCTAGGGCGATCACGCCGATCCACGGCAGCAGCGGATAGGAGGTGCGCAGCCGCAGGTTTTCCGAAACCTCGAGCCAGCCGCGGTCGTGCAGGATCGCCCATGGCACGTGAAGCGCGGAGTCTGCTGCGAACTGCAGCGGATCGAGCAGGTTATGCCCGCCAATGATCACCAGCCCCAGCACGACCAGCGCAGGGCGCGGCAGCCATAGCAGTGCCGAGAGCGCGAGCATGCTCAGGCCGATGGCCCAGATCACTTGTAGATAGATCACCTGAGGCGGGAACTGGAACGTCCATGCGAAGTTGACCAGAGTGAATTCGAGCGCCACCAGGAACAGCCCGCGTTTGAGCAGAAAGCTCGATACCGCAGGGCGGTCCTGGTGCTTTTCGCCATAAAGGAAGGCCGACAAGCCGGTCAAAAAGATGAACACCGGCGCGCAGAGGTGCGCCAGGGTGCGGCTGAAGAACAGCGCCGGCTCGGTGACCGCCACGTCCATCGGGTCGGGCACCTGCATATGCAGCAGGAAGGTTTCGCGGACATGGTCCAGCAGCATGAACAGGATCACCAGGCCGCGCAGCGCGTCGATGGATTGCAGACGCGCCGCGGCTGGCGGAGTGAAATCGGGGGAGGGCATGAGCGGCTCACAGCAGGATGATCGCAATGCGGGCGCAGAAGCGCTGCGCCCGCCAGAAGGTGCGATACGTTATAACAAAGACGCCGCCTCTCCAAATGCGAATCAACCACAATGCCGCTACTGACCTGCAAACGGCAGATTGCGATCAGATTATTCGCAGTTAACCATCCACGACACGCCGAAGCGGTCGGTGAGCATGCCGAAACGCTCGGCCCAGAATGTCTTCTCCAGCGGCATGACCACCGTGCCGCCCTCGGCCAGTGCAGCGAACAGCTTTTCGCTTTCGTCCACGCTGCTTGGATGCAGGGAAACCGAACATCCCTTGATGCCTTCGTACGGCCCGCCGCCGCAGGTGTCGCCGGGCAAGGTGTCGGAGGCCATCAGCACGCCGTCACCCAGGTCGAGGCAGGCATGCATGATCCGCTCGCGGTACTCGGCGGGAAACTGCTCGGCATCCGGTGCCTGGGCAAATGTCATCATCTCCAGCGTGCCGCCCAGCACATCTTTGTAGAAGGTGAACGCCTCGCGGGTGGTGCCGTCGAGGGTGAGGTAGGTGGTGATCTTCATTGCTTGCTCCTTGCGGTCATTGATTGAGTTGTGCGCGCAGGCGGTCTTCCTGCTCGCGCAGTTCGGGGGTGAACTCGGCGCCGAAGTCTTCCGCTTCGAATATCTGGCGAATCTCGATTTCCGCATCGCCGATGGCCTGTTGCGGGCAGCGCTTGATCCAGTCGATGGTCTCCTGCAGCGACGCGGTCTGGAACAGCCAGTAGCCGGCGATCAGCTCGCGGGTTTCGGCGAACGGGCCATCGGTGACGCTGCACTGGCCGCCGCTGAAACGAACCCGTGCGCCCTTGTCGCTGGGGTGCAGGCCCTCGCCGCCGAGCAGTACGCCGGCATTGGCCAGTTCTTCGTTGTAGCGGCCCATCGCCGTGAGAACGTCCTCGCTGGGCATCTCGCCAGCTTCGGTTTGCGGGGTGGCCTTGATCATCACCATGAAACGCATCGGTGGACTCCTTCAGTGGAATGGAAAGAGCCTAGACGGGCATACGGCAATTTCCGCCGGCTCCGATCATTGGTCGAACGGGCGCGGAAGGAATCGACAGGTCTTTGAGAATTCTTTGCTCAGGGCAGTGGATAGGTCAGCAGAAGCAGATGCAGGCTGTTGACCGCACCGTGCAGAAACACCGCGACCCACAGGCGATCACCGGAGTAATGGAAGGCCAGGCCGTAGCCCAGACCTGCCAGCGTGGCGAGCCCGGCGAAACCGAAGCCGCCCGGCAGGTGCGCGGCGCCGAACAGGGCCGTCGCCAGGCCGATGCCGATGGCCGCACCGAAGTGGCGGGCCAGTGCACGCTGCAGCAGGCCGCGAAAGATCAGCTCTTCGGCCAGGCAGGTGATGCCCAGGTTGACCAGCAGCCAGGGCAGGAACAGCGCCGGCCATTGCGGTTGCCAGCCCAGCACGCCGGAGACCAGCGCCAGCAGCGGGATGAGAGTCAGGCAGGCGCCTGACGCAAGCAGGGTGAGTCTGATCGAGCGCCAATCCGTTCGTGGCTGGCCCAGCCACCAGGCCAGCAGCAGTGCCGCGACCATTGCCTTGTCCGGGCTGATGCGCAATTGCCAGGGCGAGGCGCCGCCCAGATCCTGCGGTGGGCCGAGCGGCAGCGGGCTGAAGCCGGGCAGCAGATGTGCGGCGAGTAGCAGGGCGCCGAGCAGCGCACCAAATAGCCACAGCGGGCGGGGCAAGCGGGGCTGAGCGATAAGCCAGCCAGCGAATAGCAGAACGGCCAGCGCGCCCATCGGCTCGATCATGCCGAGGGCAAGGCCGAGCAGCAGCGTGATTGCGGGAATGCAGCAGTGCAGCGCGCGGCTCACGTTACTGCAGCCGGTAATGCGCGAGCTCCTTGGGCGTCAGTAAGCGCATGCGCCTTGGCTCGATCAGCTGCATGTCGTCGGCCAACCGCGTATTCACGCCCATGTCCCGAAAATAAATGCGTGGTGTGCGGTGTGGTCGCTGGGCAATCGACAGCGCTGACTCTCCGCTGGCGATATGCGGCCGGTGCAGGCCAACATGGCCACGCACGGTGCGCTGTCGCCCCGCCGCCAGCAAATAGATGCAGCTGCCCTGGCAGACCGCAGCGGCAGGCACCAGGGCATCGAAACCGGTCTCGCGCAGCAGATAGCCCATGCGCATGGCTTCCGCGGCGCTACCACCAATGTTGTCGAGGATCAGCAGCTTGCGCGCATGTTTGCCAGGGTGGGCCGTGATGCCCTTGAGCAGTGCCTCGTAGTCACCCGGCGCGATCTGCTCGGTAACCCGGGCTACCAGCACCAGCCCCTGGTCTTCGTGCTCCAGCGGCAGCACTTCAACCTTGGCGTGAGCGGTGCAGGCGAACAGCGCCAGTGCGCAAAGGGTGACGAGGCGGTGCATTGGGCGGAAGGTCCTGTACTGAGAGGTGGCGAAGATACCCGCAGCGCCGGCTTTCGCCTACTGCGACCTTCGCCCCTCGCTCGGGCCTGGCTAGCGTGTCAGCGTGCGGCGCTTTCGGCGGACAATGCGCGAATCATCGCCGTCGTCAGATACAGCCGCGGCGCGATGCTCGACAGCTCGATGTACTCGTCTTCCGAGTGCAGCCCGGCACCGACCACGCCCATGGTTTCCAGCACGGCCGGCTTGTCGCTGTCCGGCACGTAGGCGTAACCGGCATCTGTGCCGAAGCGCATGGCGATCGGCTCGATACGCTGGTCGATCTCGCCGTACAGACGCTGCGCGGTCTCGGCCAGGCGCTCCGATGCGGGATTCTTCGCCAGCGGTGGGCGGCCCTTGTCGACGCGCAGCTCGACGCGTGTATCGTCGATCAGCTTGTTCCCGATGATCTTCTGCGCATCGGCGAGCACGCGTTCGGTCTCGCTGATGTCGGAGTAGCGCATGTCTGCTTCGGCGGTCGCCTTGTTCGGGATGATGTTGCGCTTCTCACCGCCGGCGATCATGGTCCAGCTGACCGTGGTGCCCTTGTCCGGGTCGCCCAGGTCCTTGAGCTGCACCAGCTGGTGCGCCAGTTCCAGCACGGCGTTGCGACCGTCCTCCGGTGCGGAGCCGGCGTGGGAGGATTTGCCCTTCACCTCCAGCATCACCGCATTGATGCCATTGGTGGCGGTGGTAACCGCGTCGCTGTCCGGCGGCTCGTAGGAGAAGACGTAGTCATGCTTGCGGGCCAGCTCGGCGATGATCTTCTTCGAGCCGGCCGAGCCCATTTCCTCATCCGGGTTGAACAGCACCGTGATCGTGCCGTACTCGTCGAACTGCTGCGCCTTGAGCAGCTCCAGCGCATGCAGGATCATCGCCACGCCACCCTTGGCATCGGCCACGCCGGGGCCGTAGGCGCGCTGCTCGTCCATGCGGAACGGGCGCTCTGCGGCGGTGCCTTCGGCGAACACCGTGTCGTAATGCACCATCAGCAGGAAGTCCTTGCTGCCAGTGCCTTTGAGGGTGCCGACGATGTTGTCGCCGGCCGATGGCGTGGCCGGGCTGGTGCTGACCTGCGCCCCAAGCGCTTGCAAGCGTTCGATCAGCATTTTGCTGACCGTTGCCAGGCCCTCGGCCTGGCCGGTGCCGGTATCCACCGCCACCAGCTGTTTCACGGTTTCGATATAGGCGCTCTGTTCGGCCTTGGGCTGCTCAAGCAACTCGGCGGGTTTGATTTCGGCAGCGATGGCAGACAGTGAAGACAGGCAAAGCGCGACTGCAGCTGCAATCGGGGCGACGGCGCGTACGTGCATCGGAATAACCTCTGATCGCGGGGTGATGAGCTTGAGAGCGCCGCCAAGCCCGCAACGTTCCGAAGCATCGCTGCACAGGTCGCAGCCGCGCAGAGAATGCTAATGTCTGCCTTTTACACTTGCCGGAGAACTCCAGGTGTCCCTGACCACGCCCTACGACCCGCAGAACATCTTCGCCCAGATCATTCGCGGCGATGCGCCTTGCTACAAACTCTACGAGGATGACGACGTGCTGGCCTTCCTCGATCTGTTCCCGCAGTCCTTCGGCCACACGCTGGTGATTCCCAAGCGCTCGGCGGCCTGCAACATCCTCGATGTGGATACCGACGCGCTGGCCAAGGTCATGGCCGTGGTGCAGAAGCTCACCCGGGTGATCGTCGACGAGCTGCAGCCGGATGGTGTGCAGGTCGCGCAGTTCAATGGTGCGCCGGCGGGGCAGACGGTGTTCCACATCCACGTGCATATCGTGCCGCGCTACTCGGGCGAGGGGCTCGGCATCCATGCCGCCGGCAAGGCCGATCCGGCCGATCTGGAAAAGCTCCAGGCGCGCTTGCAGCAGCGTATCGCCACGCAGGGCTGAGCCAGGCTGCGATGTCGTGGCGGGGTCAAGCTCGCTGCGACCATCGCAGCAGCCAACAGGCACCAAAGTACAATTCGTGCCCGCCTGGGGGCTTCGTACCCTGCGGGCATGATGCTTTCATTGCCCTTCCTCACCCCGTTCATTCTGCGCACTCGCCGTGCGCTGTTGGCGCTTGTATTGCTGCCCCTGTGGGCACAGGCGCAGGAGCTGCCGGTGCTGACCCTCAGCGTGCTGCAGTTCGGCACGCCGCACTGGGAGCTCGAGCATCTCAAGCGTCAGGGGCTGGACCGTGCCCACGGCTTCGAGCTGAAGGTGCGGCTGGTGGCCGATGTGCCGGCCTCGCGGCTGGCATTGACCAGCGGCAGCGTCGACGGCGCGGTGAGCGATCTGCTCTGGGCGCAGGCGCGTTACCAGGCCGGCACGGCCTATCGCTATGTACCCTTTTCCTCGCAGATCGGCGAAGTGCTGGTGCCGGAAGGCAGCGCCATCCGCACGCTGGCCGACCTGCGCGGCAAGCGCATCGGCGTCGCTGGCGGGCCGGACGGGCTGGGCTGGCAGTTGCTGCAGCATGCCGCGGCCCAGGCCGGTATCGATCTGGCCACACAGGCGACTGTTCAGTACGCCGCACCGCCCCTGCTCAGCCAGGCGCTGCGCCGCGGTCAGGTCGATGCGCTGCTGACCTTCTGGCATTTCTCCGCGCGCATGCGTGGCGAGGGTGGCGTGCAGGTGGCGTTCAGTCTCGATGATCTGCTCCGATCATTGGAGCTTGATCCCCACCTGCCGGTGCTCGGCTATCTGTTCCCCGAATCCTGGGCCGTCGAGCATGAGGCGCTGCTGCAGCGCTTCGCCACGGCGTTGGGCCAGACCAAGCACGAACTTGCCAGCGAGCCGGCGCACTGGCAGGCGCTGCGGCCGCTGATGCGTGCCGACGAGGATGGCGTGTTCGCCGCGCTGCGTGACAGTTTCCTCGCCGGCATCCCGCAGCCGCTGGATAAGCCGCGTATCGCCGACCTGCAGCGGCTGCTGGCCCTCACCGGCGCCGATCCGGCGAAACTGATGCCGGCCGCGTCATTCCAGAGCACGCCATGAACGGCTCGCGCTGGGCCTGCTGGATCGCCCTGCCATGCGCGGTGGCACTCTGGACGCTGATTGCGCTGGTCGTGCAGACGCCGCTGCTGCCCACTCCGGCCGCCGTGTTCGACACCTTCTGGCAGGCCACGCAGAGCGGTGAGCTGCCCGAGCACCTGCTGGTTACCCTGCGCCGCGTGCTGTTCGCCTTCGTGCTGGCGATGGCGCTGGGCACATTGCTCGGCGTGTGGATGGGCCGCTCGCGGCTGGCCAATGCCGTGCTCGATCCGCTGCTGGTGCTGTTTCTCAACCTGCCGGCGCTGGTCACCATCATCCTGCTCTATGTCTGGTTCGGCCTGGTCGAAGCCGCGGCGGTGCTGGCGGTGGTGATCAACAAGGTGCCGAACGTGGCCGTCACCGTGCGCGAGGGCGCCCGCAGTATCGATCCCAAGCTGGAACAGATGGCCCTGGTCTACCGCTTCACCCGCTGGCAGCGGATCAGGCATGTCTGGCTGCCGCAGCTGTTTCCCTACCTGATGGCCGCCACCCGCGGCGGCCTGGCGCTGATCTGGAAGATCGTCCTGGTGGTCGAGCTGCTCGGGCGTTCGGATGGCATCGGCTTTCAGCTGCACATGGCCTTTCAGGTGTTCGACGTGGCAAGCATCCTCGCCTACAGCCTGGCGTTCATCGCCGTGGTCCAGCTGATCGAGCTGGCGCTGTTGCAGCCGCTGGAGCGTCGCGCATCGTCCTGGCGCGAAGCGGGTGTGCGGCATGCTTGAGCTGCGCCTGGATGGCCGTCATCCCGTGCTGGGTGTGATCGATGCGCAGGTGCGCGAGGGCGACCGCATCTGCCTGCTCGGGCCGTCCGGTGCCGGCAAGACCACGCTGCTAAACGGCATCGCCGGGCTCGATCCGCAGCTGCAGTCGATGATCGAGCAGCGCCCCGGCTTGCGCGTCGGCTATCTGTTTCAGGAGCATCGCCTGTTGCCCTGGCGCACGGTGCGACAGAACCTGGCGCTGGTCGGCGCGAGCGCGGCGGACATCGAGCGGCTGCTGGCCGAGGTCGGGCTGAGTGGCGCGGCCGATAGCCTGCCGGATCAGCTCTCGCTGGGCATGGCGCGCAGGGCCGCACTGGCGCGCTGTCTGGCGATCAAGCCGGATCTGTTGCTGCTCGACGAACCCTTTGCCTCGCTGGATGCCGAGCGCGCCGCCGAGCTGCGTGGCCTGATCGCCCGCCTGCTGGATCGGCACCCGGACATGGCGATGATCTGCGTGACCCACGATCCGCGCGATGCCGACGATCTGGCCAATCGCCTGTGGTACCTGAGCGGCGTCCCGGCGACATTGCGCTGCGATGAGCCGCCCGGCAGCGCCGCCAGCCTCAGTCAGCTCAGCGAGCGCCGCGCCTGAGCGGCATTCAGCCGGCCAGCAGCTGCGTCAGCGCGTGCAGCGCCAGGCCGACCAGCCCGCCAACCAGCGTGCCGTTGATGCGGATGTACTGCAGGTCCTTGCCGACGCTCTGTTCCAGCTGCTCGACCAGCTCGCGGCTTTCCCAATTCTCCACGCGCTGGGCGATATAGGCGCCGATCTGCCCGCGATAGCGCTCCAGCAGGCTGGGCGCGGCGGCCAGCAGTTGCTCGTTGATCCAGTTGCGCATGGAATCGTCCGCCGCCAGGCCGTCACCGAGGCCGCGGCAGAGGCTGACGATGCGTCGGCCGACGCGTGAGTCGTCGTTGGCCAGGTCGCTTTCCAGCCAGGCCGTGAGTTCCTGCCAGAGATTGTCGAAATAGGCGCTGGTGGCAGGGTGCTCGAGGAGTTGCGCGAGGATGCGCTCGACCTCCAGGGCGTATTGCGGGTCCTGCTCCAGGCGCTCGATGTATTCACTGACGTGCTCGTCGAAGCGCTGGCGGATCAGGTGTTCGGGGTCGGCGGCGATCTCGGCGATCAGCGCGGACAGGCCGTCGACGAACTTGTTTGCCGACCAGCCGCTCACCGGCCGGCTCAGGCCGAGGTAGCGCAAGGTGCGGATTTCCCGGCTGATGGCATCGGCGACCAGCGCGCGGGTTTCTTCGTCCTGCATGATCGAATCGAGGCGGATCAGCAGCTCGTCGAGCATCGCCTGATGCCGGCCCTGGCTGGTCAGCACACGCAAGGCCTGGGCCAGCGGGGCGGAGAGGTCGAACTTGCGCAGCCGAGTGGTCACCTTGGCTTCGACGAAGGCACGCACGCGTTTGTCATGCAGCGCGGCGATGCCGAAATGCGCGACGCCGGTGAGCCGGCGGCCGACCGCTTCGGCGTTGCTCGGATGACGCAACCAGCCGGCCAGGCGCGAGGCGATGTCGAGTTCTTGAAGCTTGGCCAGCACCAGCGGCGTGGCGAGAAAATGCGTGGTGATGAAGCTGGATAGGTTCTGCCCGATGCGTGCCTTGCTGCGCGGGATGATCGCCGTGTGCGGGATTGGCAGGCCCAGCGGGTGGCGGAACAGGGCGGTGACGGCGAACCAGTCGGCGATCGCGCCGATCATGGCGGCTTCGGCGAACGATGCGGCGTAGCCCCAGGCCGGGTGGCTGGCTTCGAAGCGTGTCGCGACGATGTAGAGCAGGGCGGCCAGTAGCAACAGAAGGCCGGCGACCAGCTTCATGCGCGAAACCGGTGACTGCCAGGCGCTGATCAAGGAGCGCATGCAGGTCCTCGTCGTTGATGGTGGGCGAATTGAGTGTCTACCGGGGTAGACAGCGAAGCAACGCCATGAGGTCAGCGTTTGTATAAAAAGCTGTAGGTCGGGGTGAAGTCCACCATGGGCGTTGCGGTGTTTTGGTTCACGCCCCTGTGGTGTCGCGGCGTTGTGGTGGGCTGAAGCCCACCCTACGGACGGAACGTAGATCGATGAGGGGCAAGCTCACAGGAGAGGCTTCTGCGCTGTAGGGTGGGCTTTAGCCCACCGACGGTGTTACGCCCCCGTGGCGGGCTGAAGCCCACCCTACGGGTTGCGCCGAAGCCGTAGGGTGGTTGTAGCGTTCTACATCCAGCGGGAGGTCACTGGATCAGACCTCGTCTTCTTCCTCGCGAATCAGCACGTACTCGCCTTCGGCATCGTTCAGGCAATCCCAGACGTAGAACATCGAGACTTTGCCCGGGCCTTCGGTCACGGCGGCGTAATCGCCGGGTACGGCGGTGAAGTAGACGCCGGAATCGGGCGCAGCCTGACAGGCGATGCGGCCGGTGACGAAGGCTTCAGGCGAGGTGCCGTCGAAGTAGTCGTCACGGTCCGTGGCATCCCATTCGGCGGGCGGCTGGAAAGGCCCCGAAATGATGATGCGTGCGTCTCCAAGGTCCTGCTCTTCCGCTTCCTCGTCATATTCGTCGGGGCGGTACAGGGTGCATTCCAGGGCGTCCGGGTTTTCGAGAATGGCCGCGCGGGATTGTGGGGTAAGTGTCTGCATGGAATCTCCGACTGCGGTTGTGTGAGTGGGCAGTGTGGTGGAGCTGAACGGGCAGCGCAATCGGTTGGATGGTCGCGCTTGTTCCTGCGCAAGTGGGCGGGCCGTAGAAAGCCCATTTCGGCGGTTTCGAGTTGTAGCGACAACCTTCGGACCGCCGGCACGTCGCGCCACGAACGCGGCGCTGTTTGGCGCCTCCAATCGTTATCAGCCGCACATCGCAATAGGCGAGGCAACCATGAAACCGGACGAGCAGCTAGCAGGCGATGAGCCTGATGTGACCATGACCGACGCGGGCGAGAAGGAGCCTGGTGAAGATCCGGACTTCGACGAAGATCCTTCGCGCCTTGACGATCCCGATGAGCCAGAAGTGCTGCCAGACGATCCGGACATCCAGGGCGACGACGGCTCCAGCCAGCCTGAATAGCTCCTTACCTACCTCAGTCCCGCCATTGGCGGGTTTTCCGAAGCAGAGGAATCGCCATGAACATCTATCAGGTCAGGCCTACCGAAATGGGCTGGGAGCTGGAAGACCAGCAATCGCAGGAAACCGTGTTGCGTACCCTCACCAAGGACGAGATGTATAGCGCCCTGGACGCCTTCATGGAGGGCCGCACGGCATCGGTCGAAGTCATCGGGCGCGACGGTGAGCTGGAAGAAGAGCGGCCCTATCCAGGCAGCCATCACCTGTAGCGGACACAGGGTAATTTCCTTCAATAAGGTGGCGTTCTGAGCCAGTAGTCTGCTGCCCTTCTTCGGATTGGCAAGTAGAGCACTTATGGACCTTTATCTCTCCATGGCCGCGTTCGCCCTGGCGTCTTCGATCACGCCCGGGCCGGTCAATCTGGTGGCGTTGAACTGCGGCGCACGCTTTGGTTTTCGCGCCAGCGTCCGACACATTGCCGGCGCCACCATTGGTTTTACCTTGTTGTTATTGCTCATCGGCCTCGGCCTTTATGAGCTGCTGGAACGCGCGCCGATGCTGATGCGTGGCATCCAGTGGGGCGGTGTGGCTTTTCTGTTGTACATGGCCTGGCGCCTGGCGGCGGACGATGGCCGGCTAGAACCAACCGCGGCGCCCAGCGGCCCCTCGTTGTTCGATGGCGCGCTGATGCAATGGCTCAACCCCAAGGCATGGCTGGCGTCCGTGGCTGGCATGGGCCTGTTTGCCGCTAATGGTGATGTGCTGCGAGTCTGGCTGTTCGCCGGTCTGTATTTTCTGATCTGTTACGCGTCGATCGCGTGCTGGGCCGGCGCGGGCGCATTCCTCAGTCGGTTCCTGCAGCAGCCGTCGCGAGTGCGTTGGCTCAATCGCACGATGGCGGTCCTGCTGGCCGGCAGCGCCCTTTATCTAGTGGTCGGTTGAGCCCGAGCCGGTGCGATCGCGGTATTGCCCAGGCGTTGCTGCCAGCTGGCGTTTGAAGGTGCGCTGGAAGTGCGCTTGGTCTGCGAAGCCTGCGGCCAGCGCCACCTCCGCGAGGTCGTGACCTTGGCGAAGCCAATGCTGGCTGCGCTGGATACGACGATTGAGCAGATAGGCATGCGGCGTCATGCCGTAGTGCTGCTTGAAGGTACGGATCAGGTAGGAGGGCGACAGCCCGGCGGCCTCGCAAATGTCTTCCAGGCGCAGCGCGCGGGTGCAGTTTTCGGCAATGTAGTCTGCTGCGCGGCTCAGTTGCAGCAGCGGCTCGCCGCACGATTCCGGCGGTGCGGGCGCCAGCGTTTGCTGCAGCAAGGTGAAACACTCGATTGCGGCGCTCTGCTTGTGCAGGATGTCGGCCTGCGGATCGAGTAGCACGGCATATAGCCGAGTCAGCCCGTCGAACAGCGTCGGGTCGAGACTCTGGATCGGCGCATAGGGCACGAAGGTGCCGTCGACACTGGCGCCCAGTTCCAGCTGCAGCGACCCCAGCCAGCGCGCGTCGACATAGAACATGAGATAGGACCAGGCCTGGCCGTCGATGGGGTTGCAGGCATGAACCGTCTGCGGGTTGATGATCACCAGTGTCCCTCGGGTGACGCACACCCGAGCGTCGCCGTTGAAATAGGTGCTGGCGCCCGCGGTAATCGCTCCGATGGAGAAGGTTTCGTGGCAATGCGGTGCGTAGCAGACCTTGCGGCCATCGGCCACGGCGCGCGCCTCGAGAAAGGGCAGGGCGGCATCTCGCCAGAAGCGTGGCTGGCTGTCGTCCGGTTTATTCACGTGCTACCTGCCGTTGTCGATACGAAATTGAGCTCAGACTCTAGCAATCATTCCGTGCTCTGGCATGCTCGACGGCCACGGCAAGCCGTTTCGTCCTCAGCCAAGGAGCTCACATGCGCCTGACCCTCGTTTTTCCTGCACTACTGGTCCTGGCGGGCTGCTCTTCGTGGCAGCCCGGTGCCGAGGACGTCGTGCCGGTGCCGACCGACCGAGTGTTGGCCTATCAGCAGCCGCTGGAGAATGCCGGTGAGGTGGTGGTAACGCGGGATTACGGCATGCGCGGTGGTGGTTGCTATATCGCCGTGCTGATTGATCGCGAGCTGGCGGCGCGCATTCATGTCGGTGAGCGGGTGCGTTTTCAGGTCCCGGCCGGCGCGCGGATCGTCAGCATCGGCACCGACCCGCTGGATGACTCGCTGTGCGGCAAGCTCAGTCTGCGCCGCGAGAAGCTGGCGCAGGTGCAAGCAGGGCAGACTCTGGAGTTTCGCGTGACCAGTGACAACCGTATCGGGTTCGATATTCTGCCGGTCGAACCCTGATCTACTGGGAAGCTACTTGATCACTGTCCGTGCGGTTTTCAAGTAGTCGGTGGCGTGGCTTTTGACCTCGTCGGCATCCTGCGCTTCCGAGGCGATATGGATCTCTTCCAGGGTGTCGGTCAGCCCGTCCATCTCCTCGACGATTTTCTCCAGCGCCGCTTTCAGCGTGTAGGTCAGTTCGTGGATCTGCGCCATGTTCTCCGGTGTCTGCTCCTGCGCCAGGGCCTGGTCGAGGCGGGTGTTGTATTCGGAGAATTGCTTCACCGCCTCGGCCAAGTTGCTAGGTGGCGGTGCCTCGGCGAAGGCATGGCTGGCGACGATGGTGGTCAGCGCCAGAGCGGCGGTCCGGATAAGCGTTTTCACGACAGGTCCCTTGCTGAATTTGGTCGGGCGCGAAGGTATCACCTGCGGGTACTGACGCTGTGTAGTAGCGCACAGTCTGCGCTGCGCCATTAGTCGCATGCCGCGTCGCACGGCAGGGCTGGCCCGGGAAATTCATCGGCGGTGCAGACCTCATCACTGTCGCTCCTGCAAGGCCGCAGCCGCTGCTGAGTTGAACTGCCCGGCCGCTCTGGCACGCACCTTGCGATGATTTTTCATTAAAGGGCGACCATGCTTGGCCGATATGATCTCGCGTGCTGGCATTCCGCCTGTGCTCGGCAGGCGTCTGTAGACCCAACAACAAGATCACGCTCCCGCTTCCTCTTCCGCGATTCGCGTCCTGCAACAGGACCACGCGGCACGTCCCTCGCCCGACGCGCCGGTTCGACCGTTATGCCTCACTTTTGCCAATTTGCCGCTCCTCACGAACGGCACGCCATAAGGAAAAGAACGAATGATGCAGCAACTGACAATCCGTGCCCGCCTGCTGATTCTGGTCGGGGCCATGCTCTTGGCGTGCCTGGTCATCGGCCTGACCGGGCTGAATGCGAAGCAGCGCAGCGTCGCAGGCCTCAACACTGTCTATCTCGACCGTGTCGTACCGCTGCGAGACCTCAAGCTGATCGCCGATCTGTATGCGGTGAAGATCGTCGATACCACGCACAAGACGCGAAGCGGCATGCTCACCTACGGACAGGCGCGTGATGATGTGCGTAATGCACGCGGCGAGATTCGTCGTCTCTGGGGCGACTTCATGAGCACCAAGCTGATCGAAGCCGAACGCCGGGTGGCTACTCACCTGGAGGGTTTAATGAAAGCTGCCGACGCTCCGCTGGACGATCTTGAGCGCATTCTCGACCGCCACAGCGAGAAGCGCCTGGCCGCGTTCGTCATCAATGATCTGTATCCGTTGATCGACCCCATCTCCGAAGGCTTCAGCGAGCTGATTCATCTGCAACTGGGCGAAGCCAAGGCCGAATACGACGAGGCGTTGGCGCTGTACGAGCGCAACCGGGTGCTGAATATCGGCCTGTTGCTGGCACTGCTGATTGGCGGCGGCCTGTTCGCCATGGTCCTGCTGCGCAGCATCAGCCGGCCGCTGGAAGAGCTGAAGCAGGCAGCCGCATCGGTGGCGGCGGGTGATCTGAGCCGCACCATCGCGTGTCGCGGCAAGGATGAGATCACCGAGGTGCAGCAGTCGATCCGTCAGATGCAGCGCAACCTGCGCGATACGCTGCAGGACATCCAGGGCTCGGCGACCCAACTGGCATCAGCCGCCGAGGAGCTGCACGCGGTCACCCAGCACACCGCTCAGGGCATCCATCAGCAGAACGAGGAAGTGCAGATGGCTGCCACCGCGGTCACCGAGATGTCCGCGGCGGTCGACGAGGTGGCCGGCAACGCCAACCGCACCTCCGATGCTTCGCGCGATGCCGAGACGGTCGCCGACGACGGACGCCGCCAGGTCACTGCTACGCGGCAGACCATCGACCAGCTGAGCGACAAGCTGCAGCAGACCGCGGCCACCGTGACCCACCTGGCCCAAGAGGCTGCGAGCATCGGGCAGGTGGTGGATGTGATTCGCGCGATCGCCGACCAGACCAATCTGCTCGCGCTCAACGCCGCCATCGAGGCCGCGCGGGCCGGCGAAGCTGGACGTGGATTCGCGGTGGTCGCCGACGAGGTGCGTAACCTCGCGCAGCGCACGCAGAGCTCGACCCAGGAGATTGAACGCATGATCGGCGCGATCCAGAGCGCTACCGAGCAATCGGTGCGCGACATGCAGCAGAGCAGTGAATTCGCTACGCGCAGCCAGACCATGGCCGGCGAAGCGGATCAGGCGCTGGGGCTGATCGCCGAGCGCGTCGGGCAGATCAACGAGATGAACCTGGTGATCGCCAGCGCCGCCGAGGAGCAGGCACAGGTCGCGCGGGAGGTGGATCGCAACCTGGTGGCCATCCGCGACATCTCAGAGCAGAGCGCCACCGGTGCGCAGCAGACCTCGGTGGCCAGCGATGAGCTGGCGCGCCTGGCGACGCAGCTCAACCAGCTGGTCGGGCGCTTCCGTCTGTAAGCGAAGAGAGATGGGCTGACGCGGTCGGGACATGCATTGTCGCAATCCGACCGCGAACCCGGCTGCACGAATGCATTCCTATGTACGGAGTTTCCCGATTCGTACCGAACAGGAGTCGCGCGTGAAAACAGCCGTGTCCGCCATGGCGCTTGCCGCCGGTCTAACCCTGAGCCTGCCGCTGCTGGCCGAAAGCCGAACCGCATACGGCCCGCAGCTGGAAGGCTTCAGCTATCCGCACCCGCTCAAGCACTACCGTTTCGAGTCCCAGGGCAAGGCGCTGGAAATGGCCTTCATGGACGTCGAGCCGCAGGGCAAGGCGAACGGCCGCACGGCGCTGTTGCTGCATGGCAAGAACTTCTGCGGGGCGACCTGGGAGCGCACCATCGAGGTGCTCAGCCAGGCCGGTTACCGGGTGATCGCTCCCGATCAGGTCGGTTTCTGCAGCTCGAGCAAGCCCGAGGGTTACCAGTTCAGCTTCGCCCAGCTGGCGCACAACACCCAGGCGCTGTTGGAGCAGGAAGACATCGAGCAGGTCACCGTAATCGGCCATTCCATGGGCGGCATGCTGGCCGCGCGACTGGCACTGAACTACCCACAGCGAGTCGAGCAGCTGGTGCTGGTCAACCCCATTGGTCTGGAAGACTGGCAGGCCGATGGTGTGCCCTACGCCTCGATCGATCAGCTCTACCAGTCGGAGCTGAAGACCGATTTCGACAGCATCAAGGCCTACCAGCAGAAGTTCTACTACAACGGCAACTGGAAGCCGGAGTACGACCGCTGGGTGGAAATGCTTGCCGGAATGTACGCCGGAGATGGCAAGGAGCAGGTTGCATGGAACCAGGCGCAGACCTCGGAGATGGTTTTCACCCAGCCGGTGATCCATGAGTTTTCACGGATCAAAACGCCGAGCCTGCTGCTGATCGGCGGGCTGGATCGCACCGCCCCGGGCGCCAACCGTGCGCCGCAGGATGTCGCCAAGCGCCTGGGCAACTATCCCGAGCTGGGCCGACAGGCGGCGGCGATGATTCCCGATGCCAAGCTGGTGGCCTTCCCCGATCTGGGGCACTCGCCCCAGGTCGAGGCGCCGGAAGAGTTCCACCGTGCGTTGCTCGAAGGGCTGCAGCGCTAGGCGGGATCACCGGCGCTGCCGGGTGACTCACCTCAGTTACGTAGGGTGGGATTTAGTACACCGGAAATCCCGCGGTGCATCGGCTGGTGGGCTGAAGCCCACCCTACGGCGAGGTCCGCGCGAGTCGCAGGACGGCCCCAAGCCTAACCGCGCCGGGAGACTTCGATAGACGGCTGCGTGCCGGATTCCAGCAGTGCCTGCAACGCACGGCCATAGGCACCGAGCGCCACGCGCAGGCTGTTGTTGTGGGTGGCGCCCTCGACCATCAGCATTTGCTTGGGCTGGCGCGCGGCCTCATACAGCTGCTCGCTGAAGCGCGGCGGCACATAGCGGTCATCGGTGCCGTGCACCACCAGCAGTGGCATGCCGATCTGGTCGATTTTCTCCAGCGAATCGAATTTCTGCGACAGCAGCCAACGTACCGGCAACGTGGTGTCGGACACGGCCGTCGCCACGTCGGCCAACGAGGTGAAGGTCGACTCGATGATCAGCGCGCGCGCCTCGGCGGGTGTCTCGTCGCGTTCGGCCTGTTGCCCGAGCTCCGCTGCCAGGTCGACCGCCACCGCGCCGCCCAGGGAGTGCCCGTAGATGAAGCGCTTGCTGGCGTCCGGCTGCAGTGCCTTCAGGCGCTCCCAGCCAATACGCGCATCGGCATACACGCTGCGTTCCGACGGCAGATCGCCAAGGCTCTGGCCAAAGCCGCGGTAGTCGATGGCCAGCACCGAGAAGCCCAGCGCGCGCAGCTGTTCCAGACGAAAAAGGTGGCCGGTGAGGTTCCAGCGCACGCCGTGCAGGTAGAGCAAGGCGGGCGCATCGGCATCGGCGGCCGGCCACCACCAAGCATGGATGTTTTGTTCGTCGCCGAATGCCGAATCGGTTAGCTGCAACTCTTCGATGCCGCGCGGCAGGCCGCTGAACCAGGACGCGGTGCCCGGTTCGATACGGAACACCAGCTCGCGCTCTTTCTGTTCGAGCACCGAACAGCCGACCGGAAGACCGCCGGCGAACAGGGTAATCAGCAGCAGGCAGAGCCGCCGGGCTTTGCTGCGGAACAGGAAGAAATGCTGCAAGGTCAGGGTCTCGAAATCAGGAATCGTAGATAGGACCCGCTTGCCGAATGATCTGCAAGGCGGGCCATCGCTTCACTGATTACTGCATGTTGCGCGCCATTGTCGTCACGAGCGGACGGCCGGCTATGGCCTCAGGAGCAGCAGGTCGCCTGCCCGGCATCGGCGTCCTGCACCGCGCGCTCGATCTTCCATGCCCAGGCGAACACCAGCAGACCGCCAACGGCGGTAGCCGCGCCGATATAGCCCGTGGATGTCCAGCCGAAGCCGGCGGTGATCGCCAGCCCGCCCAGCCACGGCCCAAGGGCGTTGGCGATGTTGAAGGCGGCATGATTGGACGCCGCGGCGAGGGTCTGCGCATCCGCGGCGACATCCATCAGGTGGGTCTGCAGCGCGGGCGACAGCGACACCATGGTGCCCACCGCGAATACCGCCGGAAAGATCGTCCACACCGAGTGCGCGGCCAACGGGAATACCAGCAGCACTAGCGCGCTCCACAGTAACAGCCAGGCGACCGCTTTGAAGCGCAGCCGATCGAACAGCCAGCCGCCGACCAGATTGCCGACGATGCCGCCAAGGCCGAACGCGGCGAGGGCGAACGGAATCCAGCCGGCGCTAACGCCGGTGACGTTCAGCAACGTCGGCGCCATGTAGCTGAACACACAGAACATGCCGGCGAAGCCGATCGAGCTGATCGCCAGCGCCAGCCAGACCTGTGGCCGGTTGAACGCACGGATTTCGTGCAGCGGGCTGTTGCGCGGTTCGTTGCGGTTCGCCGGCAGGAACAGCGCCACCAGCAGCACCGTCAGCAGGGCGATGGCTCCAACCAGGGCGAACGCATAGCGCCAGCTCGCCCATTGCCCGAGCCAGGTGGCCAGCGGGTTGCCGATCAGGATCGCCACGGTCAGCCCCATCAGCACGCGGGCGACGGCCTGGGCGCGTTTGTCCGGCGGCACCATGGAGGCGGCCACCAGCATTGCCACGCCGAAATAGGCCCCGTGAGGCAGGCCGGTGACGAAGCGGGCGACCATCAGCGTCGAGTAGTCCGGCGCCAGGGCGCTGGCGAAGTTGCCCAAGGCGAAGAAACCCATCAGCAACAGCAGCAGGTGCCGGCGGAACAGCCGTGAGCCGAGGATCGCCAGCAACGGTGCGCCCACCACCACGCCCAGGGCGTAGGTGCTGATCACGTTGCCGACCTGGGGTTCGCTGATGCCCAGCCCCTCGGCCACGTCAGGCATCAGGCCCATGATGGCGAACTCACCGGTGCCGATGGCGAAGCCACCCATGGCCAGCGCCAGCTCGAGCAGCAGCACGGCGCGGGCGGAAAGGGGTGGAGTCGCTGCGGTGGCTGGCGCCGTCATGGTTACCTCGTTGCGTTGAAAAGGGGCGGCATTATTCACGCTGGTTCGCGCAGGTAAAGCCCTACCGCCAAAGAAGGAGATGCACTGGGTGTTTGGGAGTGCTTCAGCCCGCGGCAGTTCGCCCGTCCCGAACGGAAATTCACGGCGCCTGCCGCAGCCAAAAGGCCCATCCGGATGGATGGTCGACTGGCGCCGTTTTCCTGGCTCCCGTTTTTGATCGTGGTCACGGTGACCGCTCGGTCGGCTCCGTATTTTGCGCGGCAACTTCCGCGCGTTCGGTTGCCACTCTCAGCCTGGCTTTAGCCAGGCGCCGCGTCCGGAGTGCCACGACGTCGAACGGCGCCGTGGAGTGCCAGGTCACGTCAGGACATGTCCCATGAAATTGCTGTTTTCCCCCGCCGAACTGTTGATGAACCGGCTCAGCTATCCGATCAAGTTCGGTGTGCTGGGGCTGCTGGTCTTCCTTGCCTTCGCCAGCCTGATGCTGACCCTCGCCGGCCAGCTCAACCGCACCATCGAGCGAGCGGAGAGCGAGCTGGTCGCCACAGCGCTGGCGCGCCCCTTGTCGAGCCTGATTGAGCTGACCCAGAAGCATCGCGGCGTGTCCGCCATGCTGCTCGGCGGCAACACGGACATGGCGGATCGGCGCTCCGCCCTGCAAACCCGTGTCGATACCGCCCTGGTGGAGCCGAGGACAAGCACGGCTCGCGCGAGTGGCAGGCGATCGGTCGAGACTGGGATGGCATCAAGCGGGCCGTGCAGAGCTGGTCCCAGCCGCAAAGCTATGACGCGCACACCGCGCTGATCGCCCAACTACTGGACTTCCAGACCCAGTGGCGGACGCCTACGGCCTGACCTTCGATCCCGAGCCGCAGACCTATTACCTGATGACCACCGCGGTTAGCCGCATGCCGTTTCTGATCGAGCGGCTGGGCCGCCTGCGCGGTAGTGCCTCGGCGATACTGGCCAGGGGCGAGATGAGCGAGCCGCAACGCACTGCGCTGATTGTGCTGACCGAGCAAATCAAGTCGGCGACCCAGGACATGGAGCGCAGTATCGACAAGGTGGTTGCCGAGCGGCCGGAAGTCCAGCCGCCGTTGAGCCTCGCCGTCGCCACCATGCGCGAACGTGGCCAGGTGATCGATGCGGTGGTGCAGGACATGGTGCGTGCTGACTTCAGCAGCACCTCGTCAGCGCAGTTCTTCGACATGACCACCGAGGCGATCGGCATCGGCTACACGCAGATGTACGACGTGCTGCTGCCGAGCCTGGACCAACTGCTGCAGCAGCGCATCGACGACGCCCGACAGATGCTGCATGGCAACCTCGCCATGCTGCTGGTGGTATTGGCCGTTATCGGCTATCTCTCGGTGGGTGCCTACCTGTCGGTTATGACCAGCATTCGTAGCCTGCGTGATGGCAGCGAGCGGCTTGCTGCTGGCGATCTGACAACCCATATCGACCTGGCCGCGCGTGACGAGCTGCGCTTCGTCGCCGGCAGCTTCAACGCCATGGCTGAGGCCATGCGCCAGCTGATCGGCAGCATCAAGAGCAACTCCGACCACGTCGCCGACTCGGCGCGCAGCCTGGCGACTGCCTCGGGGCAGATCCATGTCGCCTCGCAGTGCCAGAGTGATGCGGCCTCGAGCATGGCGGCAGCAGTAGAGCAGATGACCGTGGGCATCGAGAGCATCGCGCGCAACGCCGGTGAAGCCGATGCTCTGGCCCATCGCTCCGGCGAACTGTCGCGCCAGGGTGGCGAGATCGTGGCCGCGGTGGTCGAGGAGATCAGCCAGATCGCCGTCTCGGTGAGCGATTCGGCGCGCACGGTGGCCGAACTGGGCGAGCGCTCCGGACAGATATCCGCGATCGTCGGGGTGATCGGCGACATCGCCGCGCAGACCAACCTGCTGGCGCTGAACGCGGCGATTGAAGCCGCCCGTGCCGGCGACCAGGGCCGCGGCTTCGCCGTGGTGGCCGACGAGGTGCGCAAGCTGGCCGAACGCACTGCCAACTCCACCAAGGAAATCGCGCAGATGGTGGCGGCCATCCAGCAGGGCACCGAGGGCGCGGTGCAGGGCATGGAGCAGGGTGTGGCCAAGGTCAACGAGGGCGTTGCCCGGGCCCAGCGCGCCGGCGACGCCATGGGCGGCATTCGCGAAGCGGCCAACCAGGTGCTGTCCACCGTGGCGGAGATTTCCAATGCGTTGCGCGAGCAGAGCGCGGCATCGGCCGAGATCGCCCAGCAAGTCACCACCATCGCCCGCATGGCCGAGGAAAACGGTGAAGCGGTGGGTAGCAATCACCACACCGCCAGCCGCCTGAGTGACCTGGCCGGTACCCTGCTGGACAATGTCAGCCGCTTCAAGGCGAGCTGAGCGGCGACACGCGACGGCGCCGCAAGGGGCCGTCGTGGCGCATCAGAGCGGCCAGATCCAGAGGATCGTCGGCACCGCGCAGAGCACCACCAGAATCGACAGCGGCAACCCCAGCCGCCAGTAATCACCGAAGCGGTAACCGCCCGGGGCCATCACCAGGGTGTTGGACTGATGTCCGATGGGTGTCAGGAATGCACAGGAGGCGCCGATCGCCACGGCCATCAGGAAGGGATCGACCGAGGCGTCCATGCCGCGCGCCAGGCTGATCGCCACTGGCGCGGCGAGCACCGCGGCGGCGGCATTGTTGACCACGTTGGAGATCAGCATCACCGCCACCATCAGCAGCGCCAGCGTCGCTGCTGCTGGCAGTGACTGGCCGACCGAGAGCAGGGCGTCGGCGATCAGTTGCGAGCCGCCACTGGTCTCCAGCGCCTGGCCTACCGGCAGCATCGCGGCCACCAGCACGATCACCGGCATGTCGATGCTCTCGTAGATGCGTCCGACGGGAATCAACCCGACCAGGATCATCACCAGCGCGCCGGTGACCAGCGCGGTGGCAGCCGGCAGCAGGCCGAAGGCGATGGTTGCGAGGGTGATGGCGAAGACCGCGCTGGCCAGCAGTACATTGCGCGGGGTGGTGATACTCAGGCCGCGCGATGCCAGTGGCAGGCAACCCAGGTTGTTGAGAGTCGACTGCAGAGCATCCTCGCGGGTCTGCAGCAGGAGAATGTCGCCCGTGGCGAAGCGGATCTTGCCGAGCCGCTGGCGCAGCCGCTGCCCTTGGCGAGCGACGGCTAGCACGTTGACGCCGTGGCGCTCGCGCAGATCGAGGCCGCTGGCGGTCGTGCCCACCAGTATCGAGCCGGGGGAGATGATGGCTTCGGCCAGCGTCAGCTCGCCGTGCCGGCTCTTGTGGCTCTTGCGTGCTTTCTCTTGCTCGACGGCTTGCTCGGTGGCGTCCCGCTCTTCGCGGGCCTCATCGTCATGCTCGTCGACATTGGCGGCCAGTTCGACGCCGGTTACGTCGAGCAGCGCCTTGAGGCTGTCGGAGTCGGCTTCTACCAAGAGGATGTCGCCTTCGCGCAGCACCTCGTAGGTCGACGGCATGCGCTGGCGCTCGTCGCCGCGGACCAGGGCGATCACCTGCACGTCGGCTTCCTCCTTCACCGCACCGATCAGCGCGTGCAGCGTGCGCCCGGCATACTTGCAACCCTCCGGCACGCGCACTTCGGTGAGGTAGGCGCTGATCTCGAAGAGGTCGCCGTTGCCTTCCTGTTCCTGGCGCCGCGGCACCAGCCGCCAGCCGAGCAGGGCAATGAACAGCACGCCGGCGACCGTCACCGCGGCGCCCACCGGCAGGAAGGCGAACATGCCGAAGGGCGACTCGCCGGCCTCGGCGCGGTAGCCGGCAATGATCAGGTTGGGCGGGGTGCCGATCAGCGTCAGGGTGCCGCCGAGCAGCGAACCGAACGCCAATGGCATCAGCAGATACGACGGTGAGCGCCCGCTCTGGCGTGACATCCAGATCGCCACCGGCATGAACAGCGCTAGCGCTCCCACGTTGTTCATGAAGCCCGAGCTGAGCGCGACGATCCCGGTCAGCGCGGCGACCTGTGCCCATGGCCGATCGCCGACCTGCATCAGCCGCCGCGCCACGCTGTCCACCACGCCTGCATTGAGCAGGCCGCGGCTGAGCACCAATACCGCGGCCACCGAAATCACCGCCGGATGGCCGATACCGGCGAACACCTCGTCCGCCGGCACCACGCCGGTCAGTGCGCAGGCGAGCAGCGCACCCAGTGCGACCAGGTCGTAGCGCCAGCGATTCCAGACGAACAGCACCAGCGTTGCCGCCAGTACGCCAAAGACGATCAGCTGTTCGCCGGTCATGTACTTTTCTCCAAGCCGCCAGGAACCCGCAGCGCGTCGGCGCTGTAGTTCGGGGCGGTAATGCCAGTGGAAACCACGATGAGGTATTGCGCTGCAGGCCACCTGCCTGCAGGGGTAATGCGGCTGCCATAAACAGACTGCAGCTGCTGCGCAAAGGTGCCAGCAGGTTATGGCAAAAATGTGCGCTGCGGGGCAAGGTGGCGGCACAACAATTCGAAAGGTCCTTGCCATGCCCGAGTCCGTTGTCCTGAGTTGCCGAGATGGTTATGCGCTGTCTGCGCAGCTGTGGAACCCGCAAGGTCCGGCGCGCGGCGCGGTCATCATCAGCTGCGCCACCGGCGTGCTGTCGCGCTATTACGCGCGCTATGCGAGCTTTCTCAACGAGCACGGGTTCACTGCACTGACCTACGACTTTCGCGGCATCGGCGGCTCGCGACCGCAGCGCCTGCGCGACATGCGGATGCGCTGGCGCGACTGGGGCGAGTACGACTTCGACGCCGCGGTGCGCTATATGCGTGAGCGTGATCCGCACGGGCTGCTGGTGGCCGTGGGGCACAGCGCCGGCGGCTTCATGCCGGGCTTCGCCGAGGCCGCCGGCGAGGTGGACCGCTACCTCAACGTCGCCGGGCAGTACGCCTACTGGCGCGACTACGCCGCCGAGCGGCGCCTGCAGATGTACGCCAAGTGGCACCTGTTGATGCCGGCGATGACCCGCCTGGTTGGCTATTTTCCCGGTCGCCGCTTCGGCTGGCTGGAAGATCTGCCGGCCGGCGTCGCGCTGGAGTGGTCCCGGCGCGGCGCACGTCTTGAAGACAGCTACCCGGCTGGCGAGCACAAACTGCTGTTCAGCCGCTTTGCCGCCGTCCGTGTGCCGATGCTGGCGGTCAGTACCAGTGACGACGAGTTCGCCACGCCGGCCGCCATGCGCCGCGGGCTCGGCTACTTTCGCAACAGCCCGCGGCAGCTGGTGCAGCTCAATCCCCGCGCGATGGGCTTCGAGCGCATCGGCCATTTCGGCCTGTTCCACGACCGGCACCGCAACGGCTTCTGGCGCGAGTCGCTGGAATGGATCGCCGACGGCCGCAATCCCTGGCTGGCCGACGAGGTTATCGAGCCCGGCGTGGAGCCGGAGAGTGACGGCGCCATTCCCTTCGGCGCGCCGTCGGGCTATAAGCCTGGCCCATGAATAAGACCGCCCTTCAGCAGCAGATCATCGCTACCCTCGAAGCCGACCGTGAAGTCGCCAAGGCCGTGCTGGCCGCGACCCATGAGGCCGCCACCCATGCCGAGAGCAAGGCCGAGAACAAGTACGACACTCGCGGCCTGGAAGCCGCCTACCTCGCCGACGGGCAAAGACGACGCCTGCACGAGATCGAGACGGCGCTTGCCGCCTATCGCAACCTGCAGCCGACCATCGGCTCGGACGAGTGCGTGCGGGTCGGTGCGCTGCTTTGCCTCGAGCATGACGGCGTCGAACGCTGGTTCTTCCTCGGTCCGGATGCGGCGGGGCTGAAGCTGCAGCATGAAGGGCTGGAAATTCTGGTCATCTCGCCGCGTTCGCCGTTGGGCCAGGGCCTCCTGGGGCGCGAGGTGGGCGATGAGGTGCAATTGCAGGTCAATGGCCAGCCGCAGCGCTACGAGGTGCTGGAGGTTCACTAGCGCGGCTGCTCGTATCGGTCTGGCTTGGCGAAGGCACTCTCGGTCTAAACCGCTCCAGCGCCACCCCACTGAACAAGGACTGAATGACGCGCTAGCAGCTGCTCAGTCCGCTGCTGCCGGCTTGCGTCGCCGAGCCGGTTTGCGCGGCGCGGCGCTGCGTTTCTTCTTCCACGGTTTGCCGCCACGGCCAGCGGCCACCGGTGGACCGCTGATGGTCATGCGCAGCCCGGCGCAGCGTTCGACCAGCTTGCTCATCCATGCCGACTGTTTGGCGACGAATTCTTCCAGCGGCATCTCGCCGCTCTGCACCATGTCCAGCGCCTGTTCCCAGATCGCCGTGGTGCCGGGGTCGGCGATCGGCCGCGGCACGGCGTCGATCAGACTGAACGCCGCCGGTGTCGCCGCCAGTGCCTTGCCCTGGCGAACCAGATAACCGCGGTCGAGCAGGCCCTGAATGATCCCGGCGCGGGTCGCCTCGGTGCCGATGCCGGTGGTGTCCTTGAGTTTCTGTTTCAACCGCGGGTCATCCACCAGCTTGGCGACGTTCTTCATCGCCTTGATCAGGTCGCCTTCGGTGAAGGGTTTCGGCGGCTGGGTCTGTTGGTCCTTGAGCGTGATCTCGCCCACCGCGTAGTCCTGGCCCTGTTGCAATGCCGGAAGGCTCTGCGGCGCGGGAGCTTCGCGATTGCCCCGTGCCGGCGCCAGCGCTTCGGGCATGGCGCGTTTCCAGCCCGGTTCGACGATGCGCTTGCCCACCGCCCGCAGCGCCTGGCCGGCGCAGTCGAAGTCAGCCTGGGTGCGGTCGTACTCGTGGTTGGGCAGGAACTGCGCCAGGTAGCGCGCGCGAATCAACTCATACACCGCGCGCGCGCGCCCGGCCAGGCGTTCCAGACCACGCGCCGCGGCGGTGGGGATGATGCCGTGGTGGGCGCCGACCTTGGCGTCGTTCCAGGCCCGCGAGCGGCGCGACAGGTCCAGATGCGGCTGCAGCGCCGCGAGCGTCGGGTCGGCTTGAGTCAGCGCCGCGACGATGGCCCGCGCTTCGCCGTGCTGGCTCAGCGGCAGGTAGCCGCAATCGCTGCGCGGATAGGTGATCAGCTTGTGGGTTTCGTACAGCGCCTGGGCGATGTCGAGGGTTTCCTGGGCACCGAGGCCGAGCTTCTTCGAGCAGACTTCCTGCAGCGTGCCGAGATCGAACGGCAAGGGTGCCGCCTCGCGCTGACGTTCGGTCTTGAGCTTCACCAGGCGAGCGCAGGCGGCGTTGCGCATGGCGTCCGCCGCCTGCTGCGCACGAGCCTGATCGAGGCAACGGCCCTGGTCATCGCAATGCTCGTCCGGCGCCTGCCACTGCGCAATGAAGGCGACCCCATCGGCCAGCAGCTGCACGTCGATGGCCCAGAACGGCACGGGGATGAAGTCGGCGATGCTGCGGTCGCGGTCCACCACCAGACGCAGCGTCGGCGTCTGCACGCGACCCACCGGCAGCACACCCTGATAGCCGGACTGCCGGCCGAGCAGGGTGAACAGCCGGCTCATGTTCATGCCGATCAGCCAGTCGGCACGCGAGCGGCCAAGGGCGGCGTGATAGAGATTGAAGGTCTCGGTGCCGGGCTTGAGCGCGGCCAG
>Ga0189292_10167_pt1 | contig 31335 bp, 43 predicted proteins | sample UW1oraminimetaG_FD_130317 | JGI IMG/M metagenome (GOLD analysis project Ga0189292, IMG submission 130317) | Marine microbial communities from the Costa Rica Dome - UW179A-orange mini metaG | ecosystem: Environmental > Aquatic > Marine > Oceanic > Photic zone | place: Costa Rica: the Eastern...
AACAAATCTCATCAGAGGGGAACATTTCTTTGACCGCAATCTGAACCTGGGTTCAGTATTCGGGCTACAACGCATCTTTGACGCATCAGGTGATGCATCCAAAAAGGAAGTCTTTGAAGATGGCGCGCTGGAAATCAGCTACAACAAGAACTACCTCAGCAGTCTCAAAAACATCCATGCCCCTAAATTCAATCTCTGGGGGGGCATGAGCTTCAATTTGCCTGGCTCGGTATCGGCAACAGTTTCTGCCACCAAATCATCCACTGGCGAAGTTGTTGATCTTGGCAGCACCACTCTCAACCTTGATCAAAACAGCTTCTACGTGAATCTTAAGGATCAACTGGAAGCATCTGACAGCTTACTTGACCGACGCAGCACATGGAATATTGACGTCGATATTGATGCAACCTACGCCAACGGGCTCAACATCAATCTCGAAGACTTTAGTGAAAACATCACCATGATTGATGCCCTGGATGTGGGAAGTGGTTATCGAGGTGACGTCAGCGCAAATACATTCACGTATAACAATGTAAGCTGGGCCGATTCCTTCGACACCGGCAGGATTTATCGTGGTCGTGGCGGCACAGACACTCTTGTGCTCGATGACATCAGCAAAAGCGATATCCTTGAATTCAACGGTAGTTCTGTTAATCAACTGGGGCAATCGGCAGCCGGCGGCGCGGCACTTGGCGAACAAGCATTCTACGGCGGCACTGTCTTTGACGTTCTCAATCTCAACAACGGAGACGAGCTGTATCTGCAGGGCATTGAAACAATCTCCTGCGAAGATGGTGATATCCGGATCCGCGCCAATATGAGTGATTCCACCAAAGAGCAGTGGAACCTCCAGGCCATGGATGTCTCTGGTGCCTGGCGATTTAATCGAGGCTCCAATGATGTGGTGATGGTTTCTCTTGATTCTGGCATTGGTGATATTGCTGGCAATGCTGATGACATTGACGATGAAATTGATCATGTCGTCAACAAAACAAGCAAAAACACTTGCGCCTTAGCCAAGGACCGTGATCATGGCCATCACTCAATGAGCGTCATGGGAGCGCGTCACGATTCGCAGGGAATTGCGGGGATCGCTCCAGGCAGCCAAATGTGGGCTTATCAAGTCTGGGATCCAGGCTTTCACGGAGCAATCGAAGATGCAAAAGCTGACAGAGAATCTCATGAACGGCTTGTGTTTCAGAATGGTGCGAGTTGGAGTCTTGAAGGGCGTTGGGGACCCAGTGGAAACACCGACTCGATTACCGAAGAACAAATGATGGAATCTCTGGCTGAGACAGAAGATTATGGATTCTTCTCAGTAGCGGCAGGAAATGACTGGTCCAGAGATGGTGTCAGCAAACTAAATCTTGCGCATTTCCAAACCGATTTTGGGAACATTGCGAGCGTCGGAGCTGTAAAATTCACAGCAACTGAGGAGATCGACAACATTACCAATGTTGTCGATACCCAAATCGCTGGATATTCCAATCAAGGCGATGACCTGACCCTCTCCGCACCCACTGACAGCAGAGCTGTCAATGGAGACGGTGATATCAGAGACTTCGGTGGAACGTCCTGTGCCAACCCAAATGTGGCCGGTGTTGCTGCTTTGGTTTGGTCTGAGAACACCTCTCTGTCGGGCAGCGATGTGCGTGATCTTTTGACCTATAGCGCCATGGATCTTGGAGCTGCAGGTCGCGATGATGCTTTTGGTCATGGCATGGTCAATGCAGAAGCTGCAGTCCGCCGTTCTCATGCCCTTGCAGAGAACTATGAACTGGCAAGTTTCTATACCAACGATCAGTTCCTGGCCTGATTGGTCCACAACCCATCGCACACAGCAGCAAGGACCACTCCGCCGGGGTGGTCCTTTTTTAAATGCATCAGATTGGAATGCATCAAAACTCTCAGCCCAGCAAGAGTCAGTCTTCGACTGAGGAACAGTCGATCAGCACATGCCTGTCATGACATCCTCGAAACAAAGCAACACCATCACTCCCGCTCGATTGAACCGTGAACATGGATCACAGCGCATTACTGGATCTAGAGAAGCAGGCTCGGCGAAGCGGTTCAGGACTGACCGCCAGCAACCTGGTGGGGTGCTGGCAGCTGAACACCATCTGGGCCAAGGGACAAACCAAAGCCAGTGTCCTCAACGGCTGGCTGCTGCGACGCATCGGCGCCTGCCTTGAGATCAGCAATGGATCAGGCGATCGTCTTCAACTGCGCAACGCCGTGAACCTGTCAGGTCTCACCCTCCAGTTCACAGGCCCAGGCGAACTGAATGGCCGCCAACCACTGCTGAAATTCCGCTTTGAGCAAGTGGAACTGCTGCTCGGCCGCTTGACGCTGTTGAAGCGTGAATTGCCATCACCGGAAAAAGGTCGGGAGCCGTTTTTTGCCCTGATTAGCCGCAGCCAAGAGGGGTGGTTGGTTGCACGAGGCCGGGGCGGAGGGTTGGCCTTGTGGACCCTCAGGGATTCAGACGCTGCTCGGACCAGCCATCTTGAGCGGTCCAGCAACGGCGAAGGTGGGGATGGGGCTTGAGGTCGAGCTGCTCCACACGATCCAGGGCAATGCGCATGATCAGCAGATGATCGGAGATCGGCTCGTCATCGGCAACTTCTTGCGGCCAAGGCCCTTGCGAATGAAAGGGTTGACCAGGAGACGGCCAGGCCCAGACCATGCGACCGGACGGTGACAGGCGTTGCCAATGATCGAGCAACGTCTCCGGTTCCTGCTCAGCACTGACCAGAACCGCCGTGCCACGCAGACGAAACTGCTCTCTAGCCTTGCGGAACAGCCAGCAGAGTTCAACCCTCGGCTGACTCAGCAGCTCAGAAGGCTTATCACTGCGCACGTCGGTGAGCAGCTCCAGTTCTCCTGCAGAACTCCAACCTCGAAACACCAGGGTGCGCACGCGGGGCGTCCCGTCTGATGCAGCAGTGGCCAGCTGCAGCCAGGTGGCTCCAGGTGATCGTCCCTCACGTTGACGAGCTCCACGCACGACTGCGCGCCAGGGAGGCAGACTCATCACAGTGTCCTGATCAATCGGCATCATTCAGCCAGGGATCGAGAAATGCAAGTGGGCGCTGCATTGTTGCCGAAAATCCAAGGATGCCACGATCGCGGTAGACGTAGAGGAGGGAATCGTCGCTATCCAGCAGGAAGGTACCGCCGCGCTGCGTGATGAAGCGATCATCCGGCACGTACGTGCTCCAGTGACGGAGCACCTCATTCATGTTGCGCAGGCGAACCGTGGCCAGCTCAAATGGGCGCTGGAAACCCTCGCCGCCAGCCCGCCGGAACAGAGCGGCAGGAATCGGAGGCAGAACTCCTGTCGACACGGTTTCATCAGCATCAAAGCGTTGAGCCGCTGAACGGTCGCCGGTGTAGCCACGCAACACCTCGGCCAGAGTTCCTGGGGAACCAACGCCGGCACACATCAGCAGAAGCGATGGCCAGGGCCCTCCTGGAGCCTGAAGACCGGGAGATAGGCCAAGAGCCTGATGCAACTGGGAATCAGGCTCCACCTGAAGCAACTCCTGCGGCATCCCCGTAAACGAGCAGAAGCGCTCTGCCCCTGCCTGATCGCCAATCGCAATGGCGAGGGGGCGAATCCCTGCCTGTTCGAGCCTGGGCAGCGCAGGGACTAACGCCTGGGCATATTCCATCGAATCAAAGTCACCAAGCTGTGTCAGCAGCAGAATCAGACGCTTGAAGCCCTGATCATGGACTTGACTCTCTGCAATACGTTCCAACAGTGCTTCTGGTGCTTTCATGAAAGGGCTGTCAACAGTGCCTCGTAGAGGTCCGACCTGCATGACAGCATGGTCTGTTTGGCCCGCAAACGGTGAGCGATGACTCCCACTCTCCGACGAGTGGAGCTTGCCGACAAGCCGTGCTCTGTGCAGCGTGGGGACAGCACAGACAAGTCTGACCATGGGACGGGTCCAGAGGTTGGCAGCTCAGCGGCAGGTCACGCCCTACGAGCTGTCGCGCAACATCCTTCAGGAAGCTGGTTACGGAATCACGCGCAGGGAATCGAAGACCCCTGCAGGGCATCGAGGCTATGACGTGGTCTTCCCCTGCACGATTGATGGACAGCCACATCAGAAAATGATGCGACGAACATGGCTGATCGAACTGGCTGAACTGGTTCTAGAAGGATTCAAGCCAGAGGAGATTGCCGTCAACTATTTCAAACGAGAATTTGACTCATAAAACGAGATTGACTCATACCCCTCCCACGACATTGTTCAATTCAACCAGCGAGCAAGACAAACCTCATAATCATTCATGGAGGCATGATTTCAACGATCCCAAGCTAATATAAAAAGTGTTCGTACCACAAAAACTATCGAGAGCGATAAGCTATAGAAGACAATTAATTTTCAGAAACAATCAACTAAAGGGAAGTCCCATTACAGAGCCTTACAGCGACAGCACGTTTTTCTGAAAAAGACATTTTCTCTACATTGCTTTCTCGAATCACTTCATCAACGCAGTGATTGAAATAGCGCGCTTGATTCGCCATTGGAGAAATCTGAATTGCTCCATAGATCACAGCAAAGATGAAGAGCACTGGGTAAAGGTGTGCGTTGATCAGCTCACGTGCTTGTGACATTGATGAATCCATCACTAACTGCGCAGTAGCAACGAACACACCAACGCGTCAAGCAAAATAAACACCTTACACAGCCTGAAAGCCGAGGCCTAAGAAGGAATAACGTTGCAGCCGCCCCCCCCCCAAAACAGTCATCAGCTCTTGTCAAAGAGGGCAATCAACACGCCGGGCAAAACAGTCAAATCACAACATCAACACAGGAGTGATCTATCACTGTCAAGCCAAGTCCCCGAAAGCCGTCTGAGCTACTTCGATTCACCAATGTGAGCAAATGGGCAACCGAGTCTCATCTCCCTTGTCTCTGGACATGAAAACGGCTTTGATAACAATGTGTCACCCGGGAGCCCCCGCCGTGATCGGTCAAACCAGGATTTACTGTCACCAGGGACAAGAGTTTCGCCTTGTTGAGGTTCCATCTCAGGAGGCACCAGTGCAGATCCAGGAACTCACGGATCAAGGCTGGGAAATTGAGGCTGAAATCCCTGTTTGAATGGCTGCAAAAGATCGGAGACACTCACTTCAGAGTGTCAACTCCGAAAGCCAGCCCCCAAAACCAGACCTCGGAGCTGCCGTGATCAGCGGGGCTGGCTTTGGTCATCGTCGTCAAACTTCTGTACCGCCGAATCAATCAATCCCCTGGTATCGGTGTTCAAGGAAGCCACAACAAAAAACACCAGGGACAGCACCCCTGCGGCAACAATCACAACGACACTGAGATTGCTCATCTCAAGATTGCCGTAACGGAACGCGAGATAGATCATCGTGGGCGAACAGCTCGAACCCGATGGGCTCAAGCCCATTCTCTGGATCATCAATGTACGCGTGAACCGAAACGAACCGCTTCCCACAGAGGCAGGAGCACGGCCAAGCCACGCGTTGACACATCTGTACTACTCCACTAGAACAGGTGTATCAGCAGAGGATCCATGGCTCCGAGCTCCCCCTATGCACCGTTCAAGGCTGAGGAGTGGATGCGTGCGTCCCTGATCACCCCACGCAAACGATGCCAAGCCATGGTTGGATCCAGGATCCCAGCACCCAGGACACGAAACGGTTCCATGCCGACGAAAAAAGCTGGAAATGCGAGCCGAGGGTGTTCGTGGATTCAGGGCGACCTTTTCCAAACCAAGCACCATTGCTGAGCACACGCGTTCATCTGAGCCAGCACACTGCTGAACGCCTCTGGGGTGAACTCCTGCGCGTTGGTTGGATCCCATGTAGGCCTCAGTGGGCCGCTGACGCTGAATTCTGAGCAGTGAATCCTTGCCTGACACAGCGGTGTGGTCAGCCGAACTGGTAATGCTTACGAACGGGTTGATGAACCTGCCAGGTGCATGACAGTCCTGCTGGAAATTCAACAAGGTCACCAGCACCGAATCGAACCGGCTCACCGTTTTCAGGTGTCACCGTGACTTCACCCTCCAGCAGCAGACAGGTTTCCCGCTGGTCGTAATGCCAGGGGAACGAGCTGATTTCACAGGCCCAGACCGGCCAGTCGCGAACGCCAAGGGCCAGGATCACACTCTCCGGGCAGTTGGAGGTCACACAGATCATCGCGGGGTCGGTCGCGGCATCAGCAAACCATGATTACTCGGCGCCGGCCCCAGGCATCGAGCCTTGGCAATAGAACGCGTGATTGGCCAGCGATGATCGCTGCTGTGATCAAGTCTCTGCAAAAGCAGCCCATGATCGACTCTGGCGACTACGGCTATCCACCAAGCACCCGAAGACATGACTACGTACTCGTTTTGCTGCAGCTGCTCTGGCGCATGCGCTTTGACCTGCTGGTGCTGCTGTTGATCACTGTTCTCGTCCATCAGAACTGGATCCCCCGCAACTGGACCGCCAATGAAAGCGTGGTGCGGATTATGGGCATCGCCGCATCGATTTTTCTGGGCTTTCGCAACACCCAGGCGATCGGACGCTGGTGGGAAGCCAGGAAACTCTGGGGCAGCGTTGTCAATGTGAGCCGAAGCTGGGCAGACTCATTGCGGGCCCATCTCGATAGCAGCAGGCCGCCCGGACGTCAGGAACGTAAGTTATTGCGTTTGCAGGTTGCCATCATCTGGCAACTGAACTTTCAACTGCGCAACTTCTGGCAGCGAGACCTAAGGGAGATGCAAGATCAATTGCTGCAAGATCTGAAGTTGCCCAGTACCACCAACCTGCGCCAGCTGGGACAGCTGAGGGGGGTGTGGATCGGGGATCTGCATCGCCAAGGATTGACCGATGGATTCGGACGTCTACAGCTGATGCAAGTCGGCAACGCCTGCACCGATGCCATTGGTGGCTTGGAGCGAATCCGCAACACACCACTTCCAGCGTCTTACGCGGTTTTCGTCAGACTTCTGAATTGGTTATTCGTTCTGTTGCTGCTGTTGTACTTCCACGACCTGGGTCCTGACTCACAAAGTCGTTTTGGAAGTGTGGTGATCGTGGTGCTGTTCCTGATGGCGGAACGGATCGGTGCCTATGTGGAGGGTCCGTTTGACGCAGATTGCAGCAGCTTTTCCCTGCCCCTGGACAGCATCTGCCTCACGATCAGTCATGACCTGCTCGATCATGCGACCGATCACGTGCAACACCTCAAATCGGATGATCCCGTGCGCTGGACCTGAGCAGAACAGGGCAAGGTGGAAAACCACAGTTATGGTGCTCCCAGATATTGATTGCTGAATTCCCAGGCCACAGAACAGCGATACTGATAATTCAGGCCAGCGATGCCAATCCTTTTGCAGGTTGCATCGGTGATTGCCGCCCCTTCCGGAACTTTTGACAGCAATTTGTTCAGCGTCACCTCTCTGTTTCTTCCGCTACCAGAGATGGACAAATCAGTTGCAATCGCACCAGAACCAAAACCAAACAGAAGGAAGCTCAGCAGAATTGCACTTAGGATTCTCATGACCAACAGGACTGCTTTCCAAGAAATAGCCACACAGAGAAACATTGACCTGATGCTTGACACATCCTGATCAGGATTGGATTGCGCCTAGACAAGCCGATCATTGAACGTTGCTGCTCCTGTCTTGATCACTGCCCATGACTTGGATCAGGGAATGTTCGTCAGTGGGAGCTCATAAGATGAATGAAAGCCTGGACTTTTGATCAGCATGCCTTCCATTCTGGTTCAAATCACCATCCCGTTCGTTCTGGCCCTGTTCCATTTTGTTGGCCCCTTGCCCACCGACCTGGGTACTGATGCAGGACACCTGAGTCCTTGCCCAGGCCCTGAGCACTGTGCAAGCACCGTATGGAAGGTTGCCGATTCCTCCGCAGCGCTGAAACAGCTCTCTGAACGGATCGAGAACTCTCCACGCACCGAGATTATCGAACAGAGCACCAACTACCTGCATGCCACCTACAGCAGCAGGATCTTTGGTTTCGTCGATGACGTTGAACTTCATACCAACGATACGGTCACTCTGGAGGCACGCTCCATCTCGCGCCTCGGAGAGTCCGACCTCGGCGTAAATGCACAACGCCTGGAGAGCCTCTCCAAGACGGTTGAAACATCGGAAGCTTGAAAAAATAGTCTCTGTCGAGCAATCAATGCTCTAAACCTCACCAGCAAATCAACTGCCGGCACGAACGCATCCTGCTCATTGATGAAAGCCTGAATCTCCAATAGTTCAAGCTGAGATGATTCCAACGTCTCGCGCATAGGTCACAGTGCTCTAAGCATTGACACCAGTCTCAGCTTTATTGGTGGTCGGATCTATTGGAGAACCTGAACTTATCAGCTCAGCATCGATCAACATCAACAGAGTGCGTTGCTCAAAAGGGTTTCAACCTAATACAAACAGCTACACATTAATATTTCGCCTGACTCAATAAAGAATTATTCTGATTTACAGCTTGCCTGGAAGTGCATTGCTATTGAATAAAAAAGCAGATTTGACCGTGCCGTCACGCTTACCTTCTCGTCGCACATTTCTTCGCAATTCAATTGCCGGCATGGCATCGGTGCCATTTCTTACAGAACATTGGTCTCACGCAAGATCCACTCAAAATACACGTCAGAAAAAAATTGACCGCCAGAAGGTACTTGTTTTAGGAGCAGGCATGTCTGGATTGACAGCTGCCTTGGCACTACACAGAGCAGGGCATGACGTGAAAGTCATTGAATATCAAGATCGTGTTGGAGGTCGCTTACTATCCATACCTTTGAAAGGCGGACAATTTTCAGAAGCTGGCGGAGGACATTTTCGCTCAAATATGCCCTACGTTCTAAAATACATCGAGCATTTTAAGCTACCTCTTCTTAGCCTCAATGATGGCCTTCCACGCTATTTGTATGACGGCAAAACAGCAGAATCCGCTTCATTATTCAATTGGCCATTTGATTTAAACAAAAAAGAAAGAAACGTGACTGTTTCCTCTACCTTAAATCATTACCTGTTTTTAAATGGTCTGGATACTGATACCGTCCTTGCCGCTGAATGGCCTGATTTTGATACACGCAAACGGCTTGACAAGCTAACAATCGGAGAGATGCTCAAGCAAGTCGGAGCTTCGGATGCGTTTCTCAAGGTTCTCGACGCCCACGGGGGAACATTTACATCAAGCTCGCCCGCTTTAAGCACGATTCCTGACTTAGCTTACCATTTTGGTGATCAGAATCTTTTTCGCATAAAAGGTGGCAACGATCAATTACCAAAAGCACTAGCTCGAGAGCTTGAAGGGCACATTATTCTTAATTCTCCGGTGGTGGAGATCAGCCAATCCACCAACAAAGTAAACATCCGGGTTGCTGATGGACGTGAGTGGTCTGCAGATCACTTGATAACCACGATTCCATTTACAGTCTTAAAAGACGTTAAAGTGACCCCGAACTGGTCCTCAAGAAAAAGCAAGATGTTTAATGAAATGGAGTGGGATAAAACAGTAAAAGTAGTTGTTCAAACTAAAACGCCAAAATGGCTTAGCCATCATATTCACGGCTGGCCCCTTGCTGGCTCTGATCAACCATGGGAAAGAGTAATTGATATCACGGGCAACGAAGAAGGTGGTTACGGTAATACTTTTTTCTATCTTAATGGTGCAAACGCCGAGCGACTTCTCGCAAGACCACGTGCCATTCGTGCGCAGGAAATAGTTGATATGTTCAGAAAGGATATGCCTGATTTGTTTGATCAAGTAGAAATGATCAAGGAGTTTGCCTGGTCTGAGCAACCTTGGGTCAGAGGTTCCTTTGGCAGCCCTCCTGTTGGGGGAGCTTGGATGATCAACGAATGGGAAAAAGCAGAAGGCCGAATTTATTTTGCCGGCGATTTCACCACGATGAAGAGTGGATGGGTGGAGGGTGCAATTGAATCTGGATTACGAGCCGCGCGTCAAATCGATCCACAGGCAAAACCTGAGGCAGACCCATATTCTTGGCTAAGAACAAACGCGGAAGCCTGTTGAATGGGGGAGCAAAAGTTGTACGGAGAGAGTATGAGGATATTGCATAAACTGCATGATCTCCTATCCATTACGGACGCTCTCAATCCCTGACTCTCGTCGTACAACAAAACATATTGACCCTCCAAGAACACACGCCGATATTGACTTTATTCACCATACATTTCGATAATAGATATTACAACTGGGTGCCTGGTGAGTGGAACAGGTGTTGACTGAAATCAAACCCTGAGCAGACTCAATTCACATTCACTGTCAGTGCTCTCTAAGCGATGACAGCAATGTACTGCTCGACAGAGACAGCTCACTGCCTTGAATCCCTCCAGCCTTCGCAGATTCATCTTCACTCTGATCACCGGATACTTGGCGATCTTTGGAGTTCAGCAAATTCCCTACGAGTTTGAGAATCAGTGGCTTGTTCTGATCCCAGTCCTGATCGTTGTTTATATCATCACCGTGTGGCTGGATGGGATCTTTTTCAAAGATTCTGCTGTGACCACGACAACTGAGCCCAGAACAAAGAAAGTTCAAAAGCAATCATCGAACAAGGGTTTTGGCCAATAACCAGCCAACACTCACAACGGAACGTCAACCAGCTTGGTCTTGCCAATCAATGGCGATTGTGTGTCCATGCATACGACCGCATTCCGACAATGAGGAGAAGGTTGATCTGCGTCTAAGCCATGGGTGGCACGACGAGAAAACTCAGGGGCAGAGCTGGCACTCTGCCTCTTTTTCATGGGCGGCAAGCATAAACATCCAGAACCCGACCGAGATCGGTACTCCGGGTTCCAACCCGATGACAATGGGCCTCGGCGGGTGGAGTTCTTAAACCCACGTGAATCGTGAAATCGGCATTCACTCCACTCGCCAAAACAAAGAGACAGGTGGCCAGGCAAAGCAGTGCTGCGATCCACTTTGGCATTGCCTTGAATCAAAGCACTCGATTCTGCCCACTGTCGCCCACTCCCGGAGCGTCAGGTGAAAGCTCGTGGGGTTCAAACACCATGGAGAGTGCATTGAAAAGCCCCCGGTCTCGCCTCCGAGGGCTGATTGAGCACCCTGCACCCCATCACCTTGACGCATCAACACGAGGCTTAGATCCCCCGAAATGGGGATCTTGCCCAAAGATGATCAGAAGCTTTTCTGAAGCCACTTGACCCCACAACGCTTCGCGCACTAGTGCAGATGCACTAGCTGCCAAGTGATCCGTGGATGAATGGGACTACGTTGATGAAGGAGGGCTTCAGAACTGGAAGGGAGCCCGAATCTGCCTCACCTGTCAGCACTTCACCTACGGAGTAGATGCTCACTGCCGCAAGAAGGTGGCCTGCAAGCTCAGACAATAGCTGCTCCACCAGGGACACCACCTGACTAAACGCTGCCAACACTGGTGTCCAACCTGGCAAGACCAGGCTGGCTTGTGTCCAGAGTACGGCTGATCACAAATGGAAAATCACGTACCTCCAACGCTTCAATGATCAGGATCGAAACATTGGGTGATCCTCAAAGTGAATCAAGCCATTGCTGAAGTCTGATCTGAATGGCAACGCAACCAATCCAGATCACTAGTGATAATCGACGAAAACGCTTATCAGGAACCCGTTGCAGCCTTGAAAAGGCAAGAAGGAAGAGGCTTGAGCTCACCGGCAGGCATAAACAGAACAATTCGCCTTAGCCAATGGCTTGGTCTGAGTGACCATTTGGGTCAAACGACGACGCAGGGCCACACAGTCTTGGCACTGGCACGGCTCATCATCATGAACACTGGCATGAATCCGGACAGGCTGAAATCGGCTGCGCATGGGAAACGACCTTTTCTCTGTTGTGACGCGCTCTACGGCATCCGGCCAGCACTTATCACAAACCTGTGATTCTTATGCATGAACCGACGACGTGTAGGGGCCCATCAGAGGAGAGTCGCCATTCAGGACGCGATCAACTCGGCCAGATCTAGACCGCTCTGGAGGGCCCCCTCCGCCATGCCAAAACCAGATCCCGCAATCCAGTCGCCACAAAAACCCACACGGACTCGTCTGCACCACTGCAGTGCATTTGGCATTCCTTGGTCCAAGGGTTGTGCAGCTCCCCAGCGCATTACACCAAGTGAATGAGCGTTGGAGACCAACCCCTGTAGTGATGGCCAGGGCTGCAGAATCTCTGGCAACAGGCTCAGCAATCGCTGTTCCTGAACAGTCATCAACTGTGGCTGTGTTTCGGGTGTGATCAACGCACCATCATCAAGGCCATGCATCACCAGGCCAAGACCACCCTGTTGCTGTCGCTGAAGCACAATGCGTTCCACTCCGAATTGCTGCTGAGCGCGAGGCGTTAGCCAGATCTGCCGAGGCAATGAATCGGAATCCATCGCTGGAAACTGAACCATCAGATTCCAACGGATGCTCGCGTTGAGGTTGGCAATCCAGGCGAGTGCTTCATCAAGTACAGAATCGTGCCCCTCAGGGACAGCCTCACGCAGGGGCACATCTCTCCAACCAAGCATCGCTAACGAACGAGGATGTGCGAGGAGCGTTCCGCTCAGGATGAGTCCCCGGCCTCGAAGCCCACCCGGAAACACCCAGCGCTCATCAACCCTGGAGAGTGTCTGAATCCGCTCTCCAAAACGGGCGTCGACAGAATTTCCGCCATCAGAAAGCAACGTCTCCACCACGGTTGCCATCGTGGGGATGCCTCGCCAGCGCGGCCCTCGCAGCAGAGGGTGATCAGGAGGCGCAACAACGGCACCAAGATGGTCCAGGCCAACGACTGGATCGCGGTCAACGCGAACAACGCCACGTTGCTCAAGCGATGTCATCAACTCCCGCAGCTGCCCACAAGGCTCGGACTGAAAGCTCAGGGTCGGAGTTCCATGATCCAGTCGCCATAGAGGGGAGTCGCGTCGTCGCCTAGTCGCCGAGCGTCCTCCAGGTCCCCGACCAGCTTCCAAAATCTGAATAGTGCCGCACCAGCCCTTGCTCTTCAGAGCTGCCACCAACGCGCAACCGGAAAGCCCAGCACCGATCACAACAAGATCAACATCCCTGCCAGGCATGGAAACCAATGAAAACGTTTTGATTCTGAACGAGACAACAAAAAAAGACGGGTGGCGACCCGTCTTGACTCTCCCTAAGCGCTTCCCGGAGCAGAACTCCGTGCTCACCACTTATCGCGTAGATAGGGCACTGACGCCGTAGGAATCGATACTCAAATCATTGAACACAAAGCATCAAATTGAAAGCCTTGAAGCAAGCACAGTGCAGGCGCCTGAGATCGCAAAAGAAAACCGCAACAGCAACCAGACTGAAAGCAGCACCAGCACTAACAGCGCAGCCACCGCTTGAACCACGATCATCGACAGTGACTTGCCCGAAAGATGCTCTCTCGTGATCAGTCACTGCAGAGGCGGATTGAAGATGCAGAAATGCAATACCGATAGGGAGACGCTGATTAACAGGATCGCCTGAAAAGATCAGCCTCTTCAAAGAGCATGCGATCAAGACGGATGAACTTCCATATCCATGTTGATGCGTGCAAGTATAGAATTGATACGTTGAGCAAAGCGTGACCAAGCCTCAGTGAAAATCCTTCTCAAGGAGAGCTTCGACGAATGGCAGAAGATGATCAACCAATCAGATTGGGGGCACAAAATTTTAATCTGCTGCGGTCATAAACCAACAGCTATTTCCATAGCAACGCTGTTTGCCATTGACCCAGAATCCAAGACAGATCACTTGATCGGTGTCTGCACCTCTCAGAGCGAATGCCTTGAACTAATTCAACAATCCCACGATCCATTGTTGATCTTCATCAGCGGGCGATTGGACGACGGGTCAGGCATCAGTCTGATCAACGCCATCCACGATCAAGCCCTGAGCGCATCAGGCGAAGACCACATCACCGTCCTGACATTGAATACGGTCAATCCATTATCGCTCAAGGAAGCGATAAACTCAAGCGCAAATATTATCCTAACCCATCGCGGATTTGAAACACTTACAATTTATCACGTGCTTCATTCAGTCAAGGAGAAAATTAATTACGTTGACCCCTTGATTCACCACATTCTGGATCCCAGCCATCTGAGAAAGAGCAATCTTCTATCCAAGCGAGAGCTTAATGTTCTCGAATTAGTTTGCGACGGCATGACCAATCATGAAATCGGGAGTGAATTGCACATTGCAGATGTCACAGCACGACAACACGTGCAGGCAGTCATTAGAAAACTCCACGCAAGGAACAGAACAGATAGCGCCGTCAAAGCCATCAGAGAAGGATTGGTTGAATAATTGAAGTTCAACTCACAAAATCTGAGTCAAAAACGCTTGAAAGGTGATTAATGTCATATCGACCACAACAAAACGCTTTAAATCGATACCAACTACTTTTAAACAAAATATTAAAAACAAATTTGAAACCCCTGGCACGTTTTTCCATCCAATAATCCTCACATATTCAAAAAAAAGCCTCAACAAACTCTAGGTTCAAAATGATCGCAAGTTACTCATAACAATGAAAATGACAACTATGAACCAGCCTCAAGATTCTGAGCAGACGTCATCCTTCGCTCTTCGCTCGCCAAAAAGTCAGACCACATACCAACAAGAAAACTCAGTGTCGACAACGCACGAACCTGCTCCTGGGAACCAGGCCTGGTGTATTTGAAATCCATGAACATTTGATCAGCAACAGACTGCTGCTCTTTACAGCGTGAATCAATCGACATCAATCAGCCCCTTGCCTGAACGGAAGGCAGATCAGTGGACTGTGCCAGCACATCAATCACACTTGACGTCATTCCAGCGCCAGAAGCGACGAACACGTCATAGGCCTTCAAGCAGTCAATCATCGATAAGGCTATTAACTTCTGTAAAGAACTTTAGTCCATTTGTAAAGCTGTGTAACTAGGTGGTTTTGCTCCTCTTCTACACCCGGCGGCAGGGGGCGTCGGGGCCACTTCTGCCATCCCCCCCCCTAAACAGATCAGGTCTTAGGGGCGAGGACTGATGCTGAGCTTTGTGGCTAGGTTTCGTGCTCGCATCTATCGGATATGACGCGCACGATTGCCATAAGCGGTGCCTCGGGCAAAACAGGCTTCCGTGTTGCCGAAGAAGTTCTGGCTGCGGGCGATCAGGCCAGGCTGCTCCTGCGCCCTGAATCCCAGATTCCAGCATCACTAGCAGGCTGTGAGCAGCACCGGCTCAGCCTGATGGATGCCAACGCCTTGGACAACTCTCTACGCGGAGTAGATGCTCTGGTGATCGCGACAGGAGCCCGCCCATCCGTTGACCTGACGGGGCCGATGAAAGTCGATGCTTGGGGCGTCGAACGCCAGATCGAGAGCTGCAAGCGTGTTGGCGTCAACCGGGTAGTCCTGGTGAGTTCCTTATGCGCAGGGCGTTGGAAACACCCTCTCAACCTGTTTGGATTGATCCTGGTTTGGAAGCGTGTGGGTGAACGCAATCTGGAGAACAGCGGGCTCGACTGGACAGTGATCAGACCCGGTGGGCTGAACGAGCGCGAAGAAGACCTGGAAGGGGAGGGCGTGGTTTGGACTGGAGCTGACCAGCAGGAAAGCGATTCAATTCCTCGCCGTCTGGTTGCACGCTGCTGCCTCGAAGCCTTGAACACCTCCGATTCAATCGGCAAAATCCTTGAGGTCACTAGCTCAAAGCAACAACCTGTGGTGAGCTTGCAGGAAGCGATTACCAGCTGCTGAGCCTTCGGATTCAACCCAACCCCGATAGGGGCCAGGCTGCAGAACGCAAGGCATGATCATGATCTTCACCTTCGTCGAGTAGATCTGTGCCCTGGAAGCCAGCAGAAGCCTGGACCAGCCTCACCCCTAGAGCAGGACGACGTCACTTCCGTTTGATTTTGCAAGGGGGGCGCGGTGCTGAACGCTGGGTGGAGCTGGCTTCACTGCTGGATCCGCAGGTGCGACTTAGGGAGAGCTGGAAGCAGCTTCAGGACAAATCGCAATGGCAGAGCGGCTGGCAGCCCATTCCCTCTAATGACTCAGACGGAGTCTGAAACCAAGGGTTTGGTGGCAATCACAGCGAAAAAAGGATCTCCCTTGGCACCGACCCAACCAAGAGGGCCCGTTTGCTGCGTCTGTTCAGCAACAAGCTCAGGCTTGGGCCATCCCTGAGCCATCATCACCTCCGCCACGTAGCGCAGATGATCGCCGTCACCGCCATCGGTCCAGATCTGAGGTGCCTTCGTGAAAAACATGCGATTACTGAAAGCGCAGATGACCTGCCCCCTTGGTCGGGTGATGCGCAGCAGCTCAGCGGCCACCGCTTCGGGCTGCTGCAGATACTGCCAGCCGGCCACGATCAACGTGCAGTCAACACTGGTGTCGTCGAGCGGCAGTATCTGATCACGGTTGAGGTTCTGCACCCAGTGACGGTCGAGTCGCGGATTGGCCTGTAACTCCTCAGCATTCAGGCCATGACCGATCACCTGCTCGTAGCGCTGTTGCTCCGGCAGGTGACTGACCCAGCTGCTCATCAGATCCAGCACAACGGCACAACTGGGAATGCGCTCGCTGTAGAGCTGCGTCAAGCGCAAGCGGAACGCTGCATCGAGATGCTGAACAAAACGGGGATCGCTGTAGAACAGCGCATCATCGCTGTCATCGAGCTTGAAGCGCTCATTGTCGTTCAAGACCTGCACGACCACGGGTAAATCCTTCTGTCCAAGGGAACCGGAACCTAAAGAAACCAGCGACGAAGCGCGTCTCTAGAGGCTCACCAACACGCAGCTGGTACAGGTTTGTTGTTGATTAAAGAGACAGGCTCTCCAGCAGTTGCTTCTGAGACCGCTGTCCAGTGATCGCATGGGCGGCCATCGCTCCACTGGCGGCGACAGGCGGAATACCAATACCGGGGAAGGTGCTAGCACCGCACTGAAGAAAACCTTGCAGGGGTGTCTGCACACCCGGGAACAAACCTTTAGCAGCCGACAGCGCTGGTCCATAACTGCCCTCATGCACTGACAGGAAATGACGGTGGGTCAGAGGCGTCCCCTCCATCACGATTCGGCAGCGACTGCGCAGATCTGGGATGCGCTGCTCAAGCACCTGCCAAAACACCGAACAACGCTGCTCACGCTGCTGGTCATAAGCAGACGTGGACCGTTCCAAACCACGCCAATGAAACCAAGGTTCATTGGCCGGTGTATAGGCATGCAGAACGTGCTGACCAGGAGGAGCCATCGATGGATCCAACGCCGAAGGAATCGACACCACCACGGCATTGCGTTCGGCATCAATCCCCCGTGTCCAGTCTCCAACCCACACCGTGTGAATGGGCAGATCCTCCAGGCCAGTGGCATCAAAGCCCAGATGCAGATGAAGAAAGGAGGCGCAGGCGGGAGTCTCCAAACGTTGACGGCGCCAGGAGGGTGATGTTGCTTCAGGCAACAGCTTTGCCGTACTCCAGGCATCAGCATTGCTGACCACATAATCCGCAGCGAACTGTTCACCGTTGACCAGTTGGACGCCGACAGCCCGATCACCATCCAGCAAAACTCTCTTCACACGGGCGCCAAGGCGCAGGCAGCCGCCATGTTTCTCAAGTCCACGCACCAGAGCCTGCACAACAGAAGCACTCCCGCCCTTAGGAAAATCGAGGCAGGCCTCAGGTTCAAACCATTCACCGAACAGTGTTGCCATCGCAGCCGCATTGGTATCGGCCATGGGCATTCCACTGATCAGAAAGCAGAGCAGATCAACCCAATGGCGGAGGAAGGGATCCTGAAGGTGGCGGTCCACCAACGGACCGAAGGCTCCGCTGAGATGGCGCAGTGCCGGCAGGTGGGGGAGCAAGCGACCGCTGCGTCGCAGGAGTGGTCCAAGACCATCGAGTCCACCCGGCGGTAGTGCCAACAGCGGCAGTGCGTCCGCCGCCGCTGCGATGGGCTGCAACACTTCAGCGAAACGACGCCACTCCTCAACCACCGCCGTTCCACGCAGATCAGCGACAACCTGTTCGAAGCCATCAGCGCCAACCCCGATGCGCAGATGCCCTTCAGGAAACAGCACATCCCAGTCCCGATAGGGAATCACATCCAGAGGTTCATCCAAGGCCTTGAGAATCTGAGCCAACGGGTTGCTACTTGGCCATCGGCCCAGTCCGCTCCAGAGAGAAGGGCCTGATTCGAAATGATATCCCTGCCGCTCAAAGCCATGAGCAGCACCACCCGGATGGCCATGAGCTTCGAGAACCATCACCTCGTGACCGGCCCTGGCACACAAGGCAGCACAACAAAGACCACCGATACCGCTGCCGATCACGATCACCTCACACTTGGTGGTCATGGTGTGATCCGCTCGGTGACTGGTCAGTTCATAGCGGGTCGGAGCTGAATTCCGACACATGAACACTGGCTGTCATCAATAAAGCCAACCGGGATCAGCCAAAAACTGCTTCAGTGATCGCAGAGAACGTGTTGAAGCATTGATCGCTCTGCCACTGATTCTGCTCGGCTTGGCCTGGCTTCAGGAACTGGTTGATCAATTGTTTTTCGGCGGTCGCTGGAACCTGGCAATGGGGCCTGGAACACCCTGGTGGACCTTATTCACAGCACCATTTAGCCACCAAGGTTTAGGCCATCTCATCACCAATAGCCTGGTGTTCCTTCCGCTCAGCTATCTGGTGCTAGCAAGGAGCCAGAAGGCCTATCTGAGCGTTTGGATCGCAGTGTTTGTGCTGGAGATTCCGATCTGGTTGTTCTGGCCGGTAGGCGCCCATGGATTATCGGGTGTGGTGTACGGACTACTGGGCTATTTGGTGCTGATCGGTTGTCTGGAAAGGCGACCTTTATCAATTTTGCTGAGCATCATTGCCCTGCTGCTCTACGGAAGCGCCTTACCAGGATTACTCCCGTGGGCATCTCCCGCTGGAGTGAGCTGGATCGGACATGCATCCGGCTTCGTAGCCGGATTAATGGCCGCGCTTGCGGTCTATCGAGCACCAGCTCAGCTGGATGTCTGATCTCCATCTGCGCCGTCTTCAGCAGCCTGGATTTTGAACAGAAAGCGACTGGAAAGACGAACCGCAAGAACGGAGGCAGCAGCTCCGTAACCGATAAAAGTGGCGGCCTGACCAAAGCTCCCTTCTTGATAAAGATCTGCGTGGAGAAGCAACCAGTCCACGAGTGAGGAAGCCGTGCCCCAAACCACGACCCAGACCGAGACGTAAATCACTCCCCTGGAGGTGTTATTCAAGACGAGAGAGCATGCGCTGGGTCAACGCTAAGCGAACCTCAGTCACGTCTCAGCCAGGAATCGGCCCCCGCGAACCAATCACCGAGGTCATCAGCCTCGGGGCTCTGCAGCTGGTCAGGTTCTGCACTGCCGAGATCAAGACCATCGAGAAGGCAGTCGATACCTTCAAGAGGGCCTGCTGCAAGTTGTTGTCGGCGTGCACGACGAAGCCATGATGAAACCGTGCGATCTCGATCGGCGAATTTCTGGAGGTAAACACGATCCGACAGACTGACACTGGAACCCTCAGCCATTCGCCGCAGGATTGACTGCAGTTTTAGACGGGTGCTGGTGGTGAGCATGGACCGAACGCTCCGAACTGGCGACGTTATGGCTTGTCATAGCGACAACAATGCCAACGATCAAATCTATTTGCGCAAACAGACAAGACAACAACCAATGGCTACAACCATGTCAGTGATGAACCATTCGAGGAGAGTCAATGAGTGATCAGGAACAACAAAGGCCTGTCGTGATCCAACAAGGGGGCAACGGGATCGGTCTTGTTCTTGCTGCATTGATCGTGGGTGGTGCCATTGTCTATGCCGTCAACATTTGGTCCAATACTCAGCAACAGAAGCTCAGAGTGCCCGCAGAAGCGATCCAGAAAGGCGTTGAATCTGTCAAGGAAGCGATCAAACCAGGGTCTTGAACGAGGCTCATTGAGCAGGTGCTTAGGAGAAAACATGCAGACAATGCAAAAAGCCATGCAATAAAAAGTTCTGAAATGATCAAGCCCCTTACATAAAACATCTAATTTCAAATCAGCCATCCGCACATGAAGAGATTTGTTGCCATCGTTCTTTCAATCTCAACCCTGTTAGCAGGTTGTACGGCATCGGATCGGTTTGAAGAAAAAACATTTCTGAGCAATGGACCTTACCAACAAGGGACCATCAGTATCGACAGATCAAAACTGCAGACAGTCGTGACATGGTGCAGCCCAACTCTTCTGCAAATGGCGGTTTACGACAATGTTCAAGAAAGCTACCCCACGGAGTACACGCAATTGAAAGGGAAGGACCATCCTCTACAAATGTCTGTCACTGTTTTTCCACAAGACTTACCGTTCAGCTATGCCGCGGAGTACAGCAAACCAAAAGATGTCACCAGTATCTGCAGTCCTGCAAGCATCCAGACAACCCTAAGCACTGAGACGGGCAATTCACCGACTCTCAATAAAAATCTGGGGCAATCATTTGAGGTAAGAAGCGATAAAATGGTGGCCGTGAAAGTGGACTGCAACGCATGCAAAGCTGGCTATTCAGAACTTGACCACTTCAATGGCCCGGATTATGGAAAGGAAGGAGGAGTAGCATTAATCCCTGCGGGAGAAGCTTCAGACGTGATAGGAGAATGCAAGGACAATATTTTCTCGATTCAGATCAACCCAGCGAATTAATCATAATCCGAGGCAACGATTGAAAGCAATTACTCGCACAACAGATAGCAGTCAGCACCGAAAGACATACAACCCAAAAAATCAACGGCCATCAAAGGCCTTTAACACCTTATCAAGCACAATGATGTTCCGCATGTGCTGAACCTCAGTTAGTCCGTTCACCTTCATAAACTCAGCGAGACGGTCAGGAAAATCTATAATTTCGCGACCGGTATCAACAAATTGACGAAAAGCCTTAAGCAACTCATCCTTATTATCAGCACGCTGAATAGCACAGCAGCACCAATTGATTGCCGCATGTTCCTGAAGCTGATATTCTCGGAGCTGATGCTTTAAGGTATTGATCGTTGCTTTTGTTTTTCTTGCATAAAAAGCCCATGCCAAACTAAGAAAGGCCAGAATAATTGTTTGTACCACGCACGCAAGGCGACTAGATCAAGACTAATCAAGCCGGAACGGAGTGTCAAAACAGATCAGCAGTTCATCAACAGAATCGACAAATCAAACAACGCCTGGGGCACGGAATAAAGACCAGCAACCCAGCATTAATGCCAAGCCAATCAGGTCACAAAAGACATTCAGACCCAGCACAATCTAGACTGTTGTCTTATCAGACTTTAATGTGTAAACTACGAACTAATTCAACATAGCTCTGTGAAATATTTACTTCTGCTTGGCCTACTGTTTGTGATCGCAGTTTTGGGAGCTTATTTGAATGGTCAAACAGATACCCCAACAGAAAACCAGGACAATGTTAGAGGAATCTCTGAGTTGCGATTCACAACTTAGCGACAGCAAGGCCTCAGGCCCTTAGGCCTGAAATCCCATAAGCCAATTTTCTTGCTAACAATTTCCAGCTCTTGTGCGAGGCATGTTCAGGCGTCTTGGGGCATGGAATCGTCTGTTATTGAGCAACGGTTTTCTCTTCAGAGGAAGTCCCATCAATCACCAGTGACTTTTGATTCGACTCTTGCTCTTCAGCCGATTCCTGAAACACGATGTCGATTTCAGCAACCCAAGCAATAATCGCAATTAGACCCACAACGGTGCCGATCCATAAAGCAGTCCGTCGACTCGACATGCGGTTAAAGGCCTAGTGCGTTGAGACTAGTGCCAAAAGACAAGCTGCCAATGCTCGGGACAGGCCTTGTAGCAGTTTGGCCAGGCGTACCAGAGAGAAAAGCCAAGAGGCAGGCTATGGGAGCAAATCAAACCACATAATCAAAACAAAGAAAACAGCCGCAGAAGACAGAGCTGTTGACAAGAATGAAAGCAACAGCGTATCGCTCAATCCATGCTGAACATCATATTCAACAACAGTTGACATGGGCTATTAATGAACCTTCTACTTGAATAGCGGCCAGCGAAAAGTCGAGCCTGAGCACAGACTGAGAAATTAATGAATGTTTTTGATCGGCATTACCTACGATTCACAAGCATAATAGAATAAGCATTAACACATAACAGTTAAACAACGTCCGATGATTCAGAAGAAAATCGATTACAACCTGACTTGGTCAAGGTCAAGGTCAAGGTCAAGGTCAAGCAACAATACAAATGAACAAGGATTCCTGCTGATCGATTATTTGCAATAGACCGCAATCAAACTTCTCTCGAATCAACATAAAGCCTGAAGGCCCTGATCTCACCCACCTTCCATCGATTGTTGATGGCTGTGCTGACGAAAAAGATCACTGGCCTCATCAATCTCAGTGATTTCAGCATTCTTCTCCATGCTTTCGTCTTGACGACGCTGCTGCTGCTCACGCTCCTGTTGCTGCTCTTCCCTGCGAACAGCCCGTGCGTAGGCGTCGCTTGAATCAGAACCGGTTCGGCGCTTTTCCGAGCTCATGAACCCACAGTTCGAAGCTCTGCCAATCTCTCATCCCAGGCACGGCGCTGCAATCATGGCTGTCGACCCCAGGGCGTGATGAACAAGGGCGAAAGAGCCAGAGTGATCCTCGATCGGCTGAACGAGCAGTACCCCGAGACGCCGATTCCCCTGGATCACAGCGATGCCTTCACGCTGCTGATCGCCGTTCTGCTCAGTGCTCAGTGCACCGACAAAAAGGTGAATGAAGTCACTCCAGCCTTGTTTTCTGCTGGGCCAACGCCCGCTGCCATGGCAGCACTCGACGAAACAGAGATCCATAGCCACATCCGTCAGCTGGGACTGGCGAAAACCAAAGCGCGCAATGTGCACAAACTCGCCCACATCCTGGTGAATGTCCACGACGGAGCAGTGCCACAGAGTTTTGAAGAGCTTGAAGCTCTACCGGGTGTCGGTCATAAAACCGCCAGCGTGGTGATGGCGCAGGCCTTCGATGTTCCCGCCTTCCCAGTGGACACTCACATACATCGTCTGGCCCAACGCTGGGGGCTGAGCAAGGGCGACAGCGTTGTGAAAACGGAAGCCGATCTCAAGGCTCTCTTCCCCAGGGAACACTGGAATCGACTGCACCTACAGATCATTTTCTACGGCCGCGAGCACTGCACCGCTCGCGGCTGCGATGGCACGGTCTGCAAGCTGTGTCGAGAGCTCTATCCGAAACGCCGCAAGCCGGTGATTTGGCGTAAACCCTGATGCAGGCCCAACACATCACTCCACCGATCGCCCTCACCATCGCAGGAAGCGATTCAGGAGGAGGTGCCGGGATCCAGGCCGACCTGCGTGCGTTTATGGCTTTCAGAGTTCATGGCTGTAGTGCCCTGACCTGCGTCACTGCGCAAAACACTTGCGGAGTGTCTCGAGTGGATCCAATCCCGCCCGCAGGCCTGGAATCACAGCTGCGAGCCATCCAGAACGACCTACCTGTCGATGCACTGAAAACTGGGATGCTGCTGAATACCGAACTGATTCAAACCACTGCTGAACTACTCCGGCACTGGACCATTCCCAAGGTGATCGACCCTGTGATGGTGAGCCGCACAGGTGCAGTACTGCTTGAAGCTGACGCGATCGCGGCGCTTCGCTACGACCTGCTGCCGCTGGCAACCCTGCTCACCCCGAATCGCCATGAAGCCCGTCTGCTCAGCGGCCATGAGCTGAACAACGACAGTGACACCGAGAAAGCAGCCGCCGTAATCCACGCTCAGGGCCCCGCAGCAGTTCTGATCAAAAGCGGCAGTGATCGATCCATGGGTGGCCGGGATTTGCTGTTTAACGGCCAACCCCACTGGCTTGAAGAAGGAAGGTGGGTGGACACGCCAAATACCCACGGCACAGGCTGCACGCTGTCAGCAGCCATCACCGCAGGACTAGCTCTTGGCAAGGATCTCGACGAGGCGATTGCGCTGGCACGTGCGTACGTCAAACAAGGCCTGATGCAGGCCCTAGCCATCGGACAGGGTCAGGGACCGATCTGCCACTGGGTGGAAATCAGAGACATTAAAGAAAGTGATTGAGAACAAAAGTCAATGTGCTGTTACATTGCTCAACATTCGCATCGGTTCCATGAGTCAGCAGCAGGCAACCAACAAGTGGTTTCAGGATTCAGCCGCCCGCGCCATCCATGAACAACAGCTCGAACAGGTGGAACGTTTCAACGGGCGTGCCGCCATGTTGGGCATCGTGATTGGCGTCTTGACTGAAGCCATCACAGGTCAGGGAATCGTCCATCAGATCGGACTCGGACCACTCGTTGATGGATACGTCGCCTGCAGCGCCAAATATCTTCCCTTCTGTTTCTGACTCGCGTGCAGACCTGCAAGTCTCAGTCCGCCTGCAGGTCTCACTCCTAGGTTGAAGTCAGTCGACCCAGAGGCATGGCTCGCAAGCGTCGCAAACTGAGCAAGGAGATGGAGGCTGAGATCAAGGCAGCCGAGAAGAAAGTGGAATTTGTCTCGGCGATGATCAGAGACATCCGCGAGGAAGACGTACAAAACGAGTACGCGGAAGCCTTTGCCCAGGTTCATGCCGCTTGCACCCACCTGGCAGCGCTTTACGTCACCGAGGGGGTGACCGAAGAAAGCGAGGGAACTCTTGCTCTCTACAAAGGCCTTTTGGCGCGCTTCGAAGAGGAATACGAGCTCTGAACTTGAGCCGCAGGTCACAGTGCCACCCATGGCCGAGCCGCTGGAAGCCGGTACAACCGGTGCATCAAGTACATCCAAGCCATGGCAGACCAGGGCCCAAAGACCCCACAAAGCTCGGACCCACGTTGGTTCGTTCTGATGATGGCCAGCCGCTGGCCGCTGGCTGTGGTCATTGCCGCATGGGCCATTGCCGTGGCTGCCATTCAGATTCTTCGCCAACCGATTCCCATTGGCTTGCCACTCAATCAGCCATTTCCCGTGCGGCTCGTCGGTGGCATCACCGTCGACAAACTCTCTGCACCGGTCAGCGTGAAAGGCGAGGAGCCCCTGTCGATCGAAGCTGTCAAGGTGTTACCCGTCAGTGGTGACGTGGGAGTCCCCAAAGGTGTAGCTGTGACTCAACCAGTCAATGTCGAGGGCGGAGTCTCCGTGGATGGTTCCGTCACGGTGGGAGAGGTCACCGCTCCTGTCAGCGTGAATGGCCCCGAGGGAGGCCCAGTGCTGGTCGGCACTCCCGACGGGGAACTGCTGAATGTGACCGGAGGAGTGAAAGTGGATTCTGTTGGAGGCAAGATCAACGTGCAGCTGCGCGATGCCGCCAAATCCGTCCTGCCAATCCCCTGACGCAATGCCCACGCCTTTGGACCGCGAGTTGAAATCTCTCAAACTGGCGGTGGTGGGGCATCAGGAATGGGTCACCTTTCTGGAGGTCGATGCACTGCCCAGGCCTGGCAGAATCGGCAGAGCATTCCGAGACCTCGAAGAACCGGCCGGTGCCGGACCTGTGATTGCTGTCCAGCTGGCACGCCTCACTGGTCAAAGAGTCCTCTTTTTCACAGCACTCGGCCGGGATGCGATTGGCCAACGCAGCGAACAGCGCCTCAGAGAGCTAGGCATTGAACCGGTGGTTGCCTGGCGCGACAAGCCCAGTCGCCGTGGAATCAGCCTGATGGATCCCAGCGGTGACCGCGCGATCACGGTCATTGGAGAGCGTTTGATGCCTACGGCTGAAGATGAACTCGGATGGGAAAGACTTGCCGACTGCGACGGCGTTTTCGTCTCGGCTACCGACTGCGATGGCCTCCGCCAGGCTCGCCAGGCAAAGGTCCTGAGTGCAACACCACGGCTGGGCCTCTCGGTTTTACAGCAAGCATCCGTGCCACTGGATGCCTTGATCGGCAGCGGTCTGGACCCGGGTGAACAGGTTCCCGACAACTGTCTTCATCCTGCACCCACCGTTCGCATCGCCACGGAGGGTGAGGCCGGAGGCCTGATGATTCCCGGCGGACGTTTTGATGCTGTGGAACTGCCAGGCCAGATGGTGGAGACCTATGGATGTGGTGACAGCTTTGCCGCAGGTGTCACCGCAGGACTAAGCGCAGGTTGGAGCACCCATCAGGCCGTTGCGCTTGGAGCGCGCTGCGGCGCAGCCTGTGCTACACGCTTCGGGCCTTACGGCTGAAGCAGATCCGTTCGGCGTCCGAAAAGATCAGCAACGAACACCCCTCTTGATTCAACGCGTTTTCACTGATGCTCACATTGATGCATCAGGCTCACATTGAGAAGAGGTGGAAGAAATCATTCAAATGTGATTTGGCAGCGGTAGCGATAGCCCCTGCCTGTTCCAATTCTGATGCAGGATGTGTTTGTGATAGTTGCACCCTGTGGCACTTTTGACATGAGGTTGTTCAATGTCACCTCTTCGCTTGTGTGACCGAGTCTGATCAAGGTTTTGGGCTCTGCTTGAACCACGGGAACGCAAGCAAGCAAACCCATGAGAAGCTTTATCGAGATCGACTTGAAGAGGATTTTCGACAACACCACAAATCGCTGCTAAGACTCTTGAATAACAAGTTCGGCATCATAAACGGATGAAATTTGAATTCACAAAGGAGGAATTTGATGAAATAATTGCTGCTGCCAAAGAGGCAAGGATTCGCTGGAAAAAAGCCAGAACATTATGGAGAGTGGGACATCACGCTTATCTCAAGCACAATGAACAGGAGCTTGAAGAAAACATCGAACGATTTAAGCAAACTGAAAAAATGCTGATTGATCGCTACAAAACCGTCACTGGCGAAGACTGGCATCGGTGAGTCTTGCAACGGCAGGTTGGATCAACTCAGGAATGCCGGTGCCAAAACTCTGGCACGCAGCAACCAGTCATCGACACGCTCAATGGAAGCTGCCTTGGCCTTTCCCACTTCGACATCGCGATAGAGATCAGCGATCTTCCATGCGCTGGTGCGTGGATCATCACCAGAACGCGGGATCAAATGCAGATGAAGATGTCGGGCACCCTCTCCAAAGGCAATGGCATAGACGCGATCGCAGCCTGTGACCTCACGAATTAACTGGGAGGCTCGTTGCACAACATCGCCCCACTGCCGCGCTTCGTCGGGGGCAAAGTTCATCGGACCACCAATGTGTCGCCGGGAATCCAACAGACACCAGCCGGTCAAGGGAGCAGGGCAAGGATGATGTCGCAGCAACCAGAGATCACTTCGCCAAACCTCATGGGACGTCAGCTCAGCCTCGTCGCCATGCAAGGAACAGATTGCGCAGGAGGCTTTCGGCTCCAGAGAAACCATGGACTTGAGGGAACGACCTGAGCTCACTCTGTCTGCGTCCCAGAAAAGGAGGGGGTTTTCGATGGCAATGGGCTCTATAAATCAGGGAAGAAGAAGGGCTTGCCTTCATGTCCATCCGTATTGGCATCAATGGCTTCGGACGCATTGGGCGTCTTGCCTTCCGACAGGCCATGGCCTGCCCCGACGTGGAAGTGGTTGCCATCAACGACCTGATCGAACTCGACTACCTCGCCTACCTTCTTCGCTACGACTCAACGCATCGTCGATTTCCGGGTGAAATCAAAGTCATAGATGGTCATTTGATGGTGAATGGAAGCCACATTCGCGTCACTGCCGAACGGGACCCTCGCCAGCTGCGCTGGGGTGATGTGGGAGCGGACTACGTGCTGGAGAGCACTGGATTCTTTCTGACCGACGACACAGCCCGCCAACATCTGGAGGCAGGCGCCAAACGCGTGGTGATGAGCGCTCCCTCCAAGGACGACACTCCGATGTTCGTCATGGGAGTGAATCACAACTGCTATGCAGGAGAGCAGATCGTGTCGAACGCAAGCTGCACGACCAACTGTTTGGCACCACTCGCCAAAGTGGTGAACGACCACTACGGCATCGTCAGCGGCCTGATGACCACCGTGCATGCCACTACGGCAACCCAGAAGCCTGTGGACAGTCCCTCTCTGAAAGATTGGCGGGGTGGACGGGGAGCCGGGCAGAGCATTATTCCCAGCTCTACGGGTGCCGCAAAAGCGGTAGGCCGCGTAATTCCAGAACTCAATGGGAAACTCACGGGCATGGCCTTCCGAGTACCGACACCTGATGTCTCCGTAGTCGACCTGACCGTGAATCTAGCCAAACCAGCCAGTTACGAAGAGATCAAAAAAACAATGAAAGACGCCTCACAGAACGGCCTATCAGGCATCCTCGGCTACACCGAGGATCCGATCGTTTCCAATGATCTTTTAGGAGAAAGCTGCACCTCAGTGTTTGACGCAGGAGCCGGCATGGCACTCAATGACCAGTTCATGAAACTAGTGGCGTGGTACGACAACGAATGGGCCTATAGCTGCAAATGCATTGACCTGATGCAACACATGGCCAAGCACTCCGCCGAGTGAACCTTCTCAGGTCTTTCAGCGCAGCTCAGTTCCGAAAAGAATAATGAGCTACTTCTTGGCGGTGGCAACTTGCTTTTGTTGATCTAGAAGATTAGCCAAAGATTGTTGACAAGTCCAACGAAGTGGAACCCAGGCGGCAGTCTTGGAGAGTTCGTCCAATAAATCCATCTGGTCGAAAAGCTGTAAATCAACACAAGCCCAGGCAGCCGCAATTCTCGACTTGGTGTATTGAGGAGTTGTCTCCGCAAGAGCTGACCTAATCAAATCACCTTTCTCTTGTATTTTGCGCAAACCTATGATGCAAGTTAAATAATAATGAGTGACATAATCAGACCATAATCTTTCCTGCATACTTTCAATCAAATTCAAACATTGATCACGCTCAATTCGCATCATACTGGCCGCAGCTCCATATTGTCGAGCCTCATCACGGTGACTGAGATTTTGCTCAATCTCATCAGGATTATCACCACACTGCCACTCCTTCTTTATATCCAACAACAGAGGATTATCCCGCAAAAGCTGTTTTAATAAAACCTGATTCTGTGGCTCAGAGACTGAGTTGTTGGCATCAACAATTTGAAAGAAACTTTTAGCTCTCAACGACATGGATACCGGAGCACGAATCAAATCAGGAAGAAGAGCTTCATCACCAGAGTCTCCAATATCGATAACCGCGGAACGCCGCTTACCAGCAACAAGATCAGTGAGACATGCCAGCAAGGGCTTCATCAGCTCGACTTCACCGTAAAGCAGTGCTATGCAGGCCCTAGCTGCACCAGAAACCAAGAGACTTTCGTGATCGCATAAACCGCCAATCCGCTCCTTTGACTGAGCACTTTTAATACGAAGCCTCGTGAAAAGCTGAATCACCGCACGTGCTTGTGTGACTTCTCCATCCAACAGATTGAGAAGATGATTTTCCTCGTCTTCACTTGGCGACCAGCCAATTCTGATCAGTGCAGATAAGGAATTAATCACTGCCTCCGTATCAGTACACCTCAGGACTTCAACCAATGCAGGAATCGCCTTTGCATCCTTCCTTCTACCCAGTGCTTCGACAGCCTTACGTCGAGTTATCCTATCGAACAATTCATCAACTTTGAGATCACTAGTCGCCCTGATCAAAGCATCAAGAGTTTCATCGCAATCACACAAGCCTAATCTGGTGGCCGCAAAATAGCGATCAGCAGGTCTTTCAACAGAGTCTGTTTTGGCGAACAATAAATGAAGTGCATCAGACTTTGATATTCCTTGAACCAAAACATCGAATCGCTCTGCCATACCCCTACAACATTAAACAAAGAACCTTAAACTATCGCCAAGCCAAGGGAAGAGAAAACATTCAAGCAAAGGCGTTACAGTTTTTAATTACATCTTCTCTCAAAACAATAACTCGGAAAAACAATACTGTTGCCAGCTTAATCAGACTGGCTCAAACCCTCTTACTTAAACCAACAACAGCAAAATCACAGGAGACTCCATATCACTAGAGAAACAAAAAGCGATCTTGAATGAAACAATCAAAAAGATTACTTGGCACGATGGTCAACCAATTCAATAAGATGAGCATCATGCTTATTACAGAAATCAGAAACACACTCTCGCAAAATATGCCCAATAGAAACCCCTTCGGTATAACAGAGAAGTTTTAAATTCTTATGGAGTTCATCGCTGAGCTCAAACGTGACTCGTTTCATCTAAAGACAGCGGACATAATTAGGAGCGTAAAAAAGAAAAAGCCCTAATCCATTTATCCTAGATCTTTTAACAAGAAATGGATTCAGAAAGCTATTCAGTTTACAAAGCTCAACAGCGACGACCCATGGTGCAAGCAAATATTGCAATCACAAGCTTGATGGCAATCAGAGAATCTCAGAGCAGTAAATTGATGGAAACATCCAGGAGCCCAATGTCTAAGGCTGCGCTGCATGCTTTTATTGACAGAGCAAGAGAGGACCAGACATTCCGAGACCAATTAGCCGATCTCGGACCGCAACAAATCATTGATTATGCGGCTCGCAATGGGTTCATGTTCTCCGACGAGATTAAAGGCCGGTTCATCAATCGCTGGGCTGGTGTTTACTTCTGCCCTCAAGCCATTGAGGTTGGCACCCTTTGCCCCAAACTGGTTCCTGAAGGTTACAAGAATTTGATACATTATGCCCAATCAACCTGCAGCTCTTCAGAACTCAAAGAAGAAGAGCGTGATTTCAGATCGGGGCATAAATACTAATCAAATCGGTTCAAACTGAAGGTCTTAAGCCATACCTTTTCGGCAAGTCGGCTGATCACACTTAAGTTCAAAGTCAGGCTTAAACGCAACTAAAAAATAAAAGTCCCTCAAACCCACTGCCTCGAGCCGCCTAGCATCACGACTGCGCTAAAACACAACAAAATCAACATTATGGCATCCAATATGCCGTAAATCACAGCCCAGTCTCTCTGTAAAAACTTTTATTTGGAACGACAATTTATGCAATAATTGCACCCAAACTTCCACGAAGACCATCGACTTGACAATTGACTTCTCGCCCATTCAACAGGTCAAAGCTATCTATTTTTTAGCATTTAATATCCGCGATAAGCACTCATTGTTGATTGTTGATTGTTGATTGTTGATTACTGATCTGACAGAAAGCCAACAAAAAACCCCCTCGTGAGAGGGGGTTTTCCGATTCAGCTCAAGCTGAATCTCTTAGAGACTTCAGCCTCAGGCTGTCTCGATCAACCGATGGCGGGAGCTTGCAGAGCCACAGGAGTGGACTCAACAGCAGCCAGGTCGAGGGGGAAGTTGTGAGCGTTGCGCTCGTGCATCACTTCCATGCCAAGGTTGGCGCGGTTCAGCACATCAGCCCAGGTGTTCAGGACACGGCCCTGACCATCAAGGATGG
>Ga0189292_10169_pt1 | contig 31247 bp, 33 predicted proteins | sample UW1oraminimetaG_FD_130317 | JGI IMG/M metagenome (GOLD analysis project Ga0189292, IMG submission 130317) | Marine microbial communities from the Costa Rica Dome - UW179A-orange mini metaG | ecosystem: Environmental > Aquatic > Marine > Oceanic > Photic zone | place: Costa Rica: the Eastern...
GGTCTTGGCGTGAGCGCACCTAACAAGCCAATAAACGCACTCACTACGTTCGCTGGGACGCATACACGCGGGGCGGCTGCGCCATTATGCCCCACATGTCTGCGCCCGTTATTGGAAAGTTATAAGGCGTCAGCCTAAACTGCGTTTCGCTTTATAAAAATCCCCGTAAAACTACCCTTACCTGTTTTCATTAGCATCGTACTGGCTTATGGTAGGTTTAAATCCGCCGCTTTCAATTCAAAGGTTGCGCATTAGGCGCTTTATCGCCAAGTTATTATTCAACGTAAATAAGCGCCAATGCGTTTGACAGTTCAAATGGCGGCTAGCTTCAGTCAAATCAAAACCATCACTGCACAGTCGTTTTGCTTGTTTGTGTTAACAATCAATCGTATGCTTGCTTCAACAGTTTTTAAAAAGACCAAACGAACTGGTTCTGCTTATAACAAAGCGCTAAAGACCACTCCCTTCGGTCGCTCGGACGCATTTACGCGGGGCGGCTTCGCCATTATGCCCCACGCAACTGCGCCGCTTAGCTTAATGTTAGGTTTCTCTATTGAATAAAAAGGATTTTTGGTGAAGAAACGCGTATTGATTCTGCTTCTATTACTCTTGCCGTTGGTTGGATGTGACCAATTTTCAAAAGTACAAGCCGTTAATTACCTAATGGGCTCACAACCGATTTCGTATCTTAATGGCTTTTTAGTTCTTACTTATCATGAAAACCCCGGAGCTTTCTTAAGCTTGGGCGCTTCACTACCGCATGAAACTCGAACTATCATTTTTAGTGCGTTTGTCACTTTATTCTTGTTAGCAGTATTTGCCTATCTTTGCCTTAAGCCCTTACCCAATGCCAGTTTTATTGTCGGCTCACTAATCCTAGCTGGCGGCATTGGCAACGTTTACGATAGGCTAACAAACACTGGGCGCGTAATAGATTTTGTTTTACTTCAGCTGGGACCACTGCATACTGGGGTTTTTAACTTAGCAGATGTTTTTATAATGCTGGGTGCATTCTTGGCTGCCTTCTTTTCTACAAAATGGAGTAAAAACCTAACAAACAAATTAAGCCGTTCCCGTTGGTCACTGGGACGCTAACACGCAGGGCCGCTTCGCTATTATGCCCTACGCGTTATCGCCCCTTATTTAAAAGTTAGTTGCCTACAGGAAATTTTTGCTTCTGGTGTAAAACCCTTAGAATATGAATTACGTCTTCTCTTACGAAGTACGAAACAATCATTGATACCTCTGGAATAATTAAAAGCCGTCCAGGTATTCCTTCTCTTTCAACGCCCATCAACGGTTGCTGCATCAAGTTTTCAACTTTAGTTTCAATAATGGTGTCAGTTTTTTCTGCAGCCAATGGGTTAAATTCGTATAAAAATTCGAAAATCACTTCTCGATCGTCCAATGAGTCTTTTTCCCAAACGATCATTTTTTGGCTCTATTCCTAATTTTCATCTTTCTCGCTTCCATGTCCAAGGAAGCTTCTTCATGAGTAACAAACTCACTTTTCCCACTATCCAATTTGCTAAACGCGGCGTTAACCTGTTCGGTAAGCCATTGGTCATGTGTAATAACTTTGCGTTGCTGCTCAGCTAGTTCTTCAGTAAGCTCTCTGCAGGCATCACTTAAAGTACGCCCTTGGCTTTCAGCCATTAATTGAGCAAGGCGTTTCGTTTCTTCGTCGACTCTGAATTGTATGCGGGTATCCATTTTCAACTCCGTTTAGTTGTACGCACAAACGTTAGCACGAAATTTAAGTTTACGGCAACTAACAAACGCATTAAATCGCTCACAAGCTTATGTGGACTCCCCCATGTCAACAACCAAAACTTAATATCACAAAAAAGAAAGATGCGTGCATATGTTCGAGCTCTAGTAGAGAAGCTATCTCTGGCTCACTGATGTTTACGCGAACAAACGGCCAAGTCTCGCTGGCGAGCTTTTATGCTCCAAGCTTGCGGCTGACTTCGTTTGTAGATTTTTATCTTTGTTCAAGCATTTTAGTTGGTTAACTCACTTTGCGCTGTGAGTTATGCAGCGTAATACTCTGTATTATTTTGCAGCATACTATAAGCAGTTCTGACTGTCTTGTTAGCCAGGGCTACAGCTGCACACCTATTACCTCGCCGTTGCATTAAGCCCTGCAACCAAAGTTCTTTTTTCGTTTTTGCGCCGTATTTTATCACTTTAATCACCACTGACATGGCACCAGTGATCAGCTGACTTCGAAGGGAGCCGTTTTTACAATACTTACCTATGGTTCCCATGACTTCTTTACCACCAGAGGAATGCTGAATGGGCGTTAAACCAATACAAGCAGACGCATTCTTTCCGCTCTTAAACGGCTGCGATTGATTTGCACCCAAAGCAATATAAAGGTTTACCGCATTAACTGGACCTACACCCTCAAGCTTTAATAGCTTCTTACAATCAGGTAATGATTGGATACTTTGTTCTAAATATTTATCGTATTCACCAATAGCACTAATCATGTTTTCAAGTTGTACTTTAGCGACCGAGAGAGTGGCACGGAAGGTATCAGATAAATTATTAGCTCCGTCTTCAAGTACACCTTCTAACCCTCGCAGCACGCCACCTTGTGTATTGGGTAAACGGATGTTTAGTTCTAACAGTAACGATACTATTTGTTTCTGCGAGGCGTTTTGACTCTTAATTGCTAACTCGCGTAAACGTTGAATTGATTGCAACTGTTGTTGCTCAATGCTTTTACCGTTGATAAAAGACACTTCCGGTAAAAACAGTGTTTGTACAATGGCCAATGCATCATTTTTATCCGTCTTTTGGTTCTGCCTAACAGCTTTGACCAACTTGGCACTAATCAGTCGAGCATCATGACCAGATTTAATGGCCTGTTGATACCAATAATTTGAAGTAGAGCAAGCTTCAAACGCTACAGTGACGGGCTTAGATTGAGCTAACCAAAGTGAAAATTCATCGGTACTCATTTCTACATTAGACGTAACTTTTTTACCGTGTAATGTGCAAACCTGAATTATATTTTTTGCTAAATCAACGCCGACTTTAGTACGATACATATTAAGGACTCTCTTTAATATTTTTTGTGTGGTAACAAAAATATTACCCCAAACCTTCAGGTGCGGGGGAGTCCAATTATCTCGCTGGGAAATAGGTATTAAATAGGGGAAGATGTGTCGAGCAACTATTGTTATGGATTCGTGTGTTTTGTTCCGCTTGATGCGAATGCTCCGAAATTCTTCGGGTTCTCCGAGTTTCTAGCTGGACTAGCGCTCATGGTACTGGCATGGACAATAGCCGATGTGCGCTACCGCTTTAGGGTTAGAACGACACCACTGCCGCTCCAAGGAGTAACATTCTCTGTGGTAGCAGCTGTGGGAGGTTTGACCCTACTGACGGATCTGTGGCGTGCTGAGCAATGGCTTGTTCCACGAGGGAATCTCTTGACACCAGCTGGGTGGCAAGCTTTCCTCGGAGGTATTTTTCTTCTAACGTTTCTAACATGGGCATGGTTCGCTTTCATTCGTCCTCCTATCTTTGGTAAGAGGAATGCCCAGCGGTATGGCCAAACCCTTTATCAGATTATTCTAAAAGGTTCTCCGTCAGAGCTATCTGTGATTGCAGATGAAGTAGCACGCTCTGCGAACTCGTTGATTCGCCACGCCACGGATAGGGGGGATTTTAAAAACTACCGTAGGCACAAAAAGGAAGATAAGAATCCGCCGAAGGTGACTGCCTGTGCTAATGATATATTGCTTCTGATTGCCGATAAGAGATTCTGTCGGTCAATTGTCGAATCGTCCCCCGGTACTGCGTTAGCTGTGTTCTACGAGATTGGCGAGACACAGAAGTACGGTATCCCAGTAGAGATTTTCTCCAAGAATATCGTGAACGAGGCCCTCGCAAATAAGGACTCCTTTCTATTCCATGAAGCCGAAGGGTACGAATCCGGCTTGATCGGCTATCACAAGCCCTTGAGCCAAGCCATGTTCTCAAATTACAAGATGGTTGAAGTAATCGGAACACTTTTAGACCCAGACATATGGGATAAAAGAAAGTGGGATGCTGCGCAATGGAAAGCTTACTGCCGGGTAGTTCTGATGACCCTACGCGATTATGTGGAGAAGGACTTTTGGAATCACTCCTTCGTGCTGTACCGCGCAAAGGGCTATATTGAGCACGCTGCATTCGATCTCTACAAAATTGATGGGATCGCGAACAGTGGCTGGGATGACGATGTACAAGCGAGGCTTCGAGTTGTCGTTGAGTTCATCAAGGACGCTATTGAGATTCTCGAAAATAGGGGAGTTCCTGAGGGCCTCCAGCTAAGAGTTCGGGAGGAGCGTGGTAGGGAGTCCTTCTATGATCACCTGGCTTCCATAATTTTCGAGGTCATATTCTCCGCATCCGCAGTTCGGTCCCCTGCTAGCCAATGTTGGTGGATCCAGCATAACTCCGTCTGGGGTGAGCTGTTTAACTTCAGAAGCTTAAATGGAGCTGCTGGGAAGGTAGTGAAGTTCAAAGTGCGTCGCCTTATCTACAACGAGATAGCAAATATGGCGCGCTTCCCAAACTTTAAGGGGGCTAGGATTATTGGCTTCTGCTTGAACGTGATGGGAATTACTGTCACGGATCAGGACTATTTTGACGACAGTAGGGCATTACAGAAGGCGGTACTATCGTGGACGAAAAAAAATTATGCGTGGCTGTACGCCTACAACCCGCAAGTAGCGGAAGCGTGTTTGGTCGATGGCATTACGTATGACGAGGATAATCGACGTTTGGTCAAAACTTACCCGGCTGAAGGTTTGAGGCGCGAGCCAAAGTATGTTTACTTTGCTGTGGACCCTCCACCGCCCGAAGAAGAGAATCCCTAGAATGGTCATGTGCTACCAGGACGAGAAAATAGTGCCTAACAATCGGCTGCACGGCGACCGGTTTTCCGCCGTTTCGCGGCTCCAAACCGGCGCGTGAGCCGGGCGTTATAAGTCAAGGAAGCTACTTAATGGAAGTTGAGTTTCAAGCATGGATTGAAAGCATAAAAGATAGACCCTCTCTCAAAGCAATTAATATTGGCTTATTTCAGTCACAAGGTAATTATACGGCATACCTGGTTGGCTCCAATAAATACGACCCAGACAATGATGATTGGGCTTGTAATGAAGACTTCGTCCCATCGAACAAATATTTAATGTTAAATTTAGAAGCAATGGAATGGCAAACTGTTCAACAGCATGTCATTGATGCAGTACTAGAAATTCTTAATTCAGGCCAGCAAACAATACTCAATTGTGCACCAAATATTACTGTAGGATTTGACGACGGCGATTTAGAGAGGGTGAAGTGACTTATAACCACTATAGTCACTCGCTGGCGCTCGCTAGGGACAAAAACACGTAGGCTCCCTTCGCTTCGCTCGGTATTATAGCCTACGCATTTTTGCCCGTTATGCGGACCGTTAAACCCTTATTCAGCATCAAGTCTCTTTAATGCTTTTTTGTAAGCCTCATTTCTCTCGCGTTTTCCCACTGCAAGCACTGTAACTACAACTACGTCATCAAGTACCTGATAAACCAACCTATATCCTGATTGACGTAATTTTATTTTATAAACATTATCGGCACCTAACACTCTATCTGGGGCTACGTGCGGTGTTTTTAATCTCTCTGCTAACTTCTTTTTCAGTTGTTGCTGCAAAGTGCTACCTAGTTTATTCCATTCTTTTAAGGCGCTTCTCTTAAACTCTAATTTATAGGTCATCCAAATTCACCGAAACGCTTTCTTCACCTTGCCTTTCACTAACAAGCTGTAGTAGTTCCAGATCCTCCAAACGATCCATCATTTTTTCGTAAATCTCAGCCGGGACACAGTAGAATGCGGGTTCATTCCTATTCAATATAGCGACAGGGTCGCCATATGCACTGCTCGCAACTTTCATAGGGTTAGCTTTTAGTTCAGTAATACTTGCAGCAACATCTGCCAAAACTCTCGCCGCCATAACGGTCTCCTAAAAGGTCTTTAATTAGGTCATTTTAGGCTATCATTGTTGGTTTAACAAGCGCATAAACTCGCTCACTACGTTCGCTGGGACAAAAATACGTAGGCTCCCTGCGCTTCGCTTGGTATTGTAGCCTACGTATTTTTGCCCGTTATGCGGGTGTTGGTATGACTCCCTTTGTCAACCCTGAACGAGCGCTTCCCTGATACTCTTTCAGCCCATAATTAGCTGTTTTCCTCAGTCATACTAAATGAGCTAACGCACCGGATGAGGCAGTAATGTCGTCGGTTGGTATGCTGGTATTCGTAGATTACTTACTCATTGAATAAGCAGAGCTGACCTTACATGTTCCGCCGTAGCACCTTCTCGTCAGTCTATGCTCGTGGGTCAATCACGATTAAGTGATTGCCATCATAACACCCTTGTAGGTTGTGCCACATTCCGCGGCCTGACCCGAATGCGTTAGCTCAAACTCGTTTATCATGCAGGTACTCGGCTTAGTCTCAGCTTGGGATTAACCGGTGTAAGTACCACTTCTTTTGCGATAGCCCAGATATATGCGGCCATTTCTCTGGCTATCGCGGTGATGATTAAATTGTAGTGTTTACCCTTTTTACTCATGCGCTGATAGCGTTTGCACAGACGCAGCTGTGCTTTCCAAGCAATATCGACGATGTCTTTGGGTAAGCCTTCTTGCCTTAACTGTAATTCGGTAGAGACATTCGCTGGATACCGATAGCTGTGCGCGCCTTCAATCAGCAAACGCCGTGCTCGGCCATTTCCCGCTTTAGTAATAGCACCTAAGTGCCGCTTTCCGCCTGATGACTGTTCGCTGGGGACTAAACCTAAATATGCCATGAGTTTTCTGGGATGGTCGAAGCGATGTAAATCGCCAAGCTCTGCTACCACGCCAACAGCAACGAGCAATCGAACACCGCGCATCGCCTGAACGGCTTTCACTACCGGATAATAACGCCATTGGTGCATATGATGGGTTAACTCATTGTCGAGCCTTTCTAGTCGCCGGATGCGCTCTTCTATGGTTTGCAATTGTTCTTGTAAGACAATCTGCTGGGCCGGATGAGGCAATATTAATTCAGTGAGCCAGCGAAGGTGTTTCTTCGACCAGTTGGCTGTACCCTCATAACGAATGTTGTTGCGCAGCAGTAGGGCTTTAAGCTGGTGCTTGGCTTCCTTTAAATCTTTCATTGCCGCCTCTCGAGCACGGTATAAGTCACGCACGGCTTCATCTTCCGGCTCAGGTACATAAATGGGGGTAAGGTCTTCCGACTTTAGCAACTTCACCAGTTTCAGCGCATCTCGGCGGTCGGTCTTAATTCGCTCTCCAGGCTTTTTGGGAATAAGAGACGGTGCCACGACATAGCAACAATGCCCTAAACTTGTTATCAGCCGATAAATCCAGTAGCCACAAGGCCCAGCTTCATATACGACGTGAAGTGTTGCGCCGAAATATTTAGATTCAAACTGACGAAGCAGCTTTTTTACACTAACTTTTGATGAAGGTATCCGTCCGTAGTGAACAGAGCTGGCACCACGTTGCTCTTCACAATAAGCTACTTCGTGAAACTCTTTATGCGTATCCAACCCTATAAAAATCATGCTATGTTTGTTCATGCTAGCCTCCAAATTGATTTAGTATTGAACAAACTAATGATGGACTCCGGCCGGCGCTCCGGTGGCTGAAAAGTTAACCCACGAAAATGCGGGGGCTAGCACTTTTACAGGGAGTCATTGTGTCTATGTGTAATCGAAAGAAAGGAGGCTTTAATGGCGAATAAACATCGAGGTTCATGCCTTTGTGGTAGTGTGAAGTATGAGCTTTTAGGTGAGTTCCAGTCTTTCTTTTTATGCCATTGCACTCGTTGCCAAAAGGGTACAGGCTCGGCTCATGGTGCAAATTTGTTTGCTAAAGCTGGCACCTTAACTTGGTTAAACGGTGAAAGTGATGTCAGAACGTATAAGCATCCAAATTCATTTCATACAAAAAGTTTTTGTTCAAAATGCGGGTCTGCAATCCCAACGTTTGCAGAAAGTATTAACAGCATAATGGTTCCGGCGGGTAGCCTCGATAGTCCAGTTCCAATTCCGCCTACTGCTAAAATCTTTGTTGGTAGTAGTGCTAAATGGTCTATGAAATTGTGTGATGTACCTAGTTACGAAAGGCTTCCAGAACAAGCTAAGAGCTAAACACATAACAAAGCGTTCAAGCGGGACTCATGCCGCGTGGCATTTTTGGTTTGCGGTGAGTTTTGGTGGTGAAAGTGGTCTGCAGAAGGTTGGTTTATGCGGCATTCACCCCTTAACGCGGCGTTAGGTACTTCTTGGTTAACCCAAATAGTCATTTTCATTACTTAAGAAAGGAAGCCTATTTAAATGGAACATAATTTTGCAACTCAGGGCATGGTCAGTTTCTTATTTGGTATTTTTTGCGCATACTGGGCTCAAGAGACCGATAGGAATCCTTGGCTTTGGTTCTTCTTTGGATTCTTTTTACCTCCCATTGCCGGCATTGTTTTATGTATTAAAAATAGCAGTGATAAAAAAGAAGTAACCTCTTCTTTGCCACCGCATTTGGCTCAAAGAATCAAAGCGCGAGAAAAGGCGATGAAGTAATATGCACATACCTAACAAACGCTTCTAACAATATTTTTGATAAGGAATTTAATCTATGAATATTGATGCCACGCTTGTGGGACAACTAATTTTCGTTCTCGCCATAATTATGGCGGTTGTTGGCTTTTACCTTGGCAAACGCAAAACTCAAACACCATTCCTTGTATCTGCATTAGGCTTTGTTAGTGCCTTAGTTCCCCCTTTGGCTCTCATTTTCCTCATCGTTCTTGTACTAAAAAGCGATGTTCAACAAACATATGAAAACTAACTAACGTTCACAGCAATTTGATCGCTCCGCCTCTTTTAAAAAGCAAATGTTTCCTATAGCGTAAAATGTTCGATTAATTATCTCTGCTCAACGCACAAATCGTGTTAGCGTAGCATTCAGGAAATATGCCAAACAACACAAGGAACGTTACATGTTATATAAAGCGTCACTATTGTCACTCTGCTTACTGTCTGTAGGCTCCTTTGCCACTACCATTCATGGCACAGTAGAGCTTACGCACTTATCCCCCACTCAAGCTGAAAGTACATGGCTAAGAGAAAATCAGGTTGTGCCTCGCTATCCAATGAAGCTTGCACAAAAAGGTATTGCCGGATGCGGTATTTTTAAAGTTAACGTTGATGCTGAAGGTACCACTAAGAGCATTACATTAGTTAACTCGGTACCTAAAAATGTTATCGAAAAACCTGCGGCTAAAGTCATAAAGGAATGGGAGTGGACACTGGCAAAAGGAAAGTCGGCTGCGAATGAAGAAAAGCTGATTCGACTGGATTTCTGTTTGGGCGCAAGCTCTGAAGAAGAAGCTAATCAACAGTGTAAACAACAGGCTAGCATGACGTGTGAATAGTAGATTTGTTCCAACCACAAACTTACAAAGGGCGGCGGAGTTTACCTTCGCTAACATGCGCGACTATTACGCGCAGTACGCCGCTGATTGGGACGAGTCAAAAGTGCTTAGCGTTACGGCAAACCTGATCAACTACGACATTCAAATTGATGGCGATACTGTGGGTGTCATGCGCCTTGAATACGAAGGTAACACTTGTATATTACGCGACCTTCAAGTTATACCCAGTGCACAGAATAAAGGCATAGGTAGTGCTGCCATTGAAGAAGCAGAAAGACTAGCGTTAGGGCCAATACTAACTCGCTTGACTTACGAGTATTCAAAGTTAGCCCTGCAGTTTCGCTTTATAAAAAAGTGGGATTTGTCATTAAAAGTGAAGACGACCGCTTTTTTAACATGACTAAACCCTTAAGCACGTAGCAAACAGGCTTGTACCGCCGTCTACTTAGAATATATCTAAAGGCCAAAGCACATGAAGATTATTATTGATGATCTCACCGGAGGAGAAGTTCTAGCGCTTTTAGAAGAGCATTTGTATGATATGTATGCTACATCGCCACCTGAGAGCGTACATGCATTAGATGTTGAAGCACTAAAAGCTTCAAACATTACTTTTTTTAGTGGCTGGAAGCAGCAACAGCTTGCTGGTTGTGTGGCTATTAAAACCCTTGATACACATAGCGCCGAGCTAAAATCTATGCGCACTGCGAAACCTTTTAGAGGATGCGGTGTGGCGTCTCAGTTATTACTTTTTGCCCTAGAACATGCGAAAATGAAGGGGTTTAGTTCGGTAAGTTTAGAAACAGGAACGCAAGACTACTTTTTAGCGGCCAGAACCCTATACAAAAAGTTTGGTTTTGTTGATTGCGGTCCTTTTGGCAGTTACTCAATCGATCCCAACAGCCACTTTATGACCCGAGCGCTTTAATTTAGTATTTTAAGAGAATTCCACATGTCGTTACCTCCTTGCCCGCATTGCCAATCAGAATATGTATACGAAGATCAGCCTCTACTTATTTGCCCTGAATGTGGACACGAGTGGAACCCGAACGAAGTAGAAGAGGAAGTTTCAGCAAAAGACTTCAACGGTACACCGTTAGTCGCCGGCGACAAAGTTACGCTTGCAAAAGATTTGAAGGTAAAAGGCAGTTCGTTGGTACTTAAAATTGGCACCAAAGCCGTTATCCGACACGTAAAAGATGCCAAAGACCACCAGCTAGATTGTAAAGTAGATGGTGCTGGCGAAATGATGCTAACTGCACAATTTGTTAAAAAGGCATAGAAGGCCTTTATTGAAAAGCTGTTACTCCTCTCGGCGCGCTTACTTTTTGTTGTTTAGCAGGCGCGCTAGTTATCCCCTGCTATTTCCTCTTAAAAATTTGCGACTTCGTTAGTAATAGTTTCAGTAAGTAAGCTAATCGCTTTAGATGACACCTTCTGAGGGTTAACCAAACAAACGCCCACATGCCCTAGCTCGGGCAAACTTTCTGAATTTGACAATACATGCAGCCCAGACGGCACCGAACTTTTTGCTAGCACGGTTATACCCAACCCTTCATTAATGGCTGTTTGAATGCCGTTTAAGTCAGCGATGGTATACACCACCTGCCACGGTTTTTTAATAGCCGATAGAAGACTGGTTGCTCGTTTGCGGTAAATACACGGCGACGGCGCCGCAATAATTGGAAGTTTAGCAGGCACACTGTTTACAAAACGCTGGCTGCCTACCCATACCAGTTGATCTGAAATGATGTAGCCGTCTTGCTGAGGATCAGGTGTTTCTTGTAACGAAAGAATTAAATCGAACTGGCTTTTAAGCGGCTCACTAAGTAAGTCTTTACTTAGCGCACAATGCACCTCTAGCGATATTTCCGGGTAGGTTTGCGTGAAGCGTCGAATTATTTTAGGCATAAGCGTTGTGCTAAATTCGCTGGGAATGCCTAACCGAATATTCCCCGTAACCTGCGGCTTACCGAATTCGGCCATTGCCTGATCGTTAAGTGCGACTATCTTTTCACCATATGACAGTAAGCGACTACCAGCGCCAGTTAGTGCTAAACGATTTTTGTCGCGGGAAAATAGCTTTTCCCCAATCATTTCTTCTAACTTTTTGATCTGTAAGCTGATGGCAGGTTGGGTTCGTTGCAGCTGTTCAGCACATTGTGTATAGCTACCCGTCTGTGCAATAAGTACAAACGAGCGCAGAAAATCTATAGACAGGTTTTTCATTACCTTGCTTAACACCTTTTTTTTACTTTGCGTTGCTGCGTATGAGGTTTTCGTGTCGCCATGCGCGCTTAGCTCTATAAAGAGCATTGACCTGCCTAGCGTTAAACCCACTTACGATGAGAAAGCCTTAAACCCTGTTCCGTTTTCGACGCTTTACTAACGGCAAACTCGCAAACATAGCCATTTAATAAAGTTATGATGCCATATTTTTTATTAATTTTATTTATTCTTTTTGTGCTCCTAGTATCAAATAAAAAATAACGACATTTAGGAGCCAGCATGAACCCTCTAAACCATCATCTTCAACAACAAGACCCAGATATCGCACAGTTTATTGCGCAAGAGAATGATCGCCAAGAGCATCACATTGAACTGATTGCATCGGAAAACTACACCAGTAAAGCCGTTATGCAGGCGCAAGGCAGTCAGCTAACTAATAAGTATGCCGAAGGCTATCCGGGCAAGCGCTATTACGGTGGCTGCGAGGCGGTGGACAAAGTAGAACAGCTTGCCATCGACAGAGCTAAAGCGCTGTTTGAGGCAGATTATGTGAATGTGCAGCCTCACTCTGGCTCTCAAGCGAATACCGCAGTTTATATGGCGTTGTTAAACCCAGGCGATACCGTTCTTGGATTGAGTCTTGATCACGGTGGGCACCTGACTCACGGAGCTAAGCCAAATTTTTCAGGCAAGCTCTATAACGCCATTCAGTATGGGCTAAACACTGAAACCGGTGAAATTGACTATGCACAGGTAGAAGCTTTGGCTAACGAACACAAGCCTAAAATGATTGTAGCAGGCTTCTCTGCTTATTCTCGCGTGGTCGACTGGCAGAGGTTTAGAGACATCGCCGATAGCGTAGGCGCGTACTTACTCGTAGATATGGCACACGTTGCAGGTCTTGTGGCAGCGGGTGTCTATCCCTCTCCAATTAACGCGGCGCATGTGGTTACTACCACTACCCACAAAACGTTACGTGGTCCTCGTGGCGGGCTGATTATGTGTAAGTCTAATCCAGAGCTTGAAAAGAAATTCAACTCACTGATTTTTCCTGGTATTCAGGGCGGCCCACTTATGCACGTTATCGCAGCTAAAGCTGTTGCGTTCAAAGAAGCCATGACAGCGGAATTCAAAACTTATCAAAAGCAAGTGATCACCAATGCACGTGCTATGGCTGATGTATTTATGAAGCGTGGTTTTGATGTGGTATCTAACGGTACCGACAACCATATGTTTCTGCTAAGTCTGGTGAGCAAAGGCATGACGGGGAAAGAAGCTGACGCTATCTTAAATGGGGTGGATATTACGGTGAATAAGAACACCGTACCTAACGACCCTCAATCGCCGTTTGTAACAAGTGGGATTCGAATTGGTACCCCTGCGGTAACCTCGCGTAACTTTAGTAAAGACGATTGCGCACAACTGGCCCACTGGATTTGCGACGTGTTAAGCGCACCTAAAGACAGTACAGTGATACAGCAGGTTAAAGACAGTGTGGCAGCGCTAACTGCGGCACGCCCCGTTTATACTAAATAACACTAGCACTATACAGAGCGAACTCGTGCGTTGCAGGTTGCTACCATTACTCGCCACACGAGTTTAGCTCGCTCATTGAACTGTACGGTTTCCACGCCCCACGCTTCTTCCATTGCATGTTGCCACACGTTGCATGTTTCTATTGTGTCACCGTACAAGGGGGCTAACGATAAGCTAATGCGTAGCGATTCCAACCATTCTCTAAATAGCGGGTCGTGATGACCTGATTCACGCATTTGAGAAAGCTGTAGCGATGCTTGCTGCTTTATACCTTGCAGCCTTTTATAAATTTCACGAGGGTCGTCTTGCTGACCTAGAAGATGAAGCTCTCGCTCAATGTCATAAGCGTTATGCCACTGGATAGTTTGGGGCACCTCTTCTGAGCACCCCAAAATAGCCACACATAGCATGCCGAGCAGCAAGAAATTCTTGCCTATATATGGTAGAGATGGAAAGGATGTAATTGCCACACGCACCAAGCCGCGAACTCCTCAAACGATGTCATCTTCAGTATAGAAGAGTATTGCGCTAAGGCTCACATAAGTGCGCGTAATTAAACTAATTTACTATGGTGGACCTTAACGCGTAATTCGAGGAGCCGAGTTAACGCAAGGAAGCGGTTAGCTAAACCACTTCCACCAAATAAACACGAGTAGAAAGCCAAACAGATAGGCCAACCCTAAATAGCTAAGCAGTTTCACTACAACATTGGGTGTAGCATCTTCGTGAAGCTTTGTCTGTGCAACCAGCTTGTGATTAAGCCATGCAAACATGGGGGTAGTAACAAAGGCCAATGTCATTGCAAAACCTAGCATTGCCAGTAACGCTGATTTGAAGAACAGCACTATAATAAAGCTTGCCACTGCCATGAACAGTAACACCGGCGTTACCAGCGTATTTCGTGCGTTTTTACCCTTATTAAAAAGTAGCGCTATTGCTTCAGCAACGACTCTCGCGTAGCCGTCGTATACAGTTAACGCCGAACCAAAAATACACAAAAATGCCACCAACGCGATAAGCCAATGCGCCCACTGCCCTATGGTTGATGAGTACATGCTGATAAGCTGATGCGAAAAGCCGATACCGCTGGCACTTAATTCTGTACCACTGCCATATAAAATTAGTGCTCCTAAACCTAGAAACATCAATGCAAGTAACACGGTAACAGCATAACCTAAATTGAAATCAAAAAGTGCTGACTTCGGCGTTACCGCTTGGCTTTTGCATTGGCGCTTTAGCCAAAGCGAAGTAATGGACGAGATTTCGATAGGCGCAGGCATCCACCCCATTGTAACTACTAAGAAGCCTAATGTTGCAAGCGTCCAAGGCGAAGGCGGTGCCACGGCAGGTGCTGGGGAAGCAGAATAATTGCTCAGCGCCACCACGAATACGGCAACCGTCGCCACCACAAGTACGCCCATTATGCCTTTGGCGATATTGTCTAACCCTTCAAAATGCCCAGCCAGTAGAATGATTAAAATGAGCGCCAACACCACTGACGCCGACAGCGTTATAGCGATATCAAAAGGAATAAAGTAAGACAATAAGCTTGCAGCAAACAGCAACAGTGCAGCCGCGTTCACCACTGACGCAATAGTGTTTAAGCCTAAGGCAATAGCCAAATACCGTTTACCCATTTCTAGGTAGCCTTGCTGCAACGTTTGCTTGGTACTAATGGTGTAACTAACACCTGCCCTAAAAAATGGGTATTTGAGGAGATTAACGACAAGGATCAGCAGCGCTAAATGCCAACCAAATTTAGCCCCAGCTTGGGTTGATGCCACGAGGTGACTGCCGCCCACCGCCGCTGTTGCCATTAGTACGCCCGGGCCGAGTAACTTTAATAGTGCAATACAACGGGCAAAGAACGATGTTTCAGCTGAATCCGACAAGGCAACCTCTAGATGGGCATTTCAAAATAGCCGTCAACCATATCAGGTATATTATGAACAGAAAAGAGAGTACGCGCTCATCTGCAAGGCTAGTCATGTAAGCGACCAAGCCTAGGTTTACTTATGCAAGTTATTCTACATTTTTAAGAAGATAACAAGACCGGAAAATAGAAAGAGATTCGGGTTGAGATAATTCCCGTACCTAAACCCGAAAACACTAATTAACGTCTATCGAAATTCACTTTTTTCTGCGGATGCTGGTAATAACCTTCCTTAAGCAGACGTTTAAAGCGGGTTAGCTTTCCATCTAGCGTTAGCTCCTCAAGCCCCTTGTTGAATAATGACAAAATAAGCTGACTATCGCTTTGTCCTTTGGGAACTAGCAGATGGGTGGTCACAGTAGAGATGAACGGCTTAATAGGCATCACATCTCTGCGGTCGCCGCTATTGAAGTCACGCTGCAGCAAATACCAACCGGTAAGTTCATCAATGGGGAAAACGTCAATTTTTCCGTCAATCAGCGCCTGTAGATTTTCTTTGTCGGTGGCACTTTCCACAACGTTATTGCCATTTTTAATGTAAGCGGCAAGCTCGTCATTGTATAAATAGCCCTCTGTCACGCCCATTTTTAAGTCTTTTAGGTCGCTTAGTTCAGCCCATGTATCGGGCCCTTTTGCAGCATTAACGTAAAACACCAAGCTTTCCGCACTAATAGGGTTACTGTGGAAAAACTCACTTTCTCGGGCCCGCACAAAGTTGCCGTATGAGATGGCGTCATACTCGCCTTTAAGGGTGGCTTCTAGCGCCTCTTCCCAAGGTAAGGATACAAACTCAACAATAACGCCTGTCTCTAAAAAGGCATCGGCAATAATATGGTTAATGTAGCCGTCGTGCTGCATATCAGTAGAGGTGTAAGGGGCGTACTCTGTGGTGGCTATTCGCAGTTTCATCCACGCATGGGCAAAACTTTGCATTGGTATTAGCGCTAGAATGAATGTCGCTATCAGTAGTAATCGCATGTCAAAGTCCTGTTAGTAATTAGAAGTAAATGCCAAGGTTAATGTTCAGGCGGTGGGTGGTCTCTTGTCTTCCACCTAAATCCAGCCCAACGCCAGGCCCACCTGAAAACCACATATTCTTGCCTTGAATACTATCTACATATACAAACAATTTATCCCAGCCAAAACTACAGCCATTTACCCACTGCGATGAATTTTTTCCTTCACTCCCCTCACCTTTAGCAACGCTGTACTCTGAGTAGCAAGTTAGTGATTCGATGTGAGTAAATTTGTAAGGCACGGAATACACTAGGTTAGCTGAATAGGTTTTGCCATCTGCGGCGGCTAGGAATGGAAAGGTGAAAGAGGATAGCGCTATGCGATCGTCTGCCTGCCCCTCTGGTGCAGCTAAGTCATATTCGTAATCGATGTATTGTAATTCAAACTTAACGTCACCCTGTGTATGACGCATGTGAACCGCGTACGCGCTCATATCGCCATCATCTAAGGTATCTAAGTTTAAGATGTTTCCGTATTGATAAGACACACCAATGTCGGTGGTGCCACCGCGAATGAAGTTAGCCGTGTAGTTTGCGCGTAAATTATATTGACCGTCTTCTTTATTTCGGTACTCACCGTCGTCTGCTACATCAAATGAATAACGCCCGAACTCAGCTGCATCGTTGTACTCATCATTCATGAAGTAGGCAGCTTGGAAATCCCAATTTCCCCAGTCGTGATTTATCTTCACCCCGGCATCATAGTCGTCCTCGAAACCAAGGTAATAATTCACTGAAAACCAAAAGCTGTTACTTGCAAAGGGCTGTAAACCAAATGGCGTTTGAGTTATGCCTGCAGTTATCTGGGTAAGCTCATCGTAATGATAAGTAAGTTCAGCGAATCGTACTGTGTCAAAGTCGGTGTTTTCATACCAACGATATTCTGCTTTATAGCTAAATTGGTCTGACTCACCGGATACGCCTAGTTTGAATGATTCAAACTCGAAGCCATCCCTGAACTCGGGAATTTGCCAGTCTTGGTGTCCATAATTAACCCTGACGTGACCGCTCAAATTGAAAGGGAGTTCATCAGCATTTGCCGTGCTCATGGTACACGTAGCTATTGAAACCAAAGAAAATGCGGATAGTAGCTTGTTCATTACTGTTCCTGTATTCAATTTTTGGTGGGAACCCTTTGCGAAATTTCGCCTCTAATAAAGCAAAAGGGCGTTATATCGCTTCGGTGAATCGCGCACCAAAATAAATCCTTCAGTACTAACAATACTGGGCAAACCTTACAAAAAGATCATTTGTTAAGTACAAACTTATATGCTTCAGCAAAATGCGTTCAAATACGCGCCAATAGCACTCAGTAAAACACGGCGTCTAATGAAACCACTTAACGGCTCAACGATTAACATCAGCTGACAATTCGTATTTCAGCACTGGCAGCTTTTAGGTAGTATTCACCGCTTTCTGACGTACTTTTTTAATTGAACTGGATTTTATGACCCAACACCTTTCCGCCATTACATTTTTTGTCGACGATTACGACCGCGCCATTGAATACTTCACCACGGTATGAAATTTCACATTAACCGAAGACAAAGTGACGGGCGAAGAGTCGCGCTTTGTATTAGTAACGCCCCCCAACAGCTCTGCTAGCTTGCTATTAGCACAGGCGAAAAACGCCACCGAAAAGGCGCTTATAGGTAACCAAGCAGCAGACAAAGTCTTTTTAATATTAAATACCGATAACTTCTGGCGCGACTTTGACTCTATGAAAAGCAAAGGGGTGGCGTTTTTAGAAGACCCTAGAGAAGAAGTGTATGGTACGGTAGCCATATTTAAAGATTCGTTCGGCAATAAGTGGGATTTGATCCAAACAGCCTAAATCCGCTTTATATAAGTGCGCCCTGCCACCGCAATTAATCAGGTTACAGGGTTCAATCGCACGAGTTAAAGATGTAGAGGAGAAGTGAAACGTGCAAGCCATGAAACGATCCATTATTGCAGATGTCGTTGCAATAGCGGCGATAGCACTATTGATCACGATAACGTTTTACTGGATTGAAGCGAGACGAGAGGTCATCATTCTTTGCGATAACTTCACGCCTGGGGTGTCTAAAAAAAGCGTAGAGCGTCAGTTGGATACTGCCAACTTACTGCTTTGGGATACTGAGTTTGTCGCAAATGGCAGCAAGATTGAAGCATATAGCCCTCTGCATTTAGGTATTATGAAATGCAGCGTAGAATTTAATAAGCAAGACATCGTTGTTTTCTCCGTTGTTGAGTAGCATCTTCCTAGCAAAAGGTTTTTCATTTACCGGTTAAATGAACCACCTTGGTGCAACGTTTACATTGACGCAACACCCTATTCACTGGTGCGCTAAAAGTCGTAAAGGCAAACTTACCTTCTGCCAATTATCGCGGCCAGTTAACTTTTCATCTCGCTGTAACCGACTGTGTTGTAAACGTATAATTACGCTGTGTCTTCTTAACGCAAACTTTTTCCTATGCAAAAAACAAAACACAGTGTCATCGAGGATGTTTTCGCCCTGATAAGCGCCGGCTTGTTTGTTGCTTTTGGCGTATATTTATTTCAGTCTCAAGATTTAATGGTAGGCGGCGCGGCAGGTTTAGCGCTGCTGGGAACTTATGCCGTGGATATGGATTTCGGCGTGTTATTCTTCTTGATTAACTTACCGTTCTACACGCTGGCGTGGACGCAAATTAGCAAGCGTTTCACGATCAACACTTTTATTTCTGTGACAACGGTCTCTGTACTAACTGAGCAAATTCCTGCGTTTGTAGATATTAGCCACGTGAACCCTATCTTCGCTGCAGTTTTTGGCGGTATTTTGATTGGGGTGGGTATGCTAATGATGTTTCGCCATAGTTCTAGCCTTGGCGGCGTGGGCATCATGGCATTCTACTTACAGCAGCGCTTCAATATCAGAGCAGGCACTTTCCAGTTAACAGTAGATAGCTGCATTTTACTTAGCGCTTTATTTTTCATTGAGTGGCCCTTGGTACTTATCTCTATTTTAGCGGCGTTCTGTTTGAATATGGTTATTTCGTTGAACCATAGACCAGAACGATATTTTCCAGGAGAGGGCGAAGCTGCATCAAAAAAAGATGAAGTGAAACGAGCAGAAAACCAACCTGACAGCGCGTTAGACAACAACTTAAATAGCGCCTTAGACAGCGAGCTTCGCGCACAAAACGGCTAATTTAAACGTTTCCTACTTTTTGCGATGCAACAAATGAAAAGCCCGGTTAGGTACAACCTAACCGGGCTTTCTTGTATCTCTTATTTGTATCCCTAGACGCCTACAACAAACCTATTGTTTCTTCTGAACAGGTCTTGACGGTCGACTTACTACTCCACGATTCACTCTTGGACGAGAAAACGAAGTACGCATACAAACCTCACTTATGAGTTGTTGCTCAGTACAGTTGGAGGCGAAACATTCACCGCAATCCCGCAACCAAGCCAACACAGTATAGGCTTAAATTAGGGGTAAAAGTCTCATTCTTTTAATGAATAGTGCTTCATTAAAAGTTATATAGTGTTGGCAGCCATTGAAAACTAAAGATATTTTACAATGCGAGGTACCCGTTGAGATACGCGGGTCATTAATTCGTAGTCGATGGTGTCTGCATTATCTGCCACTTCCTGAATTGAGATGTTCTGCCCCCAGAGCTCAACTTCATCGCCCACAGCTACGTTGTCGATATGGGTAACATCTATGGTGATCATGTCCATAGAGACCCGGCCAGCCAAGTAGGCACGCTTACCTCGAATCATTACGGGCGTACCGTTTTTACAGTGTCTTGGATAACCATCGGCGTAGCCAATGCCTACGGTAGCAATTTTGCTAGGCTGGCTTGCTACCCAGGTTTGACCGTACCCAATGCCTTCGCCAGCCGCTACTGTTCTAACAGCGAGTACACTAGAGCGAAGTGTCATGGCTGGGTAGATTTCAACATCAACATTTTGCGATGTAGATACGGCGCCGCCATACACACCTACGCCTAAACGGTTCCAGGCATTTCGACTAGCAGGCCAATTAACTGTAGCGGGCGAGTTAGCTACGCTGGTCGGCAATCCTAACTTATCAACAACTTGCGTAAATGCCGCCAATTGCGATTTGGTAAAACTGTTATCAACATCGTCTGCACAAGCAAAATGGGTAGCAATTACCGTTTGTTCGCTCAATAAGTGGCGATACCTATTAGTAATACTTTCAATATCAGAAAGAGCAAAACCCAAACGGTGCATACCGCTGTCTACTTTAAGCCAAATGTGCGGGCGTTTTTGTTCAGGACACTGCTCTAACCAAGCAAGCTGTTCTTCGCAATGCATTACCAATATGCAATTGTGCTGAAAAGCCATTTGGCATTCTTTTGCCTGATGCGCGCCTTCCAACACAACTATAGGCGCGCTAATTCCTGCGTCGCGAAGCGCAATGGCCTCTTCGATAATCGCCACAGCAAAACGCGAAGATACATGCTGAAGAATACGCGCAACGTTTACTGCTCCATGACCATAGGCATCAGCTTTTACCACCGCCATTGACTGGCTTGATGGCGCTAAAGCAGCAAGGGCTTTGAAGTTATGTAGAAGGGCGTCAGCATGAATGATAGCTTGCGTTTGTCGGCTCACAGAAAAAAACGTTCCTTAAATGTTTAATGGTATGAACATAGAAAGACAAAGTGTACCACGATAAGTGCATTTGGGGCGCGGGATTAATATTGAAAAAGCTACCGTCTAGCGCGTGGTTTCTTATACCATAAAATACCGTTATGCTTTGCGCATCCTGGTTATCACAATTTCGTTGCCTCAAGGTTTTTCATGTCTTCGCACAATTCATCTACTTCAAAGTCGCCATCAGATATTCATACTGACACAAAAGCCGCGGGTAAAAAGCCCACCGTTAATGAGTTAGCCCAGTCACTAAATAAAATTGTGTCAGAGGGCAGAAACCCAGATACCTTGGATATAGACACGCTTACTACCGAAGGCATTCTTACACGTATTAACAACGAAGATGCAAAAGTTGCAAACGCAGTTGCCCAGCAAATACCACAAATAGCAAAGGCGGTGGATGCAGCAACGAATAGCATAAAAAGCGGTGGTAGACTTATTTATGTAGGCGCGGGAACCAGCGGCAGGCTGGGTATTTTAGATGCGGTTGAATGCAGACCTACATTTAGCGTACCTGATGAACTTGTCGTTGGCGTGATAGCAGGCGGAGAAAAAGCCATTCAGCACGCCGTAGAAGGCGCTGAAGATGACTTTGACGCGGGGCGCACTGATCTTGAAAACCTTGCCCTTCACAAAAACGATACGGTAGTTGGCATTTCAGCAAGTGGTCGTACGCCCTATGTAAGTGGGGCACTGGAATATGCCCATTCGCTGGGCTGCTTTACGGGGGCAATAGCGTGCAGCCCTAACGCCGCTATTTTCACACATGCTGATGTAGCCATATGCCCTATTGTTGGTCCAGAAGCGCTAACCGGCAGTACACGCATGAAGTCGGGCACTGCACAAAAGCTAATTTTAAATATGATTAGCACCAGCACCATGATTAGATTGGGGAAAACCTATCAAAACTTAATGGTAGACGTGAACGCCACCAATGAAAAACTAAAAGCCCGTGCTCTTCGCATTGTTATGCAGGCTACCGAATGTAGTGAAGACGTTGCTTTAGCCGCGCTTAGGGCGTGCAACAACAAAGCGAAAGTGGCAATTTTGATGGTATTAACAGGGCAAACTGCCGAGCAGGCCGCCGCTCAGCTAGACGCTAACGGTGGGTATTTACGCACTGCGGTAAACGAAAGCAAATAATTACGGTGTAATACTATTTTGAAAGTTGTCAGCCCAGTAAAAACAGATAAGACTTTTAGACGCGCTATACCGAGGGCGTGTTTTATCGTGCTTTCTTCCCTAATAGTTTGTCTGACCCTCGCAAGCTGTTCAACAACGAACTTGTCTACTCATGTATATACAAGCCCAAATAATGACGCCAGCGCTCGCCCCCCTACTGTCGATACAGAGCAGTCTTACCCAAGTTCTGAACAGGTCGCTGTAGGCGCTGAGCGGATGATTTTAGGCGCTGAGCGCTTTGCAAACTACCTACCTTTGTTAGAAGGAAAGCGGGTTAGTTTAGTGGTTAATCAGAGCGCATTGGTTGCGGTCGATAACATTATGACTCCCGCCCCCTCTCCAACGCCTGCACTTAAGGAGGGAGGCGCTAGTAAGAGCTCGACAACGCATTTGAATGAAAACGATGCAAATAAACGCTACCGCCACCTGCTTGACGCCTTATTACACCGCAATGTGAATGTGGTGAGTGTGATGTCACCTGAGCACGGATTTAGGGGGGATAGAGGCGCAGGCGAAAAAATAAATAGCGATGTTGACGCGCAGACGGGCTTGCCAATTCATTCTCTTTACGGCGCCACTAAAAAGCCAACGCCTGACATGCTGCAAGGTGTGGATGTCATAATCTTCGACCTTCAGGATGTGGGCGTACGTTTTTACACGTATTTAAGTACCTTACACTATGTGATGGAAGCAGCGTTTGCGAAAGGCATTCACGTTATTGTGCTCGATCGGCCAAACCCTAACGGCAGCTATGTTGACGGCCCAGTGCTAAAGTCAGAATTTTCGTCTTTTATAGGAAAGCACCCTATTCCCGTATTACACGGTATGACCATGGGCGAACTTGCGCAAATGATGGTGGGAGAGCAGTGGCTGGATATTGATGCAAACAGTTATGACAATGCCAAGCTGACTGTAGTGCCCATGAAGAATTATAAACGCGACACACCGTATTCGCTGCCAGTAGCGCCAAGCCCTAATTTACCCAATGAATTGTCAATACGTCTTTACCCTACCCTGTGTTTTTTTGAAGGCACTGATGTGAGTATAGGTCGCGGCACGGACTTTCCTTTTCAGCTGATTGGTCACCCTGAGGTAAAGTTTGGCAATACGCCAATTCAGGTAAAAGCGAATAGTGCAGCCCCCCACCCTAAACATGAAAATTCAATACTGCAGGCAAGCGTACTTGCTCAAGCCGATTTTACAACTCATGGTCTTACAGGCGCTGAAGTTAGCAAACCAGATACCTCTAACGCAAAGGTAGCAGAAAAAGGATTCTCATCCATTCGCGGCTTAGATGTCGCAACATTGTTAGACGCGTATTCTCGTTTTTCACAATACAATGACCGCGCACGCACTAATGACATGGCTGAAGAAATCTTCTTTACCCGGCCTGAGTTCTTCGACAAATTGGCCGGAACTGATGAGTTAAGAGCTCAAATTCAGGCGGGTAAAACACCTGCAGAAATTAAACAGAGCTGGCAACGGGATTTAGCTATCTTCAAGAAGAAAAGAAAAACTTATCTTCTATACGAGGACATTTATTGAGGCTAGTCCTGACTCATTTGCGTAGATATTTGGAGAAGCCTCACACCGGTGAGTGGAGATAATTACTGTACGTTGGAGTCACAAACCCAATCCGTTAGTAACCACTCACATACAACCTAAAGCCCTATTTAAAAAGAAACTTAAAAGTTAGCAAATACTAACCTTCTTCTGTTTTAGTTTGTACTAGCGTGGCAAGCTGAGATTCGGCAGTAGCTTTTTGATGCTTAAGCTTCTCTTTAGCATCACCATCACTGTCTGCGATTTTTGCATCGATATCTGCAATAGTCTGCATTAGTGTTTCCTTGCTTTTCTCTTTCTGTTCAGCTTCTTCTGCCTTGTCAAAAATAACGTCCTCTGGTGTTGACTCCTCTTGAGAGGTTTTGCCTGGTGATTTAGCAATCATTTTCAAACCATCCGGCTGAGGTCGTTGATTCATGAAGCTTGGAGAAACAATTTCAATATCGGCATTGTGCAATGCATCCAACACAGCTTTATGAAGCCGTGAACGAGCACTTAATAAGCTTTTCACTTCAGTAAGTAAACCTGAAATGCGGTAGCTTACTGAAAAGTCACCTAACCCAATAACCTGTACAAACGGCTCTGTCAGCTCTGCATTCTCTGCCGCAATAAGCAGATGCTTTTCAATGACACTGTGGTGAAGATCATAGCCTAAACTAATGTCCACACTCACAATTGCACCAGAAGCGCGGGTAACTGTAACGGGCGAGTTCACCATCAAGGTATTGGCGAACGCTATCAGTTCTCTGCTCTCGGTTTGCAATTCAACATCAAGTAGACCCATTTCGGTAACACGTCCGCTGTAACCTTCTACCTTAATGAAGTCACCCACTTTAAATGGGCGATTTACACGAAGCACGATACCCGCCATTAAATTGCCTACCATTGTGGTGGAAGAAAACGCAATTACACCTGAAATTAATACCCCAATAAGCGCAATAACCTGATTGCGTGTGCTTTCACTCACCGGCAAAGCCATTGCAATTACTACCGCGCCTACGATAGTAAGCACCAACATGCCTACTTGACGAGGTAATTTCTGTTCACTGGTAAGATGGCTTTGCTTGGCCAACAACAGGTAGTGCAGCGCGGTAAGGGTACCGATCACTAACACCACCGCAATAAGGAGTGGTGCAAAAGGTAGAAGCGCAATTAGAACAGTATCTATAAATGGTACTTGCGCTAAGCCTAATGAGTTTTCTGTGTCCACCTTGCTTCCTTTTTATTTATTATCATTTTTGTTTTAATGACACGGGTGAGCGCCCTTCTGCAAGTGCGTTACCGGTTAGTATGTCAGCCAATGCGTTTAAACTATAACTCGTAACTTGCTGATTTTCTTCATTGCCTTGAGCATTTACGCTAACTGCGTAATTGAACGTAGCAATAGCAATGTCTGCAAACGCTTCCACCTTATTTGCTTCATAGGGCATACGCAATGGTGCAAAAACCACGGTTTTATTTTGTGCCTTCGCCGCCACCATAACCTTTTTGCTAAAGGCCATTACCTCAGACTCACTGGCGCGGCGCTTTACATGCTCTGGTAAATCAAACCCACCTAGTTCGTAATTTGCATGGAGCGGGCTAATATTGCCAACCACAAGCACGTCGGCTTGTTTTAATAAGTTCATCGCTAATTGGGTTTTCGGCAACGCGGTTAACGGCAAGCACGCAAACTCTAAAGGCTTATCCGCAGCGTTACGTTTAGAACGAGTAAGTGCACTCTCAAATGCCAAACACCTTGCCGCATCCGGCATTAGTGCCAACCAACGCGTTGACGTTATCGGTAACTTTTCCTTGCCAAAAAGTAGCGAAACCGACGCCCTAGAAAGCGCTTTCTCTATTTGAATTCCTCTGTTTTTCAGGCTGTTCGCATTGACTACTGACGCGTTTTCTTTTGCTTCTTCAAGCCACCACGTCATTGGTTTAGAAGTAAAGTTTTGCAACGCAAACCTTTGTTTTACCTTGATAATACGATTATAAGATGATTTCAAGAAAGCGCTTTCCAAAATCGTATTGGTGGAACTCTTTATTGGCTTTTCTGATGCGCCTTTAGCCATTCGCGTAGCAGCATTATCGAGGAAGTCTGCAAACGCTTTTATATCGGCGTGATTTCTTATGGTAAAAGGCATAAGCGCAACATCTGCTCCCGCGCTGAAAGCTCGAACCAAAGCTTCTTCGTTTGAGAAAAATTGCGAAATACCCGCCATGTCTAATGCGTCAGTAACGATGAGGCCTTGATAGCCCAATTGGTTGCGAAGCAAATTAGTTAATATTTTTTTCGACAACGTAGCAGGAACAATTTGCGGCTTTCCGTGTTTGTCTATTATCGTAGTGTCATCTAGTGACGGGTATTGAATGTGTGCACTCATTACCATTGCTGGCGGCGTTTCGCTATTAATAATATTAGCAAAAGGAAGAATGTCACCGGCCATAGCCTGCGTTTTAGTATGGGTTACCTGCGGCAAGCCACTATGGCTGTCTACATGTGTGTCACCATGGCCTGGGAAGTGTTTAATCGCCCCTATAACGCCCTCACTTTGCATGGCCCCCACAAATGCTTGTCCAAGTGCGGCCACCTGCTCAGGAGTTTCTGAAAAGCTGCGAACGTTTATAACTGGGTTCTTAGGCTCGCTATTTACATCAACCGAGGGCGCGAAATTAGTATTAATTCCTAACGGTAGCAGTGTTTGACCGATGTGTGACGCAACGCTTTGGGCAAATGCACTGCCTCGCTGATAAAAGGTGGCGCCAATTGCCATGTTACCCGCAAACGGCGAGAGCATATCCGAAGGTAACCTTGCAACTCGCCCCCCTTCTTGGTCGACAGCGATAAACAGCGGTTGCCGACCCGCTTTTACCATATGCTGCTGCATGGTGTAATTTAGTGTAATTAATTGCTCTGTGTTTAAAATATTCTCGGAAAACAAAATAACGCCACCAATATTGTGCGTACTTAGCACATTTAAAAGTGATGGCGGAATAACAGTCATGGGCGTGCGGCAGCGGGATGACGGCGTGTTGTCTTCACAGAAATAGCGAAAATCCAAAATGATTTTTTGCCCCAGCATGCTTTTTAATGCGCTAACAGTTTCGGCATCAACCTTTGCCTCAGCCGCTTTTGTCGTGCTCGTCTTCGAAGACTGTGCAGTTGCGAAAGCATTACCAGTAAACAAACAAGCACTGAACAATATGAATAGGCCGGACAAGATAGAACTCAGACCTAATTTGGAGGCACGCTTTTTATAAATAACTTGCTGGAATAACAATGTTTATCTAATCCTTGGTAACACGAAGCACAATACGGTACGCTAGCATAAATGAGAGAATTATGTTCGCCAACTTTGAACTGCAATTACACATTCTCTTGCGCGTTTTCTTACGCAACGACACATCTTTAGGGCATGCCCACCTTCGCTTCATGGCGAAGATCACGCGTCCTAGACACATATAAATTTAAGTTTGGATAGAAGTATGGATTGGATGTCAGTCATCCCCCCTCTTGTGGCTATTGCCGTCGTTTTTTGGAAGAAAGAAGTTATATTAGCGCTGGCTTTGGCCGTACTATGCGCAGAAACATTGATTCTGGTGAATGCCGATATCGCAACCAGCTATATGGCGCCGATTAATGCTATCGAGCGTGTGGTTGACACTGCAGCGAGTCCAGGTAACACAAGGGTGCTTATTTTCTCTGTGCTGGTAGGCGCGCTACTCGCATTTATCCGTGATTCCGGCGGCGTAACGGCAACGGTTAACTTTCTTGTGAACAAGGGCGTGGCTAAAAGCCGCAAACAAGTGGGCGGTTTAACCATGTTCACTGGTATAGCGGTATTTATTGAGTCGAACTTAAGCGTACTCACTGCTGGTATTTTTGCTCGAGGGCTATTTGATCGTTTTGGCATGAGCCGCGCGCGCTTAGCCTATATTATCGACTCCACTAGCGCGCCGGTTTGTATACTAATTCTTTTAAACGGCTGGGGTGCTTTTATACTCAGTCTTCTAGACGCGTATGAGCTTCCCGCTTCATCGGCTTCAATTCTCTGGGGCAGTGTGTTCTTTAACTTCTATGCTATCTTCACCTTACTTATTGTGGCCTACACTATTTCAGCTGACAAAGTGCACGGCCCAATGGCTGAAGAAGAAAAAGCCCTAACTCACGTAGAGGTAGACCAAACCACACAGCCAGCTACTAAAGCCCGGTTCATGTTGGTACCACTTATAGTGATGGTATTAAGCATGGTTGGTTTTATGTTCTGGACAGGCAACGGCGTATTATCTGAGGGTAGCGGAAGTAAATCTGTTCTTTATGCCACTGCCCTTGCCACCGCTATTGCTTACGGTTTGCTTTTAATCCACAAACGTTTTACCCACAAAGAAGCGGTAGAAATTGGTTTTAAAGGGATGGGTGAACTACTTCCACTGGTTACCATAGTGTTACTGTCGTTAACCTTAGGCAATAGCCTTAAGGTACTTGGAACAGGTGTATTTGTTGCGGGTATAGTAGGTGAATATCTTCCATTAGTGCTAATTGTGCCTATGTTATTTATCGCCGGCGCGATCATGTCGTTTACCACTGGCACCTCATGGGGCACCTTCGCCATACTTATCCCTATTGGTGTACCACTTATTCAAAGCTTGGGGTTACCCCCAGCACTAGTGATTGGCGCAATATTAGGGGGCGGTATATTTGGCGATCACTGCTCGCCTATATCCGACACCACCGCCGTGTCTTCATTGGCCGCGGGTACTGACGTATTAACCCACGTTAAGACACAGTTTCCTTATGCCTTATTTGCAGGCGCACTTACGCTTATTGCCTATTTTGTAGCAAGTTTGGTTATGATTGGGTAACTCTGCTGAATTAAGCGTGATAGAAGCCAGTTATTCATAACAAGGTATTAGCAGCATCTATAGCAAGGAGTTTTGTAATGAAAAGACGGATAGCGAACGCCGGGTTCATCTCGGTGATAGTAGCATTTACATGGGTTGTGGCGGCGTGTACCCATGCCCCTAATAATACTGTTGATAGTGCGAGCAACCACACAGTTGGGCTTAGTCAGCAGGCGGTTGCTATGCCTGATAGCTACAGTGCCGATGCTGCTATGCAGGTCCTTCAAGAGGGCGGCAACGCAATTGATGCTGCTATTACGGCACAGTTTGTTCTGGCTGTAACGCTACCTGAAGCAGGCAATGTCGGTGGTGGTGGGTTTATGACAATAAAGTTTGAAGACAATACCGACTTTCTTGATTACCGCGAGATGGCACCAGAAAATGCCCACCGCGACATGTACCTTGATGAGCAAGGCAACGTGAAGCCTCATGAGTCCTTGTTTGGCGCTAAGGCGTCAGGCATTCCCGGCACAGTAGCAGGCATGTGGGCCGCGCATAAGAAATACGGCACTTTAGAGTGGGATCGTTTGCTCGCACCAGCGGTAGATTTAGCTGAACAGGGTTTTGTGGTTCACGAAAAATTGGCAAACAACATTGCTCATTACATTGAACGCGCAAAAGAAGCGGGTATTAACAACAACTTTAGCGAGTATTTTGCACACGCGAAAGCAGGTACTACGTTCAGACAGCCCGAACTGGCAAAGACCCTTAGAGCTATTCAGCAACAGGGCAAAGACGGCTTTTATAAAGGCGAGGTAGCGAAACATATTGTTGATTTTATGCAGCAAAATGGTGGTCTTATTACCTATGAAGATTTGCTGGCTTACAAAGCCGTGTGGCGCAAACCACTACACTTAAACTGGCAAGGCTTTGAACTGGTGACCGCGCCTCCACCAAGTTCAGGTGGTGTTGCCGTTGCCCAGTGGATTGGCATGCTAGAAGCCTATGATTCAACGCACGATTTACCAGCACAAAACAGCACTGAATATATTCACGTGATGTCGGAAATTGGTAAGCGTGTGTTTGCCGATCGTGCTGAATACATGGGCGATCCTGACTTTGTCAGCGTTCCGGTAAAAGCGCTCACTGATGCTAGTTACATCACTAAACGCGCGGCAGATATTCAACCCACCAGCATTTCTGATACACCAAGCGTTAAGCCTGGATTAAAAGAAAGCGAAGATACAACCCACTTCTCTATTATGGACAGGTGGGGTAACGCCGTTGCCAATACAACCACTATCAACCTCACTTTTGGTAGTGGCGTTGTGGTAACTGGCGCTGGCTTTTTGTTGAATGATGAAATGGACGACTTTAGTGCCAAGCCTGGTGTACCAAACTTCTTTGGCGCAGTGGGTGGCGAGGCGAATGCTATTGAGCCTTACAAGCGTATGCTGTCTTCTATGACCCCTACGCTTGTTACCAAAAACGACCAGGTAGTTCTGGTAACCGGTTCTCCGGGCGGCACCACCATTATTTCTTCGGTAACCCAGTCGCTACTGAACGCGCTGCTTTACGACATGAGCGCTGAAGAAGCGGTAAACTCACCACGCTTTCATCACCAGCTATTGCCAAAAGACACCATTCGTATGCACGACGGCTTCACAGAAGCAACAGTGAATGAGCTTAAAGCAATGGGCTACACCATTGATAACCGTCGCTTTGGTGATGTGCATTTAATCAAGCGCACTAAAGAGGGTGTAGAAGCCGCATCTGAAAAAAGCGGACGGGGTAAGAGCCTTGTCCAGCCTTATTAGCACAGCAGTATTAATGTAAGCCATATTAGAGTAAGCCGTATTTGCTCAGCCCTTTAAAGGCAAAGCAATGATGACTGAGAACTTATGGCTACTAGCTAAAGGGCTGATGGAAAACGTGGAACTTCAAGTGGTTTCAGTATACATACAGCCCTTTTTCAGATTGGCTAGCTGTGGAGTATTCCACAGTTGGCCTATTTAAATATCCGGTCAACTCTGGCAAAACTGCTAGTGTGTTTACAGCAACAATGCAGCGTCGATTGGAACATACTTAGACGCCACTTTTTGAACGCTTTCAGCAGTCAACGCCGGTACACCGTATACGGTTACCGTTTTTCCTTTCCCCTTAAGCGCGTTTACAAGAATATCGAAATCGCCGTCGCCCGATACCAGAATAACTTCGTCAACACTATCGGCATACTCTAGCGCATCTACCGTAATGCCCACATCCCAGTCGCCTTTCGCTGAACCATCTGCACGTTGAATAAAAGGTTTTAATTTCACTTCAAACCCAATAGCACGAAGAATGTTTTGAAACTCGCGCTGCTTGCTGTCACCCCTGTCTATGGCATATGCAAAAGCATGGTCTATATCCAAGTTGTAGGTAAGTTCACGCCAAAACTGATTGTAATTAAAGTTGCGCTTATACGCCTGACGGCAGGTGTAATAAACGTTTTGTACATCTACAAGCACTAATGCTTTCTTCAAAACCACACTCTTCTTCGGTTTACTCAATTGTTGTTTTCTGATGTTATAGCCTTTTAATAATAAGAACAAAATGTGTGATGATTAAATTTATGCGCAAAGCGCACAACTATTTGGGCTTATACCAGTCCGCATAGATCATTACCCACTCAGCGAGAGTTAAAATGTTCGTAATCGCGGCATGTTACCGCAGGTATAGTGGTTCTACATCAAGGTGACACAACAAAGAGTACGGACATTTTAAACTCGCCCTTCGGGAAGGTCTGGCAAGCTTCCTAGCTTCATTCTGGGAATTTGAAAGGGAA
>Ga0189292_10170_pt1 | contig 31221 bp, 25 predicted proteins | sample UW1oraminimetaG_FD_130317 | JGI IMG/M metagenome (GOLD analysis project Ga0189292, IMG submission 130317) | Marine microbial communities from the Costa Rica Dome - UW179A-orange mini metaG | ecosystem: Environmental > Aquatic > Marine > Oceanic > Photic zone | place: Costa Rica: the Eastern...
AAGGGTGGCGCCACCATTCGTTCCATCTGTGAAGAGACCACGGCTTCGATCGACATCGAAGACGACGGCTCGATCAAGATCTTCGGCGAAACCAAGGAAGCGGCCGAGGCGGCGCGTCAGCGCGTTCTGGGCATCACAGCTGAAGCCGAAATCGGCAAGATCTACGTCGGTAAGGTCGAGCGCATCGTTGACTTCGGTGCCTTCGTCAACATCCTGCCTGGCAAGGATGGCCTGGTGCATATCTCGATGCTGAGCGACCAGCGTGTTGAGAAAGTCACCGACGTACTGAAGGAAGGTCAGGAAGTGAAAGTGTTGGTACTGGACGTGGACAACCGCGGCCGTATCAAGCTCTCCATCAAGGACGTGGCTGCGGCAGAGGCTTCTGGCGTCTGAAACGACGTGCTTGGTGTACAGAAAGGGCCTTAGGGCCCTTTTTGTTTGCCTCATCCTCCGGTCAGCGAAGGCGCTGAAGGTTGCAAGATGCACGCAATCCTGAGGGGAAACTTGCATTGTGCAAGTCAAGAGCAGTTGGTTGGTTTTGTAAGTGGCTGTATTTAAAGGAAAAAAAATTATAATCAAGTTGGCATAACGCTTGCGATGTTATCTGTGCATCTGAGGCCGGAGTCATGCCCCAGAAATCACGAGAACAGGAGTGACATCTATGAAGACTACTCAGACCCTTACTGCCGCCGCCATTGCCGCTGCCCTCAGCCTGCCGTTCGCCGGTGCAGCCCTGGCAGATAACACCCCTGCCATCGACAAGACTGACACCGTCATGTTGGCCGCTAACACTATGGACGATGCTGGTGATGCCGTATCCGATACTTGGATCACCACCAAGGTGAAGTCCACCCTGCTGGCCGAGGACGCAACTCCTGGCATGGATATCGAAGTAGAGACCAAGGATGGCGTTGTTTCGCTGTCCGGCACCGTAGCTACCGAAGCAGAGAAAGAAGTCGCCATCAGCAAAGCCAAAGGCATCAAAGGCGTGCGTGATGTGGCTGCGGACGGCCTGAAAGCCGCCGAGTAATACCTCTTTCCCGCCATTGAGTGGTGGGTGAGCGAATAAAAAAACCCCGCCGATGGCGGGGTTTTTCGTGCGGCTAATTACCTCGCTGGCTGTCGATTTGCCGGAGCCGATTGCCCTCGAAGCGCAGGAAATGCAGCATGCCGTTGTTTGGCCCATAGATCCATTCCTCGACTGGCACCTCCTGGCGGTATCCGTAATCGTCGACGATCTCCTTGTAGCCGACCATAGCGCTGCTGGCCGGATCTCCGCATTTGCTGCGTACCTCCGCGGTGGATGCATCCAGGCTCACCAGGCGGCTGTTACAGCGATAGGTAGACGATGCCTCGGCGTGCAGAGTGCCTAGCGACAGGCAGAGCAGTAGGGCGGATACGCGTTGATTCATCAGCTGACTCCAGGTGTTCAATTGGCCCGGCGGGTTTCGATACGAACCAGACGGTTGCCTTCGAAGGTGAGGATGCTGAGCATGCCATTGCGCGGCCCATAGACCCATTCTTCCAGCGCGAACTCTTGCCGGTCGTTGCGGCTTAGGGTGTAGCCCACCAGATCGCGATGTCCCGGTGTTCCGCATTTGCGTTCGACCTCGAAGGTGCGGTCACCCGTGGTGACCAGCTGACTACCGCAGCGCATGGTGTCGGCCTGAGCGTTGGTAATGGTTGCCAGCAACACGCCGGCGACGAGGTATTTCATCATTTCCATCAGTCACTCCCTAGGTGCAGTGCAGTGGCTACCTTGCCATCGCTCGGCTGTTCTGCGGTGCCGGTGTCCAATAGATAGACCCGCTCGGAATCCAGTCCGGCCTCGACCAGATAGCCCTTTATCGCCGCGGCGCGATCACGGCTGAGCCGACGCAGTAGTGCTGCATTGTCCGCCCAGGACTCGAGCACTGCCTGACGCATCTGCTGGGTACGTTGTTCGGCATCCAGTTCGGCCCATGCGGATGGCGGCTGATGGCTGAGTCGGCTGCGGTAGATTCCTTCGAGTAATGGCGCTTCATCGTCGTCTTCGATTTGGATCTGAGCTGGATCCGCCGGGACCTTGTCACCGCGGCGTTGCAGAATTCGGTACTGGGTTTCGCGGAGCTCCTGTTGCAAGCGCTGCTCGGCTACTAGCGGGCCGTCGGCGGCGGTTGAGCTCATGCCCTCGACCTCAAGGCGTAGGCCTGGGCGCTTCTTTAGTGCCGAGGCCAGGGTGTCCAAATTCTTGCGGGCTTCGCCATCCAGCTCACTGCTAGCGGGCGCAAAACCGATGTGGCTGAGATCCTCCTCGCCGCCACCTGCGAGCCCAGCAATGAACTTGAATGGCGCCTGCGCTGCGCGCACTACCAGATTGCGCAGGGTCTGCCAGACGATCGGCATGACGCTGAACTGCGGATCTTTCAGGTTGCCTTGCACCGGAAGCTCGATAGAAATAGTGCCCTTGGTGTCCTTGAGCAACGCCACTGCCAGGCGTATTGGCAGGTCCACCGCATCCGGGCTGTCGACCTTTTCACCGAGCTGCAGCTGTTCCAGTACAACCTTGTTTTGCGCGTTCAGTTGGCCTTGTTGAATTCGGTAGTGCAAATCCAGGTTCAGGCGACCCTTGCGGATGCGGTATCCGGCGAACTTGCCGGAATAAGGGGTGAGGGTGGTCAATTCGACCTGGCGAAAGCTCGTAGCGATATCAAGGCTCTGCAGCGGGTCGAACGGTGTCAGGCTGCCCTTGATGCTGACCGGCGCGTACTGATCAACCTTGCCCGCGATATCCACCGAGGCAGCCTTTTGCGCCCGATTGTCGAGCGTACCGATCTTGCCGTTCAGCGATTGGACGGCTGTGACGAACGGAGGACGCAGACTGAAGTCGGCGAAGTTCGCCGAGCCATTGGCGATAGCGATGCCGCCAATGTGAATAGCGAGCGGTTCCGATGCATTTGGTTGCACCTGCGCGCTTCCATCTGCAGGCTCGCTGCGATCAACCAGCAGATCATTGATGTTGGTGGTCAGGTCTGGGTTGATGATGAAGCGGGCGTAGGGTTGGCTCAGATCGATCCGCTCGATGTCCAGGCTCTTCGGGTGCTGGTAATCAAGCCCACTGAGCTGTAGCCGCTGCCATTTGACGAAGTCACGATTGTTAATCGTATCGAGGGTATGCAGTTGCGTGGCGTCGATCGCTCCGCGCACGCTAAACGCCAGGGGTTCGGCGCTCTGCAAATCAACCTCAAGTTCGCTGGCCAGCATGCCGCTGCGCAGTTCCAAATGCACCAGCGGGCTCAGATAGGCCTGAGCCAGCCGCAGGTCGATGTCGCTCATGGATACGGCCAGCTTGCCGCTTACCGGGCTCAGCTGCAGCTGACCAGCTGCCCGGAGGGCGCCCTGCCTGCCTACGCCTGTATCCAGCTTGAGGGCGAAGGGGCTAGCGCCCAGGCTATCGAAGTCGCTGATGTCCAGGTTCAGTGGGCCTAGTTTCAGCGCAACTTCCTCTTCAGGGACGCGATCGACGAGGTGGGCCTGATAGTCGCGCAGTTGTGCGTCGCGCAGCAGCACCTGCCAAGGGGGGCTCTGCGTCGTCTGTGACTCGGTTCGCTGGGCATCTGCCGGGGAGTCCGCGTTGTCATTCGTTGAGGTAAACAGCTTTTGCCAGTCCAGCTCTCCATCGGCCTCGCGGGCGGCCCAGGTCTCCAGGTCGCGACTGCGCAGCTTGCCGATGATGACTTTTTGCTTAGCCAGATCCACTGCGGTTTCGCTCAGTTCGAGACGCTCCAGGCGAACCAGCGGGCGCCCGTCGGCGGCGTCGAGCGCCAGCGATTGTAGTGCTAGGGCGGCATTCTCCAGCGTGAGCGCCAATCCTTCGCTGAGGTCCAGACGATAAGCGGTACTGAGCTCGACGCTGCCTTCCTTAAGAGCCAGTGGAGCAGCGTCGCGCACGTAAGGCCAGAAGTCCTTCAACTGGAGTTTGCTGACTTGCAGGTGGCCTTGGGATGCCAGCGGCTGCAGGCTGAAGGTGCCTTGCCAGTCGATACGTCCGCCACTCTGGCCGCTGGCTGTGAGACGAGCCTCGGCGTGGCCGTCGGCCCGGGTGGCCAGATTATGCAGTTCGAAATCGAGCGAATCGTAGACCAGCGTTATCGCCTCGCTGGGGCGCTGGTCCTGAAAGCTGATGTATCCACGCTCAAGCTGCAGGCGATCGATACGCAGCGGAAAAATATCCCGCTCCTCACTGGCTGGTGCTTCTGATTCGGGCACTTCGAACAGCTGACTGAGGTTGAGCGCGCCGTCTGCGGCAATGCGCACCTCAGTATGCGGCGCGACCAGCTCCACGTTGGCAAGGTGCAGCGTGCGCTGCCAGAGGCTAGCCCATTGCAGGTCGAGGTATAGCTTTTCCAAAGCCAGCTGGCGATCGTCCTGTTCACCTATGTGCAGGTTGTACAGAGCGAGCTCAAGGCTGAAGGGGTTGAGCTCGATGCGTTCCAGGCTGGCCGGCACGGTCGCGTAGGCAGCCAGTTGCTGATTGGCGATGCGCTGCGCAACACCGGGCAGGATCAAAAAGCCGAGCAGGCTGTAGCAGATTAATGCGAGCGTGACACCGGTGAACGCACGCTTCATTCCATTGGGCATGGCCGGATGTATTCCTGGCGGATGGGTGCCTTGGAGTATGGCATGGGTTTGCGGTTCCCCGAGTCGAGCGATATGGGCGAGGCGTTCAGAGCTGGAGAATCAGAACCTTGAGCGGTGGCAGCCCATCGTGGGAGGGGAAATCCGCGGCAGGCGCCAGTGTCTGCCATTCGCGCACCGGTCTGCCGGCCTTCTCGGCGCAGCGCAGCACCTGAGTACGCCAGTCCTGCATCGACACTTTTGCCAGGTTGTTGCAGCAGATCAGCACCCCGCCCTCAGCAGTGGCCAGTAGTGCTGGCTTGAGTAGGCTCTGATAGTCACGCAGCAGGTCCACCGTGCCGAAGGCGCTGCGCGCCCAGGCGGGTGGATCGAGCAGCACCAGATCGAACTGACGCTGCGCCAAGCGTGGGTACGCCGGCAACGTTCGGCCACGACGTGCGCTCACCGGTAGGCCGGCCAGTTGGCGAATGGCTGGGAAGTAATCGGAGTGAACGAATTGCATTGGCGGCAGCGATGGGTTGAGTTCGCCGTTTTCCCGACCCACCGCCAAATTGCGCTCGGCAAAATCGACGTTCCAGACTTCCTGCGCGCCGCCCGCCGCAGCGCACAACCCGACGCCGCAGGTGTAGGAAAACAGGTTGAGCACCGACTTGCCGGCGCTGTGTTGCTTGACCCAGCCGCGGGCGTTGCGCAGGTCGAGGAAAAGCAGCGGATCCTGGCCGGAGTGACGCGCGCGTACGCGGTAGCGCAGCCCCCACTCATGGCCGATCTGATCCTCGAGTGCGGCATCGTCTGGCTGATGTCCCGCAGCGCTGCGGTCGATACGCGAGTTGCTCTGCGAGCGATCGTTGTAGATGAGCTGCAGCCGCTGGCCGATAAAGCTGATGGCCTCGTCATGGATAGTTTGCAGCGATTGCGCATCGAGCGACTGGTGAAAGCTCTGCACCATCAACTGCGGACCGTAACGATCAACGGTCAAGCCGGCCGCACCCTCCTGGCTGCCGTGGAATAAGCGATAGCAATCCGTGCCCTGTTGCTGCAGTTCGTCGAGCAACTCGCGTCGTGAGTCGAAGGCGGCGCGCAGCGCCTGGTCTAGAGATGCCATGCGCGGCGACTCGAAATAGAGAAGGGCGCGCAGTTTAACAAGAAACGCTTCAGCGGTCGGTCGACGCTAGCGTGACGGCAGGCCCATACGCCGCCGCGCACGGTGTACCGAGGCGTTACGCACGGCCCAGCGCAGCACTGGTGCGATATTGCGTACACCCGTCCGGATGAGCTGGCGGCGGGCCTCGCTCAGGGTTAAGCCGAACATGACGGTAGTCCAATCGGGCATCAGTTCTACGCCAGCGTGCAGCATCAGCGTGCCGAACGGTCTCAGCAGTCTGCTGGGCGCGGGGGCGGTGCGCAGTATCTGCAGAATCTCCAGCGCGCGCTCGTCACTGTGCAACTGCGGGCGAACGCGTTCGAAATATGCCTCGATCTCTACACGCGAGCGTGGCACTTCACGGGCGCCCAGGCGCTCGGCGATCAGCGCGACTTCTGCGTAATAGCGATCCTGGTCGGCAGCGGAAAGTGCCGGGTTGAGATAGCGCAGGTGTGACTTGAGGAAGCTGCTGACTTCGGCGACGTGAACCCAGGTCAGCAGGTCCGGATCGGACGCGGCATAGGCCCGGCCGTCTGGCGCCGTGCCAGTCACTCCGGAATGAATTCTCCGGACCCGCTCGATCAGCCGGTCGGCATCGGCATGGCTGCCGAAGGTCGTCGCCGCAATGAACTGCCCTGTGCGGCGTAGTCGGCCGAGCAGGTCGTCACGGAAGTTCGAGTGATCCCAAACGCCGGCCAGCGCCAGCGGATGCAGTGCCTGTAGGAGCAGCGCGGATATTCCGCCGACCATCATCGAAGTGAAGTCGCCATGCACGCGCCAGCAGACCGAGTCGGGGCCGAACAGGCCGGGGTCGCCGGGCGGGCTCTCATAGTCCACCCCGCCGATCGCAAGGCCAGTGAGGCTCAGTACGCGGGTTTCGATATGTTGGCGGATGAGTTCCATGGCTACAGCGCTTTTGGCTTGGACCTGAGCGATGTTACCTGATCACGTAGCGCCCATCGGCCGGTCGTCAGTTGCTGGCGAAAGGGACAGAGAGGGGGAACGAGACCGGACAGTAGCCAGGCACTGTCCGGTCGAGAGCGGAATCAGCCGCGATGGCGACCGCGGAAAAAGTCGATCAGGCCTTGGGTGGAGGCATCTTCTGCCGGAGCCGCGTCGAAGCAGGTCATCTGGTTGTAGACGGTTTTGCCCAAATCCTTGCCGAGTTCCACGCCCCACTGATCGAACGAGTTGATTCCCCAGATCACGCCTTGGACGAAGACCTTGTGCTCGTAAAGTGCGATCAGGGCGCCGAGGCGGCCGGGACTGATGGTCTCCATCACCACGGTATTGCTCGGCCGGTTGCCCGGAATCACCTTGTGCGGTGCCAGGCGTTGGACCTCGGCTTCGCTCAGCCCTTTGGCACGTAGTTCGGCCTCGGCTTCCTCGCGTGTCTTGCCGCGCATCAGCGCCTGACTCTGCGACAGGCAGTTGGCATAGAGCCATTCATGGTGGTCGGCAACGGGGTTGTGGCTGACCACCGGCACGATGAAGTCGGCTGGAATGAGCGGGGTGCCCTGGTGCAGCAACTGATGGTAGGCATGTTGACCATTGGCGCCTACGCCGCCCCAGATCACCGGGCCGGTAGTGCAGGAGACCGGCGTACCGTCCTGCCGCACGCACTTGCCGTTGGACTCCATATCCATCTGCTGCAGGTGTTTGACGAAGTTGCGCAGGTAATGGTCGTAGGGCAGGAAGGCATAGCTCTCAGCGCCCCAGAAGTTGTGGTACCAGATGCCGAGCATTGCCAGCAGCACCGGCATGTTGCTTTCGAACGGTTCCGTCAGGAAATGCTGGTCCATGCTATAGGCGCCGGACAGCAGGTCCTTGAAGTTGGACATGCCGATCGCCAGCGCGATGGGCAGGCCGATTGCCGACCACAGCGAATAACGACCACCAACCCAGTCCCACATCGGGAAGATGTTCTTCTCGCGAATACCGAAATCGACGGCGGCCTTCTTATTGCTGGTGACAGCGATGAAGTGGCGGTAGAGCTTCTCTTCGGTGCCGCCCTTGCCCAGATACCAGGTGCGCGCGGCCTGGGCATTCTTCAGCGTTTCGAGTGTGCCGAAGGTCTTGCTGGAGATGATGAACAGGGTCGTTTCGACGTTGAGCTTGGCGGTTACTTCGCGGAACTCGCTGCCGTCGATATTGGCCAGGTAGTGCGTACGCACGCCGTGCTGGGTAAACGGCAGCAGCGCTTCTGATACCAGCTGCGGACCGAGGAACGAGCCGCCGATGCCGATGTTCACCACATCGGTGATGGTCTTGTCGCTGAAGCCGCGCCACAGGTTGTTGTGGATTCGGGTAACGATATCGGTCATCTGCGCCAGTGCGGTGTGCACATCGCGCATGATGTTCTGCCCGTCGACCATCACTGACTCACCCATAGGGCGACGCAGTGCGGTGTGCAATACGGGGCGGTTTTCCGATGCGTTGATGCGTTCGCCTTCAAACATGGCGCGTGCAGCCTGCTCGACGCCAGCCTCGCGGGCCAGGTTCACCAGCAGCGTGCGGGTTTCAGGGGTGATCAGGTTTTTCGAATAGTCGAGAAACAGGCCGCTGCAGGAAACCGACAGATCATCGAAACGCGTCGGGTCGGCCTTGAATGCCTCTCGCATGCTGAAGTTCTGCATGGTCAGGCGGTGTTCTTCCAGGGCCTTCCAGGACGGCAGGCCGGTGACATCGAGCGGATGCTGGTAGTAGCTCATGGTGATGCGGCTTCCTTTGCTTTGACAGGCCGCTGAATCCCTGCGGTTCACGCGTCGGCGGGCAATGCCGTGACAGGATTCAGTGATGTGTATGACCGTGCGGGCGCGCCGGCACTCCTCCTGAATGCTGCGGATGCTGGCCGAACCCGGCTTTGACCGAGCCGGTGAGGGCACATCCTATGCCATCAGAGACAGCTCAGACAGGGAAAACCCCCACTGTGTTCCGGGCCATTGCCTTCTATTGTGCCCATGCCGGTACTTTCACCCAATGGCCTGTTGACCGTGCAGTCACTATCAAACGAAAAAGCCCGAAGTGCAGAACACTTCGGGCTTCGATTCTTCAACGCCTAGCGGTGGCTCAGGCGACTTGTACCGGGATGGCATTGCTGGTGTGGCTGAGGTCGCCGTCAGCGCCCATGTAGAGTACATGGGGCTTGAAGTTGGCCAGCTCTGCCTCGCTGTAGTGAGCATAGGCACAGATGATCAGGCGGTGCCCGACGCCAGCCTTGTGGGCCGCGGCACCGTTGACCGAGATGATCTTCGAACCTTCTTCGCCGCGAATGGCGTAGGTGGTAAAGCGCTCGCCGTTGTCGACGTTGTAGATCTGGATCTGTTCGTATTCTCGGATTCCGGCCAAGTCCAGCCAATCGCCGTCGATGGCGCAGGAACCTTCATAGTCGAGCACCGAGTGAGTTACCTGGGCGCGGTGCAGTTTGGCCTTGAGCATGATGGCGTGCATGGCGGGGTCCTCCGGGGGCGCAAGCGGCGCAGAGTGTGCCTTAAGCCTTGAATGCGATCAAGGCTGTGGTGGCTGGCTAGATTCAGGCCGATGTATGGATATTAACCAGCAAGTTATCGATCAATCGTGTCTTGCCCAGATAGGCTGCGGCGAGGATTACCAGCTCACTGGCCCCGTCGCTTACCGGCTGTAGATCGATGGCGTTGCGGATTTCCAGATAGTCCGGGCGCAGGCCGGCCGCCTGCAGGGTGTTCAGACCCTCGGCGATCAGCGCGGGGTAATCCCGGCGACCGCCACGAATCGCCACGTCCAGTTGACCCAGGGTGCGATACAGCACAGGTGCAGTAGCGCGTTCGTCTGCACTCAGATAACCGTTGCGCGAAGACAGTGCCAGTCCATCTTCGGCCCGTACGATCGGCTCGGAGAGAATCTGCACCGGCATGTTCAGATCGCGGACCATAGTGCGGATCACGGCCAACTGCTGGAAATCCTTCTGCCCGAACACGGCGAGATCGGGCAGCACCATGTTGAACAGCTTGCTGACCACCGTGGATACACCGTCGAAATGCCCTGGACGACTGCCACCGCACAGGCCTTCGGAAACGCCGGGCACGCGAACGATGGTCTGCTGGGCCTGACCGTGCGGATACATCTCTTCGACGCTGGGCGCAAAGAGCAGGTGGCAGCCAGCTTCGAACAGCTTGTCCTGATCCGCGGCGAGGGTACGCGGGTAGTTGTCCAGATCTTCGTTGGGGCCGAACTGCAGCGGGTTGACGAAGATGCTGGCGACCACGAAGTCGGCGCGCTGGCCGGCCTTCTTCACCAGGGCTATGTGACCGGCGTGCAGGTTGCCCATGGTCGGCACGAAGCCGATGCGCTTGCCTTCGCCGCGAGCGCGAGACACTGCGGCACGCAGGTCGGCAATGGTCTTGACGATGTTCATGCGGAGAAACCGTGTTCGGCTGCGGGGAATTCGGTGGCCTTGACGGCTTTCACATAGCCGGCGATGGCGGACGGGATGTCACCGTGCTCGCGCATGAAGTTTTTGACGAACTTCGGTACGCGGCCACCGAGCGAAAGCCCGAGCATATCGTGCAACACCAGCACCTGGCCGTCGGTGTCGCTGCCCGCACCGATGCCGATCACCGGAATCTGCACCGCCCGGGTGATACGCGCCGCGAGCTCGCTGGGCACGCATTCGAGCAGCAGCATGGCTGCACCGGCGGCTTCCAGCGACTTGGCGTCTTCCAACATCTGTTGCGCCTGTGCTTCCTCGCGGCCTTGTACCTTGTAACCGCCGAAGATGTTGACTGCCTGTGGCGTCAGGCCCATGTGGGCACAGACCGGAATTCCGCGCTCGGCCAGCAGCCGAATCGATTCGGCCAGCCATGCCGTGCCTTCGAGCTTGATCATGTGCGCCCCGGTCTGCATCAGTACCGCGGAGTTGTTCAGGGTTTGCTCGGTGGTAGCGTTCGCCATAAATGGCAGGTCGGCAACGATCATCGCGCCACGGTTGCCGCGTTTGACGCTGGCGGTGTGGTAGGCCATGTCGGCGACGGTGACCGGCAGGGTGCTGTCGTGACCTTGCAGGACCATGCCGAGTGAGTCGCCGATCAGAAGCATCTCGACGCCCGCATCGCAGGCGGTCTTGGCGAACGTGGCGTCATAGCAGGTGAGCATGACGATCTTCTCGCCCTTCTGCTTGAGCCCTTGCAGCGTGGTCAGGGTTACGTCTGGCATGAATGCCGTCCTCTTCGAGCCTCGGAGGTCAGGGTTGCCGCGCGACGCACCGTTAGGGTGCTACGGCCGCTGGCGGCAGAGGGCGCTTATAGTCCCGGCGGCGACAGAGTAAGTCAATCGCGAGTGTTACCTGCGCGTTACGTTCGTTACGGCGACGGTGACACTCTTGTCGTCGAGTCGCTCAAGACCGGTGAACGGGCAGGCCGCAAGCAGATCGACGAGCCGTCGGCCATCGGCCAGCACCAGCTCGGTCGGTGCGATTTCGGCAAGCGGATAGAGCACGAACGCACGGGCATGGAGGTGGTAGTGCGGAACCTGCAGGCGAGGCTCATCGATCATTCGGTCGCCGAACAGCAGGATGTCCAGGTCGAGAGTTCGCGGTCCCCAGCGTTCGGCCTTGCGTTCGCGGCCCTGGGAAAGCTCGATTTGCTGCAGCGCGTCGAGCAGCGCCAATGGCGCCAGGCCGGTTTCCAGCGCAGCAACGGCGTTGACGTAACGTGGTTGATCGGCAGGCCCGAGGGGGTCGCTGGCGTAGAGTGAGGAGGTTGCTGCCAGGCGGCTCTGTGGCAATTCGGCCAGTGCCTGCAGAGCGCCAAGCAGTTGCTGCTGCGGGTCGGCCAGGTTGCTACCCAGGCCGATGTAGACGCATTCCATACTATTCGGCCGGGTTGCCGGCGCCTTCGCCCGGACTGCGGCGACGGCGCCCACCGCGGCGACGCTTCTTCGCGCCGCCGGCTTCTTCCTTGTTGCTCAAGCCGCGAATCATGGTGCGTCGTTCGCTGTCGCTGGCTTCCTGATATTCGGTCCACCAGTCGCCAAGGCCGTTGGTGTTCTCTCCCGCGCTTTCACGTAGCAGAAGGAAGTCGTAGCCGGCGCGGAAGCGCGGGTTCTCCAGCAGTTGATCAGCGCGGCGACCCTGGCGACGGGGCAGGCGTTCCTGCATATCCCAGATCTCGCGCATTGGCATGGTGAAACGCTTGGGAATCGCCGTGCGCTGGCACTGCTCCCATATGATGTCGTGGGCGGCTTCCTGCATCGCGGGAATAGGCGGCATGCCGCGGTCCTGCAGCTCCTGTACGCGGGCAGGGAGGGCAGGCCAGAGCAGGGCGGCGAAGAGGAACGCGGGCGTTACCGGCTTGCCCTGCTGGATACGCAGATCGGTATTTGCCAGCGCGTTGCGGATCAGTGTGCCGGCGTATTCCGGATCGCGCTCCAGCGCTGCGGCGCTCGCCGGGAATAGCGGGGCGAAGAGGTCGTATTCGAGCAGCAGCTCGAAGGTGCGCTCGGCCTTGCCGCCGAGAAACAGCTTGAGTACTTCGTCGAACAGGCGTGCCGAGGGAATGCCGTCGAGCAGGTCGGCAAGATCGATGATCGGCTCGGCGCTGTGGCGTTCGATCTCGAAGCCGAGCTTGGCGGCGAAGCGCACGGCGCGCAGCATGCGCACCGGATCTTCCTGGTAGCGCTGCTCGGGGTCGCCGATCAAACGGATCAGGCGATTACGGATGTCATGCACGCCACGGGTGTGGTCGAGGATGCGCTCGGTGGTCGGGTCGTAGTACAGCGCATTGATGGTGAAGTCGCGTCGTTGTGCGTCGTCTTCCAAAGACCCATAGATGTTGTCGCGCAGGATGCGTCCGCTCTCGTTGCGCGAGGCCAGATGGGCGGCGTCATCATCATCCTCTTCGGGATGGTTCGCGCGGAAGGTGGCGACCTCGATGATCTCGCGTCCGAAATGCACATGTACCAGCTTGAAGCGTCGACCGATCACGCGCGCATTGCGGAACTCGGCGCGGACCTGTTCGGGCGTTGCGCTGGTGGCGACGTCGTAATCCTTGGGGTTGAGCTGCAGCAGCAGGTCGCGCACGCAGCCACCCACGACATAAGCCTCGTAACCGGCCTGCTGCAGCCGTTCGACCACGCTCACTGCGTAACGACTGATCTCGTTGCGCTGCAGGGAATGCTGCCGGCTGGACAGAATTTCAGGTGAGCGACGGGGATGCGGGATACGGCGCAGAGGGAGACGAAAAGACTGGAACAGCTTTTTCAGCATGGGGGGCAACTGTGTGGCGGAATGACGGGCTGGTGTCGCGAATGGCCGCGAAACCTGCGCGGATTCTAGCACCGAGAGTGCAGGATGTTGAACGATGCGTAGGGAGCTGTCAAAAAGCACATTGCGTAGCGTGACGAGAGTACTGCATGGACAGTAGTCGGCGGCGCAGGTGCTGCGGGATGTGTTGGGGAAGAGGGCGGCGGTATCGCGCACGCAGTGGGTGAATCTCAGATAGCACAAAGGGGAGCCGAAGCTCCCCTCTGAATACTGTTGCGTGCTTTATTGTTATTAGTTGTTCAGGCGTTGCTGTTTTTATTGTTCGCCTGTTCCCTTCGGTCGTGACCGTCAGGAGTACTCCCCACTGGGAGCTAATAGCAAACGGATTCCTTTGGTCGCTGACGTTGCCTTGATCTTCGATCCAACCAGTGCGGGCCCTGCTGATGCAGTTTTTGTTGTTCTCGGCCTGGTCGTGGGGCGAACCCCGTGGCATGTCCTCTCCAAAAGAATCAGTTAGCTGCGCCTCCGCCTTCTTGTCTTTGTTTTGCTGGAGCCGTTACGTCTTGTTCTTATTGTGGGATCTGCTTGTTATTGTTGTTGTGCCATTAAGTAAGCAGTTGTCGTGCCAGTTTTTGAAAATCGTTATTTATCAAGGCCTTGGCTTTTATGATGATTGAAGAGGGCAGAAAAAAACCGGGGTAGCGTTACCGTTACTCCCGGTTTTTGTTACGAATCATGCCGTGGCGGTAACAGATTACCCTGTAGCGCTACTCGATTTGCGGCGTGGAATGCCCAGGCGCTGGCGCCGTTCCCATAGGCATTTGCGGCTGATCCCCAGCTTGCGAGCCAACTCAGTTTCCGTCATGTGGTCCTGGTGCTCGAGTACGAAGTGCTGAAAGTAATCCTCTAGCGACAGGTCCTCAGTCGGCTCGTTGCCGGTGGCTATGCCGCGAATACCGCCCAGCGGCTCGTCGAAATCGTCGTCCAGTTCATCGAGTTCGATATCGATGCCTAGTAGCTCGGCATCGATCTCCGGGCTTTCGCTAAGAATCGCCGCGCGCTCGATGGCATTTTCCAGTTCGCGCACATTACCTGGCCAAGAGTAATGACGGATGGCCTGCTCGGCATCGCGGGAGAAGTGCAGGTCGTCGCTGCTCATGCGTTCACCCTGGCGAGTAAGGAATGCCTTGGCGATTTCCAGCACGTCGCTGCCGCGCTCGCGCAACGGCGGCAGTTTGAGCGCGATGACGTGCAGTCGGTAATAGAGGTCTTCACGGAACTGGCCGGTCTTGGCCAAGGTTTTCAGGTCGCGGTGGGTGGCCGCGATCAGGCGCACATCGACCTTTTGCGATTGCACCGAGCCAACCCGACGAATCTCACCTTCCTGCAGCACCCTGAGCAGCCGAGCTTGAGCCTCGAGCGGCAATTCGCCGATTTCGTCGAGGAACAGCGTTCCGCCGTCGGCGGCTTCGACCAGGCCTGCACGTCCAGCGCTGGCGCCGGTAAAGGCACCTTTCTCATGGCCGAACAGTTCGGACTCGATCAGTGTTTCCGGAATGGCTGCACAGTTAACCGAAATCATCGGTGCCTTGGCGCGCCGCGAAAGGTTGTGCAGAGCGCGGGCGACCAGTTCCTTGCCGGTGCCCGATTCGCCCTGAATCAGCACGTTGGAATCGGTCGGGGCTACCTTGCGAATCTTGCCGAACAGATCCTGCATCGGTGCGCAGTGACCGATGATGCCGATGTCGTTTCGTACTGCCTCGCCCGGTGCGCCGGTCTGGCTGCGGACGGGTTGTGCCAGGATCGCAGCGCTTTGCTGATGATCGTCAAGAATCCGGGCGACCGTTTGCAGCATTTCGTCGTGGTCGAAAGGCTTGGCGATGTAATCGACCGCGCCCATCTTCATCGAGTCCACGGCTGAGCGCAGGCTGGCGTAACTGGTCATGATCAACACCGGCGTACCTTCGGCAAGCTTGATCAGCTCGGTACCGGGGGCGCCGGGGAGTCTCAGGTCGCTGACGATGAGGTCGAAACCCGGGATGCTGTAGCGCTCCTGTGCTTCCTGCACCGAGCCGGCTTCGCTGACCTCGTACTGGTTACGCTCAAGGAGGCGTCTCAGGGCAGAGCGGATGATGGTTTCGTCTTCGACGATCAGTATGTGTGACATCAGTACTCTCTCGACGGTCTGGAGGCAGAACCGGCGCTGGGCCGGTACGGCAGTCGCCTCTTCAACTTACGGCATGGGACGCTTCGACATGCCGCGGCAGGGTGATGCGAAAACGGGTGCCGCGTTGTGTTTCCGGGTCGGCCGGGCTGTCGATATCAATCTGTCCATAATGCTCTTCAATGATCGAATAGACCAGCGCAAGGCCCAGGCCGGTGCCTTCGCCAGGGTCCTTGGTGGTGAAGAACGGCTCGAACAGCCGGTCCTGAATATCCTTGGGAATCCCGCTGCCCTCGTCTTCCACGATGAGGTACACGGTCTGCTCGGCGACTTCGCTACTTATGCGGATGATCCCGCCTTGCGGCGATGCGTCGCGGGCGTTGGAAAGCAGGTTGATCAGCACCTGGGCAAGGCGCTGTGGATCGCCTTCGGCAAAATGCGCCGGGTCGCAGATATTGATGAACTGCACCTCGGTGCGGTTGCGGTTGAGCGAGAGCAGACCGATGGCGTCCTGGGTGGCTTGCGCCAGGCTAACCGGATAAAGCTGGTGCTGGCGCTCTCCGGCATGGGCAAAGCTCATTAGCGATTGCACGATGCGCGATACACGTTTGGTCTGCTCGATGATCTGCCCGCTGATCTCGACGATTTCGCCGTCACTGTCGCGCTCTTCCCGAAGGTTCTGCGCCAGGCAGGCAATGCCAGTGATCGGGTTGCCGATCTCGTGCGCCACGCCTGCGGCAAGGCGGCCGATGCTGGCCAGCCGTTCGGAGTGCACCAGGCGGTCTTCAAGCTGCTGGGTTTCGGTCAGGTCTTCCACCAGTAGCACCAGGCCGCTGTTACCCGGTGCCAGCGGTTCGGCAATGGCTGCCTTGTGCAGGTTGAGGCAGCGGCGGTGTCCGTTGTGCGCCAGACGCTGTTTATGCAGGTGTTCATCGGCCTGGCCGATGAAGTCGCTGAGCAGACTTCGCCAGGGTTCGGCGATGGTCGACAGACGTGAGCCCACTACCTGTAGCGCGGGAATCTCGGTGAGCTCTTCAAGGGCGCGGTTCCACATGAGGATCTCCTGATCCTTGGCCAGCGAGCAGACGCCCATGGGGAGCTCCTGCAGCGTTTGCCGGTGATAGCGGCGCAGGGCGTCGAGTTCCGCTGCCAGGCCGGTCAAGCGCGAGTGATACTCCTCCAGGCGGCTCTCGATGAAGTGGATATCCTCGGTGATATAGCCATCTGCACCGTTCTTGTAGGCCAGGAAGTTCTCGACGATATCCTGGGCCACGCTTGGCCCCATCAGCCCGGAAAGGTTGGCTTCGATACGGTCGCGCAGACGGCGCAGAGCATAGGGGCGATGCTCGTCGAAAGGCAGTTGCAGATCGCGCAGTGCTTGCTCCACTTCGCGTTGGGCGGTCTTGGCGCCAAGTGGTTTGGCCAGTTGAGTCGCAAATTCCTGAGGCGAGGCAGCCATCAACTCGCGACGTTGCGGTCGGCGCACGTTTTCCACGGCGCAGGCTTCGGCGGCGCTCTGCTCCTCGGGGCTGGTTTCGCTGAAGATCGAGAACAGCGAAAACGCCAGCACGTTGACCGCCAGTGAGGCGATCGCTGCCAGGTGCCAGCTGGTGTCATCCAGCACATAGACGATGTTGAACAGCGGAATGTAGAAACCGTCCAGGTTGCCCACCAGTGGCAGCAGCATGGTCACCACCCAAACGCCGATGCCGGCCAGCAGACCGGCGATGTAGCCGCGGCGATTGGCGGTCGGCCAATAGAGCACCGAAAGTACGCCTGGGAGAAATTGCAGGGTGGCGACGAAGGCAACGATGCCGAGGTTGGACAGGTCCTGCTCGGCGCCGAGCAACAGGTAGAAGCCGTAGCCGGCCATGATGATGGCGAAGATCAGGCTGCGGCGGGTCCATTTCAGCCAGCGGTAGATGTTGCCCTCGCTGGACGGCTGATACAGCGGCAGCACCAGATGGTTGAGCGCCATGCCGGACAGCGCCAGGGTGCTGACGATGATCAGCCCGCTTGAGGCCGACAGTCCGCCGACGAAAGCCAGCAGCGCCAGGGTTTCGCTCTGTGCGGCAATGCCCAGGCCCAGGGTGAAATATTCCGGGTTGGTGCTGACCCCCAGTTTGAGTCCGGCCCAGAGGATCAGCGGCACTGCCAGGCTCATCAACAGCAGATAGAGCGGCAGACCCCAGCTGGCGCTGACCAGGCCACGCGGGTCGAGGTTCTCGGTAAAGGTCATGTGATACATGTGCGGCATCACGATGGCCGAGGCAAAGAACACCAACAGCAGCGTGCGCCATGGGCCTTCCTGCAAGGGGGTATGCAATGCCTGCAGGGCCGACTGGTTCTGCAGCAGCCAGATCTCCAGCTGATGGGGGCCGCCGAACACGACATACAGCGCATAAAGACCAATGGCAACAAAGGTGACCAGTTTGACGATCGATTCGAAGGCGATGGCGAACACCAGGCCTTCGTGTTTTTCCCGCGTGGCGATGTGGCGGGCGCCGAAGAGGATGGTGAACAGCATGATCATCAGGCAGTAGCCCAACGCCACGCGTTCCTGCAGGGGCTCCAGGGTGAGGATGCCGATCGCATCGGCGACCGCCTGGATCTGCAGCGCCAGCAGCGGCAACATGCCGATCAGCATGACGATGGTGGTCAGGGCGCCGCTCCAGGTGCTACGAAAGCGGAACGCCACCAGGTCGGCCAGTGAAGACAGCTGATAGGTACGGGTGATGCGCAGGATCGGATAGAGCAGCACCGGCGCCAGCAAAAATGCGCCGCAAACCCCTAGGTAAGTGGCGAGAAAGCCGTAGCCATACTGATAGGCCAGGCCGACCGTGCCGTAGAACGCCCATGCGCTGGCGTAGACGCCCAGCGACAGGGTGTAGGTCAACGGGTGCCGGATGATCCAGCGCGGAATCAGGCCGCGTTCGCTGACCCAGGCGACACCGAACAGCATGAACAGGTAGGCGGCGCTGATCAGGATCAGGTGGCTCAGGCTAAAGCTCGTCTGCATCACGCTGGCTCTGGAGGATGAAGGTCACCACGATGAGGATCAGCCACAGCACGTAGGGCCGATACCAGGCCCCGTTGGGGTCGATCCACCAGTCCATGATGGCGGGGGAGAACAGATAGATCCCCACCACCAGGAGCAGCACCAGTCGGTAGATATACATGCCGGGTCTCGTGTCGGAAGTGGGGCGATGGTAGAGCAGCGGCGGGCGGCAAGCCACCTGCGGCAGGCAAAAGCTGGCGCAGCGTGGCAATCCGCCTAGCGCAGCTGCGATTCGGCCAGTGTCCGTGTGCGAGGGATGCGCTGAGCGTCCCAGTGCAGCACCGCCCAAGCGAGGATGTCGGCTGGCAGTGCGTCGTTCAGCTCGGCGGGCGGTTGCTGGCCCAGCGCGCGTAATGCGCGCAGCAGCAGCGGACTGGCCTCGTGAGGCTGCAAGGGTGGCGAACGGTAACTCTTGCCCAGCTTGTGCCCATCCGGCTGGATGATCAGCGGCAGATGCAGGTAGCGCAGCTGGGGCACGCCAAGCACTTCCTGCAGATAGAGTTGGCGCGGCGTGGAGTCGAGCAGATCGGCACCGCGTACGACGTCGGTTACTCCCTGCCATGCGTCATCCAGCACCACCGCCAGCTGATAGGCGATCAAGCCGTCGCGACGGCGGATCACGAAGTCGCCGACCTCGCGACCCAGATGCTGGCGGAATTCGCCCTGCACGCGGTCGGTGAAGCCGTACGCGCTATCAGGCACCTGCAGGCGTATGGCGGCGTCGTCGAGACCGTGGCCGGCGTTGCGGCAGAAACCCGGGTAGGGGCCCGGATAGCTTTCGAGCTGCTTGCGCGAGCAGGTGCAGGCATACGCCAAGCCTTCATCCAGCAGGCGCTCGATGGCGGCGCCGTAGGCGACCTGACGCTCGCTCTGGCGCAACATTTCGCCGTCCCATTCGAATCCGTAGCTCGACAGCGTCTCGACGATGGCTCGCTGGGCGCCGGGCATCTCCCGTGGCGGGTCGATGTCTTCCATGCGCAGCAGCCAGCGGCCGCCGACCGCGCGTGCGTCAAGATAGGAAGCGAGGGCGGCCACCAGTGAGCCGAAATGCAGATAGCCGCTGGGTGTCGGGGCAAAGCGGCCGACGTAGCGATGGGCTTGGGACGGGGCAGGAAAGGGCATGTTGGGGCCGGCGCTATCTGGGATGGCGGGGCGGATGAAACGCTGCAGAGCCTGGAAATGAAGCGGGGCGCCGAAGCGCCCCGTTCGGGATCAGGAACCGATCTGCTTTTCCTTGATCTCCGCCAGCGTCTTGCAGTCGATGCAGAGCGTAGCGGTAGGGCGGGCTTCCAGTCGGCGGATGCCGATCTCGACGCCGCAGGAATCGCACCAGCCGTATTCGTTGTCTTCGATCAGCTGCAGCGTCTCGTCGATCTTCTTGATCAGCTTGCGCTCGCGGTCGCGGGCGCGCAGTTCCAGGCTGAACTCTTCTTCCTGGCTGGCGCGGTCGGCCGGGTCCGGGAAGTTGGCTGCCTCGTCCTGCATGTGATGTACGGTGCGATCGACCTCTTCCATCAGCTCCTGTTTCCACTTGTTCAGGATGCCGGTGAAGTGGGCGCGCATCTTGTCGCTCATGTATTCCTCGCCCTTGCTTTCCTTATAGGGCTCGAAGGCGCGAATCAGTTGCTTGCTCGACGGTGTTTCTTTGGTAATGGGCATGGATGAACGCCTCTCGCTATGTCCATTGCGCAGGATGATTTTTCCCTTGCCGACCCGTGCCGGCCCTGCGGCTGCAAGCGGGCGAACTTACCAGATCGGATCGGGGCGCGCTACTCCCGAATCCAACAGTAACTGCAGCGGTATCGGGACCTTGGGTAGAATTGTCGCTTTGTTCTCAACAGGAAGGTCAGATGACCTCGTCATACAGTGCGCGCAGCCGCGCAATCGAACCTTTCCACGTCATGGCGCTTTTGGAGCGGGCCAACCAGCTGCAAGTTCAAGGCCACGACGTCATTCATCTGGAAATTGGCGAGCCGGACTTCACCACCGCCGCGCCCATCGTGGCTGCAGGGCAGGCTGCGCTGGCGGCGGGGCACACACGCTATACCCCTGCTCGCGGTCTGCCACAACTGCGTGAAGCGATCGCCGGCTTCTACGCACAGCGCTACGGACTATCCATCGATCCCGAACGCATCCTGATTACGCCCGGTGGCTCCGGTGCGTTGCTGCTGGCCGCCAGCTTGCTGGTGGATCCCGGCAAGCACTGGTTGCTGGCTGATCCGGGCTACCCCTGCAACCGGCATTTTTTGCGTCTGGTGGAGGGCGCTGCGCAACTGGTGCCCGTCGGCCCGGAGGTGCGTTACCAATTGACCCCGGAGCTGGTCGAGCGCTACTGGGATCGCGACAGCGTCGGTGCGTTGGTCGCCTCGCCCGCCAACCCCACAGGGACGCTGCTGGATCGCGAAGACCTGGCCGGGTTGTCGACAGCGCTGAAAGCGCGTGGCGGCCACTTGGTGGTCGACGAGATTTACCACGGGCTGACCTACGGCGTGGACGCGGCGAGCGTACTCGAGGTCGACGATGACGCCTTCGTGCTCAACAGCTTCTCCAAGTATTTCGGCATGACCGGCTGGCGCCTTGGCTGGCTGGTCGCGCCACCGGCCGCGGTTCCGGAGCTGGAGAAGCTCGCGCAGAACCTCTACATCAGCGCCCCGAGCATGGCCCAGCACGCAGCGCTGGCCTGTTTCCAACCAACGACCCTGGAGATTCTCGAAGCACGCCGCGGCGAATTCGCCCGCCGCCGTGATTTCCTCTTGCCAGCCTTGCGTGATCTGGGTTTCGGCATCGCGGTCGAGCCGCAGGGCGCGTTCTATCTGTACGCCGATATCAGTGCGTTCGGTGGCGATGCCTACGCGTTCTGCCAGCACATGCTGGAAACCGAGTTTGTCGCGATCACCCCAGGGCTGGACTTCGGTCGTTTCCAGGCCGGACATCATGTGCGTTTTGCCTACACCCAGGATCTGCCGCGCCTTGAACAGGCCGTCGAGCGCATTGCCTGCGGCCTGCGCAGCTGGCGGCCCTGATGCTTTTCTTGCAACCCCTGGAGCAGGGGCGACTGGTCAGGCGCTACAAGCGTTTTCTCGCCGATATCATCACCGACGACGGCGAAGCGCTGTGTATCCATTGCCCCAACACCGGCTCGATGCTCAATTGCATGAGCGAGGGCGCACGAGTGTGGTTCCAACGCAGCAGCGATCCACGGCGCAAATTGCCGGGCACCTGGGAGTTGGTCGAGACGCCGCAGGGGCGGTTGGCGTGCGTGAACACGGCGCGCGCCAATCCGCTGATCGAGGAGGCACTGCTGAACGGGCAGATCGCCGAGCTGGCAGGCTTCACGGCGCTCAAGCGTGAAGTGGCCTACGGAGTGGAGAACAGCCGGGTGGATTTTCGCCTCGATTACGCCGGGGGGCCGGCCTTTGTTGAGGTCAAGAGTGTCACCCTCGGATTCGACGATACAGCGGTGGCAGCGTTTCCCGATGCCATCACGGTGCGTGGAGCTAAACACCTGCGTGAACTGGCGGCGCTCGCGCGTGCGGGCGTTCGTGCCGTACAGCTGTATTGCGTCAACCTGAGTGGTATTGAGGCGGTGCGTCCGGCTGAAGAAATCGATCCGTTATACGCCGCTGCGCTGAACGATGCCGTAGCGGCTGGGGTGGAAGTACTGGCTTATGGCGTCGAGCTATCCGCGCAGGAAATGCACGTCACGCGTCGCCTGAAGGTACTGCTCTGAACGGCCAACGCTGAGCGGGCGAAAAAAATATACAGCCGTGTGGGGAACAAAGTGCCTTTCATCTGGCCTCAACGAGGCTGGAAACCATATCCCACCATGCACGGGGAGGGCCCTGCTCCGCCGTTTGGCGCGGCGTCGAGGCGCGACTCTGCCTGTTTCGGTGGATATACGGCGGCACCGCAATCCTGATACGGATGTGGCGTCGCGGCAAAATTATTCTGGATGCTCGCGCCTGGCGCGGGCGTCGACGATGAGGCGACAGAAGAATGCGAATCCTCGTTTGTGGTGCGGGTGGCCAGGTAGGTCGGGAGTTGGTTGAGCGGGCTGCGGGTTTTGGGTTGGAAGTGCTGGCTCCTGCGAGCGCGCAGCTGGATGTATCCAAGCCCGAGCAGGTGGCCGCCGCGATGCGTCAGCGACCCGGCTTGATTATCAACGCCGCTGCGTACACCCATGTGGACAACGCTGAATCTCATGCCGAGCAGGCTTATGCGGTAAACCGCGACGGCTCGCGCAACCTTGCCGAAGCCGCCGAGCGCGCCGGCATTCCTCTGTTTCATATTTCTACCGACTATGTGTTCTCCGGTGAGGCCAGCAGGCCGTACAGCGAGGGCGACGAGACTGGCCCGACTGGCGTCTACGGTTTGAGCAAACTGGAGGGTGAAGAGGCGATCCGTTCGCGCCTGCCGGCACACCTGATCCTGCGCACCAGCTGGGTTTATGGCGTACACGGACACAACTTCGTCAAGACCATGCTGCGACTCGCTCAGCAGCGCGACGCGCTTGGTGTGGTGAGCGACCAGATCGGCTGCCCGACTCAGGCCGGGAGCATTGCCCGAGTGTTGCTGGAGCTGGCGCGGCGCTATGCCACCCAAGGCGATCTAGCCTGGGGGGTTTACCACTACAGCGGCGCGCCTGCGTGCTCCTGGTATGACTTTGCCGTCGAGATCTTCCGTCAGGGCGAGGATGTCGGTCTGCTTGCGCGGCAGCCTAAGGTGTCGCCGATTGCCACCGCGCAATATCCGACTCCGGCGCGACGCCCGGCCTGGTCAGTGCTCGATTGCAGCCGCTTCGAGAGGACGTTCGGCTTGGCGCCCCACGCTTGGCAGGATGACCTTGCCGAAGTGATCGCCTTCCTCCATGGGCAGGAAAGGTCGGCAGTCTCTCGTGCTCGAAGCTCCCGAGCCTGACGCTAGACGCGCGGCCGCCAGGGCCGCCGTGCCATCACCCCTACCGCCATGTATTCTTGCGCTCCGCAGTTAGGTGTGGCCTGACGTTCGGCACTCGGGAGGAGGCGCAACGTGGTAGTGGTGTTGGCAATTCTGCCGATCTTCGGTCTGATTACACTCGGTTATCTGTTCGGTTGGCGCCAGTGGTTGAGCAACGAAGGCGCGGCGGGGCTGGGTAGTGTCACATTCAAGCTGTTCATGCCGGCCGTACTCTTCACGGGGATCACCCGCGCCGAGCTGAGTGATGGCATGTCGCCAATGCTTTTGCTCGCCTACTTCGTGCCGGTGTTGCTGGTGTTCCTGCTGGTCAATCTGGTTGCTCACCGCTGCGCCGGGCGAGCGACGCCGCTGGGTCTTGCGGCCGCCTATTCGAACAATGTGCTGGTCGGGATTCCGCTTGTGACGACGCTGCTCGGTGCGGAGAGTCTGATCTACGTGTTCGCCATTCTGGTGTTCCACAGTCTGATTCTGTTCTCACTGCAGAGCTTCTATGCCGCGCTGGGTGATGGCGACAGGGTAAGCGTCCCGGCGCTGCTGAAGAATCTGGCCAACCCTCTGATCATCGGCCTGCTACTGGGCGCGCTACTCAATCTATCCGGCCTCGAACTACCCGAGCCGCTGTGGCGCGTCGCAGGCTGGCTGGCACAGGCCGCGCTGCCCTGTGCATTGATCGTGCTGGGTATCAGTCTGTCGCGTTATCGCTTGCGGCCGAGCGGCTCGGTAGTGCTGCTCACTCTGATCAAGCTGGCGCTGTTTCCAGCACTGGTCTGGTGGCTAAGCAGCTTATTGCCTGGGCTGAATCAGGATGCGCGCAACGTACTGGTGTTGCTTGCGGCCTGCCCGAGCGGCGTGAACGTGCTGGCCTTCGTCAAGCATTCCGACGATACGCGAGCGGTCAGTTCGACGGTGTTCCTCTCCACTGTGATGGCAGCAGTCAGCTTGCCCCTATGGATGCTGCTGGCTGCTAATTGACGCAGCTAGCAATGCGCACCCACAGCCAGAGTGGCCAGCCTAAACGGCTCCTTGTCGGTTTTCACGAACGCCCTTGAGCCAGGGATGTCACAAAATCACAGACTTGGAAAAACGGGAGAGAACAGCATGCTGAAATTTATCGGCGGGACCGCAGGAATCATCTTCATCATCGGCCTGATCGTCGTGATCGGGATATTCAAGCTGCTGTTCTGACTGAACGGGGGCCAAAATAAAGGGCTGTTCGGCGCGTGCTGAACAGCCCTTTTTCACGCCCGGTTACTGCTATCGCCTTGCCCCTGCGTGCCGGCGGCCATGATATCTTCGAGCCGCAGGCCAGTCAGGCCATGGATGGTGCGCCAGAGGTAATAGAAGATCGCCATCATCATCAGCATGCTGGGAATGGCAATCATCGGGTAGCTCAGCAGGGTCATGCGCCCCAGCTCAGCATTGAATGCTTCGCTGCCTGCTGGGCTGTTGACGATCCACTTCGCAAGCACGTAGTTCATGAAGGACGAGAAAAAGAATGTGCCACTGAGCAGGTACGTCGCCCGCAGCAGGCGCGTCTCGAAGTGCTCGACTTGGCCGTTGTGTTCCAGCTGCTCGTGAATCTTGTCCACGTTCAGCACCTTGGGGTTGTACAGCAGGGTGCGGATCAACGGGTAACGTGTGCGGGTTGACGCCAGTACGGCGATACCGATGAGGCCCGGTACTGCCGCTTCCTTGACTGCAAGCCATTGGGTATCGAGCTGTAGCAGACCGATGCCGCCAGTAAGCACTACGCTGATTAGGCCGAGCAGTGCGATCCAGTTGAACTTGCGGTATTTGGCCAGCTCCCACAGCCCCCAGCCTAGCGGAAAGGCCAGGGCGAGCAGGAGCGCGCCATCAGCGCCGAGGCGGTGTTCGCCACTGAACTTCATCAGGATCAGCGAAGGAATCAGGATGCTCACGGCCAGGTCGATCAGTGGGCGTGGTTTATGTTCGGCGGGGGTGTGGGCGGTATCGGTCATGACTTCTGGTTGGTCTGAAGAGGGCTGCATGATCGCCTGTGTAGCGTCTCTTCGCCAGACCAACTTCGTCGGGATGGGAATTCTGCATGTTTCGTTTCGCGCTACTCATGTGGCGACGCGCCGACACGCCTCGTGCGCCATTGGCTGTGCTCGAAGAACAGCACAACTACCATCGCCAGTGCGAAAGGCAATAACAGATAGAAAACGCGGAAGACGATCAGTGCTGCGAGTACATCGACAGTTGGTAGCTCGGGTAGTGCGGCGACGAAGGTCAGTTCGAGCACGCCGAGCCCTCCCGGTGCGTGGGAGAGCAGCGCCAGCGAGAAGGATGCGAGGAATACCCCGAGGATTGTCAGATAACCCGGGTTGTTTTCCGCAGGCAGTGCGAAATAGATGATCGCCGCAGCACAGAACAGCTCAAGCGGCCCGGCCAGCAGCTGGCGGCCGACAATTGGCAGTCGTGGGTATTCGATATGCCATTTGCCCAGGCGCCAGGGCGCTAGCTGGCGCCACGCACCGAAAGCGTAAAGCGCTATCAGCCCAAGTAGACCGGCCCCCACCGCAATCGATACCCAACTGGCGCTGGCCACGACACGCTCCAGCAGTTGCGGTTTGAGAATCAGCACGATACCTGCTGCAAGCAGGGTGCCCAGGGCGAAAGTCAGCGAACAGAAGACGATGAGGATGCCGATTTCCTGTGGTGTCAGTCCTTTGCTGCGGTATGCGCGGTAGCGCACCAACGCGCCCGAGAACACCGAAGCGCCGATGTTGTGGGCCAGGGCGTAGGTCGTGAACGAGCAGAGGGCGATGAACCACCAGGAGATTTTCTTGCCCAGGTGGGCCATGGCAATACGGTCGTACCACGCCAGTGCGGCATAGGCGCCCAGTGTCGAGAGCGCAGCCAGCAGCCAGTGTCGTGCACCGATTGCCTGCAGGCTGCCGGTGAGCTCGGCCAGTGAGATATTGCGCACCTCGTGGTACAGCAGGTAACCAGATAGCAGCACGGCTGCGACCCCGAACAGGGTCCAGGCGACATCGCTCCTCTTCATCATTGCGTGACTCCTTGGGGTTTTCAGGGCGGTCACGCTCGCTGCTGGCGCGCACCGGTCATCCCTGATTCGCCGCCAGGCCAACCACCTCCACCTGTTTCGGCTCGTCCTGATAATCGGCAGCAATCGGTGGGTTTTGTTCAGTTTTCCGACTCTCGGGGCGCTCCCCCGGCAACGCCTGAAGCAGTGAGCTGTCGACTGCAGACCCAGCTAAAAGGAGTACGCCAATGACCGACATTCCCCGTGACGAACATCTGGAGAGCTCGCTTTCGCTGCTTGGCGAAGGCTATCCCTTCATTCGTGAGCGCTGCCGACGCTTGCACAGCAACCTGTTCCAGACGCGTCTTCTGATGCAGAACACCATCTGCCTGAGTGGCGAGGAGGCTGCGCGCCTGTTCTATGACGAGCACTATCTGCAGCGGGACAAGGCAATGCCGCGGATGCTGAAAAAGACCTTGATCGGCGAAGGTGGTGTTCAAGGACTGGACGGTGAGGCCCACCGGCATCGCAAGCGCATGTTCATGCAGCTGTTGGATGCCGCAGCCGTCGAAGAGATCGTAATGGCGACCGAACAGGGCTGGCGCCGTGCTATCGGCGAGTGGCAGGCGCGCAGCAACATCGAGCTCATGCGCGAGGTCCAGACCCTACTCACCGATAGCGTATGCCGCTGGGCCGGTGTGCCACTGCCGTCAGCGGAATTGGCTGAGCGCCGTGACCAGTTGGTGGCCATGATCGACGGCGCGGGGGGCATTGGCACGCGGCAGTGGGCTGCACGCAAGGCCAGGCGCGAAGCAGAAGCCTGGTTGCAGCAGCTGATCGAACAGGTACGTTCGGGCGAGCTGGAGGCCGATCCGGCGACAGCGCTGATGGTCGTCGCACACCACCGCAACCTGGATGGCTCGCCCCTCGACAGCCGCGTGGCGGCAGTCGAGTTGCTCAACCTGTTGCGCCCGACCGTCGCTGTCTCCTATTTCATTATCTATGGCGCGCTGGAGTTGTTGGCTCACCCACAGTGGCGCGAGCGCCTGCGCACCGACGATGCCATGCTCGAGCCTTTCGCGCAGGAGGTGCGGCGAATTCATGCGTTCTTCCCTTTTACAGCCGCCCGGGTGCGCGAAGGGTTCGATTGGCAGGGCTACCATTTCCCTGCGGGCACGCGTGTCATGCTCGACCTATGGGGTACGAACAGGGAAGCAAGTCGCTGGAGCGAACCCGACACGTTTCAACCAGAGCGCTTCGAAGGTTGGCAGGGCAACGCCTTCAGCTTCGTGACCCAGGGCGGTGGCGATCCTGCCGAGGGGCATCGTTGTCCGGGCGAACGGCTGGCCATCGAGTTACTGAAGCTTGCATTGCGCATGTTGACCCGGGAGATGCAGTACGCGGTGCCGGCGCAGGATCTGCGCATCGACCTGACGCGCATGCCAGCTAAACCGGAAAGCGGCTTGCTGATTTGTGATGTGAAGCCACTGGCTGCCTGATGCTCACGCGGGCGGTCAGTCGATGTGCTCGGCCTGCTTGACGCGGACCCAGTGGTCGATCAGCTCGCGCAGATGCGAGAGTTCGACCGGCTTGGCCATGTGGCCGTCCATGCCCGCTTCCCGCGCACGTTCTCGGTGCTCGCTGAGAATGTGCGCGGTCAGGGCAACCACGGGGGTGCGCGGTCGCGCATTGTTGGCTTCCCACTCACGCAGTTGGTGGGTGGCCTGGAAGCCGTCGAGCACGGGCATCTCGCAATCCATCAGGACCAGGTCGTATGGCTGCGCCTTGATCGCTTCCAAGGCCTCTTCGCCGTTGCAGGCGGTATCCGGTTGCAGGTTGAGCTTGTTCAACATGCCGCGGATGACCTTGGTGGAGATGCTGTTGTCCTCGGCGACCAGAATGCGGAAGTCGGCAGGAACGTCGAGCAGCGTCGAGGGCGGTGGTGTCATCTGACGATGCTGACCGCCCTGTTGGCGCTGGGCAAGCTCATCAGCCAGGGTGGTTCTTAGCGTGTAGCCCGCTACCGGCTTGGCGAGGATGCGCTTGATGCCGGCATTGCGGGCGATGATCTTGCTCGGTGCGCTGCTCATCCCGGTAAGCATGATCAGCAGAATGTCGTGGTTGAGGCTTGAGTCTTCCTTGATCTTGCTGGCCAGCTGCATGCCGGTCATCCCCGGCATGTCCTGATCCAGTAACACGACATCGAAGTATTCCTTTAGATGAGCCTTGGTACGCAACAGGGCCAATGCCTCCTTGCCCGACGCAACCGCGCTGACCTCCAGTCCCCACCCGCTGCATTGCTGGACCAGCACCTTGCGACAGGTGTCGTTGTCATCGACGATCAGTAGTCGCGTACCTTGCAGTGGTCCGTCCAGATCGGCATTGCTTTGCGCCAGTCCGTCGCTGGCCAGCGGCAGGCTGATCCATAGCGTGTTGCCTTGGGTGGTGCCGGTCTGAATCCCGAAGTCGCCGTCCATCAGCTGCACAAGCTGGCGAGCGATGATCAGCCCAAGGCGTCCGCCATGCCGCGTAGCGGCCAGGAAGTCATGGCTATCCACCGCAGCGTTGAGCAGCGCATCGCGCTCGTATGCCTCGAGCGGGCGGCCGCTATCCTGCACGGTAATCCGCAGGCGCGGGCTGTCTTGTGGTCCGTCTACCGCTGCGATGAGCAGAACCTCGCCTTCGTCAGTCTGTTTGAAGGCGTTCTCCAGCAGATTCAGCAGGGTTTGGCGCAGACGTGTCGGATCGCCTACCACTACCTGCGGCAGCTGCGGCTGGATGAAGCTGATCAACTCGACCTTTTGCTGCTCGGCCTTGGCGCGGAAGATACTCAGACAGTCCTCGATCAGGGCGTTGAAGTCGAACTGCACGTCATCCAGTTCGATCTGGCCGGATTCCAGTTTGGAAATGTCGAGAATCTCATTGATCAGATTGAGTAGTTCGTTGCCCGAGCTGTGGATGGTTTGAACATAGTCGCGCTGTTTGGCCGACAGTGAAGTCCCGAGCAGTAACTCGCTCATGCCCAGCACGCCATTCATCGGCGTGCGCAACTCGTGGCTGATTTTCGAAAGGAAGTCGGCCTTGGTTTTCAGCTCGGCGCTGGTGACTGCGGCGGCGGTGTACTGGGTGCGACTGTCTGATTGTAGTTGCCGCTGCCGCTCAAGCAACGCGAAGCTAAGCAGCAGGCCGCCAAACGTCGCCAGGCTGAACAGCCCGCCGGTCAGCCAGCCGGGATCAAGCTGATCGAACCCGAGCAGCATGGGCATGAAGAACGCCATGCCGATGTTGAACAGCATCAGACCGGCGACGACGAGTCGCGCCGGCTGATAACCCTGCCGCCATTGATACAGCGCCACGAACAGCGCACTGAATGCAGCGGCTAAGACAAGCGAATAAATCAGCCAGCTGTACCAGAGCCAATTACCGAGCAGTATGATGCCGGCCAGGGCAAGCACCAGATTGAGCTCGATTCCGAGCAGCCAGGTTATCCAAGTGCGCCCGCGATGATGGAAAAAGCCCAGGCTGTAGCCAAGCAGCGCGCTGCTTGCCGCCAGCGCCGAGAGGTCGGCTATCAGCGGCTGGCTATAGGTCAGCCCCGGCAGCCATACCGCCAGCACTCCGAGATTCGCCATGGCGCAGGTCAGCAGCGCGCCGTGCAACAGGCTCAGCCAGATATGGGTGTAGCTGCGGGTGTAGGCAAAGCGCAACAGGTTATAGACCATCAACAACGCCAGGGCGCCGAACAACGCGCCGAACAGATAAGCTGGCTTGCTCTGACTGACCAGGCCGCTATCGTCGATGGTCTTGAACCAGGTCATCACTGGATGACTGGATTGCAGACGGATATAGGCTTCGCGTGGCTGTCCATCGTTCGGAAGGCTGAACAGATAGGCCCGATTGGCTAGCGGTCGCGAGCTGGTCGGGCGCATCTCGCCGGTCGCCGTGTGCTGCTCCAATTGGCCGTCGCGTAGCAGGTAGAAGTCCAAATATTGCAGGCGCGGTGCGAACAGCCATAGCCATTTGGGTTTGGTCAGCGGCGGCAGGCTGACTTGCAGCCAGACGGCCTTGTCGCTCTCGGGCGCGCTATAGGAGAGCTTGTCCAAACGTTGAAACAGCGAACGCTGGGAAACCACCTCGTCGAGCGTAAGCCGGCCGGACTGGTCGATCAGCATTCGCCAGTTCTGCGGTACGGAGTCGGGCTCGGCAGTCAGAGCGGAAGGCGGGGATGGCTGGGCAATGGAAGCCTGGGCCGACAGCGGGATCAAGTTGATCAGCAGCAGGCCGAAGATGACAGAGATGGCAATCCGGAGCCGACCCACTAGAGAAGTCCGTTCATGTGTGTGACGGCGGATTATAGCCATGCCGCCGCCAGCCTGTAATGCGTGCGGCACCGATAAAACTTGGTGCTGCACGCATTCTTGGCGACTGGCCGCGCTCAGCCTTGGCCCAGCTCCCGGGCGATGGCGCGATAGCCGATGTCGTTTCGGTAGAAACAGCCGTTCCAGCGGATTTTTTCCGCCAGACGGTATGCCTGTTGTTGCGCCTCCGATACGGTGCGGCCAATGGCCGTTGCGCAAAGTACGCGGCCGCCGGCAGTGATCACCTGGCCCTGATCATTCAGCGCGGTGCCGGCATGAAACACCTTGCCATCCAGCGCAGCGGCAGCGTCCAGCCCTTCAATGACATCGCCCTTGGCGTAGTCGCTCGGGTATCCGCCAGCAGCCAGTACCACGCCGACGGTCGGACGCGGATCCCAGGTCGCCTCGACCTTGTCCAGCGCCTTGGCTAGCGCGGCCTCGACCAGCAACACCAGCGAGGACTCCAGGCGCACCATGATCGGCTGGGTTTCCGGATCACCGAAGCGGCAGTTGAACTCGATGACTTTAGGCTTGCCGGCCTTGTCGATCATCAGGCCAGCGTAGAGGAAGCCGGTATAGACATTGCCTTCGGCGGCCATGCCGCGCACGGTCGGGTAGATGACCTCGTCCATCACGCGATTGTGCACTTCGGCGGTAACCACCGGAGCGGGGGAGTAGGC
>Ga0189292_10171_pt1 | contig 31071 bp, 29 predicted proteins | sample UW1oraminimetaG_FD_130317 | JGI IMG/M metagenome (GOLD analysis project Ga0189292, IMG submission 130317) | Marine microbial communities from the Costa Rica Dome - UW179A-orange mini metaG | ecosystem: Environmental > Aquatic > Marine > Oceanic > Photic zone | place: Costa Rica: the Eastern...
AACTACAACGTGATGGGCATGGCCAAGGCCAGCCTGGAAGCTGGCGTTCGTTACCTGGCCGGTAGCCTCGGTCCGGAAGGCACTCGCGTAAACTGCATCTCCGCCGGCCCGATCCGCACCCTGGCCGCCTCCGGCATTGCCAGCTTCCGCAAGATGCTCGCTGCCAACGAGAAGCAGACCCCTATGCGCCGCAACGTCACCATCGACGAAGTCGGCAATGCCGGTGCGTTCCTCTGCTCGGATCTCGCCTCGGGCATCAGCGGCGAAATCCTCTACGTCGACGGTGGCTTCAACACCACCGCGATGGGCTCGCTGGAAGACTGATCCAGCGCCCGTCTACGTAAAGCACCGAACCCCGCCTACTGGCGGGGTTCGTGTTTCTGCACAGCGGCCTCAGCCGGCTGTCACCGTCATGCCGCCATCGGCCATGACCACCGCCCCCACCATGAAGCTAGCCCGTTCCGACGCCAGGAAAGCGACGATCTCGGCGATCTCCTCCGGTTGCGCCGCGCGCCCGATGGGCGCGGCTTGCCCATGCTGCGCGAGAAAGCCTGGGCCGTCCTCGACCACGTCGTTGAGGATGTTGGTCACAACATCGCCTACGCCGATGGCGTTGACCCGGATGCCGTGTTCGATCACCTCCAGCGCCAACGTGCGAGTCAGCTGCGCCAGCGCGCCCTTGGAGGCCGTATAGGCGGCAATGGTCGGAAAGGCGAAGTATGACGCGTAGGAAGCAATATTGACGATCGCCCCCGAGCGGTTGGGCATCATCGCCTTGACCGCTTCGCGGCAATGCAGGAAGGCCGCCGTGGCGTTGACCGCCTGGATGCGCTCCCAGTCCTCGCGGGTCATGTCCACCACCAGCTTGTTAATGATGATGCCGGCGTTGTTGACCAGAATATCCAGCCGGCCGAAATGCTCGATGGCCAGGCTCACCGCGCGTTCTGCTGCGCCATCTTCGGTGATGTCGGCCTGCAGCGGCACCAGCCCCGGCCGGGCGAGCGCCTCGACCGCCGGGTCGATGTCCTCGGCGATGACCTTGGCACCTCGCTCGTGCAGCAGCAAGGCGATAGCCTTGCCGATGCCACTGGCGGCACCGGTGACCAGCGCGACCTTGCCTGCAACTTCCTCCATAACGCTGTGCTTCGAATTGCTCATGCTGATTTCCTCCGGTATGGATTGCGCCATGGGCGCCTTGGTTATCGACAGGTTCAGTCTTGCTCATCGTGGCGCCCCCGGCTTTCGCGGGCTTGCGCTGGCTGTCGGAGTCTTGCGCACAGCAGTGAGGCATGCAGGCACCTGCAGGGTAGGCTTCAGCCCCCCAAAGACCGCACGGCTGGGTGGCGGGCTGAAGCCCACCCTACGGCTCGCGCGTCCATTCGCCAGCGTAGGGATGATCCGTAATACCCTTGAAGCGGCAGCATCAGACAACCACTGCGCTAGGCTATCGACGCCAGCCGCTTGCGGTTTTGTCCTGGAGTCCCACGTGCCTCGGCCACCCGATACCCCGCCCCCGTCAGATGCCCGCCGCGCCCCGGCCCAGACGATGAGTCATTACCTGCCTGGTGAAACGCGGGCGACGGTTTTGCAGCTGCCCATGCAGGACGTGGTGGTTCAGCTCTTCAGCCATCGCACGATCATCGAGCCGATACGGGTGCCGGCGGTGGTTGAGCCGCTGCTGGTGCTGGTACTGGCCGGTGCAGCACGAGTAGAGGAACGTACGCCGGGCGGCCAATGGAGTGCGGCAACCGTCAGGGCCGGCGATTTCTTCCTGACCGATACCCACGAGCCTTACGAGATGCGCTGGCAGACGCTGGAGGGTGAGCGCTTTGAGGTGATGCACCTGTATCTCGGCCTGCCGCTCATCGACCAGGCAGGACGGGAGCTGCTCGGGCCGCAGAGCGCTGCAGTTGCCTTGCTGGATGTCTCCGGCGCCCGCGATGAAACGGTTCGCTGGCTGATGGAAAAGCTGCATCACGAGCTGATCGACCAGCGTCAGCCCAGCCTGCTCTGCATTCGCAGCCTGGCTCAGGCACTGGCCGTGCATCTGGTACGCCACTATCAGGCTCCGCAAGACGCCGTCCGGCGCAGCAATGCCTTGCCGGCCTACAAGCTGCGCCGGGTGATCGAAGCGATGGATGCACAGCTGGCCGACGATTTCAGTCTCGCTCAGTTGGCACGAACCGCCGAGCTGAGCGAATACCACTTCAGCCGAATGTTCAAACGTGCCACCGGGCTCTCGCCGTCGCAGTACTTCATCGGCCTGCGCATGGCGCGGGCACGTCGGCTGCTGATCGAGACGCAGCGCAGCGTCATCGACATCGGACTGGAGGTGGGCTATTCGAGCCCGAGCCACTTCTCCCAGGTATTCCGCCGCGAAGTGGGCGTTACGCCCAGCGCCTATGCCACGCATGAACAGCCTTTGCCTGGGCGCCAGAACGACAAAACCCCGGCCATGATGACCGGGGTTCAGTTTGCAGAAACCCGACGCTCGCCGGGTTTCCGCCACGCAGACTGATCAGCGCTTGGCGACCTGATCCTTCGGTAGCTTGAAGGTCCAGAGCATGCCGCCCTGGTTGAATTCCTTCACCCGCTTGGCGACTTCACCGCCCCATAGCGGTACCGCACCACCCCAGCCGGACAGAACGGAGACGTACTGCTCGCCGTCCATTTCCCAGGTAACCGGAGAACCGATCACGCCCGAGCCGGTGTTGAACTCATAGACTTTCTTGCCGGTCTTGGCGTCGAAAGCCATCAGGTAGCCCTCGGGGTTGCCGGTGAACACCAGGTTGCCCTTGGTGGCCAACACACCGCCCCACAGCGGAGCGTAGTTGTTGTAGCGCCACACTTCCTTGCCGGTTTTCGGATCGATGGCGCGCAGCACACCGATGAAGTCGTCGTTGAGCGGCTTGATGGTGAAACCCGCCCCCAGGTAGGCAGCCCCCTTCTTGTAAGCGACACCTTCGTTCCAGATATCCATTCCCCACTCGTTGGACGGCACATAGAACAGACCGGTGTCCTGGCTGTAGGCCATTGGCATCCAGTTCTTGCCACCCAGGAAGGACGGTGCGACGAACACGGACTTGCCCTTGTCCGCATCACCAGGGTTACCCGGGCGGTGAGTTTCGTCGAACACTGGGCGGCCGTTTGCGTCCAGTCCCTTGGCCCAGGTGATCTTGTCCACGAACGGGAAGCCGCGGATGTACTTGCCGTTGGTGCGATCCAATACGTAGAAGAAGCCGTTGCGGTCCGCAGTACCGGCTGCCTTGATGGTTTTGCCACCCTCCTGATAGTCGAAGGAGATCAGCTCGTTCACACCGTCGAAATCCCAGCCGTCATGCGGGGTGGACTGGAAATGCCACTTGATCGAGCCGTCGTTCGGGTCCAGTGCCAGTCGCGAAGATGAGTACAGGTTGTCGCCAGGGCGCAGGTGCGAGTTCCACGGCGCCGGGTTACCAGTGCCGAACAGCAGCGAATCGGTATCCGGATCGTAATAACCGCCCAGCCAGGGCGCGGCACCACCGGTCTTCCAGAGATCACCCGGCCAGGTCTTGCCGGCTTCGCCGCCGGAGATGCCGCTCTCGACCTTCTTGCCGTCCTTCCAGACGTAGCCCATGTGCCCTTCCACGGTCGGACGGGTCCACAGCAGATCGCCGTTCTTCGGGTTGTACGCCTCGACCTTGCCGACCACGCCGAACTCACCACCGGATACTCCGGTGATGAGCTTGCCGTTGACCACCAGCGGTGCAGAGGTCAGCGAGTAGCCAGCCTTGTAATCGGCAACCGTCTTCTTCCAGACAACCTTGCCGGTGTCCTTGTTGAGGGCGACCAGCTTGGCATCCAGAGTGCCGAAAATAACCAGATCGTCATACAGCGCGACGCCGCGGTTGATCACGTCACAGCACGGCATGATGCCGTCCGGCAGGCGCGCGTCGTACTGCCACAGCTCCTTGCCCGTGCGGGCGTCCACCGCGTAGACCCGCGAATAGGAGCCGGTGATGTACATCACGCCGTCCTTGATCAGCGGCTGTGCTTCCTGGCCGCGCTGTTTTTCACCACCGAGAGAGAAGCCCCAAACCGGTCGCAACTGATTGATGTTATTGGTGCTCAACGTATCCAGGGTGCTGTAGCGCTGGCCCTGCAAGCCCAGACCGTTGGTGACGATCTGATGGGTGGACTTGGCGTCGTCGAGGATTTCCTGGTCGGTTACGGCCCAGGCGTGCAGGCTGGACATCGCCACCGCGGCGCATAGCGCCGTCAAGGCGAAGGGCTTGCGAAGACCGGTGTGCTTCATTGCGGCTACCTCTGCGGGTTCATTGTTATGCCGGGAAATTTTCCCGGTCTGTTGTTGATTCTTGGTTTGCACCGCCTCGCCAACAATTGCCCGCAGTACCGATTTCCCTACTCCCTTGGTAGCAATACTCCCCCGCAAGCACCGCAAACCCTGCTTTTGCTGCTCGCTAACGATCGCTAGTGGCACCGAAGTCGCAGCCATCCAGCCGGAAAAGACTATTCCGCAAGCCCCGCTCAGCCCCTAAAACGGACGTCCCCTTGCTCAGAAGGATACGAGCCATGTTGCGCCCTACCCTGGTCATCGCCCTCGCGCTGCTTACTTTCACGGCCGCCCACGCAGCCAAACCGATTCGCCTCGGCCTCAACTACCCCAGTACCGGCAACTACAAGTCCGAAGGGCTGGAGCTACGCCGTGGCGCCATGCTCGCCGTCGAACAGATCAACCAGGGGGGCGGTGTGCTGGGCCGGCCGCTGGAGTTGGTCAGCCTCAACTCGGCAGCCCGTGCGGAAAAAGCGCAGGCCAATGTCGAGCGATTCGCCAGCCAGGGCGCGGCGATGGTGTTCGGCGGCGCCAACAGCGAGGAAGCACTTTCAGCCGGCCAGCGTGCTCGCGAACTCGGGCTGCTTTACTTCCCTACGCTCGGCTACGCCAACGAGATCACCGGGCGTGACGGTCATCGTCATCTGTTCCGTGAATCGAACAGCGCCTGGATGAGCGCACGCGTGCTCGGCGAGTACCTCAGCTGGCACATGCCCAACCGGCGCTATCACTACATCAGCCTCGACGACGCGTGGGGGCGCAGTATGGAGCAGGCCTTGCGCGAAGCGACCAAGAGCCGCGACCGCGCACGCCACGGCTACTCGAAAATCGCCGAGCGTGGCGCACGCCGCGGTGACTACCTGGCGGCACTGCAGAAGGCTGCCGCCAGCGACGCCGACGTACTGGTGATCGTGCTGCTCGGTCAGGACCTGGTACAGACCATGCGCCTGGCACAGACGCTGGAACTGGGCAAGCGCATGCAGATCATCGTGCCCAACCTGACCCAGAGCATCGTCGAGCAGGCCGGACCGCTGGTCATGGAGAACGTGATCGACACCGAGGCCTGGACCTGGCGCGTGCCCAAGCTGGTGGACAGTGTAGAAGGGCAGACTTTCGTCGACCGTTTCATCGCCCAGCACCAGGCCTACCCTGGCAGCACCGCCGCCTCGGCGTACGGGATCGTTCAGCAATGGGCGGCTGCCGCGCAACGTGCCGGCAAACTGGACAGCGCAGCGGTGATCGCGGCGATGGAGAATCACCGCTATCGCCTGTTGAAGGACGAGCAATACTGGCGCGACTTCGATCATCAGAACGTGCAGAGCATCTTCGCCGTACGTGTCAGAAGCCGCAGTGAAATCATGCAGGACCGATTCAAGCAGGACTATTTCACGATCATCCATCGCATGGATGGCGAAGAAGCGGCACCAAGCCTGGACGACTGGCAGCAGGAGCGTGGCGATCAGTTGCAACTGCAGTAACGGCTGTCCACGGCAACCCGGCGCGCCTGAAGCGCGCCTTCATTCGTCGACGCGCGGCAGCGTCATGGCTTCGTAACGCGGATACAGATGGCTGACACTGCGAATCAGTTCGTAGCGGGTCAGGCTGATGCCAGCGAAACGCTCAGGGATCGCACTCTGGATCACCTCGTTCATGTCTGCGCCGTTGCTCGCGCCGTCGCGCAAAAGGCCGTCCAGCCAAGCGAGATAGTCGCGCATCTGTTCGAACGGCTCGGCGTCGTCGGCCACCGGGCCGTGCCCAGCTACCAGCAGCTTCCAAGGCAGCGCCTTCAGGGTGTCGAGATCGGCCAGCCAGATATCCAGGCCTGGGCTATTCGGTGTGGTCAGCGCGCGCTGATAGAAGAGGATGTCGCCAGCGAACAGTACGCCGCTACGTTCATCGAGAATTGCCAGGTCGGCGCCGGTATGACCACGCAGCGCCAGCAGACGCAGCGTGCGGCTCCCGATCTGCACCGTGCCGGGCTCCAGCGTTTCGCTCGGCAGTATCACCTCGGTACCACGCATCCAGTCTCCGACCAGGCGGTACATGTTCTCCGCCATGGCATTGCCCTGCTCGCGCAGCAACTCGGTGGTACCAGGCAGTGCTGCGATGGGTACATCGGCAAAAGCCTGGTTGCCCAGCACGTGATCGGGGTGGTGATGGGTGAGCAAGACCTTGATCACCGGCCGATCGGTAACGCCTGCGATCGCCGCGCGCATCGCCTCGCCATAACGCTTGGACGGCCCGCTGTCGATCACCACCACGCCGTCATCCGTGACGATGAACCCCGTATTGACGATATTGCCACCATTACGCTTGTCGAAGTTGTCGGTCGAACCCTCCAGCAGCCAGACATCATCGGCTATCTGCCGGGGCTCTAAGGCATAACGCAGCTCGGCCTGCACGGGCAGCGTCAGGCAGAGCGCGAAGATCAGCATGAACGGGCGCATGACGCCTCCTTGGCTTGGGTTGCGGACTGGTAGTGCAGTCAAGACAGCGGGCGCGGGGCTAGAGAGCGGCTTCGAACTCATTGCCATTGTTGTCGCGTAGCCACAAGCGGGTGTCCTGGCTGCCCTTCACTTCCAGGCTCAAACTGGGGTTTTCGCTGACAGCGGGATACAGCTCCAGCTCCGCCAGCACCTGGCCGTCCGCATCGCGCAGCTCGGCTTGATTGAGGAAAAACTCGGGGATGCCGCCAACCAGGCCGTTATCCATGGGATGAGAGACCTGCAGACGTAGTCGACTGAAGTCGCCGCGAGCGAAGCGCCCGCCAATGACTTCGCCAAGGCGATCTTCCCAGCCAGGTTGTGCGCGCACCACGCTTGGCGCCGTACAGCCGCCGCCAGCGGCATCGACCTTGGCTGAACCGATATGCCAGACACCATCGCGGGTGAGCACGGCGGCGCGAATCGGCGTCGCCTGTTCAACGCGAATGCGAATGGCCACCAGCGGCAACACCTGGTTGCCGGGCGTGAAAGTGAAGATACGCGGGATCGGGTTGAGGTCGGCCCATGCCTCGACACGTACTACCTCATCGCCCAGGGCTCGGGCATCGATATGCACCGGCACCTGGCGGGAATCCTCGGCGAAAGGTGGCACCTGGACCTGCACGCGTTCGTCGAACACGTAAGGCTCGCCGTTGAGCAAACCCTTGTGGTGATATTCCCACATCACCGATTGCAGCGGGTCGGCCTCAGCCGCCATCACGCCCGGAGCCAGGAATACGCTTAGCAGCAGCAAGATTCGGACGCTCATGTCGACTCCTCGAACGGCGATCCGCAGCGGGATCGGCATGGCGCAGCCGGTCAGCGCCCGGCCACGTCGCTCTCCACATCCTGGTACAACCCGGGTAGCTCGTAGCTCAATCCATAGCTGGCATAGAGCGCCCTCAGCTGGCCTTCAAGGATCAGCGGCTCCAGCACCTCTTCAAGCGCGTACGCCAGCTGCCGGTTGGATTCATGTACTGCCATGCCCAGATCCCACACTTGCTTGCCCATGTTCGGGTAAGCGTTCTCGGCGAGTTTCAGGTGATCACTACCGGCCTGATCGAGCAGCCATTCGATTTCCCCGCGCATGGCCATGGTGGCGTCCACCTCGCCCTGCTGCAGTGCCGCGAATGCTTGCTGCACGCTCGGGTAGTGATGCGTGTTCTTCGCCAACCGGCCCTCGAATACCGAGGACAGATAGAACGAGGGCACGCTGTCGACCTCTACCCCGATCGGGTGGTACTGGAAGATCGCTACGCTCGGCACTTCATCTACACGGCGATCGTCGTAAGCGGTTTGCCAGCGTTCCCGCTGGTAGGGACCGAACATCACCACCAGCTCGTTGATCACCTCACCGAGTTCGTTGCGCTTGTAGGCAAACTCACGGTCGTACGGCACACGCAGCATCACGTCGGCCAGCACGTTCGGACGCAGGTAATGCCCCTTCCAGATGAAGTTGCGCAAGTCGTCGTCCAGTGTTTCGTCCGGAGTCACCCACAACACCTGCAGCTTCAGGCCCAGCCCTTCGGCGAGCTTTCGCGCCAGTTCTACATCGACCCCGAGCGGCTCCCCGTCCTGCTGATAGCTGTACGGCGGAAAGCTCTCGTACATCGCCACCTTGAGCACGCCGGACTCGATGATGTCATCGAAGGCGCGCACCTTGACCACATCCGCCTGCACCAGGGCGCAGCAGAGCGTTAGCCACAGCGTCAGAGCCAGCCGCGCGGCGTTCATTACTGCTTAGCCGCTTCAGCTTCGATATAGGTACGAATGGCCCACAGCGCTTCCTGGCTGAGCGTGTCGGCCATTCGCGGCATGTAAACGGCGCCGTCACGCACCGCGCCGTTGATTACCCGCTCCTTGTACCACTCATCGCCATCGTAGCTGGCTTCAAGTTCACGCAGATCCGGCGCAATGCCGCCGGAAATGGCTTCAAGGCCATGGCAACGAGCGCAGTTCTGGTTGTAGGCAGAAGAACCGATTTCTACAGCCAGATCGTAGTGCTCGTTCGGAGCGCGATAGGGGTTTTCGTCCAGCCATTCTTCACCGAGCGACGGCAGCCCCTTGGTGTTGACTGCCTGCGGCGTCACGTCGCCGTGGGCCATGACCAGACCAGACATACCGAGGAAACCCGCTGCCAGCAGTGAGCGCAAAAAGATCTTGTTATTCATGACTACCACCCTCTATTCGAGAACCTGTGCAAGGCAGCCCCCATCGGAGCGCATGGTGGTCATGTTGGAGGGGTGAGCGGGCCGGCAGAATCCTGCTTTGGACGCCTGCATCTCCTCCCTTGGTACTGGGTTTTGCCACCACCTTTTGCAGCAGCCCGAACGCCACTCGGGTAGCAAGGCCAAACACCGGGCGTTTGGGAAGTATTCCCGGTCTTCCCGGGAGATTTTCCGTGTCGGCTTCGGCGGCGCGCTCCCAATAATCGAATCGCCAGGCCACCGCTATACGGCGGCCTCGTCCGAATCGACCAAGGGAATCGCAACCATGACAACAAGATCGCACCCCGGCTCCAAACACCCACTGGCCATCGCCGTGCAATGCCTGGCACTGGCCGGCAGCCTTGCGTGGGCCGGCGCCGCACTCGCCAAACCGGTCAGCTGGGAAGACATCGCCAACGATCACGTGACCACCAGCAATGTGCTGCAGTACGGCATGGGCACCAACGCCCAGCGCTGGAGTCCCCTGGCCCAGGTGAACGAAAGCAACGTGTTCAAGCTGACCCCGGCCTGGTCGTTTTCATTCGGTGACGAGAAGCAGCGCGGGGAGGAATCCCAAGCCATCGTCCATGACGGCGTGATCTACGTGACCGGCTCGTACTCCCGCGTCTTCGCGCTGGATGCAAAGACCGGCAAGCGCCTGTGGAGCTACGCCCATCGCCTGCCCGACGACATTCGCCCCTGCTGCGACGTAGTCAACCGCGGCGCTGCCATCTACGGCGACAAGATCTACTTCGGCACGCTCGATGCGCGTCTCGTCGCGCTGAACAAAGACACCGGCAAGGTCGTCTGGAACAAGAAGTTTGGTGATCACGCCGCCGGCTACACCATGACCGGCGCGCCGACCCTGGTGAAGGATGGCAAGACGGGCAAGGTCCTGCTGGTGCACGGCAGCTCGGGTGACGAGTTCGGTATCGTCGGCAAGCTATTCGCTCGCGACCCGGATACCGGTGAAGAAGTCTGGATGCGCCCTTTCGTCGAGGGCCACATGGGGCGCCTCAACGGCAAGGACAGCACCCCCACCGGCGACATCAAAGCGCCCTCCTGGCCGGATGATCCCAACCACCCGACCGGCAAGAAGGAAGCCTGGAGCCAGGGCGGCGGCGCACCGTGGCAAAGCGCGAGCTTCGATCCGGAAACCAATACCATCATCGTCGGCGCTGGTAACCCGGCCCCATGGAACGGCTGGGAGCGCACCAGCGATGGCGGCGATCCGAAGGATTACGACAGCCTGTACACCTCCGGCCAGGTCGGCGTCGACCCAAGTACCGGCGAGGTGAAGTGGTTCTACCAGCACACGCCGAACGACGCCTGGGACTTTTCCGGCAATAACGAACTGGTGCTGTTCGACTACAAGGACAAGAACGGCAAGACCGTCAAGGCTACCGCTCACGCTGACCGTAACGGGTTCTTCTATGTTGTCGACCGCAAGGACGGCAAGTTGAAGAACGCCTTCCCCTTCGTGGACGGCATCACCTGGGCCAGTCATATCGACCTCGAAACCGGCCGCCCGGTAGAGAACGAGGGGCAGCGTCCACCCAAGCCGGAACCGGGCGAAAAACATGGCAAATCGGTGGAGGTCTCCCCGCCCTTCCTTGGTGGCAAGAACTGGAACCCAATGGCGTACAGCCAGGACACAGGCCTGTTCTATGTACCCGCCAACCACTGGAAGGAGGATTACTGGACCGAGGAAGTCAGCTACAAGAAAGGCTCGGCCTACCTCGGCCAGGGTTTCCGCATCAAGCGCATGTTCGACGACCATGTCGGCATCCTGCGCGCAATGAACCCCACCACCGGCAAGGTGGAGTGGGAGCACAAGGAAAAGCTACCACTGTGGGCCGGCGTATTGGCCACCAAGGGCAACCTGGTATTCACCGGCACCAGCGACGGCTACTTCAAGGCCTTCAATGCGAAAACGGGTAAGGAACTGTGGAAGTTCCAGACCGGCAGCGGAATCATTTCTCCACCAGTAACCTGGGTTCAGGACGGCGAGCAGTACATCGGTGTCACCGTAGGCTACGGCGGTGCCGTACCGCTGTGGGGTGGAGACATGGCCGTGCTGACCAAGCCGGTCGCCCAGGGCGGCTCGTTCTGGGTGTTCAAGCTGCCGGATTGGGAAAACAAGACCGCGAAGCGTTGAGTTGAAGCGTGCCCGTCCTACCGGCGGGCACGCTTCGGGCAGCACCAAGGTAATGCGGTTCACACGGCGCGCCTGGCCTAAGCAGCTCCGAGTTGGCGCTCTCGCCGACAAGCCAAAACGCCGTGTGACCGCCTTCCACCCGTCCATCCCTCGGATAAATCACCCATGACGACACTCTCTCGCCTACTCCTACCGCTTGCGCTGCTAGCCAGCTGCGTTAGCTTCGCTGCCGAAGACGGTCCGCTTATCATCAACGGATGTGTTCTTGAGCCCGATAGTCAATGTGCCAACACCGACCTGCGCGGCGCCGACCTGAGCAATCAGGATCTACGGCGGATCAACCTCGCCGGCGCCAACCTAAGCGGTGCAAACCTGCGTCACGCGGTGCTCGATCTAGCCAACCTGGAAAAAGCCAACCTCACCGACGCCACCCTGAACCGCGCCAGCCTGCAGCAGGCCAATCTGCGCCTGGCCAACTTCACCAACGCCCGGCTGATTGCCATTCAAGGCTGGGGACTTTTCGCCCAAGCGGCGCAGTTCAAGGGCGCCGACCTCACCGGTGCTTACCTTGAGTTTGCTCGCATGAGCGGCGCCAGGATGCACAGCAGTAATCTGCACGCCGCGGATCTGGAAATGACCTGGCTAAGCAAAGCCGACCTCAAAGGCGCCAACCTCACCGATGCCAACCTGCAGGAAGCCAAGCTCAACGACGCCAATCTGGGCGATGCGGTACTGACCGGTGCACGCCGGCATTACGCGACCTTTCAGGGCACCAATATGGAGGGCTGCAAGGACTGCCCGCACGACTGGGAAAAATGACAGCAATGCCCTGAAAGGCCGAGCCGCCCAAGCCGATTGTCTGGCTCAATCAGGGTCATTGAAAAATCTGTAGCAGTGCTCCCTAACGAAATACATCCAGTCGCCGATTAAATGACTAGGCGATCTTGCCTCACAACTGGATGCGAATACGATGTTCAACAATCACCTCAAGCGCGAACTGGCCGAGTTACGCGAAGAAGTCGCGATCAACGGCCAGATCAAGGATTCGCTCTACACGGAGATGATGGTTCTGGAAGTGGACCGGCAAGGACGCATCGAACACGCCAACGAATTGTTTCTGAGCGAGATGGGCTTTCGCCGCGACGATCTCATCGGCCGCCCGCTCGACGATTTCTTCACTGAGCAGTTTCGTAGCGAACCCAATTACGCTCGCCTCAAGAGCGCCATGCAGCGCGCCGAGCACGTCAGCGGTGCCTACCGACTGCTACGCAGCGATGGCCAGGAAGCCTGGCTGCGCTCGATCTGGCAACCGATCAAGGGCTCGGACGGGACGCTGCATCGCTTCACCCTGTGCGCGACTAACCTGACGCGCACCATCGAAACGTCACGCGAACATGAAAGCTTGATCAACGCGTTGATGCGCTCGACTGCCGTCATCGAATTCGACCTGAGCGGGCATGTCATCACTGCAAACAAGCATTTTCTCGACGGCATGGGCTATCGCCTCGAACAGATCAAGGGCAAGCACCACCGCATGTTCTGCGAACGCGAGGAAGCCGACTCGGCCGCGTACCGGGAGTTCTGGGCCAGACTGAACCGCGGTGAGTACATCGTCGAACGCTTCAAGCGCATCGACGCACACGGCCAAACCGTCTGGCTCGAAGCCTCCTACAACCCGGTGCACGACGCCTACGGCAAGTTGTACAAGGTGATCAAGTTCGCCACGGTCGTCACCGATCAGGTCAACCGTGAGCTGGCGGTCGCCGAGGCCGCGACCATTGCCTACGACACCTCGCAACACACCGACCTCAGCGCCCAGCGTGGCGCCCAAGTCGTTCAACAAACGGTTGACGTGATGCGCCGTATCGCGCAGCAGATGCAGCAGGCCTCGGACGGTATCGAGGCGCTCGACAAACAGTCCCAGCTGATCAGCGCGATCCTCAAGACCATCAGCGGCATCGCCGATCAGACCAATCTGCTGGCACTAAACGCAGCCATCGAGGCGGCCAGAGCCGGCGACCAAGGCCGCGGCTTCGCAGTGGTCGCAGATGAAGTGCGCCAACTGGCCGCGCGAACCAGCAATGCTGCCGCGGAAATTATTGGCGTTGTGCAGAAGAACCAGGATCTCGCGCAAGCGGCGGTGCAAAGCATGTCCACCAGCCGTAGCCAGGCCGAACAGGGCCTGGAGTTCGCCAACCAGGCAGGAGCGGTAATCGTCGAGATTCAGGACGGCGCCCAGCGCGTGGTCAGCGCGGTTGGCCAGTTCGCCAGTCAGCTGAAGACCTGATGAAAGCAGAGTGTCGCCCGGAGCTTAACGCCGCCGGGTTCTAGACTCTGAAAGAACAGCGACACGCAAACTGCCGGCGAGCTCTCAAAACGGGCGTTTGGGGCTGGCAAAGAGGCAGCCCGCATCGCCTGTATTTCTGGTTTCCGAGGACTAACGATTGAGCCAGAAGCTGATCATTCACATCCCGCAACACACCGAGCTCGACGTGTTACCCGCGTTCGAGGGCATCACATACGAACGCATTTTCACTCCGGCGACACCGGACGAGTTTCGTGTAGCGGCAGATGAAATAGCGGCGTTCAGCTGCATCGGCTTCGATACCGAATCCAAGCCGACCTTCAAGGTCGGCGAGGTTTCCAGCGGCCCGCACCTGATCCAGTTCGCCACGCCAGAAAAGGCCTATCTGTTTCAAATTGGTGCGCCAGGCTGCATTGAGGCGGCGCGCAGCGTGCTTCAGGCACGGGATATTGTGAAGATCGGTTTCGGATTGAAGTCCGATCGCAGTCGACTGCGCAGCAAGCTGGATATCCAGCCTAACCAGCTCCTCGATCTCGGCTCGACGCTTCGCTATCAAGGCAAGAAAGGCCAGGTTGGCCTGCGTGGCGCGGTAGCCGGAATCCTCAACGCAAGGATCAACAAATCCCGCAGCGTGGCAACGTCTAACTGGGCAAGGGCAGTGCTGACGCCAGCTCAACAAATCTATGCAGCGAACGATGCCTACGCAGCGTTGCAGGTATTTCTTGGTCTCCCCGTCGAGCAGCGCCAGCTGCTGGTGGGCGAAGACCGATGCTGATTCTGGAGCTTGCGCCAATCAGCAAACAAACATTGCGGACAGCTCCGACCGATGTCGGAATCAGCCTGATCAGGCTTCGCACAGCATGCGCTCGCCGATGCGCAACAACCCCTGATCGATGGCCAAGTGCACCAGTTCGGCCTGGGAGGTGATTTCCAGTTTGTTTTTCAGCAACGCCATATGGTTCGAAACAGTCTTGCTACTGATGCACAGACGCTCGGCAATCTCGCGGTTACCGATTCCGCGGGCGAGCATGATGAAAATCTCCATCTCCCGTGGCGTCATCTCGGCCAGGCGGCCCTTGATCGGCGACTGCGAGGGCCTCTGGCAGGCCAACTCGGTTGCCAGTGGCTGTTCGATGAAGGACTGCCCAGAGAGCACTTTACGTACCGCTTCGACCAGCACGTCCGGCGCGCAGCGCTTGGTCAGGTAACCGGACGCCCCGGCATCCAATGCCTGCCGTACCAACGCCAGTTCATCGTGCATGCTGAAGACCAGCACCGGAAGCAGCGGCAAGCGCTGCCGCAGACGTCGGCAGGTTTCCAGGCCGCTGATCCCGGGCAGGCCCAAGTCGAGAACCACCAGGCTAGGGATGCTCTCCTGCACCTGCAGCAGCGCCTGCTCGCCGCTCGCCGCCTCGCTGACCGTCACCTCGGGGAGCAACGCGGTGAGCAGACTGGCGTAGCCCTGACGTACCACCGCATGGTCATCCACCAATAGGATCTTCATGGTGCTACCTCTTTCAATGCCAGGTTTAGATAGAGCATCCAGCCGCTCCCGGGCCTGTGTTTCAGGCGCAGTCGAGCGCCAAGGCAGCGCGCATGCTCGACCATCGAGCGCAGACCGACCCCTGCCTGCTCGGGCGGGAGACCGTGGCCGTTGTCGCAAAGCAGCAGGCGCAGGCCGTTGCTTTTGCCGCGCAGATGCACCCGCACCCGTGTAGCGCGCGCATGACGGGCTACATTGGTCAGCGCCTCTTGCACCATGCGGTACAAATGAACCTTGGCCTCCATCGACAGCGCGGGAATCGCTCCCTGCAGCCGGACTTCACACGCGATACCTTGCGTGTTCTGCCATTGCTCAGCGAGCTGACCGATAGCATCCTCAAGGTCCAGGTGATCGAGCATGACCGGATAGAGGTCGTGCACCAGCGCGCGAAAGCCGTTCTGCAGGTCAAGGCTGTGTTGCTCAAGATGGGCCGCATTTTCACGCACGGCGTCGGGCTGGTCTGCTTGCACACGCAACAAGCAGACCCGGGCACGGATTCCGGCGAGGTACTGGCCAAGGTCATCATGCAGCGCCTGAGCCAGCCGGGTGCGCTCGCGCTCCTGCAAGGCGAGCAGTGCCTGAGTCAACCGGTCGTTATCTGCCCGAGTGTCCTCAAGCGCAGCAGCCATGTGATTGAAGCGCTCGGCCAATTGGCGGGCTTCGGCAAACCGATGGGACGCTAAGCGGGTATCCAGGCGACCGTCGGCAATACGCACCAGCGCACCCAGCAGCTCGCCCAGCACTCGCATTCCAGGTTGCACGGCCCAGCGAATCGCCAGCAGGCATAGCAGCAGCGCGAAGCCGAACAGCACCAGCAGCTGCAGCAGCGAATCTTTGACCTCTTCGACTTCATCACTCGGATCGACGCTGATCTGCAGACGCTCGCCATTGGGCAGTTGCACCACCGTTGGCGAAACCTGCTCAGCCGGATACAACCAGGCACCGAGCCAGTCATCGAAGGTCGATTCGGCTACGTTTAGCTCGCCTTCCTGCTCCGTCACCCAATGCACGCGAATGTGTCGCAGGCTATTGGTAAGGCCCGGGCGCAAAGACTCGGGATCACGCTCGGCCATTTCACTGAGATAGCCCACCACCGCGGCAGCGGCATTTAGCTCGCGCTGAACGTCATGGCTGGCCTGGCGGATCAGCACCGCAAGGCAAACCAGCGTGACCAGCGCAAAAAACAGCGTGACCAGCAGGTTAATTCGCCAGAGCGCAGACATGTCTCAGATCTCCGGTAGTCAATGGGCCGTCGAGCGGCCTGGGCAATGCAGCAAGCCTCACTTGACTACGAATCGGCCTTCCATTCCCTTGTTCTGCAGGCCCTTGCAGTAGAACGGATAGCTACCTGGCTTGATCGGCAGGAAAAAAATTTCAGCTTCACCGGCATCTTCAAATTCCAGCTCAACCAGCGTGATGGCTTTGATTTCCACCCCGCCCGCCTCGATCTTGCGCAGGAAAATGGATTGGGCGAATTCGGGAGCCTGGAAAGCGCACTCCTTTTGCCCATCGGAACTCACCTTTAGCTGGTAGGCAACGCCAGTTTCCAGCTGGTACTCCTTTTGTGAGACGGCGTAGTCGCTCTCCTCCGAGCCGAACCGCAGGTCTGGCAACGCCTGGGTACGACGAGTGAGATCGCCGGCAGCATGACTCTGATCGAAACCGATCAGGCTACCGATGAGCAGGAGGTTGAGCAGCAGCGCTTTGTAAGTGGGCATGGCGATGGCCTCGTTTATTGTTTTCGGTGGCCCATCCTAAGGCGCACCCCGCCGCCCAGCTTCCTACCTTGGTAGCGGCCGATTGCGTTCAGGCTCGCCGCAACCCTGCGGATTTGGTTTGCCCAGAATGCATCTACGTGGTGAGGCAAACCCGCAATCCGTCCCTGAGCGCGGTTCAGCCGCTCGGTAGTGTGGTCCCGCCACAGCGGGCTCGATCAGCAACCCGCCAAAACCAGTACCAAAGTAGCAAGACCAAGGTATCACTCAACAAATCGCGTTGCGGGCCGCCATAACGGTACACGTGATGCCAAATGGACATCGGCCTCCTTCGACTCCACTACGCCAGAGAATCCCGGCGTTCCGCCGTGCACGAACGTAACCAGTTTTCTTGCGCTATTCAGGAGTGGGAACCGTGATGTCTCTTAAATCCATACAACAGCGAATCGCTGTCATCGGCGGACTGTGTCTGCTCACGACAGCCGGAATACTGATCGGCTACAGCGTCTATATCGCCAGTTCGACACAGCAACTGGTTTCGAGCCGCGTCAGCCAGCAGGCCCAGGACGACGCGTTACAAACACTGCAAAACCTCGGCGGGAAGTACGCTGGCGAAATTCGCTCCGAATTTACCGAAGCCCTGGAAGCCGCACGCGGCATGGCGACCACCTTCGCAGTAGCTAAAGCAAACTCGCCCAGCGACGGCCTGCAGATCGGTCGTGATGAGGTCAATTCAATCCTGCTGAACGTGCTCAAGAGCTATCCGGACTTCAACGGCACTTACTCGTGCTGGGAGCCGGATGCAATCGACGGTCAGGATTTCCTCTTTACCGGCGGCCAGAACGGTAACAACGAGCAAACCGGTCGTTTCACGCCCTACTGGACCCGCGGAGCAGACGGCAAGATTGCGGTCCAGCCGCTGGTCGAGTACGACACAATGGACAAGCACCCCAATGGCGTACTCAAAGGCGGCTGGTACATTGGCCCGCGGGAGAACCTCAAGGAAAGCGTGCTCGGCCCACTCCCCTATATCGTGCAGGGCAAGCAGGTGTGGCTGGCGACGCTATCGGTCCCGATCATTGTCGATGGCCGCTTCATGGGCGTAGCGGGCACCGATTACAACCTCGATTTCGTCCAGAAGATCAGCCAGGAAGTTTCCGGCAAGCTGTTCGATGGCCAGGGCGAGGTGGCAATCATCAGTGACCAGGGGTTGATCGTGGCAGAGAGCCGCCATCCGAACCTGATTGGCCAGCATTTCCGACAAGTAATGCCGGGTGACTGGCAGACAGCGCTGAACACCATTCAGAAAGGCCAAGAGCTCGCCCGCATAGACGATAGCGGCATGGTTGTGGTCTTCGCTCCCATCGAGCTAGGCCGCACCGGCAAGCCCTGGTCGATCATGCTGAAGATCGACAAAGAGATCGTGCTGGCCAAGGCGAACGAACTGAAAGCAGAGATGGACGCGCAAAGTAACAAGGGCATGCTTCAACAGATCGGTGCGGGCGTGCTTATTTCGATACTCGCGGTCATTGCACTGTGGATTTCCTCACGGGCGGTCGCACTACCCATCCGCAAGGCCGCTCAGCTTGCCGGGGCGATTCAGAAAGGGGACTTCTCACAACGTCTGGGTCATCAATCGGAAGATGAAGTTGGTCAGCTCTCGGCCAGTCTCGATCGAATGGCGGACAGCCTTCAGGAACAGGTGCATGTGGCCGAGCGGATATCCCAGGGCGATCTGGCGGTAGAAGTCCGCCTGGCATCGGAGCAGGACCAGCTTGGCCTGGCGCTGCGGCGAATGGTCGACAACCTAAACGAGCTGGTGTCCCAGGTGCAGCTGAGCTCCGGGATGATCAACGACAAGGCCGGGCAAGTGACGTCGTTGAGCCAGGATCTTTCCAATGGCGCAACGGAGTCGGCCTCCGCGGTCACCGAGATCAGCGCCACCATCAACCAGATGGCCGCACAGATCCGCCAGACCTCCGAATATTCAGGCGAAGCCAATGCACTATCGCGCAGCTCCGAGCACTCGGCACGCAGCGGCAACGAGCTGATGGTCACGCTTAAAGCCGCTATGCAGGAGATCAATCAGTCCGGTCTTGATATCACCAACATCATCAAGGCGATCGAAGAGATTGCCACGCAAACCAACTTGCTCGCGCTCAACGCAGCCATTGAAGCAGCCCGCGCCGGTGAACATGGCCGAGGATTCGCGGTGGTTGCCGATGAAGTTCGCCAGCTGGCGGCCCGCAGTGCCGAAGCAGCACAGCGCTCTACCCGTCTGATTCAGTAGTCCAACGCGCGGACGATCAAGGGCATGGAGCTCACCGACGACACCGCTCGGGCACTCGAAGCCATCGTCCAGGGTGCAGCGCAGGTCTCGCAGTTGGTGGACGAGATTGCTTCCGCTTCGAGCCAGCAAGCGTCGGGGATCGAGCAGGTCAGCCTGGCTATCAGCCAGATCGATGAGGTCGTCCATCACAACAGCACGAACTCCGAGCAGTCCACGCGAGCTGCGCAGGAACTGACGCAGCAGGCACAGCAGATGATCGTGCAGGTTGGCCGCTTCAAGGTCAGACATTCCCGCTAAAGGTCTGAGGCGGCGCTGGCTCCAGCGCCGCCACGATCCTCTGAGGTTTCTACGACCTTGGTACACAGCGACCGCTACTTTCTGCATATTCCCCCACCCCGCCATGGTTCCTATGCTGCTTACAACGCCACAGGAGCTGCCTATGCGCCATGTATTACGACGAGCCGGTTTCCTGATCGCCCTTGCCTGCGGTACGCCGTTCGCTGCAGCTACAACTAGCGCTGAATTGTCGATACGCATTGGTTATCTCGACTACCGCCCAGATACGGGGCCTGTGCTCTCCAACGTCATTCCCGAGCCTGAAGATGCGGGCCTGCGCGGTGCCGAGCTGGCGATTGCCGACAGCAACAGCACCGGGCGCTTTCTCAAACACAGCTACACGCTCGAAACCGCCACCAGCGAAACATCGGACGAACTGCTGGAGCTGGCTGCCAAGCAATACGCCGATGGCTTGCGCCTGTTCGTGGTCAACGCACCGGCTGCCACGCTCCGACAGCTCGCCACCGCCATGCCGGATAGCCTGCTGATCAATGCCGGCAGTGCCGACGACGCGCTGCGCAGCCAAAACTGCATGGCGAACGTCCTACACACCCTGCCCAGCCGCAGCATGCTTGCCGATGCGCTTGGCCAATTTCTCGCGGTGCGTCGCTGGAACCGGTGGATGCTGATCGTCGGTCCCACTGAAGATGACCAGGCCTATGCCGACGCATTGCGCCGTGCAGCCAAGCGCTTCGGCCACCGCATCGTGGTGGAAAAGCCCTGGAGTTTCGATAACGACCAGCGCCGCAGCGCCCAGGCCGAGATGCCGCTGTTCACCCAAGGCGCCGAATATGACGTGGTGCTGGTAGCCGATGAGCGTGGTGACTTCGGCGAATACGTGCCCTATCACACCTGGCTGCCACGCCCGGTCGCAGGCACTCAGGGCCTGACCGCCACCGGCTGGCACAAAACGGTGGAAACCTACGGTGCCGCCCAGCTGCAGAAACGCTTCGAGACACACGCCCAGCGCTGGATGAACGATCGCGATTTCGCCGCGTGGATGGGCGTGCGCAGCTTCGCCGCAGCAATCACCCGCCTGCGCAGCACCGATGCTGTGCAGATCCGCCAGCTGGCGCTCAGCGGTGACCTGCCACTGGACGGTTTCAAGGGGCGCAAGCTGAGCTTTCGCTCGTGGAACGGCCAGTTACGCCAGCCAATTCCTCTAATACATCCACGCGCGCTGGTTTCAAACTCGCCGCAGGATGGCTTTCTGCATCCCACCAGCGAGCTGGACACTCTGGGCTTTGACGCGCCGGAAAGCAGTTGCCGACTGAGCGGGGCCAGTTCGTGAACTACCTTTCGGCCGCCAGTTTGGTGGGCTTGGCAGCCTTCTCGAGCACATTCGCCCACGGCGATGAGCTCGGCTATGAGGCCTATGTCGACAGCCCAAAGCGCATCAAATGCCTGTACGGCTACGTGACAGCGAAGACCGGCAACTTCGAGGCGGCCAAAGCAATTTTCGAGGACTGCGTAGCACGCTGGAACGACGTCTACTCGCTGATATCACTGGCGCAGATGTACGAGAGCGGCAGCGGCGTGGAGCGCGACTTGAGCAAATCCGCCGCACTGCTCAAGCAGGGCGCGGAACAACCGGATGACATCAGCTACGTCAGCCTGGCGCGCTACCACTGGGGGGTCGTATTGGCGGAAGGCCGTGGCGTCACAGCTGACCACACTGCCGCACGCCTCTGGCTGCAACGCGCCGCCGCCGGAGGCCAAGAGGAAGCTGATGAGTACCTGCTGCAACTGGACGAACGCCGCACGGCGACCCCCACAATAAAATAACGACAAGAGAGCCTGACATGACTAGAACTGCCCTTGCCACCGCGATCACCGTTGCTCTCAGCCTTGCCGGCGGAACAGCCGTCGCCGCCACCGCGTACGTCTCCAACGAGAAAGACGACAGCATCAGCGTGATCGATCTGAACAAGATGGAAACGGTCGAGACCCTGCAGGTCGGCATGCGTCCGCGAGGCCTCACCCTCTCCCACGACAACAAGCTGCTGTACATCTGCGCCAGTGACTCGGACACCGTGCAAGTGATGGACCTGGCCACACGGCAGATCATCAAGCAGCTGCCGTCCGGCGCAGACCCGGAGCAGTTCGCCCTGCACCCCAACAACAAATGGCTATACATCTCCAATGAGGACGACGCCCTGGTGACAGTGGTCGATGTCGACAAGGAAGAAGTGCTGGCGCAGATCGATGTCGGCGTCGAGCCCGAAGGCATGGCGGTCAGCCCTGATGGCAAGTGGGCGGTCAACACCAGCGAAACCACCAACATGCTGCACTGGATCGACACGGCCACCAACGAACTGGTGGATAACACCCTGGTCGACCAGCGTCCGCGCCACGTTGAGTTCACCAAGGACAGCAAGCTGCTCTGGGCATCGGCCGAGATCGGCGGCACGGTCAGCGTAGTGGATGTCGACAAGCGCGAGATCCTCAAAACACTGACCTTCAAGATCAAGGGCGTGCACCCGGACAAGGTCCAGCCGGTAGGTATCAAACTCACCTCAGACGGCAAATATGCCTTTGTTGCGCTAGGCCCTGCCAACCACATCGCGGTGGTGGACGCGAAAACTTACGAGGTGCTCGACTATCTGCTGGTGGGCCGGCGCGTCTGGCACATGGCATTCAACCCCGATGAGAGCTTGCTCCTCACAACCAACGGCGTCAGTGGCGACGTATCGGTGATCGATGTAGCCAAGCTGAAGGTCACCAAATCGATCAAGGTAGGCCGTTATCCGTGGGGGGTGGTGGTTACGCCATGAATGCACTTGAGGTTGCCGACGTTGCATTCGCCTACGGTGAGCGCAAGGCACTCGACGGGGTGAACTTCACTGCTGCCAAGGGACGCTTTACTGCGCTGCTGGGCCCCAATGGTGCGGGTAAGTCGACGTTGATCGCGCTGCTCACTCGTCTGTACGACTTGCAGCAGGGCCAGATCAGCATTGCCGGCTTCAGCCTGCGCGATGCCCCACGCAAGGCACTTGTACGTCTGGGCGTGGTATTCCAGCAGAGTACGCTGGACCTGGATCTGACCGTGGAGCAGAACCTGCGCTATCACGCTGCACTGCACGGCATGCCTAGACAGGTGGCATCCGAACGCATCGAACTGGAACTGCAGCGCCAGCAGCTCAGCGAGCGCCGTCGTAGCAAAGTACGGGAACTCAACGGCGGCCATCGCCGGCGCGTGGAGATCGCCCGTGCCCTGCTGCACCGGCCTGATCTGCTGTTGCTCGATGAGGCCAGCGCCGGCCTCGACCCAGCCAGCCGGCAAGCGCTCAACCAGCACGTGCGCATGCTCTGCCAGGAACGGGGCATGAGCGTGCTATGGACTACACACCTGCTCGATGAAGTGCGCGCCGACGATGACCTGCTGGTGCTCAACCGTGGCCGTTTGGTGGCGCAAGGACGCGCTGCGACACTGGTTGCCGAGGGCGAGGACCTGGCCGCGAGCTTTGCACGGCTGACCGGCAACGACGGCCAAAGCAGCGTGAGTGACGCAGGCGATGCACCTCCTCAGCGCGGGGCCACGCCGTTCGCGGTCGAACCCGCTTCCACGGATACAATCATGCCGGAGCCCAGGGGTGACGCTGCTCAGCACACGAGTGCGCCCCCTGTTTCCGGGCGGAATAGGTCATGATCACTTACTGGGAATGCCTGCGCGGCATCGTCCTGCGCGAATGGTTGCGCTTCGTACAGCAGCGTTCGCGCTTCTTCAGCGCACTGGTACGCCCGCTGCTCTGGCTGGTGGTGTTCGCCGCCGGCTTTCGCGCAGCGCTTGGTATCGCGATCATCGAACCGTACGAAACCTACATCACCTACGAGACCTACATCGTGCCGGGACTGACCTGCATGATCTTGCTGTTCAACGGTATGCAGGGTTCGCTATCGATGGTCTACGACCGCGAAATGGGCAGCATGCGGGTACTGCTGACCAGTCCGCTGCCGCGCAGTTTCTTGCTGGCTAGCAAGCTGGTGGCCACTGCGCTGATCTCGTTGCTGCAGGTCTATGCGTTTCTCGCCATTGCCTGGTTCTACGGCGTCCAACCGCCACTGCTCGGCCTACTCGTCGCCCTGCCCGCCCTGCTGCTCGTGGCGTTGTTGCTTAGTGCACTGGGCTTGCTGCTGTCCAACGGCATTCGCCAGCTGGAGAACTTCGCCGGGGTGATGAATTTCGTTATTTTCCCGATGTTCTTCCTGTCCTCGGCGCTGTATCCGCTGTGGAAGATGCGAGAAGCCAGCGAGTGGCTGTACTGGATCTGCGCGATCAACCCATTCTCCTACGCCGTGGAACTGGTGCGTCACGCACTCTACCTGCGGCTCGCACCCACTGCGCTGCTGGTTTGCCTCAGTCTGACGTTGCTGTTCAGCGTGCTCGCAGTAATCAGCTTCAACCCGCAACATGCAGCATTGCGCCGCTCGGCATGAGCCAATTGCTACTTTGGTACCAGTTTTACTCTCCATCGTAGGATTTCAAAGACGAGCCCAATGCTCTGTAATCGACCCACCGAAGTGCTAAGGATCAGGATCATGTTCAGGCTGCTGCTGCCATTGCTGATCGCCGCGCTGTCTGGGCTCAGCGTACCGCTGACCGCCATCGCGGATGCACAGCCGGCATTGTTCTCCACCGACGGGTATCGTCAGACGCAGTACCGTAGCCCGACACCGGCCACCGCCGAAGGCGCTAAGACGCTGGATACGTCCTCCCTGCAGAGGTTGTTGGCGCAAACCCCCGATCTGATACTGGTAGACGTATATCGCAGCCAATGGCTGGCAGGGCAATTCATCGACAGTGAGCCGCACGCAAATCTACCGGGCAGCATCTGGTTACCCAATACCGGTGATGGCGATCTGCAACCCGAATGGGCAAGCTACTTCAGCGACAACCTCGCCCGTGTCAGTCAGGGTGATGTCGAACGGCCGCTGGTCTTCTACTGCCGCTCCGACTGCTGGCTCGGCTGGAACGCCACCAAACGCGCCCATGCCTTGGGCTATAAAAGACTGTATTGGTATCGCGACGGGGTAGACGGTTGGGAGCAAGCGGGCCTGCCCTTGCACCCTGCCGCTCCGGAGCCCCTGCCTGGCAGCGAATGATGTCCTGATGAACATGCCCACCATAATCACAACAAAGAGGTGACCGGCCTTGTACAAGATACTGATTGCGGATGACCATCCGCTGTTTCGTGAAGCCATCCATAACGTCATTCGCGACGGCTTTCCCGACAGCGAAATCCTCGAAACTGCCGACCTCGACAGCGCGCTGGCACTGACGCTGGAACATGATGATCTCGATCTGGTGCTGCTGGACCTGAACATGCCCGGCATGCACGGGCTCAATGGCCTGATCAACCTGCGCAACGAAGCACCCACCATCCCCGTGGTAATCGTCTCCGCCGAGCAGGACAAGCAGATCGTGCTGCAGGCAATCACCTATGGCGCCGTCGGTTTCATCACCAAATCCTCGCCGCGGGCACAGATGACCGACGCGATCGAGCAGATCCTCAACGGCAACGTTTACTTGCCCTCGGACATCATTCGTAGTCAGAAGCCCACCAGCCGTCACTCCTACCATAGCGAGCCGTCGATTCCGCCGGAGCTGCTGCAGGCTTTGACCCGCAAGCAACTGCTGGTGCTAGAGCGCATGACCAAGGGTGAATCCAATAAGCAGATCGCCTACAACCTCGATATCGCTGAAACCACCGTAAAGGCGCATGTCTCGGCGATCCTGCGCAAGCTCAACGTGCACAACCGCGTTCAGGCGATCCTTTCTGCCGGCGATATCGATTTCACCGCCTATCTGCGCCGCTGACAACACGGCGCAGGCTGCACGCGAGCGCTCGGTCTACACGCTCGCTTGGGCGCCTTCGAACCAGGCGAGCTTATCCCGCAGCTTCACAACATCACCGACGATGAGCAGTGTCGGTGCCTGCACCTCTTTGTGCGCAATCAGCTCTGCAAGCGTAGCCAGCGTGCCCGTGAACACGCGCTGATTGCTCGTGGTGCCCTGCTGTACCAGCGCGGCCGGCGTATCCGCCGAACGGCCATGGGCAATCAGCTGCTGGCAGATCACCGGCAGCCCCACCAATCCCATATAGAACACCAGCGTCTGGCCCGGCGCCGCCAGTTCAGCCCAAGGCAGGTCACAGCTTCCATCCTTGAGGTGGCCAGTAACGAAGCGCACCGACTGGGCGTGGTCACGATGGGTCAGGGGGATACCCGCATAGGCCGCGCAGCCGCTGGCAGCGGTGATGCCCGGCACTACCTGAAACGGTACACCGTGTGCTGCCAGCTCTTCGATTTCCTCGCCGCCGCGACCGAAGATGAACGGATCGCCGCCCTTGAGACGCAGCACGCGCTTACCTTCCTTCGCCAGGGCAACCAGCTTCTGGTTGATCTGATCCTGCGGCAGGGCGTGTTCCGAGCGCTGCTTGCCAACGTAGATGCGGTCGGCGTCGCGGCGACACAGGTCGATGATTGCCGGCGCAACCAAACGGTCGTAGAGCACGACATCGGCCTGCTGCATGAGGCGCAAGGCACGGAACGTCAGCAGATCCGGATCGCCTGGACCGGCGCCAACCAGATAGACCTCACCTAGAGCGCGGGGCGCGGCACCTGCAAGCTTTTCGGCAAGCAGGCGTTCGGCCTCAGCCGTACGTCCAGCCAGGGCCTGTTCGGCGATAGAGCCCTGGAATGTTTCCTCCCAGAACACTCGCCGCTGCTGCACATCAGCAAACTTGGCTTTGACCTGCGCGCGAAATTGTTTGGCCAGCCCCGCCAATTGCCCGTAGGCCGCAGGAATCCACGTCTCGATACGAGCACGGATCAGCCGCGCCAGTACAGGCGCATCGCCCCCGCTGGACACGGCAATCACCAACGGCGAGCGATCGACGATCGCAGGGAAAATTACACTGCACAGGTCTGGCGAATCGACCACGTTGACCGGCATGCCCAGCGCATTTGCATGTTGCGACACCGAGGCGTTCAGCGGCTCGTCATCGGTGGCGGCGATAGCCAGCACACAGCCGCGCATGTCCTGCGGTTCATAACCGCGATCGAGGCATTCGCCTCCCCCCGCCATCACCAGCTCGGCCAGTTGCGCCTCAATGCTTGGCGCCACCACTCGCAGCCGCGCGCCGGCTTCGCTGAGCAAGCGAGCCTTGCGCAAGGCAATCTCGCCGCCACCGACAATCAGCACCGTACGGCCTTTGAGGTTGTGGAACAGCGGAAGGTATTCCATGGGCGAATCCTGGAGGGTGTTGGAGGTATAGGCATCACAGCCATTACGGCCGTGATGCCCCTTGTCGAATATCAAGGATCCGGTCTGATACCAGGACCGCGGTGACGCAGCGCGACGCAACCTCAGCCGATGACTTCGATTCCGCCCATGTATGGCTTCAGTACTTCCGGCACAACTACGCTACCGTCGGCCTGCTGGTAGTTTTCCAACACAGCGACCAATGTACGCCCGACTGCCAGGCCCGAACCGTTGAGCGTGTGCACCAGTTCCGGCTTGCCGGTTTCCGGGTTGCGATAACGCGCCTGCATGCGCCGCGCCTGGAAATCGCCGCAGTTTGAGCAGGAGGAAATCTCGCGGTATTTGTCCTGGCTCGGCACCCAGACTTCCAGGTCATAGGTCTTGGTCGCGCCGAAGCCCATGTCACCGGTGCACAACGACAGCACGCGGTAAGGCAACTCCAGCAGCTGCAGTACCTTCTCGGCATTACCGGTCAGCTCCTCCAGCGCCTCGAAAGACTTGGACGGCTCGACGATCTGCACCATCTCGACCTTGTCGAACTGGTGCTGGCGGATCATGCCGCGGGTATCGCGGCCTGACGCACCGGCCTCGCTACGAAAGCACGGCGTATGGGCGACAAACTTAAGCGGCAACTGTTTGGCATCGAGAATCTCGCCGGCAACGATGTTGGTCAGCGAAACCTCCGCGGTCGGAATCAGGTAGAAATCGGCTTCGCCCTCGCGGCTGATCTTGAACAGATCTTCCTCGAACTTCGGCAGCTGGCCGGTACCCTGCAGCGCGGGCGCCTGTACCAGATACGGCGTGTAGGCCTCTTCATAGCCATGCTCGCGTGTGTGCAGGTCGATCATGAACTGTGCCAGCGCGCGATGCAGGCGTGCGATCGGGCCGCGCATCAGCGCGAAGCGGGCGCCGGACAGCTTGGCAGCGGTCTCGAAGTCCAGCCAACCATGCTGTTCGCCCAAGGCGACATGGTCCTGAACGGCGAATTCAAAGGTCTTCGGCGTGCCCCAGCGGCGAACCTCAACGTTCTCATCCTCATCCGCCCCGACCGGCACAGACTCGTGCGGCATGTTGGGAATGCTCAGCATCAGCTGGTCGAGTTCGGTCTGGATGCGGTCCAGCTCCTGTTTGCCGGATTCGAGTTCCGAGCCCATGCGATCCACGTCGGCGAGCAATGGCGCGATGTCCTCACCGCGCTGCTTGGCCTGGCCGATGGACTTGGAGCGCGCGTTGCGCTCGGCCTGAAGTTGTTCGGTGCGGGTCTGCACGGTCTTGCGCTGAGCTTCCAGCGCCTCGATGCGCGCCACGTCCAGCTGGTAGCCACGGGTGGCCAGGCGGGCCGCCACGTCCTGTAGCTGAGTGCGTACCAGTTTCGAATCAAGCATGGTGGGTCTCGTCTGTGAAAGCTTGGATGAAGGGCGAACAGGGAGCGAAGTTTACTGTGAACGGGCGCCGGTTCATAACCTGGCGAGCGTGAGACCGCCCCAGGCTGCCAGCAACCCGCCGAGTACGCTGCCGCCGACGTAAACGAAAGCGGTCGCCAGCTGGCCGCTCTCCAGCAGCCGCAGCGCATCCAGCGAGAAGCTGGAGAAAGTCGTCAGTGCGCCGAGAAAACCGATGATCAATGCGCCGCGCAACTCTGGGGAAATGTCTGGCCGCGCGAGAAAGGTCGCGTAGAGATAGCCGATCAGTAGGCAACCGAGCAGGTTTACGGCCACTGTGGCCAGATAAAAATGCCGAGGCCACTGAGCGCTGACCCAGGTGGCGACAGCAAAACGCAACAGTGTACCGATCACACCGCCGCATGCGACGGCCAAGGCCATACGGATCATCCTTTTCTCCGTTGTTTCGGGCTTTCGCGATCAAGCCTGGCTAGGTGTTCCAGCTTGTCGCGGATTTTGCTTTCGAGCCCACGAGGCACGGGCTGGTAGTAGCGGCGCGGCTGCATGGCTTCAGGGAAGTAATCCTCACCGGCAGCATAAGCATCCGGCTCGTCATGGGCGTAGCGGTACTCGTTGCCGTAACCGAGCTCTTTCATCAACTTGGTAGGCGCATTGCGCAGATGCAGCGGCACCTCCTGCGAGCCACTCTCTGCAACGTCGCGCATGGCTGCTTTGAACGCGGCATAGACGGCGTTGCTCTTCGGCGCGCAGGCGAGATAGACGATGGCCTGCGCTACGGCCAACTCGCCTTCCGGACTGCCTAGGCGCTCCTGCACGTCCCAGGCATTCAGACATAGCGGTAGCGCGCGCGGGTCGGCATTGCCGATTTCTTCGCTGGCCATGCGCACGACGCGCCGGGCGATATACAGAGGATCGCAGCCGCCATCGAGCATACGCGCGAACCAGTACAGTGCCGCATCCGGATTGGAACCACGTACCGACTTATGCAGGGCGGAAATCTGGTCGTAGAACGCTTCGCCGCCCTTATCGAAACGTCGTCGACTGTCGCCCAGCAGATCCTGGAGCAGGTCGGTACTGATGCTACCGCCCTCCTCGGCCAGGTCCGATGCGTTCTCCAGCAGGTTGAGCAACCGACGGCCATCGCCGTCGGCCGCGGCCAGCAGCATCTGGAAGCTCTCTTCCGGCAGCTCCAGATGCAAGTCACCCAGCCCTTTTGGATCACTTAGCGCCCGCGCGACGAGCTTGCGCAAGGCCGCTTCGTCGAGGCTTTTCAGCACATAGACGCGGGCACGTGAGAGCAAGGCGTTGTTGAGTTCGAAGGAGGGATTCTCGGTGGTCGCGCCGATGAAGATCAGCGTGCCGTCTTCGACGTAAGGCAGGAAGGCGTCCTGCTGGGACTTATTGAAGCGATGCACTTCATCGACGAACAGGATGGTACGTCGGCCATATTGCGCCGCCTGCTGTTTGGCTATTTCTACCGCCTGACGAATCTCTTTGACCCCGGCGAGCACAGCGGAAACTGTCTCGAAATGGGCATCGGAAACCTTGGCCAGAAGCCGCGCCAAGGTGGTCTTGCCGACCCCGGGCGGCCCCCAGAACACCATCGAATGCAGCGCGCCCTGCTCTAGCGCCTCACGCAAAGGCTTGCCGCGAGCGAGCAAGTGGTCCTGCCCGACGTACTCGTCGAGGCTGGACGCACGTAGACGCGCGGCAAGGGGCTGGGCGACAGGTTCGCGGTTGAACAGGTCCATTGCGGACGGTTACCTCGATTGCAGCGGCCCGCAGCTGCGCAGGCCACCTGATACGAATGTCGGATGACGGTCACTCGGAAATGACGTCGGCACCCTCTGGAATGTCGAAGGTGAACAGATCGGCCTTGAGCGGCTGATTCATCTTCACGCCCATGAAGAGGATGTTGGTGCGCTGACCGACGCTGTCGATCAGTTGCATGTCATTGATCACTCCGTTGCGAAATGACAGACGCAGGTTATCGAAAAGCGTGTCCTTGGCTTTAGGCTTGAGCGTGAAGTCCACGACCTCACCGGCCTCCTTGTGGGAAACCTCGAAGTTCTCGCTGATGGTGGAAACGTCGCCGGACAGCAGCAGCGCCGGAGTGTGGGTCAGGCGCTGGTCGAGCTCCTGGATGGTGACCTGCTCGAGATCCGGGTCATACAGCCAGACTTTCTTGCCGTTGGAGACCAGCAGCTGCTCCATCGGCGCGTCGGTGTGCCAGCGGAACTGTCCAGGGCGCTTGAGCGCAAGCTCACCGGAGGTTTCTTGCAGCTGAGTACCGCCGCCATCAAGCGAAAGCTGCGAGAAGCGGCCGGTCAGGGTTTCGGCCTGATTGAGCAAGCCAGTCAGTCGTTGGGTAGACGCAGCCTGGTCGGCGTGAGCCGGGGCCAGGGCGACCATCAGGACAGATGCACACAGCAAACGGATCAATTGCATTTAGCCCTCGAAGCGATTCAATCGCGCATAGGCGGCGGCGCGATGACTTCGCGCGAGCCATTGGTATTCATGGATGTCACCACGCCGGCCATTTCCATGGCCTCGATCATCCGCGCGGCACGGTTGTAGCCAATCTTCAGCTTGCGCTGCACGGCGGAAATCGATGCACGACGGCTTTCAGTGACGAAGCGCACGGCCTCGTCGTACAGCGGATCTTCTTCACTGCCTTCCCCGCTGCCTTCGCCACTGCCGCCATCGAAACCACTGCCGGAGTCTTCCACGCCGACAAGGATCTCCTCAATGTAGTCGGGTGCGCCCCGGGCCTTCCAGGCCTCAACCACTCGATGTACCTCTTCGTCTGAAACGAAGGCGCCGTGTACACGAATCGGCAAACCGGTACCCGGCGGCAGATAGAGCATGTCGCCGTGACCAAGCAATTGTTCGGCACCACCTTGATCGAGGATGGTGCGCGAATCGATTTTGCTCGATACCTGGAACGCCATACGGGTAGGGATGTTGGCCTTGATCAGGCCGGTAATCACGTCCACCGACGGGCGCTGCGTGGCGAGGATCAGGTGGATGCCGG
>Ga0189292_10172_pt1 | contig 31008 bp, 20 predicted proteins | sample UW1oraminimetaG_FD_130317 | JGI IMG/M metagenome (GOLD analysis project Ga0189292, IMG submission 130317) | Marine microbial communities from the Costa Rica Dome - UW179A-orange mini metaG | ecosystem: Environmental > Aquatic > Marine > Oceanic > Photic zone | place: Costa Rica: the Eastern...
AGCAGATGAACGAGCAGATGCAGGCCCTGGCCTTCTTCGCTGGTGCCAACTCGATCTTCTACGGCGAGAAGCTGCTGACCACCGCCAATCCGCAGGCGGACAAGGACATGCAGCTGTTCGCGCGCCTGGGCATCAAGCCGGAAGAGCGCCACGAGCATGCCGACGAAGTACACCAGGCGGCCATCGAGCAGGCGCTGATCGAACAGCGCGACAGCAAGTTGTTCTACAACGCCGCTTCGGCCTGATGATTCGTTTCGGTGGACGGAGACGCCAACTGCGCCCCGATTCCCCCGACACTTAACGCGACTCTTCGTAAGGTGGAACCCGCTTGCGGTTATCCACCATTCGCCGGTATCCGAGTCCATGACTTTCGATCTCTCCGCCCGTCTTGCCGAGCGCCGCGCGGCCCATCTCTATCGTCAACGCCCGTTGCTGGAAACACCGCAGCAGCCGGAAGTGGTGGTCGATGGGCAGCGGCTGCTGGCGTTCTGCTCCAACGACTACCTGGGACTGGCCAGCCATCCCGAGGTGATCGCAGCCATGCAGCAGGGCGCCGCGAAGTGGGGCGTGGGCGGCGGCGCCTCGCATCTGGTGATCGGCCACAGCACGCCGCATCACCAGCTCGAAGAAGCCCTCGCCGAATTCACCGGCCGCCCGCGTGCCCTGCTGTTTTCCACCGGCTACATGGCGAATCTGGCCGCGGTGACGGCGCTGGTCGGGCAGGGCGATACGGTGCTGCAGGATCGCCTCAATCACGCTTCCCTGCTCGACGCCGGTCTGCTCTCGGGCGCGCGTTTCTCGCGCTATCTGCACAACGACGCCGAAAGCCTCGGCAAGCGCCTGGAGAAGGCCAGCGGCAATACCCTGGTGGTGACCGATGGCGTATTCAGCATGGACGGCGATCTCGCCGACCTGCCGGCGATCTGCGCCACGGCCAAGCAGCGTGGCGCCTGGGTGATGGTCGACGATGCCCATGGCTTCGGTCCGCTGGGCGCGACGGGCGGCGGCATCGTCGAGCACTTCGGCCTGGGCATGGATGACGTGCCGGTGCTGGTTGGCACGTTGGGCAAGGCGTTCGGCACCGCGGGTGCCTTTGTCGCCGGCAGCGAGGAGCTGATCGAAACGCTGATCCAGTTCGCTCGGCCCTACATCTACACCACTAGCCAGCCGCCGGCGGTGGCCTGTGCCACACTCAAAAGCCTGGAGCTGCTGAGCAGCGAAGGCTGGCGCCGAGAGCATCTGAACCGATTGGTCGCGCGTTTCCGCGAGGGCGCGCAGCAGATCGGACTGACGCTGATGGACAGCCCGACGCCGATCCAGCCGGTGCTGGTGGGCAGCAGCGAACGGGCGTTAAGGCTGTCGGCGTTGCTGCGCGAACGCGGCATCCTGGTCGGCGCCATTCGCCCGCCGACCGTTCCGGCCGGCAGCGCACGGTTGCGGATCACCTTCACCGCAAGCCACAGCGATGCGCAGCTCGAGCGCCTGTTGGAGGCGCTGGCCGAGTGCTGGGCCTTGTTGCCCAAGGAGAGCGACGATGCGTGATCGACTGATTCTTCTGCCAGGCTGGGCGTTCGGCCCGGCTGCCCTGGAGCCCCTGGCCGAGCTGTTGCGTGATCGTGAGCCGCGGCTGCAGGTCGACATTGTCCCGCTGCCGGCGCTGGAGCGACCAGCTGCCTGGCTCGACGAGCTGGATGCGCGGCTGCCCGTCGACAGCTGGATAGCGGGCTGGTCCCTGGGCGGAATGCTGGCCACGCAGCTGGCAGCACGCCGTGGCGACAACTGCCCTGGGCTGATCACCATCTGTAGCAACCCCTGCTTCCGCAGCCGCGACGATTGGCCGACGGCCATGCCTGCCGAAGTCTTCGATGCCTTCGATGCGGCATTCCAGATGGGACCGGAGGACACGCTCAAGCGCTTCAGTTTGCTCTGCAGCCGCGGTGCGTACGATCCGCGCACGCTTGCCCGGCAGTTGCAGGTCAGCCTGCTCGACCAGCCTGTGGCCGTCGCGGCCGCCGGTTTGCGCCTGCTTGCCAATCTGGATGGACGCGAGTCGCTGCAGCGTTACGTTGGACCGCAGCTACACCTGTTCGCGGGCAGCGATGCGCTGGTCCCTGCGGCTGCCGCGGAGGCGCTGCTGGCCCGTCTGCCGGATGTGGAGGTCGATGTGCTGGCCAATGCCAGCCACGGCCTGCCGCTGGAGCGCGCCGACGACGTGGCGACGGCCATGCTGGCGTTCATGGGTGAGGGCGAAGATGACTGAAGCATCGCTCAGCGAGCGTCCACCGGCGCAGTTACCTGACAAGCGCCAGGTCGCGGCATCGTTTTCCCGTGCTGCTGCCAGCTACGACAGCGTCGCAGCGCTGCAGCGGAAAGTCGGTAATCAATTGCTGGCCCGACTGCCTTCAACTCGGCAACCCAGCTGCTGGCTCGATCTTGGCAGTGGCACCGGCTACTTTTCCCGCGCCCTGGCCGCGGCCTTTCCGGAGGCCGATGGCCTGGCACTGGATATCGCCGAGGGCATGCTGCGCCACGCGCGGCCGCAGGGAGGCGCACGGCATTTCGTCACCGGTGACGCCGAGCGGCTGCCGCTGCGTGATGGCAGCGTCGACCTGATCTATTCGAGCCTGGCGCTGCAGTGGTGCGAGGATTTCGCAGTCGTGCTGAGCGAAGCGCGGCGGGTGTTACGTCCGGGCGGCATCCTCGCCTTCACCAGTCTGTGCAGCGGTACCCTGCAGGAGCTGCGGGACAGCTGGCTGGTGGTGGACGGCTTCGCTCACGTCAATCGCTTCCGCTCGCTGGAGGCCTACCAGGCGCTGTGTAGGGACTGCGGTCTGGGATTGGTGAGTCTCGAAGTGCGCCCGGAAGTGCTGCATTTCCCCGATTTGCGCCAGCTGACCCATGAGCTCAAGGCGCTGGGTGCGCACAACCTGAACCCGGGTCGCCCGGACGGGTTGACCGGGCGCTCACGCATCCGCGCGCTGGTCGAGGCCTACGAAGATTTCCGCCAGCCCGAAGGGCTCCCGGCGACCTACCAGGTGATCTACGGCATTCTGCACAAGGAGCCATGATGCATCGCGCTTTCTTCATTGCCGGCACTGATACCGACGTCGGCAAGACCACCGTCGCAGCTGGTTTGCTGCATGCCGCGCGCGCGCAAGGGATGTCCACCGCGGCGGTGAAGCCGGTCGCCTCAGGCTGCGAACGGACCGAGCAGGGTTTACGTAACAGCGATGCGTTGGCCCTGCTGGCCGAGTGCAGCCTTGCGCTGGACTATGCGACGGTCAACCCGTTCGCGTTCGAGCCGGCCATTGCCCCGCACATAGCCGCCCGCGAAGCGGGTGTCGAACTGACCGCCGCTCGTCTGATCGAGGCCGTGCAATCGGTAATGGCCCGGCAGGCAGACTTCACCCTGGTCGAGGGCGCGGGCGGCTGGCGAGTCCCGCTGAATGCGCGGGAGTATCTGTCGGCATTGCCCGCGGCGCTGGGTTTGCCGGTCATTCTCGTGGTTGGGGTGCGCTTGGGTTGCATCAATCATGCGCTGCTCAGCGCCGAAGCGATCGCCCGCGACGGCCTGGTGCTGGCTGGCTGGGTGGCGAATATCGTTGACCCTGCCACTTCGCGCCTGGAGGAAAACCTCTCTACCCTCGCTGAGTTGCTGCCGGCGCCCTGCCTTGGCCGGGTGCCGCGCCTTGCTGAGGCTACTGCACGACAAGTCGCACAGCACCTGACGCTGTCTCCATTGCGGCTGACATGCGCAGATTCGCATTCCGACGGCTAGCGCCTTGCGATAGCTGCCTGCATCTGCTTGAATGATGGCAACCTGATAGCGCGTGGAGTCACCATGCAGATCACTAACAGTATGATGAGCGCCGGTCTAAGTGCCTTCCAGAGCGGCCAGCAGCGTGTCGAACAGGCTGCCTCGGCTATCGCATCTGCCAGTGGGCCTGTGCCTGAAAATTCTCAGGCTGTTGCGAACATCACCGAGCAGATGATTCAGCTGAAAGTTGGTGAACACAGCGCCAAGGTTGGAGCCCGGGTGATCCAGAGTGCTGATGAAGTGCTCGGCACGCTGATCGATACCCAGGCCTGATCTCAGGCCTGTACTTTTCCTGCTCACCTGCGCCGTCGGTCGTCTCGTTCGACGCGATGCCTCTCTCCTCACCGTCTTTTTTAGTGCCATTCCGGCAGACGTACTCACGCCCTGCTTTTGCAACAGCTCGTTTCCATAGCCTTTACCCGACAGCCAGTTGCCCGCTCAGGCGCGACATCTGAATGCATTCAGGTCTCTGCCCGTGCATTTTCCTCCGCTTGACATCGATCAGGTCGAAACGTATGTTTCAAACGCCTGTTTGACCCTTCGGGCTAGTTGTCCGACGGTCGAAATCGAATTCAAATGGCTGGGTCGTCCCGGTCAGCTTGTAACAAGAACTCACCGCTGAGGTTTACGCTATGCCCGACTACAAGGCCCCCTTGCGCGATATCCGCTTCGTACGTGACGAGCTGCTCGGCTACGAGGCGCATTACCAGAGCCTGCCGGGATGTGAAGACGCCACCCCGGATATGGTCAATGCCATTCTCGACGAAGGCGCGAAGTTCTGTGAGCAGGTGCTCGCACCGCTGAACCGCGTCGGCGACATCGAAGGTTGTACCTGGAGCGAGTCGGGTGTGAAAACGCCGACCGGATTCAAGGAAGCGTACGAGCAGTACGTGGAAGGCGGCTGGCCGAGCCTGGCCCATGACGTCGACCACGGCGGCCAGGGTCTGCCCGAGTCTCTCGGTCTGGCTATCAGTGAAATGATCGGTCAGGCCAACTGGTCCTGGGGCATGTACCCCGGCCTGTCCCATGGCTGCATGAACACCATTGCTACCCACGGCACCGATGATCAGAAGCACACCTACCTGAGCAAGCTGGTTTCCGGTCAGTGGACTGGCACCATGTGCTTGACCGAGCCGCACTGCGGTACCGACCTTGGCATGCTGCGCACCAAGGCCGAGCCTCAGGCTGACGGCAGCTACAAGCTGAACGGCACCAAGATCTTCATCTCTTCCGGTGAGCACGACATGGCCGAGAATATCGTCCACATTGTGCTGGCTCGCCTGCCCGATGCTCCGGCTGGCACCAAGGGTATTTCCCTGTTCATCGTGCCCAAGTTCCTGCCCAACGCTGAAGGCGAGAAGGGCGAGCGCAACGGTGTGACCTGCGGCTCGCTGGAACACAAGATGGGTATCCATGGCAACGCGACCTGTGTCATGAACTTCGACGGCGCTACCGGCTTCCTGATCGGGCCGCCGAACAAGGGCCTGAACGCCATGTTCACCTTCATGAATACCGCACGTCTGGGTACCGCACTGCAGGGCCTGGCGCATGCCGAGATCGGTTTCCAGGGTGGCATCAAGTACGCTCGCGAGCGTCTGCAGATGCGTGCGCTTACCGGTCCTAAAGCGCCTGAGAAGGCAGCCGACCCGATTATCGTGCACCCTGACGTGCGCCGTATGCTGTTGACCATGAAGGCATTCGCCGAGGGCAACCGCGCGATGGTTTACTTCACTGCCAAGCAGGTCGACATCGTCAAGAACAGCCAGGATGAAGAGCAGAAGAAGCAGGCCGACACACTGCTGGCCTTCCTCACGCCGATCGCCAAGGCTTTCATGACCGAAGTGGGTTTCGAAGCGGCCAACCATGGCGTACAGATCTACGGTGGCCACGGCTTCATTGCCGAGTGGGGCATGGAGCAGAACGTGCGTGATGCCCGTATCTCCATGCTGTACGAAGGCACCACCGGTATCCAGGCGCTGGACCTGTTGGGCCGCAAGGTGCTGATGACTCAGGGCGAGGCGCTGAAGTCCTTCACCAAGATCGTGCACAAGTTCTGCCAGAACCAGGAAGGCAACGATGCCATCAAGGAGTTCGTTACCCCCCTGAACCAGCTGAACAAGGAGTGGGGCGAGCTGACCATGAAGATCGGCATGGCTGCCATGAAGGACCGTGAAATGGTCGGTGCGGCATCGGTCGATTACTGCATGTATTCCGGCTATGCCTGCCTCGCCTATTTCTGGGCTGACATGGCTCGGGTTGCTGCCGAGAAACTGGCTGAAGGCACCTCCGAGGAGGCGTTCTACAAGGCCAAGCTGCAGACCGCTCGCTTCTACTTCCAGCGCATCCTGCCGCGTACCCGCATGCATGTTGACGCCATGATGTCGGGTGCCGATAACCTGATGGAAATGGCTGAGGAAGATTTCGCGCTCGGTTACTAATAGGCTGAAGAAGTTGTAGAAAAAAGCCGCTGCTCTGCAGCGGCTTTTTTTTGCGCAGGTATAGACGGCTTTGCCGTGCGGGATAGCGCATTGGATGGTTTTTTGGCTGCGTAACGGGTGGCGAGAAGGCAAAATGCTAGCTTTCTCGGCAACACGCCGGAGCACTCTTGTCACGTACCGTCTCGCCCCGCTTCAGCCACTTCCTTGCGCCGCTGGCCTTGCTATTGGGCGGCGAAGTCATTGCGCGTCAGGGATCGCTGAACGAGTTCTTCACATCGCTTTATAACGTCCTGCCCACCGTGCTGCTGTTGCTCGGTGGTGCGCTCTGCATGATGTACGGGCGCATTCGTGAGTCCTTTCTGCTGCTTTGTGTCTATCTGGTTTATTTTTTGCTCGACACCCATGTCGACCATTTCCGCGCGCACGGCACGCTGTTGGACGATGCGGCCCTTACTTTTCATCTGTGCAGCCTGCTCTTACCGTTGCTCTATGGCCTGTATGGGGTGTGGCGGGAGCGCAGTCATCTTGCTCAAGACGGGCTGGCGCGTGCAGCGGTGCTGTTTGTCGTCGGCATTGTTGCCCTGGCGTTGGCAAGACGTTTTCCTGAAGCATTACACGCCTGGCTCGTCGTGATTCGCTGGCCAGCCCTGCAGGCTGACTGGCTGCCGCTCATCCAGCTGGCGTACCCGGCGTTCTTGGGGGCGCTAGTGCTACTGATCATCCAGTACCTGCGCCAGCCAAGGCCGACCCATGCGGCGCAGGTCGTTGCTTTGCTTGGGTTGTTGCTGATGCTTCCGCAGACGTTCAGCCGCGCCGGTGCCTTGAACGTGTTGAGCAGTCATGTGCTGTTGATATTGGTGGTGGCGATCGCCCATGAAGCGTATCTCATGGCCTTCCGTGACGAGCTGACTGGGCTGCCCGGCCGTCGTGCGTTGAACGAGCGCTTGCAGCGCCTCGGGCGGCAGTACGTGCTGGCAATGGCGGATGTGGACCATTTCAAGAGCTTCAACGATACCCATGGCCATGATGTCGGCGATCAGGTGCTGCGGATGGTCGCCAGTCGGTTACGTAAAATCGGCGGCGGTGGGCGCGCCTATCGCTATGGGGGTGAGGAGTTCACTCTGGTGTTCCCGGGACGCAGTATCGAGCAGTGTTTGCCACATCTGGAGGCGGTACGCCAAGCCGTGGAGGCCTATGCGCTGCAATTGCGCGATACAAGCAGCCGGCCGAAAGATGATCGACGTGGCCGCATGGCTCGCGGCGCATCTTCTGCCAGTCAAGTCTCGGTAACCATCAGCATCGGCGTGGCGGAACGGCAGGTCGAGCAACGCGGCGCAGCAGAGGTTATCAAAGCGGCTGATGAAGCGCTCTACGCCGCAAAGAAGGCCGGGCGCAATTGTGTGCGAGTGCACGGTAGCGGGCGTGGCGCGGTGCGGATGGCCGTGCGTTCGCGTTAGGGTTGCATGAGTGCTGTTTGTGACCAATAAAAACCATTAAGTCATAAAAAGACGCTTAATCCCGTATTGGTTATTCGGTTAGACTCGCTGGAAACGGCCCACAGTGGCTGCAACCCAGTGTCTTGCGAGGAACCTTGCCATGGCTGACTACCAAGCGCCGCTGCGCGACATGCGTTTTGTCCTGAATGAAGTCTTCGACGCGCCGAAACTATGGCAGTCGCTGCCAGCCCTGGCCGAGGTTGTCGATGCCGAAACGGCCGACGCCATTCTTGAGGAAGCCGGCAAGATCACGGCCAACAGCATTGCCCCGCTTAACCGCAGCGGTGATGAAGAGGGCTGTCGCTGGGACGCCGGGGCGGTTTCGACGCCCGCCGGCTACCGCGAGGCTTATCAGTTGTACGCCGAAGGCGGCTGGGTAGGTGTTGGTGGTGATCCGGCGTTCGGCGGCATGGGCATGCCGAAAGTCATCTCGGCTCAGGTCGAGGAAATGATGAACTCCGCCAGCCTGGCCTTCGGTCTCTATCCAATGCTGACGTCCGGCGCCTGCCTGTCGATCTATGCCCACGCCAGCGAGGAGCTCAAGCAGAAGTACCTGCCGAACATGTATGCCGGTGTCTGGTCCGGCTCCATGTGCCTGACCGAGCCCCATGCGGGCACCGACCTGGGCATCATTCGCACCAAGGCTGAGCCACAGGCCGATGGTTCCTACAAGGTTAGCGGAACCAAGATCTTCATCACCGGCGGCGAGCACGACTTGACCGAGAACATCATCCATCTGGTGCTGGCCAAACTGCCGGATGCGCCGGCTGGCTCCCGCGGCATCTCGTTGTTCCTGGTGCCAAAGGTCATGGTCAATGAGGATGGCACCCTGGGTGAGCGAAACTCGCTGTCCTGCGGTTCCATCGAGCACAAGATGGGTATCCAGGCCTCGGCAACCTGCGTGATGAATTTCGACGGTGCCACCGGTTGGATGGTCGGCGAGCCGAACAAGGGCCTGGCGGCGATGTTCACCATGATGAACTACGAGCGCTTGGGAGTTGGTATCCAGGGTTTGTCGACCGGTGAACGTTCCTATCAGAGCGCAATCGAGTATGCCCGCGATCGTACGCAGAGCCGCGCCCCGACCGGGCCGGTGGCGCAGGACAAGGCCGCTGACCCGATCATCGTGCACCCGGATGTGCGTCGCATGCTGCTGACGATGAAGGCGCTAAACGAGGGTGGCCGGGCCTTCTCCAGCTATGTCGCGCTGCAGCTCGATATCGCCAAGTTCAGCGATGACGACGAGGCGCGACTGCGTGCCGAGGCTCAGGTGGCGCTGCTGACGCCAGTAGCCAAAGCATTCCTTACCGATATGGGGCTGGAAACCACGGTTCATGGCCAGCAAGTCTTCGGCGGCCACGGCTTCATTCGTGAGTGGGGTCAGGAGCAGCTGGTGCGTGACTGCCGGATCACTCAGATCTACGAGGGCACCAATGGCATTCAGGCATTGGACCTGGTCGGCCGCAAGATCGTCGGCAGTGGCGGCGCCATGTATCAGGCGTTCGTCGATGAGATTCGCGCCTTTATAGCCGATGCGGATCCGCAGCTGGCAGAGTTCGCCAAGCCCCTCAAAGCTGCAATGGATAATCTGGACGAGTTGACTGCTTGGGTGATCGACCAGGCCAAGACGAACCCAAACGAGATCGGTGCCGCATCGGTGGAATACCTCCACGTGTTCGGCTACACCGCGTACGCATACATGTGGGCGCGCATGGCAGCCGTCGCATTTGCCAAGCAGGAGGAAGGGGATTTTTACCAGAGCAAGCTTGGAACAGCGCGTTTCTACTTTGCCCGTTTGCTGCCTCGCATCCATTCGCTGAGCGCGTCGGTCAAAGCTGGAAGCGAGTCGCTGTATCTGCTTGATGCCGCTCAATTTTAAGTCGCACGGCTTAATCTAAAGGTAATATGAAATTATTTGGCCATGACGCGGAACGATTAAGCCGCGCCTCAGGTCATAAAAACCGCGCATATGTAAGCCTAGACCTACAGCTCTGCATCACGGATGACGCGATGTAGGAAAAGGCTTACATGGCGTGATGCAAAATGGCTACTACTGGCCATCACGGTCTGGCGGTAATCTACTGCATAAGGACGTGGCGCAAGGAAAGCGCAGATCAACAATACGGACCACACAGGGAGCGGCGCCAGGACGGCGCGCGATCACGGATGTCAGGATTCAGTCTGCAGAGCCCCGCTTCGGCGGGGTTTTTCTTTTCTGCTTAGTTCAGGCACGCATCTAGCGTCGCGATGCAGGCTCGTTGTAGGAGCGGCTTAGTCTGCCTGCTAACGCTCGCCTTAATCCGGCATGCAAACGCCTGTGCCTCCCAACCCGCAATACCCCCCCGGATTTTTTGCCAGATACTGCTGGTGGTAGGCCTCTGCGTAATAGAACGTTGGGGCGTCGGCAATTTCTGTGGTGATCTCCGGAAAGCCGGCATCGCGCAGACGCTGCTGAAAGCGATCACGACTGGCCTGCGCCTCGGTGTGCTGCTGTGCGTTCATGCAGTAGATTGCCGAGCGGTACTGGCTGCCGACATCGTTGCCCTGGCGCATCCCTTGCGTCGGGTTGTGCGCTTCCCAGAAATTGCGCAGCAGCGTGCCGTAGTCGATCTGCTGCGGATCGAACACCACGAGCACTGCCTCGGTATGGCCGGTTAGGCCGGAGCATACCTCGTCATACGTTGGGTTTGGTGTCAGCCCGCCGGCATAACCCACGGCCGTGGACCAGACACCCGGCTGCTCCCAGAACCGCCGTTCCGCGCCCCAGAAGCAGCCCATGGCAAACACCGCCTGTTCCAAGCCTTCAGGGAATGGCGCCTGCAGCGAATTGCCATTGACGTAGTGTGCTGCGGGGACCGACATGGGCGTTGAGCGGCCGGGTAGGGCCTGCTCTGGCGTGGGTAAGGCTTGCTTGCTGACCAGTATTTCTGAGCGTAGCGACATGCGTGCCTCGATCGGAGCGGGAGGGGGACGATGTAGGCTACAAAAGCTCGGGCAGCTGTGAAAGCACGGTCGATACCGCACGTCGCTGAAATAGGCGTTGCGGCGACGATGTGGCGCTCAGCTCCAGCGTGGATAACGTCGCAGGGCTTCGCTCAGATTGTTTCCCGGAATGGGTTTGTCGAACAGGTAGCCCTGGCCGATGTCGCAGCGGTGCAGGCGAAGGAACTGCAGCTGCGCCTGCGTTTCGATGCCCTCGGCAACAACCTTGAGGTGCAGCTTGCGAGCCATGGCGATTACTGCAGAGGTGATTTCCACATCGTCCTGATTGTCGGGAATGTCCTTGATGAAACTGCGATCGATCTTGATGACATCGATGGGGAATTTCTTGAGATAACTCAGCGAGGAATAGCCTGTGCCGAAGTCGTCCATGGCCAGCGTCAGCCCCAGTGCCTTGAGACCAATCAGCTGTTGGCGGGTTTCCTCTGTGGCATCGAGTAGAAGGCTTTCGGTCAACTCCAGCTCCAGCTGGGCTGGCGGAAGCTGCTCCTCAAGCAGGATCGCCGCAATCGACCCCAGGAGGTCCGGGTCAGAAAACTGCTTGGGCGATAGATTGATCGCTATCTGCGGGTTGCCAAGGCCTAGCGCTGACAGTCTGACGCCCATGCGGCATGCTTCGCGAGCGACCCATTTGCCGATGGGGATGATCAGCCCGGTTTCTTCCGCAACGCTGATGAACTGATCCGGGCTGATCATGCCCTTTTCCGGATGGTTCCAGCGCAGCAACGCCTCCAGACCCTGCAGCCGGCCAGTACGCAAGCACAGTTTGGGCTGGTAGAACACCTCCAGCTCGTTCTGCAGGAGGGCCCGGCGCAAGTTGTTTTCGACGAACAACTTGTAGTTGGCCTCGGCATGCAGCGCTTCGGTGAATATCTGTACCTGATTCTTGCCATTGGCTTTGGCCTTGTGCAGCGCCTGCCCGGCATGCTTCATCAGTGTTTCCGGATCGCTACCGTGCTGCGGTGAACAAGCAAGCCCTAGTGACCCGCTGACGCTGATCAGTTGTTTATCGACGAACAGCGGCTTGTCGAGAATGCGCAGCACCTGATCTGCCAGTCGGATACCTTCATCCAGCCCCTTGTCGTCGAACAGCAGGGCAAATTCATTGCTGGCGAAACGCGCCAGTACGCTTTGCTGGCTCAGCCCGTTGCGCAGGCGGCGAGCGAGGGCGGTCAGCAGTTTGTCGCCGATCTGGTGGCCAAGGCTGTCGTTGATACGTTTGAAGTTGTCGATGTCCACCAGTAGCAAGCAAAGCCTGGGCTCTGCACCAGCGGCGAAGCGTTCTTCAAGGCTGCGGATGAAACACGGCCGGTTGCCCAGGTTGGTCAGGTTGTCGGTGTAGGCCAGGCGTTCGATGTGCTGGTGCGCCAGCTTGTTACGGGTGATGTCTTCGTAGATGCCGATGTAGTGGGTAAGTGCGCCTTCGTCGTTGAAGACTTTGGAGATCGACAGCTGCCCCCAGTAGGGCTCCAGATTCTTGCGTCGGGAGCGGAATTCCCCTTGCCAGCTATTGCTATGGGCAAGTGCCGAGGAGGTGTCGAAAAGCAGCTCGCTGAGGTTTTCCAGAGCCTTCAGGTCGGCCAGCCGCTGTCCTCGTACCTCGGATGCGGAAAACTGGCTGATGACGGTAAAGGCCGGATTGACGTATTCCACCCGTCCGTCTCGATCGACCAATATGAACGCGCTGGCGCTCTGTTCCACCGCGCGCTGGAACAGATTCAGCATATGTGTGGCGCTTAGGCGCTGCTGGTTCGCCAAGACCTGGGCGTACTGATCGGCCAGTTCGCCGGCAAAGGCGATCTCGTCGGCTTGCCAGGCTCGCAGTTTGCCGGTGTGTTGCAGGCTGAGCACGCCTATTACCTCGCCGCCGACGCGGATGCTGGCGTCGAGGATCGAGCAAATACCCTGGGGACGATAGTAGTATTCGCCCAGCTCGCAGGTGCGATGGTCCTGCAAAACGTCCTGAGCATCGACGGCGCGGCCACTCTGCAGGGCCTGCAAATAGCGCGGGTATGGAGCCAGCTCCAGCGCTGACAGCGTTTCGTAGCTGTCGCTGGCGCGACGGTAGCAGGCGACTGGCTCCAGGCGGGTGCCATTCAGATGCCAAATCACTGCGTGGTTGAGTTCGTAGACCTCACTGGCGGCCTGAGTTATCAGTTGCGCCGCCTCCAGTTGCGGATTGCCGGAGCCATAGCGATGGCGCGCCAGTCTGACGATCAGGCTCTGCTGGGTGCGCGAGCGCAGCATGTGCTCGATGTGCTCGTCCTGCGTTTGCTGATGCTGCTGCAGCGCCGTTCGTAGTCTGGCGTTCTGCACCCTGAGATCCTGATCCGACTCAGGTTGTCGACCGGTCATGAGATAGCCCCGGAGCAGCTCGCGGCCGTATTGCTGGCAGACTTCCCCCAGTTCGGTGATGTCCAGCACGTCATCTGGCGTATGCAGACGGTAGCTGACCGAATAGTGCCCACGACCTGCCAATTGCTGCTGGATATCCTCATGCAACTGATGGCGGGTGCTGGGCTCCATCAGGCTGGCATAGGGAGAGTCGACCAGCGAGCAGAGGTCTGCGGCGGAAACGCCGAGGTACCGATCGCAGGCAGGGTCGAGAAATAGTAGTGTCCAGCTGGATTCGTTCAGGCGCTCGAAACGCAGCATGCCGAGCCGTGAAGGCACTGGCAACTGCGTCACAACCTCGGTCGCCAGACGGCTGGCGGCATCGGTATGTATTTTCATCGAGCGGGTGGCTTCCAGTATGCTCCCTGAAGACGGGCTGGCCTGTGCTCCAGGCGCCGTTCCAGCGAAGGACGATGGCTAAATAATATTAATTTCGGCAAGGGTGCATCATGCGACAGGGACTGACAAGTCGGCTGGCAAAGTTAGTGATGGTCTCGGTTTTCTGCGTGATCGGAACGCCACTGATAGCGGGCGAAACGGTCGAGTTCGGCTCCGACGAATCGGCGCGTTATCTTACTGAACTGCGCAAACTCTATCTAACCAATAACGACCGTGAGGCGCTGCTGGCGCATAGCAATGGAATGCTCGATACCTACGCTCTGCGCGCGGGCTACCAGGTTGGACAGGCCAACCCGCAGGACTTTCTTTACGAGCTGAGCGTGTCGACTCCCGGCGAGCTGCGCATTCGCGAAGAGGTGCGGGGCAACAGCGGCGGCGTGGCAGTGCGCAATCGGAGCCTGTCTGTATTCGGTCTCGATCCTTACCTGCAATATCAATGTCCTTCTCAGGGGTTTAGCTGCTCGATCAACAGCCCTGTCGATGGTCTGCCCCTGCTGGTCATTCTTCGCGACCCAGAGGGCGCCGAAGAGCTGGCGAAGGCGTTGTCGTTCCTGATCCGTAATCTGCAAAAGGGCTGAGGTAGTGCTGGATGTCCTGCGCTGAGGCTGACTGGATTTCCCATCATCTTCGGCAAGCGCAACGTCCGGCGTGGCTGGATAGAAAAACGCCGCATCTTCGTTAAGAGGATGCGGCGTTTTCGTCTGGCTCAGTCGCTTACAGCAGCAGCGTGCGGATATCCGCCAGCACCTCGGACAGACGCTTGGTGAAGCGCGCTGCAGCAGCCCCGTTGATCACACGGTGATCGTAGGACAGCGAGAGCGGCAACATCAGACGAGGCTCGAAAGCCTTGCCGTCCCAAACGGGCTGCATCGTCGCCTTGGAAACACCGAGAATTGCCACTTCCGGCGCGTTGACGATCGGCGTGAAGCCGGTGCCGCCAATGTGACCGAGGCTGGAAATGGTGAAGCAAGCGCCCTGCATCGCATCGGGCGACAGCTTCTTGGTGCGGGCTTTCTCTGCCAGCTGTGCCGCTTCGCCGGCCAGTTGTAGCAGGCTCTTCTGATCGACATTGCGAATCACCGGCACCATCAGCCCGTCCGGTGTATCTACTGCGAAGCCGATGTGTACGTACTTCTTGCGGATAAGCGCCTTGCCACTTGGCGCCAGCGAACTGTTGAAATCCGGCAGCTCCTGTAGCAAGTGTGCGCACGCCTTGAGCAACAGTGGCAGCACGGTGAGCTTGACGCCGGCTTTCTCGGCTGCGGCCTTCTGAGCCACGCGGAAGGCTTCAAGTTCGGTGATGTCAGCCGATTCGAACTGCGTCACGTGTGGCACATTGAGCCAGCTGCGGTGCAGGTTGGCTGCGCCGATCTGCATCAGGCGCGACATCGCGACTTCTTCGACCTCGCCGAACTTGCTGAAGTCCACGGCCGGGATCGGCGGAATGCCGGCACCGCCCGCTGCACCTTCGGCCGAAGCCTGCTTGGCCTTGTGCAGCATGTTCTTGACGTAGGCCTGGACGTCCTCCTTGAGGATTCGTCCCTTGGGGCCGGTAGCCGGAACGTCGGCCAGCTCGACGCCGTACTCGCGCGCGGTCATGCGTACCGCGGGCCCGGCGTGAACCTTGGTGCCGGTCTTGCTCGGACCGCTGACTGCCGGCGCGGGTGTAGCGGCAGCCTTGGCTTCAGGTACGCCCTGCTTGTTCGGTGCGACAGCCTGCTGCTGCGGTGCAGCTTCCTCCGGCTTGGCGGCCGGCTTCTTCGCCGGTGCGGCGCCTTGGACTTTGAGGGTCAGGATCAGGTCGCCAGTCTTGGCATCGTCACCCACCTTGATCGACAGGGATTCCACCACACCCGCCTTGGGCGCCGGGATCTCCATACTGGCCTTGTCGGATTCGAGCGTGATCAGCGACTGATCCGCCTCGACGCTGTCGCCCGCCTTGACCATCACTTCAATGACGTTGGCGCTGCCGCTTGAACCGATATCCGGGATACGAACTTCTTCCACGGACTCGCCAGCGGCTTCGGCGGGTTCTTCAGCTGCTTGCTCGGTGAGCTTTTCCTTGGGTTGGCTTTGCGGTGCGCTGCTGGCCGTTGCCGACTTGCTTGCTACTGCGCCCTTGAGGACCAGAATCAAATCGCCGGTACCGACCTCGTCGCCTACCTTGACCGAGATGCTCTCGACCACGCCAGCTGCGGGAGACGGAATCTCCATGCTGGCTTTGTCGGACTCCAGCGTGATCAGCGGTTGCTCGGCGGCGATGGTGTCGCCGGCCTTCACTGAAATTTCGATCACGCTGGCTTTTCCGGAGGAGCCGATGTCCGGAACCTTGATCTCCTGCGATTCGCCTTCCTCAGCCGAAGCTGACGGATTTGTATCGCCCGGAGGAGTCGGCTCTTCAGCTTCATCGGCAGGACCGCCACTGCTGGCGCCGGCTGGCTCGGCGGCGGCTTGCGCCGGCGCTTCGCTGTCCTGTTCTTCGCTTTCCAGTTCGAGCAGGTCATCGCCTTCTTTCAGTCGATCACCGAGCTTGACCTTCAGGCTCTTCACCACGCCGGCCTTGGGCGCGGGAATTTCCATGCTGGCCTTGTCGGACTCGAGCGTCAGGATGCTCTGGTCGGCCTCGATACGGTCGCCGACCTTGACGAACAACTCGATTACTTCACCCTCACCGCTGCCGATGTCGGGTACGCGTATGGTTTCACTCACAATAGATTCTCCTGTGCGCACGCAGCATCAGCAATCCAGCGGATTGCGCTTCTCGGGGTCGATACCGAACTCGGTGATGGCCTCGGCCACGACCTTGCGTTCGATGGCGCCGCGATCGGCGAGTGCTTGCAGTGCGGCGACAGTCACCCAGCGACGATCGACCTCGAAGAAATCACGCAGCTTGGCGCGCGAGTCGCTGCGGCCGAAGCCGTCGGTACCCAGCACCTGGTATTCGCGTGACGGCACCCATTGGCGGATCTGGTCGGCGAACAGCTTCATATAGTCGGTCGAGGCGATGACCGGGCCTTCGCGGCCTTCCAGGCACTGCTGGACGTAGCTCTTGCGCGGCTCCTCGGTCGGGTGCAAACGGTTCCAGCGATCTACCGCCAGGCCGTCACGGCGCAGTTCGTTGAAGCTGGTCACGCTCCAGACGTCGGCGCCTACGCCCATCTTGGCGAGGATGTCCACCGCAGCACGGACTTCGCGCAGGATGGTGCCCGAACCCAGTAGCTGCACGCGGTGCTTGAAGTCGCCTTTGGCTTCTTCGAGCAGGTACATGCCCCTGATGATGCCGTCTTCGACACCCTGCGGCATGGCTGGCTGCTGGTAGTTCTCGTTCATCACAGTGATGTAGTAGTAGACGCTCTTCTGCTGCTCCATCATCTCGTGCATGCCGTGGTGCATGATCACCGCCAGCTCGTAGCCGTAAGTGGGGTCATAGCTGCGGCAGTTGGGGATGGTGCTGGCGAGGATGTGGCTGTGGCCGTCCTCGTGCTGCAGGCCTTCACCGTTCAGCGTCGTACGCCCGGAAGTGCCGCCCAGCAGGAAGCCGCGGGTCTGGGCATCGCCAGCCGCCCAGGCCAGGTCACCGATTCGCTGGAAGCCGAACATCGAGTAAAAGATGTAGACCGGCAGCATCGGCTGGTTGTAGTTGCTGTAGGCGGTACCTGCGGCGATGAACGAGGAGAAGGCACCCGCTTCGTTCAGGCCTTCCTGGAGGATCTGGCCATCTTTCTCCTCGCGGTAGTACATCACCTGGTCGCGGTCGACCGGCTCGTACAGCTGCCCGACCGGAGAGTAGATACCCAGCTGACGGAACATGCCTTCCATGCCGAAGGTGCGCGCCTCGTCGGCGAGGATCGGGACGATACGCTTGCCCAGATCCTTGTCCTTCACCAGCTGCGAAAGGATGCGACCGAACGCCATGGTGGTGGAAATCTCGCGGTCACCGGAGCCGTCGAGCACTGCCTTCAGGGTATCCAGCGGCGGTGTCGGGATGCTGAAGCTCTTCGGCCGACGCTGCGGCAGGTGACCGCCCAGCTTGTCACGGCACTTGCGCAGGTATCTCATCTCCGCACTGTCTTCGGCCGGACGGTAGAACGGCAACTCTTCGAGCTGCGAGTCGTTGACCGGGATGTCGAAGCGATCGCGGAATTTCTTCAGGCTGTCGATATCGACTTTCTTGGTGTTGTGGGCGATGTTCTTCGCCTCACCGGCACCGGTGCCGTAGCCCTTGATCGTGTGCGCCAGGATGACAGTCGGCTGGCCTTTGTGGTTGACCGCCTGATGGTAGGCCGCATAAACCTTGTAGGGATCGTGGCCGCCGCGGTTGAGCTTCCAGACTTCTTCGTCGGACATGCTCTCGACGCGCTTGAGCAGTTCTGGGTCGGCCCCGAAGAAATGCTTGCGCACGTAGGCGCCGTCTTTTGCCTTGTAGTTCTGGTATTCGCCGTCGATTGCCTGGTCCATGCGGCGTTGCATGCGACCATCTTCATCGATCGCGAACAGTGGATCCCACAGGCGACCCCAGACGACCTTGTTGACGTTCCAGTTGGCACCTTTGAATACGCCTTCCAGTTCCTGAATGATCTTGCCGTTACCGCGAACCGGGCCGTCCAGGCGTTGCAGGTTGCAGTTGATGACGAACACCAGGTTATCGAGGTTCTCACGGCCGGCCAGGGAGATCGCGCCAAGGGTTTCCGGCTCGTCGCACTCGCCGTCGCCGATGAAGCACCAGACGCGCTGTTTGCCTTTCGGAATGAAACCGCGGTTTTCCAGGTACTTCATGAAGCGCGCCTGGTAGATCGCGGTAATCGGGCCGAGTCCCATGGACACGGTCGGGAACTGCCAGAAGTCTGGCATCAGGTGCGGGTGCGGGTAGCTCGATAAGCCCTTGCCATCCACTTCCTGGCGGAAGTTGAGCATCTGCTCTTCGCTCAGGCGACCTTCCAAAAAGGCGCGTGCGTAGATGCCGGGGGAGGCATGGCCCTGATAGTAGATCAGGTCGCCGCCATGCTCTTCGGTCGGCGCCTGGAAGAAGTAGTTGAAGCCGATGTCGTAGAGCGTCGCGCTGGAAGCGAAGGTGGAAATGTGCCCACCCAGATCCGGATCCTTGAGGTTTGCGCGCATCACCATGGCTAATGCGTTCCAGCGGACCAAAGAGCGGATACGGCGCTCCATGAAAAGGTCGCCGGGCATCTTGGCTTCACGGGTAACGGGGATGGTGTTGCGGTACGGCGTAGTGATGCCGTAGGGCAGGGGGGTGCCGCTACGTGTGGCCAGTTCGCCCATCCGGGTCATCAGGTAGTGAGCGCGGTCTTCGCCCTCGCGGTCGAGGACGGACTCGAGGGCGTCCAGCCATTCCTGGGTTTCGACGGGATCGAGATCTTGCATGGCTTGCTCCATGGCGGAAAGGCTTCCAGAATCGGTCGCCTGTTCGCTACCGGCTTTGTGGGCCGGTGCGTGTAATGTTCTTGGACGAGTGCCGGGGATAGGACCGGGCGCCTGTAGTTTTACTACAAAACGGCGTCAGGATCAGCCCCCTGAAACACTCTTTAGTAGTAAAACTACAGATCAGCGGCACTGGCATTTTCCTGTGAAGGGTTTATGTGAGGCTCTGAATCGCGCGGTTTCACTGTATTGCTGGTGTGAAGGAAACCTCCATGAGTCTGCCATCGCTGGTTGCATTGCCGCCCTCGCTTCTGCCTTTTGTCAGTCGTGCCGAAGAGTCGTTCCTCAGTGCCGCCGGCAGCCTGTCGGAAGCTATTGCGGCACGTTGTCGCGCCTGGTTAACAGAGCACCATGATGCTTTCGCTCGAGTATGTGCGGCGAGTGATTTCGTCAGCGAACAGGTTAGTCGAGATCCGCAGATGTTGCTGCAGCTGGCCGAGCGGGGCTGGCTGGATCGCTCGTTTGCGCCTACTGAGATGCGCGACGCGCTTAACGAGCAGATTGCCGCCTGCGATAACGAGGACGCCCTGGCGCTGACCCTCCGGCGCTTTCGCACGCGCCAGCAGGTGCGGATCATCTGGCGCGATCTGACCCGTCAGGCTGACCTGGCCGAAACCTGTCGCGACCTCTCCGATCTCGCCGACGCCTCGGTCGATCTGGCGTATCACTGGCTCTACACGCGCCACTGCGAACAGTTCGGCGTGCCTACTGGACGCCGCAGCGGCACGGCGCAGCACATGGTCATCCTTGGCATGGGCAAGTTGGGCGCCCATGAACTGAATCTGTCCTCGGACATCGACCTGATCTTTGGGTACCCCGAAGGCGGCGAAACCGTGGGGGCGAAGCGTTCGCTGGACAATCAGGAGTTCTTCGTCCGACTCGGTCAGCGGCTGATCAAATCGTTGGATGCCATCACCGTCGACGGCTTTGCCTTCCGCGTCGATATGCGCTTGCGTCCATACGGCTCCTCCGGGCCGTTGGTCTACAGCTTCAATGCGCTGGAGCAGTACTACCAGGACCAGGGGCGTGACTGGGAACGCTACGCGATGATCAAGGCGCGCGTCATTGGTGGCGATCAGCAGGCTGGCAAGGAGCTGCTGGAAATGCTGCGGCCGTTCGTCTATCGGCGCTATCTGGATTTCTCCGCCATCGAAGCGCTGCGCACCATGAAGCAGCTGATTCAGCAGGAAGTCCGGCGCAAGGGCATGGCTTCGAATATCAAGCTGGGTGCCGGTGGAATCCGTGAGGTTGAGTTCATCGCCCAGGCGTTTCAGCTGATTCACGGCGGGCGGGATCTCAGCCTGCAGCAACGGCCGTTGCTCAAGGTGCTGGCGACGCTGGAGGGTCAGGGCTATCTGCCGGGCGCAGCGGTGAAGGAGCTGCGCGAAGGCTACGAGTTTCTGCGCTATACCGAGCATGCGCTGCAGGCCATTGCCGATCGCCAGACGCAGATGCTGCCGGAGACTGAAGTCGACTGCGCGCGGGTTGCCTTCATGCTTGGTTTCGAAAGCTGGCAGGCTTTCCACGAGCAACTGTTGCACTGGCGTGGGCGTATCGACTGGCATTTCCATCAGGTCATCGCTGACCCGGATGAGGACGAGGATGCCGAGGGCGAAGCGTTGGTGGGTGGTGAATGGCTGCCGCTCTGGGAGCAGGATTGGGACGAGGAGTTCGCCTGTCGACAGCTGTCCGAAGCCGGATTCCGTGATGGTCAGGTTGCCTGCCAGCGCCTTGCCGCACTGCGCAATGCCAGTCAGGTCAGGACCATGCAACGTCTCGGTCGCGAGCGTCTGGATGCCTTCATTCCTCGCCTGCTGGCGCAGGCTGTCGAGCAGGATGACCCGGATCTGGTGCTTGAGCGCGTGCTGCCGCTGGTCGAGGCGGTGGCCCGGCGTTCGGCCTATCTCGTATTGCTGACCGAAAATCCTGGCGCGCTGCAGCGTCTGCTGGAGCTCTGTGCGGCGAGCCCGTGGATCGCCGAACAGATCGCGCGCTTTCCCTTGCTGCTCGATGAACTGCTCAATGCCGGGCGCCTCTACAGTCCGCCGCTGGCGCCGGAACTGGCGGCCGAATTGCGCGAGCGGCTGATGCGCATTCCCGAGGACGATCTGGAGCAGCAAATGGAAGCGCTGCGCCATTTCAAGCTGGCGCACCGACTGCGCGTCGCCGCCTCGGAGATCGCCGGCACGCTGCCGTTGATGAAGGTCAGCGACTACCTGACCTGGCTGGCCGAGGCCATCCTGCAGGAGGTGCTGACCCTGGCCTGGCGTCACACCGTCGCGCGTCATGGCCAGCCACAGCGCAGCGATGGCACGCTGTGCGATCCGGCCTTCGTCATCGTCGGCTATGGCAAAGTCGGTGGGATCGAGCTCGGCCACGGTTCCGATCTGGATCTGGTGTTCATCCACGACGGTGACCCTGCCGCCGAGACCAATGGCGCCAAGTCCATCGACACCGCGCAGTTCTTTACCCGCCTCGGTCAACGCATTATTCATTTGCTGACTACCCAGACCACCTCCGGCCAACTCTATGAAGTGGACATGCGGCTGCGTCCGTCCGGTGCTTCCGGGTTGCTGGTCAGCTCCCTCGGCGCCTTCGAGCGCTACCAGAGTCAGGAAGCCTGGACCTGGGAACACCAGGCGTTAGTGCGTGCGCGGGTGCTGGTTGGCTGCTCGCAGCTGACCGCCGACTTCGAGCGGGTGCGCGCTGGCGTGCTCGGGCGTGAACGCGATCTGGATGCGCTGCGTCGCGAAGTCAGCGACATGCGCGCGAAGATGCGTGACAACCTCGGGACCCGCGCGACGCATGCGGGGACCGCCGAGCAAGCCTTCGACGGTGCCGCCGAGTTCAATCTCAAGCAGGACGCCGGTGGTATCGTGGATATCGAATTTATGGTGCAATACGCGGCTTTGGCGTGGTCGCACCAGCATCCCGAACTGCTGCGCTATACCGATAACATCCGCATTCTCGATGGGTTGGAGCAGGCCGGGTTGATGACCGGCGATGAGGTTCGGCTGCTGCAGGACGCCTACAAGGCCTACCGCGCAGCAGCCCACCGGCAATCACTGCAGAAGCATCCCGGAGTGGTGAGTGGGGATCAATTCCACGACGAGCGCCGCGCTGTCATGCGCATCTGGCGTGAGTTGGGCCTAAGCTGAGCCCCTCGTCGGGCTACTGGCAAATTCGAATTCTGAGGAGCTGGCAACGATGTCGATGGCCGATCGTGATGGCGTCATCTGGTATGACGGCGAACTGGTGCAGTGGCGCGATGCGACCACCCATGTGCTGACCCATACCCTGCACTACGGCATGGGTGTGTTCGAAGGCGTGCGCGCCTACAACACCCCGGACGGCACGGCGATCTTCCGCCTGCAGGCGCACACCGACCGCTTGTTCGATTCGGCGCACATCATGAACATGCCGATGCCGTACTCGAAGGAAGAGATCAACGAGGCGACCCGCGCCGCAGTGCGCGAGAATAACCTGGAAAGCGCCTACATCCGCCCGATGGTGTTCTACGGAAGTGAAGGCATGGGGCTGCGCGCTAGCGGCCTGAAAGTGCACGTGATCGTCGCCGCCTGGCACTGGGGCGCCTACATGGGCGACGAGGCGCTTGAGCTGGGCATCAAGGTGCGCACCAGTTCCTTCACTCGCCACCACGTCAACATCACCATGACCCGCGCCAAGTCCAACGGTGCCTACATCAACTCGATGCTGGCTCTTCAGGAAGCCATTTCCGGCGGCGCCGACGAAGCGCTGATGCTGGACCCCGAAGGCTATGTGGCCGAGGGCTCGGGCGAGAACATCTTCATCATCAAGGATGGCGTGATCTACACCCCGGAAGTCACCGCCTGCCTGAACGGCATCACCCGCGGCACCGTGCTGACCCTGGCCGCCGAGCACGGCCTGAAGATCGTCGAGAAGCGCATCACCCGCGACGAGGTGTACATCGCCGACGAAGCCTTCTTCACCGGTACCGCCGCCGAAGTCACGCCGATTCGCGAAGTGGACGGTCGCGCCATCGGTATCGGCCGTCGTGGCCCGATCACCGAGAAGCTGCAGAAAGCCTACTTCGATCTGGTCTCCGGCAAGACCGCGGCGCATGCCGAATGGCGGACACTGGTCAAGTAAGCGCAGGCGCCAAGCTGCACGCGGCCGATGGTTTACCGCTTGCAGCTTGAGGCTCGTGGCTTGAAGCTGCCTTTATGAATATTCTGATTGTGGGACCCAGCTGGGTTGGCGACATGGTGATGGCGCAGACGCTGTTCGTCTGCCTGAAACAGCGCCATCCCGACTGCCAGATCGACGTGCTGGCGCCCGAGTGGAGCCGGCCGATTCTCGAGCGCATGCCCGAGGTACGTCAGGCGCTGAGCTTTCCGGTCGGGCACGGCGTGCTCGATATGGCGACCCGGCGCACAGTTGCGCAGAGCCTGCGTGGTCAGTATGAGCAGGCGATCCTCTTGCCCAATTCGCTGAAGTCGGCACTGGTGCCGTTCTTCGCCGGTATTCCCAAGCGCACCGGCTGGCGCGGCGAAATGCGCTTCGGTCTGCTAAACGATATGCGCAAGCTCGACAAGCAGCGCTATCCGCTGATGATCGAGCGCTTCATGGCGCTGGCGTTCGAGCCTGGCGCCGAGTTGCCCAGACCGTATCCGAACCCCTCGCTGCGTATCGACCCCGTGACTCGCGATGCGGCATTGGCACGTTTCGGCCTCAGTCTGGATCGTCCGGTACTGGCGCTGTGTCCGGGCGCCGAGTTCGGCGAATCCAAGCGCTGGCCGGCCGAGCACTTCGCCAAGGTCGCCGAGCTGAAGATTCGTGACGGTTGGCAAGTCTGGCTGTTCGGCTCGAAAAACGATCATCCGGTGGGCGAGGAGATTCTTGCGCGATTGATTCCTGGTTTGCGCGAGGAAGCAGTGAACCTGGCCGGCGAAACCAGCCTGGCCGAGGCCATCGACCTGCTCTCCTGTGCCGATGCGGTGGTGTCCAACGATTCCGGTTTGATGCACGTCTCTGCTGCGCTGGCCCGGCCATTGGTGGCCGTGTACGGCTCCACTTCGCCAGCCTTCACCCCACCACTTTCCGAGCAAGTCGAGGTGGTGCGCCTAGGGCTGGATTGCAGTCCTTGCTTCGAGCGTACCTGCCGTTTCGGCCACAACAACTGCATGCGCGAGCTGAAGCCGCGCGCGGCGATCGAGGCGCTTGATCGCCTGGCTCCGCAGTCGGTCGAGGTACGCTGATTGAAGGTCCTGCTGGTCAAGACCTCGTCGCTAGGCGATGTCGTGCATACCCTGCCAGCCCTGACCGATGCGCAGCGGGCGCTGCCCGGCATCCAGTTCGACTGGGTGGTGGAGGAGGGCTTCGCCGAGATTCCGGCCTGGCATCCGGCGGCGGCACAGGTGATCCCGGTAGCGATCCGTCGCTGGCGCAAGCATCCGCTGCTGACCCTGCGCAACGGTGAATGGCAGCGCTTCAAGGCGCGCCTGCGGGAAGGCCGTTACGACCTGGTGATCGACGCCCAGGGCTTGCTGAAGAGCGCCTGGCTGACCCGCTACGTCAAGGCGCCGGTCGCCGGGCTGGACCGCGATTCGGCGCGCGAGCCGCTGGCGACACGCTTCTATGATCGGTGCTATGCCGTGCCGCGTGAGCAGCATGCGCTGGAGCGGGTGCGCCAGCTATTCGCTCAGGCGCTCGGTTATCCGCTGCCGCAGGATGTTGCCGACTACGGCCTGAATCGCGAGCAGATGGCCGCGCCGAGTGATCAGCCCTATCTGTTGTTCCTGCACGGCACCACCTGGCCGAGCAAGCACTGGCCGGAAGCCTACTGGCGTGAGCTGGCCGAGCGCATGAGCGATTTCGGCTGGGCGATCCGCCTGCCGTGGGGCAATGCCGAAGAGAAGGCGCGGGCCGAGCGCATCGTCAGCGGCATAGCCGGCGCGGCGGTGTTGCCGAAGCTCAATCTTGCCGGTGTGGCCCGGGTCATCGCCGGTGCACGCGCCTGCGTCGCGGTGGACACCGGTCTCGGCCACCTGGCCGCGGCGCTGGATGTGCCGAGCATTTCGCTTTATGGTCCGACCCTGCCCGGGCGAGTCGGCGCCTATGGGCGCTCTCAGGTGCACCTGTGCGCGAGCGGGCCGAATGCCGGTCGCGGTGATCGGCGTAAGCCCTGTTTCGACGATTTGCGCCCCGAGCGCGTCGTCACCGAACTGAAAGCCCTGCTGCGGGCCCCGGAGTCCGTCTGATGCAATTGGCGTTCATTCTCTACAAGTACTTTCCCTTTGGCGGGCTGCAGCGCGATTTCATGCGCATTGCCCTCGAATGCCAGCGTCGCGGCCACTCGATCCGCGTCTACGCGATGATCTGGGAAGGTGACGTGCCTGAAGGCTTCGAGGTACTGATCGCCCCGGTAAAGGCGCTGTTCAACCACACCCGCAACGAGCGCTTCACTGTCTGGGTCGAGGCGGATCTGGCCAAGCGGCCGGTCGACCGCGTGATCGGCTTCAACAAGATGCCCGGGCTCGATGTGTACTACGCCGCCGACCCCTGTTTCGAGGACAAGGCGCAGACCCTGCGCAACCCTATCTATCGCCGCTGGGGTCGCTATAAACACTTCGCCGAGTACGAGCGCGCGGTGTTCGCGCCCGAGGCGAAGACCGAAATCCTGATGATCTCCGAGGTGCAGCAGCCGCTGTTCGTCAAACACTACGCCACGCCCCCCGAACGCTTTCACCTGTTGCCGCCGGGCACCGCCCAGGATCGCCGCGCGCCGGCCAATGCCGCGCAAATCCGTGCCGAGTTTCGCGAGGAGTTCGAGGTCCGGTCGGAAGAACTGCTGCTGGTGCAGATCGGTTCCGGCTTCAAGACCAAGGGGCTGGACCGCAGCCTCAAGGCGCTCGCCGCATTGCCCCGTGAGCTGAGCCAGCGCACACGGCTGCTGGTGATCGGCCAGGACGATCCCAAGCCGTTCAAGCTGCAGGCCAAGACGCTGGGCGTTTCCGGCATGGTCGAGTTTCTCAAGGGGCGTAGCGACATCCCGCGCTTCCTGCTTGGCGCCGACCTGCTGATCCATCCGGCCTACAACGAGAACACTGGTACCGTGTTGCTGGAAGCGCTGGTGGCCGGGCTGCCGGTGCTGGTAACCGATGTATGTGGCTATGCGCACTACATTACCGACGCCGACTGCGGTCGCGTGGTGCCCAGCCCGTTCGAACAGCGCACGCTCGACCAGCTGTTGACGCAGATGCTGAGCGACGAGCAGCAGCGCGCGACCTGGAGCCGCAACGGGTTGGCGTATGCCGCCAGCGCCGATCTGTACTCCATGCCGCAGAAGGCGGCCGATGTGATCCTTGGAGAGCAGGCATGAGGCCCATGACCGGCATGTCCCCAAGCCGATCGCAAGCCACAGGCTTGCCCACAGCACTCAAAAGCCACGCCCCGAGGTCGGGCCCCCCACAAACGTGTCGAGTGCCCGCCGATTCCGTGGGTGGTGCGCTCTCGCGGCGATTGCAGCCTGCAGGCCTGCGCGGGTTTTCAGCTCCTGGACCAGGGTTGATGCCTCGAGCTGCGGAGGCTACATGCGACTGATTTTATCGGAGCCGTTCAAAAGCCTCTGGCACGGCAAGGATCCCTTCGTAGAAGTCGAGCGTCTCGACGGTCAGGTCTACCGCGAGCTGGAAGGCCGCCGCACGCTGCGTACCGAGGTAGAGGGACGCGGATACTTCGTTAAGATCCACCGTGGCATCGGCTGGGGCGAGATCACCAAAAACTTGCTCACGGCCAAGGCGCCAGTGCTTGGCGCTGGTCAGGAGTGGCGCGCGATTCAGCGGCTGCATGAAGTGGGTGTTCCTACCATGACCGCAGTTGCTTACGGCGAGCGTGGCAGCAATCCTGCGACTCAACACTCCTTCATCATCACCGAAGAGCTGGCGCCGACTGTCAGTCTTGAGGATTTCACGGCCAACTGGCGTGAACAGCCCCCGGCGCCGGCACTCAAGCGTGCGCTGATCGCCGAGGTCGCGCGCATGGCCGGTACCATGCACCGTGCCGGCGTCAACCACCGCGATTTCTATATTTGCCACTTTCTGCTGCATACCGACAAGCCGGTGACAGCAAGTGATTTCCGTCTGTCGCTGATCGACCTGCACCGCGCGCAGGCCCGCAGCCAGACGCCGCGGCGTTGGCGCAACAAGGACCTGGCAGGACTGTATTTCTCGGCACTGGAGATCGGCCTGACCCGTGGCGACAAGTTGCGCTTCCTGCGCGACTACTTCCAGCAACCAGTGCGCGAAATCCTGCACGAGGAGGCGTCCCTGCTGGTCTGGTTGCAGCGCAGGGCGGAAAAACTGCAGGGCCGCAAGCAGCGCTACGGAGGGGCACTTTGATGGCTGGCTGGACACTGGATCCAGCATACGCTGACCTTCGGGATGAGTTCGGCAGCCTGATGACTGTATTTGCGCTTGAGGGTGAGCGCCTGACGAAAGACCCGTTATCGGAAGTCATTCGTGTCGAACTCAATGGTGTGCGCTATTACGTCAAACGCTACTCGGGGGCAGGCAAGGGCTTACGGCGATTCGTTGGGCGCCCACGAGTAAAGGCCGAGTGGCAGAATCTAATGCTCTTTCGCCGCTGGGGCATCCCGACCGCCCCAATCGTGGCGTACGGCATGGAGCGCCGAGGCGGCGCATTTTTACGAGGCGCTTTGATCACCCGCGAATTGGAGCAGACCGAAGATCTGGCTTTGCTGGCGGCAAGCCATGATCCTCGCCTTCGTGATCGGCGCTGGGTACATGAAGTCAGCCTGCAACTGGCGCGCTCGACTCGCGCATTGCATGACCGGGGCTTCGCCCACAATGATCTCAAATGGCGCAACCTGCTGGTTGATCCGCAGCGGCGCTTGTATTTGATTGATTGTCCGACCGGCTCATTCTGGCGCGGCCCGTTTCTGCAGCGGCGCATCGTCAAGGATCTAGCCTGCTTGGACAAGGTGGCCAAGTACCAGCTTACTCGCACTCAGCGCCTGAGATTCTATTTGCAGTATTGCCAGCGCCCGCGGCTGGCACCCCAGGACAAGCCGCGGATACGGCAGATATTGAACTACTTTCAGGGACGAGAATGACCGATTTCATAGAAGAGTCCGACCGTCCTTTACTCGAGCGCAGCGGCCTAAGTGACTTCGACGCGCTCTGGGCTGTACAGCTCGAAGCTGTCGATGAGCCGAATATCGAGCGCGGAGGGTGGAGCAGCGTCTTTCGGCTTGAGCTCAATGGCGCGGCCTTCTACCTCAAGCGGCAGAGCAATCACCTGACGCGGAGCCTGACGCACCCGTTTGGCGAGCCCACTTTCGCCCGAGAATTCCGCAGTATCCGCCGCTACGCTCAGCTTGGTGTGCCGGCATTACAGGCGAGCTTTTTCGGCCAGCGCAAGGTGGGTGGAGAGCGGCGAGCAGTCCTTTTGACTCGTGCGTTGGATGGCTGGATGGATTTGGATGGTTGGCTAGCTCAATGGCCGCAGCTGGCCGAATCGCAACGCCAATCGATTCTTCGCGCAACCGGAAAGTTGGCTCGCGCCCTTCACCGAGCGGGGCAAATGCATGGCTGCTTCTATCCCAAACATATCTTCCTGCGAGAGCTTGCTGGTCAGTGGCAGGCTTGTCTTATTGATCTGGAAAAAACGCGCCCGCTGCTGTTCGGCCGACGTGACCGTATCAGGGATTTGGAGCCACTCGTGCGTCGTGCTGCCTGTATCGGTGACGACGGCGTGCGCTCCCTGCTGTCAACTTACCTTGATGACGATCGCCTGCTCGATTCATGGGTGCAGCGCCTCAATCGTCGGCGCAGAGAAAAAGAGGCGCGTGGATGAATCTGTCCCAGTTGGCTGGTACGGGGCGTCAGCCAGGCAGCCCGCTACAAGTAGCGCTGCCTGGTAATGGAGTGCTGAATATTGTTCGCTGGCTGCGGATTTTGCCTGGTCATCGATATGTCGGTTGTGCCGAGTGGAACGGTCGCACCGTACTGGCCAAGCTGATAGTGGGCTCCAAAGCGCAGCGTCATCATCAGCTCGAGCGAAGTGGCGCGCGGCTAATGGCGGAGCAGCAGCTGCCGACGCCCGGCTTGCTGGCCGAGGGGTGGCAGGAGGGCGAAGGTGGCTGGCTGATTTTCGATTGGCTCGACCATGCCAAAAGCCTTTGGGATGCCTGGCGCGCTGTAGAAACTGATGTGATGCTGTCTGACGGGCAAAGGGGTGTCCTTGGCGAAGCACTTGAATTGATCGCCAGGATGCATGCGCGCGGCATCTGGCAGGCCGATCTGCATCTCGATAACTTATTGCGGGCGGGCGACCAGCTTTACGTTGTCGATGGCGGCGGTGTGAAAGCGAAAGTGCCCGGAGCTCCGTTGTGCCGCGAGCAAGTGCTGGAAAATCTTGGCGTGTTCTTCGCGCAGTTGCCCGCGGAGGTCGATCCGTTCATTGAAGAGCTGCTGGTCCACTACCTGCTCGCCAATAGCGAGCATGCGTTGCCGCTGGAAGCGTTGCTCAAAGACATTCACAAGACTCGCGCCTGGCGCTTGAACGATTATCTGAAGAAGGTAGCGCGCGACTGTAGTCTGTTCAGTGCGCGTATCGGCGCGTTTGGTGCGCAGGTGGTGCGGCGTGACGAGGAAGCAGCGCTGCGGGTTGTTCTCGCTGATCCCAATGCATTTATCGCACAAGGCGAGCTTCTGAAAGACGGTGGCAGCGCGACGGTCGCCAGCATTGAGTCGAACGGTCGAGCGCTTCTTATCAAGCGCTACAACATCAAGAATCCGCTGCATTGGCTCAAACGCTTCTGGCGCCCCAGCCGGGCCTGGCACAGTTGGGTCGAAGGTAACCGTCTCGATTTCTTGGGGATTGCCACGCCCCGCCTGCTGGCTGTGATCGAGCGTCGTTGGTTGTGGATGCGTGGCCCTGCGTGGCTAATTACCGAATTGCTGCACGGTAAAGATATAATCGCGCGTTTTAAGCCATACCTGGATGGTTGCCCGCCCGAGCTTGAGCTGTCCGCTTTGGATCGACTGTTCGCGGCGCTGATTCGTCAGCGCATCAGTCATGGCGATCTAAAGGGACATAATCTGTTTTGGGAGCAGGGTCGTTGGGTCCTGATCGACCTTGATGCTGTGCAGCAGCACAACAGCGACTCGAGCTTTGCACGCGCCTATGCCAAGGATCGTGCACGCTTTCTGCGTAACTGGCCGGTCGATAGCGCCCTGTATCGGCTGCTTGACCAACGTTTACCCGCGGTGCCCGGCACCCGTATCGAAGATTAAGAGGCATTACCCGTGGCATTGACGATTCTCGGCCTTTCCGGCGCCCTCAGTCATGATCCTTCCGCTGCCCTATACATCGATGGCAAGCTGATCGCCGCCGTTGAAGAAGAGCGCTTCGTGCGCGACAAGCATGCCAAGAACCGCATGCCCTATGAGTCCGCGAAGTTCTGCCTGGAGCAGGCTGGCATCAAACCGGCGGATGTCGACGTGGTGGCGATCCCCTTCGCACCCATCAGCATCTTCGAGAAGGCGCGTTGGCACTACGCCAAGCGTTACTGGTACGCACCGGATCGTGCGCTGGATGCCATCCTTATGGGCAACCGCCGCTACTACCGTTACAAGAAGCGCATCGAGTGGTGCCTGCAGCAGCTGGGCTTTGATCTGAAGAAGGTAAAGCTGCAGCCGGTCGAGCACCACCTGGCACATGCCTCCAGTGCCTACCATTGCTCGGGCTTCACCGAGAAGACCGCCATCCTCGGTATCGACGGCAAGGGGGAGTACGCCACCACCTTCTTCGGTTGGGGCGAAAACGGCAAGATCCACAAGATCAAGGAGTTCTACGATCCGGACTCCTTAGGCGGGTTGTATGGCGCGATCACCGAGTACCTCGGCTTCGAGATGCTCGATGGCGAATTCAAAGTCATGGGCATGGCGCCCTACGGCGACGCGGCCAAGTACGATTTCTCTCGCCTGGCGAAATTCGAGAACGGCGAGCTGATCATCAA
>Ga0189292_10173_pt1 | contig 30855 bp, 30 predicted proteins | sample UW1oraminimetaG_FD_130317 | JGI IMG/M metagenome (GOLD analysis project Ga0189292, IMG submission 130317) | Marine microbial communities from the Costa Rica Dome - UW179A-orange mini metaG | ecosystem: Environmental > Aquatic > Marine > Oceanic > Photic zone | place: Costa Rica: the Eastern...
CAGGCCGTTGCGGAACAGCAGATAGGACAGCAGCAGGTAGTCGATATGGCTGCGATGGCAGGGGACGTAGATCACCTCGTAACCGCGCACGGCTTCCTGCAGTGGCTCGATATGGTTGACGCGGATGCCGTCGTAGATCTTGTTCCAGAACCAGGACAGCACCACTTCGAGGAAGCGCACGGCGGTGTAGGCGTAGTCCGACGCCACCTCGTTGCCGTAGCGCAGCGCCCTGGCTTCGGCCTTTTCGATGGAAATGTTCTCGCGCTCGGCCTCGTCGCGAATCGCTTGCCGCACCTGCGGCCCATGCACCAGGCCCTTGACCAGATTGCGCCGGTGCGACAGGTCAGGGCCGATCACGGCGGTCTTCTGGTTACGGAAATGCACGCGCAGCATGCGGTGCACCATGCGCAGGGTGCGCTCGTGGCCCTTGTTCAGGGCGATCAGCTCGTTGAGCTGGATCGGTGCGGAGAACTGCACGCGGGTCTTGCGCCCCAGCACCAGAATGCTGAGTAGCTTGCGCAGGCGCCCGGTAACCGCCCAGCTGTCGGCGAACAGCAGCTTCCAGGCGCTGGTCTCGCGATTCGGCGATTGCCCCCAGAACACGCTGACCGGGATGATCTGCGCGTTCTCCACCGCGTTGTGTTCCAGCGCGCCGACCAGTCTGACCAACGTCGGCGGTGCCACCAGACGCGTGCGTCGGCCAAACCAGCTCGTTGCCGGATTGAGAAAGAAGAACGCGGCTGGCTCGACATGCTCGCCCACCGCCACATCGGCCACCGGGCGTGGCAGCCCGGCCTTGCTGCACTCGGCATCCAGCACCGCCAAGTCGCTGAGCGAAGGCTGTTGCAGCACGTAGAAGACCGGCTTGCTGCGGTCCAGCTTGAGGGTAAAGGCGGATTGGTTGATGGTCTCAGAGCGCACCCAGAAGTACAGCACGCGACGCAATACGGAGAAGAACAAACGGCGAAGGGGGGAGCGGGTCATACGGCAGATTCGGCTACGGAAGGGGGCGGTGCCCTCGAAGGCGGCAAGTGTGCCGCAAGCGAGGAAGGTGGGCAAAAATATGCTGCCAAGCGATGGCGATTGGTTGGGGTCCTCAAAGGCCAACCCTGAGCATCCGCGTCAGAGCAGAGCGGCTTATTGCAGGCTAGGAGTCACTCGTGGGCGGGCGGCTGCGTGCCGTTGATGGCGCGGTGGAGGCTGTGCCTATCGAGGCAATAGGGAAAATCCATGTAGTGCGTTTCCACTGCCATCGGGACGCGGCAGGCCGCTTGCTTGCTGCTCTGCAGCGATTGTCATGGGGTTTGAGTGGCCCTGGATGGGGATTTGGGGCTTTTGTTCGATCATGAGCTGGGTGCTAGGTTGTTTTTAAGCGGCGCTTGAGTGCGTCATCGACAACTGTGAGGAGCAGAACATGAACGAGTCTGGAGAAAAGGCGGGTGGTGGTTGCCCATTCGGTCATGGCGCTGGTGCGCCCCGCAAACGCCCTGGCAATCGAGATTGGTGGCCTGAGGCGCTGAGCCTGACATCGCTCAACCAGCATTCGCCGCGTTCCAATCCGTACGGTGGCGATTTCGACTATGCCGCAGCATTCAATTCGCTCGATCTCGACGCGGTCATCGCCGACCTGCATGCCCTGATGACTGATTCACAGGACTGGTGGCCGGCGGACTTCGGCCACTACGGCGGGCTGTTCATTCGCCTGGCCTGGCACAGCGCCGGCACCTACCGAATCACCGACGGCCGCGGCGGCGCCGGTGGCGGTCAGCAGCGCTTCGCGCCGCTCAACAGCTGGCCGGACAACGCCGCGCTGGACAAGGCCCGGCGCCTGCTGTGGCCGATCAAACAGAAGTACGGGCGCAAGCTTTCCTGGGCAGACCTGTTCGTGCTCACCGGCAACGTGGCGCTCGAATCCATGGGCTTCAAGACCTTCGGTTTCGGCGGTGGCCGCGCCGACACCTGGGAGCCGGAGGAGCTGTACTGGGGGCCGGAAGGCACCTGGCTTGGCGATGAGCGCTACAGCGGCGAGCGGCAACTGCACCCGGGCCTGGGTGCCGTGCAGATGGGTCTGATCTACGTGAACCCTGAAGGCCCGAACGGCAACCCGGACCCGAAAGCGGCGGCCATCGACATTCGCGATACTTTTGCGCGCATGGCCATGGATGACTACGAAACCGTGGCGCTTATCGCTGGCGGCCATACCTTCGGCAAGACCCATGGTGCGGGTGATCCGTCCTTGATGGGGCCGGAGCCGGAAGGGGCGGTGATCGAGGATCAGGGCCTGGGCTGGCGCAGCCGCTACAAGAGTGGAATCGGCGCCGATGCGATCACCTCCGGCCTGGAAGTCATCTGGAGCCAGACGCCGACGCGCTGGTCCAACTACTTCTTCGAAAACCTGTTCAACTTCGATTGGGAGCTGACCAAAAGCCCGGCTGGCGCCCACCAGTGGGAAGCGAAGAATGCGCCGGAAATCATGCCGGACCCCTTCGACCCGAACAAGAAGCGCAAGCCGACCATGCTCACCACTGACCTGTCGCTGCGCTTCGACCCCGAGTACGAAAAGATCTCCCGGCACTTCCTGGAAAACCCGGACGAGTTCGCCGATGCCTTCGCCAAGGCCTGGTTCAAGCTGACGCACCGCGACATGGGTCCCATCGGCCGCTACCTCGGGCCGCTGGTGCCGAAGGAGCAGCTGATCTGGCAGGACCCGATTCCCGAACGCGATCATCCGGTGATCGACGAGGCGGACATCGCCGCGCTGAAGCAGAAGCTCCTCGACATGGGCTTTTCCGTATCCGAGCTGGTGTCGGTTGCCTGGTCTTCGGCCGCTACCTATCGCGGATCGGACAAGCGCGGAGGCGCCAACGGTGCTCGTATCCGCTTCGCGCCGCAGAAGGATTGGGAGATCAACAATCCGCCGCTGTTGGAGAAGGTGCTGCAGAAGCTCGGCGAGGTCCAGAGTGCGTTCAACGCCTCGGGAACCGGCGGTAAGAAGGTCTCCATGGCCGACCTGATCGTGCTCGCCGGCTGCGCGGCGATCGAGAAAGCAGCGAAGGACGGCGGAGTGGAGATCACCGTGCCTTTCACGCCAGGGCGGATGGATGCCGAGGAGGAGTGGACCGATGCGCAGTCCTTCGAAGCGCTGCGCCCGGTCGCCGATGGCTTCCGCAACTACTACCACGAGTCCCACTTCATGGCGCCCGAGGAAGCGCTGGTCGACAAGGCCCATCTGCTGCGCCTGAGCGCGCCCGAAATGACCGTGCTGGTCGGTGGCATGCGCGTGCTCGGCACCAATTCAGACGGCGGTCAGGAAGGCGTCTTCACCAAGCGTGTGGGCACGCTTTCGAACGACTTCTTCGTCAACCTGCTGAGCATGCAGAACGAGTGGGTCGCGACTGAGCACAAGAACCGCTTCCAGGGCCTCGACCGCAAGACCCGCCAGCCCATCTGGACCGCCACCCGCGTGGACCTCATCTTCGGCGCGCAATCGGAATTGCGTGCCCAGGCCGAGGTATACGGCATGGCCGACGGCAACGAGAAGTTCGTCCACGACTTCGTCAAAGCCTGGGACAAGGTGATGAACGTGGACCGGCTCGACATTGGCAAGCCTGCCGATAACTTCAGCCAGAAGCTCTCAGCCTAGAGCTCGTAGCGGCGCCATCAGGCACCGCCACGGGGCTGCTGCTTTCGAGCCTGCCATCTGGTTCGGGCTCGGGAGCCGACATAGGCACTGACGAGAAAGACCAAGGACCACAGCAGCACGAACATCAGCCCGACGGGGAGCAATGGCCCTGTCGGCAACCAGCCGAGCAGATACAGAATCTGCCCGGCCACACAGCCGACGTAGAACGGCCACAAGGGTTTCGGCGTAACGGAGCCACACAAGCCGCCGCCCAAGGCCAGCGCTAATGTGTAATACAGGCCGCCGGCATCCCAGGGCTCGACGTGGCCCGTCACCAGCGGCGACAGGCCCCAGATCGCCGCACCGGCCAACGCGGCGAGAAGTAACGAGCGCAACACGGATCGCTTCATGCTCGGCCTGTTGGATTCAGCCGCCGTGGCGCGGCGCTAGTGCGCATCGACCGATGACCGCGTCGAGTACCAGGCGTGAATCAGCCCGGCCTGGTAGAACAGAACGGGATAGGTAAAGGCTCCGGATTCGATGATGGCTGCGACCCGCTCGCGAGGCAGCACCGCCACATCGCGGGAGTAGGCTGCGCGCATCTGCTCCACACCAGCAGCCGGGATGCCAGCCACGGTCATCATGTTCATCCAGGTTTCGAGCAGCGCCGTGTATTCGGCCGAGGCGATATCCGATGCCAGGTCGGAGCTGGCCAGGCGTGCGCCTGGACGAAGCCGGCTAGCGATGGCACGGAAGAATTCCGTACGGGCCTCAGGCTCCAGAATGAATTGCGACACCAGAAAGCACGTCGCGGCATCGAAGGCGGGCTGCTCGGGCAGCGATTGCAGATAGCCCTCATGAAACTGGCAGCGCTCGGCGTAGCCGCCCTCGATCGCCTTGTTGCGGCACACCTCGAGCATTGCACCGGAGGGCTCGACGGCGGTAAAGCTCCAGCGCGGGAAGCGCCTGGCCAGATAGGCGATTTCTTCGCCGGTGCCGGCACCGACGCACAGAATCCGGGCATCGGCTTGAAGGTCCGCAAACACGGCTTCCAGAAGGAAATGCAGGGCATCACGAATCGGCGCGGTTCTGGCCCAGCGCTTGTCGTAGGTGGACGCCTGTTGATCGATGATGGTCTTGATTTCATCGCTGCGCATGGCGGATTTCCCAAGAGGTTGTTCAGGACGGGCGCCTAGGCGAACCACCCGAGTTACCGAGTAGGCTCAGTCGAGTGGCAGAATGCCTTTGGCCCGCAACGCGCCCAGCGCGATCTGCTGGCGCAGTGGCAGGTCGGTAGCGCCGCGGGTATCGATGTTCAAGGCGAACAGCCAGGTATCCTCGGTGAGCTCGACATAGCCGATGTACCAGCCTGTGCCGGGCGTGCTGCGGGCGGCCCAGCCGGTCTTGGCGTAAAGGCGATAGTCCTCGCTGGCTTCGGTGAGCATTACCGTCTTCAAGGTGTCGTAGCTGCTCGCCCGGTACGGCAGGCTGCGTTCGACCACGCGTTTGAGCAGGTCTATTTGTTGCTCGGCGCTGATGGTCAGTGAGCCATCCAGCCAGAATTCCGTGCCGTTGAAGGGCTCCTGTAGCCTCGCGTAGCGCGCCCGATGAATATGACGTGGGTAGCTGGCCGCTCCTACCCGCTGGGCCAGCCACTGATAGCACCAGACGCAGCTGACTCTGAATGCGCTTTTCAGCGTCTGATCACGGTTCCAATCCTCGATCTCGTAACGGGTGTTATCCCAGGGGATGATCTCGTCTGCCCCGGCGATAGCGCCTTCCTCCAGCGCGATCAACGTGTTCAGCACCTTGAAGGTGGATGCGGCGGTGAATGCCTGGTCCGCTCGGGCGTCGTTGTGAACGTAGCGCTGCCCGGTTGCGGTTGACTCGATCACCAATGTCCCATCTACCCCCGCTTTCTCGAACAACCGAGCAATCTCGATATCATCCGCATGAGCAAGAGCGGAAATACCGAGGAATAAAAACGACAACAACAGGTGTGGCATCTAGGGCTTTACCATCGGTTGGAAGTGAGTGATCCGGCTATGCGTTTGCGCTTGCCGTTCTAGCAGGGTTTCAGGCGAAGTCCAGCCATTGATGAATGAGCGGTCGGTTGTTCACGTTCAGTTAGCCGTAGCCCGCTGCGCTTCGAAGCTACCGTGGGACAGCCGATAGAGGCAGTGCACGCGCAGCGGATTGCCGAAAGGCACACCGGGGTGCTCGAATCCGTCAGATTCACGCATGCCGAGGCGCTCCATAACACCCCGTGACCGGCGGTTTTCGATAGACTGGCGGTTTTACAGGCTCAAGGTTTTTTCTGCTCAAGCAGATGCTTCGCTACGGCCTCGAAGGCCGGCAGCGAGGTGGGGTCGTTAGCGGCGTTAGCGGCCACAGGATGGCTGGCGAACCGCGCTATTACCATCTCCGCAACAGGGTCTATGTAGAGCGCTTGGCCATGTACGCCGCGCGCCATGAAGGCTCCGTGTGCGTTATGGGTGATCCACCACATGTTGCGATAGCTCCATCCTTGCAAAAGGTGGTAGTCGGCTTTCGCGAACTTCTCTCGATCTGCCCCACGCCGGATGTCGGCCACGACCTCCGCCGGGAGGATCTGCTCGCCGTTATATCGGCCGTTATTACGTACCATTTCGCCAAAGCGGCTCAGGTCGCGCAGGCCCGCGTTCAAGCCGCCCCCGGCAAATGGTGTGCCGATCGAGTCCACCGACATATACGCATCCTGTTCCGCGCCCAGCCGGCTCCAGATATGCTCCGACAACAATTGTGCGACGGTAAGGCCGCTAACTCGCGACACCACCCAGCCAAGAGCATCAGAATTAGCGGTGCGGTAATGGAAGGCCTCGCCGTGGCGGCCGTCCGGCCGGATTGTTGTCAGAAACTCGTAATAGGTTCGCGGCCCCTGGTAGCCCGCTGGTTTCGGCAAGGGGTTGCCGGCGGCGGCGTGCGCCCATACTTCGGCCTTGGGGTCCGCATAATCCTCGCTGAAGCGAATGCCAGTGGTCATGTCCATAAGTTGGCGTACGGTGGCATTTCCGAAAGCTGACGTGGCGAGTTCTGGAACGTAGTCGGCGACCGCCCGCTCCGGGTCGAGCTCACCTTCAGCCACAAGCAACGCAGCCAATGTTCCCGTGAAGGTTTTTGTAACCGACATGGCGGCGTGTTGCCCCTCCGGCTTCAGCACGCCGAAATAGCGCTCGTAAACGATCTGCCCGCGATGAAGGATGACGATGCCGTCTGTGTAGTTGGCCTGAAGCGACTGCTGCCATGTCATAGGCCTTCCGCCGCCAAGCGGCACGAACGTGAGCGCATCAATTTCGTCGCTTGGCTTTCTCCTTAGCGTCGAAGCCTCCGTAAATCCGCGTGAAACGTTGACTGTAGGCATCAGCTGCCGAAAGTTGGCAACGCTCCAGCGCATCTGTGGAAAATGGAAATAACTGCCATCTTCGAAGCGCAGGATTCGATCCGCCGGAGGCGGTGAGCCGACCATCCAGCCAAGTACCGCTGGGTCACTTGCTCGCGCGTCCGGGAACTGGGCCTGCTCAGTGGCGTGCGCTGAGCATGCCAAGAGGCCGAGCAAAAAGTGAAGGCGGACTCTAGGTGTTCCTTTCGGCCAGCTTAGTTTCACAACGTGCCCCTTCGAGTATTCCGGATTGGCGCATTACGGGTTGCGCCTTGGGTAGAAATGAAATTGGTGAGTCGGACGCGTAACCAAGCTGAGTAAAGCACTACTTCATCCGTACCAACGCTTCCGTTGCTAGTGATACAGACTACATTTGCGCGTAGTAGATGAGCGGAGTTGCTGCCGGCGCTATCCCTGAGCAATGAGAAGAGAATATCTGCCGATTGCCGTTTCCTTTCATTTGAGTGGCTGAAATGCAAAGGTGCGGATAGCTGTATTTTGCGCGGCGAAGCTGACTGGGTTCGAAATCCTGATTTTTCTGAAAGTCTCTGCCATTTCTGTTCACCCTTACCGGCTGATGTTCGGCAGCCCAAAGCGACCTTTCCGCCATACTTGCCCGGTTGCATTCGTCTGGCCGGTCTTCTTATAGTTCCGCCGGCATTTTGCAGGGCCTGGTTCGTGCCGCCGCGGGCGGCGTGCCAGGCCTTTAGCGCACTGGTGAGAACCCATGATCGAAATAAAAAACCTGACCAAGCGTTTTGCCCAGCACACGGCTGTGGATGACCTGTCATTTCAGGTCCAGCGTGGCGAGGTGCTGGGGTTCCTCGGCCCGAATGGCGCGGGCAAGTCCACCACGATGAAGATGCTGACCGGCTTTCTGGCGCCGACATCCGGCACTGCCAGCATTCTAGGTCACGACATCCAAACTCAGAGATTGCAGGCCCAGCGACAGATCGGTTACCTGCCCGAGGGTGCGCCTTGCTACGGCGACATGACGGTGCGCGGCTTTCTCGAATTCATTGCTGAAGTCCGCGGCTTCCGTGGTGCGGACAAGCGCCAGCGGGTCGAAGCCGCTGTGACGCAGGTGGAGCTGGAGAAGGTGCTTGGTCAGTCCATCGAGACCCTGTCCAAGGGCTTCAAGCGTCGCGTCGGCCTGGCCCAGGCGATCCTGCATGATCCGCAAGTGCTGATCCTCGACGAGCCCACCGATGGCCTCGATCCGAATCAGAAACATCAGGTACGACAGCTGATTCAGGGCCTGGCGCAGGACAAGATCGTCATCATTTCAACGCACATTCTCGAAGAGGTCAGCGCGGTCTGCACCCGCGCGGTAGTGATCGCCCACGGCAAGCTGGTCGCCGATGGCACGCCGCTGGAGCTGGAAAGCCGTTCGAAATACCACCAAGCGGTCACGCTGGTCAGTGACGGTCCGCTGGACGACGTTGCCCTGGCCGCGCTGCCCGGTGTCGCAGGGGTCGAGCGTAACGAGCGAGAGCACAGCCTGACGGTGCTGGCGCAGCCTGGGCAGGTGATTTTCCCGCAGGTCAATGCGCTGATCACGCAGCAGGGCTGGGTGGTGAAGGAGCTGGACGTGGAGCGCGGCCGGCTGGATGAGGTGTTCCGTAACCTGACTCGTGGGGAGTCGCTATGACCCAGTTGCCGGTTATCTTCAGGCGTGAGTTGGGCAGCTACTTCGCCACGCCGCTCGCCTATGTGTTCATCGTCATCTTTCTGGTGCTGTCCGGGGTGTTCACCTTCTACCTCGGCGGCTTCTACGAGCGTGGCCAGGCTGATCTGACGCCATTCTTCAGCTTCCACACCTGGCTCTATCTGTTTCTGGTGCCGGCGATCGCCATGCGCTTGTGGGCAGAGGAGCGCAAGTCCGGCTCCATTGAGTTGCTGATGACGCTGCCGATCACCCGTTTCGAAGCCGTTGGCGGCAAGTTTCTCGCGGCGTGGGTGTTCGCCGGAATCGCCTTGCTGCTGACGTTTCCGATGGTCATCACCGTCAATTACCTGGGTGAGCCAGACAACGGCGTGATCGTCGCTGGCTATCTTGGCAGCTGGTTGCTGGCCGGTGCCTTTCTGGCCATCGGCTCCTGCATGTCGGCCCTGGCGAAGAACCAGGTGATCGCCTTCATCCTCTCGGTGGCGGTGTGCTTCCTGTTTATCGTCAGCGGCCTGCCGATGGTGCTCGATGCGCTGGCTTGGGCGCCGCAGTGGCTGATCGATGCGGTGGCTTCGCTGAGCTTCCTGATCCGTTTCGACTCCATCAGCAAGGGCGTGATCGACCTGCGTGATCTGCTCTATTTCGTCACGCTGATCGTTGCCTGGCTGGCCGCTACCGCGGTGGTCGTCGATCTGAAGAAAGCCGCCTGAGGGAACAGACATGAAACGAGTCATCTATTCCGGTGCCGGGCTGCTTTTGATCGCGCTGGCCTTTCTGCTGTTCAACGGCGTGTCCGGCATGCTGTTCACCAATGCGCGGCTCGATCTGACCGAGCAGAAGCTTTACACGATCTCCGAGGGCACCGAGCGCATTCTCGACGGCTTGCAGACGCCCATCGAGCTGCATTTTTTCTACTCGGACGGGGCCTCCAAGGACCTGGTGGCGCTGCGCAACTATGCGCGTCGCGTCGAGGAAATGCTCAGGGCTTATCAGCGTGCCTCCGGCGGCAAGCTCAAGTTGCACGTGATCGACCCGCAGCCGTTCTCCGAAGAGGAGGACCGCGCAGCCGAGTTCGGTCTGCAGGCGGTGCCGCTGAACCAAAGCGGGGATAAGGTCTACTTCGGCCTGGCCGGCACCAATGCCGAGGGCAGCACGCAGATCATCCCGTTCTTCCCGCTGGATCAGGAGGAGTTTCTCGAGTATGAAGTCAGCCGCTTGGTGCAGGGCCTGGCTAGCGGTGAACTGCCGGTGGTCGGCGTACTGTCAGGGTTGCAGCTGACCGGCGGCTTCGACATGCGCACGCAACAGGCGACGCCACCGTGGATGGTGCTGGAGGAAGTCCGCCAGCTGTTCCATATCGAGAGCCTGCGCCGCGACGTGGACATGATTCCGACCAACGTCTCGGTATTGCTGCTGATCCACCCGAAGGATCTGCCGGAGCAGACGCTGTTCGCCATCGACCAGTTCGTGTTGCGTGGCGGCAAGTTGCTGGCATTTGTCGATCCGCACAGCGAAGCCGACCCCGGCATGGGTATCGGCCCGGGCGAGTTCGGCGAGGAGCGTGCGTCCGACCTCGAGCCTCTGCTCAAAGCCTGGGGCGTGCGCATGGTGCCGCAACAGGCGCTTGTCGATGCGGCCTACGCGATGTCGGTTGGCGTCGGTGCAGAGCGCCGTCCGGTGCGTCACGCAGGCTGGTTGAGCCTGCCGCGAAGCGCGCTTGATCGGGATGATGTAACCACTGCAGCGCTGGAGAACATTACCATCGCTAGCGCCGGCATTCTTGAGCCGCTGGAAGGCGCAACGACGCGCTTCACGCCGCTGTTCAGCAGTTCCGACTACGCCATGCCGGTAGAAGCTGAGCGCTTCGCCACGCTGGACAACCCGGAAACCCTGCTACTTGGCCTCGAGCCAACCGGCGAACGCTATACCCTGGCGGCGCGAATCCAGGGGCCGGCGAAGACCGCGTTCCCGAACGGAATAGAGGGTCGGGAGAAAGGCATTCAGGAAAGCCAGAACATCAACGTCATCGCGGTGGCCGACACCGATATGCTGAGCGACCGGATGTGGGTGCAGGTGCAGGACTTCTTCGGTCAGCGCATTCCGCAGCCCTGGGCCGACAACGGGGCCTTCGTGATCAACGCGCTGGATAATCTCTCCGGCACCGATGCACTGATCAGCGTGCGTTCGCGTGGTCGCTTCACTCGGCCATTCGTGGTGGTGGAAGCCTTGCAGCGTCAGGCCGAGAACCGCTTCCGCGAGAAGGAAGAGGTACTGCAGCAGCGCCTGGCCGATACCGAGCAGCGGCTGGCCGAGCTGCAGAGCCCGGACCCCGAGCAGGCATTGGAGCTGACCGCTGAGCAGGAGCAGGCGTTGCGTCAGTTCCAGCAGGAGAAGGTACGTATCCGTAAGGAGCTGCGTGAGGTGCGCTACCAGCTCAATGCCGATATCGAGGCGCTGGGGCGTACGCTCAAGTTCGTCAACATCGCCCTGGTGCCGTTGCTGCTGACCTTGGGCGTGCTCGCCCTGTGGCTGTGGCGGCGCCGTCGGAGCGCCTGAGCAGAGCACCCGTTCCGACATCGACCGGGGCGGGTGAGGGGGCAAATCCCGCGCGGAAAAAGAGGCTGACAGCGAAAATCGTTGTTTTATACTCCGGCAGCGGTCGCTTTCGAGTCGCATTTGCGCCAAAGCCGAATGCGCGAGACCTGACCGTCGACCCCTCTTCCGAGGAATAACAAAAAGCGAGTTGGAGAAGTGGTAATGGCTGAGCGCGAGACCGGAACCGTCAAATGGTTCAACGATGCAAAAGGCTATGGATTCATTCAGCGAGGTAATGGCGCCGACGTGTTCGTGCATTACCGCGCGATCCGTGGCGACGGCCACCGCTCGCTGGCCGAAGGGCAGCAGGTGGAATTTTCGGTAACTCAGGGCCAGAAAGGCCTGCAGGCCGAAGACGTCGCCGGGGTCTGACTTCGGTGCTGAACGACAAAGCCCGTCCACGTGACGGGCTTTGTTTTTATAGTGGCTTGTGGTTTCAGCCGATCTCTTGAGCGGCGCCAGCAGGTGTGCCGGCGGTGGGCTGAAACCCACCGATTCAAGTCAGGTTGGAACTTCTAGACGCCAAAGCCCAGCTTGTAGAATGCACTACCGGCTAGCGCCTCAGCCCGTGTGCCAGACGATCTCCTCTTCGCCGTCATCGCTGATGCGGATCCAGCGGTCGGCCACTTCAACGGCTTCCTCTTCCTGCCAGCCGCCTGGCGCGCAACGGATTTCCACGCCCAAGGCGGCGTGAGCGGCGCGGGCGCAAGCGAGGTCGTCCTCCCAGGGCGTGGCATCGCTTTCCAGCAGCAGGCAATGCCATTTGCCCACAGCTTTCGGCAGCCAGGTCACCGGGATGCCGGCGGCGCTGCACTTGAAGGTCTGGCCTTTCTGTTGCCAGGCGGAGCAGGAACCGATGGCCTGGGCCAGCCACTCGCCGACCGCTTGCTGGCTGGCATCCCTGAGGTAGATCTCGATATCGGGTTGACGCATGGGCGACTGCCTTATGTGGTGGAGCGAGGGTTCTTCGATCATCGGCAAATATACGAACGCTAGGACGTGCGTTGTATCCAGTCATAGCGTATCGCAACCCGTACGCTGAGGTGACTGTCGATCACTGCGGCGCGGCGTTCGGCACTGGCACGCCAGCCGTGCGGGGTCATCGCCAGCAGGTCGGCGCGAGCCTGAGCATCGTCCAGTTGCAGCTCGTAGCTGAGGGTTTCGCTATGGGCCAGGTGCATGCCTTCGGGAATCAGTGACAGGTGTTTCTCGTCATCGTAGTCACGCACCTCATCGTAGAGTCGGGCGCGCAGTTCCCACAGATGCTCGCGGGTCGGCCCCATGCGCAGCATTCCGCCGCCGGGCGCAAGCAGGCGTCGCGCTTCTTGCCAGTCCAGCGGGCTGAACACGCTGGCGAGCAGGTCGCAGCTGGCATCGGCCAGGGGCACACGGGCCATGCTTGCGACCAGCCATTCGAGCTGCGGGGCGCGTTTGCAGGCGCGCTTGATCGCCTCGCGGGAGATGTCCAGTGCATAGCCTTCTGCATCCGGCAGCGCGGTGGCCAGTTGGGCGGTGTAGTAGCCCTCGCCACAGCCGATGTCCAGCCAACGCTGCGGGGCGCGCTCGGCGGCCAGTTCGGCGAGGCGTCGGGCCAGCGGCGCATAGTGACCGCCATCGAGAAAGCGCCGGCGTGCTTCGACCATGGCCTGGTTGTCACCCGGATCGCGGCTGTTCTTGTGCTGCACGGGGAGCAGGTTCAGATAGCCCTGGCGCGCGCGGTCGAAGCGGTGGTTGGCGGGGCAGGCGACGCCGTTGTCGAGCGCGCTCAGCGGCGCCTGGCAGATCGGGCAGATCAGCATGTGAGCAGGTTCACCAGGGTCTGGTAGTAGATCTCGGTCAGCAGGTCGAGATCGCTGGCCAGGATGTGTTCGTCAACCTGGTGGATGGTGGCATTGACCGGGCCGAGTTCGACCACCTGGGTGCCCAGGGTGGCGATAAAGCGCCCGTCCGAAGTGCCGCCACTGGTGGACGGCGTGGTTTCGCGGCCGGTGACGCTGCGGATTGCCTTGGCTACGCCGTCGAGCAGCGCGCCCGGTTCGGTGAGGAACGGCAAGCCGGACAGTGCCCAGTCCACGTTCCAGTCCAGACCGTGCTTGTCGAGAATCGCGGCGGTGCGCTGCTTGAGCTGTTCGACGGTGGATTCTGTGGAGAAACGGAAGTTGAACACCGCTTCCAACGTGCCGGGAATGACGTTGGTGGCGCCGGTGCCGGCGTTCAGGTTGGAGATCTGGAAGCTGGTCGGCGGGAAGAAGGCGTTGCCATCGTCCCAGTGTTCGGCAGCCAGCTCGGCCAGCGCAGGCGCGGCCAGGTGGATCGGATTCTTCGCCAGATGCGGATAGGCCACATGGCCCTGCTGGCCGCGCACGGTGAGGGTGCCGCCGAGTGAGCCGCGGCGGCCATTCTTCACCACGTCACCTACCAAGGCGGTGCTCGACGGTTCGCCGACGATGCACCAGTCCAGGCGCTGGCCACGTTCACGCAGGCGCTCGACCACGGCCTTGGTGCCGTGGTGCGCCGGGCCTTCTTCGTCGCTGGTGATGAGAAAAGCGATCTGCCCTTTGTGCTGCGGATGATCGGCGGTGAAGCGCTCCACTGCCACGACCATGGCTGCCAGGCTGCCTTTCATGTCTGCCGCGCCGCGTCCGTGCAGCATGCCCTGCTCATCAATGCGCGCGCTGAACGGCGGGTTCTGCCAAGCCTGCAGCGGGCCGGTAGGGACCACGTCAGTGTGGCCGGCGAAGCACAGCACCGGGCCTTCGTTGCCGCGAATCGCCCAAAAGTTTTCCACGTCCTCGATATGCATCGGCTCGATGGAGAAGCCGCAGGCCGCCAGGCGCTGGGTCATCAGCTGCTGGCAGCCTTCATCCAGCGGCGTCACCGATGGGCGATTGATCAGCTCGCAGGCGAGTTCGAGCGTCGGGGAGAGGGCAGGCGCGGTCATTACGGCTCCGGTGCGGCGGGGAAAGGGCGCCATATTAAAGCAAAGCCGCAGCTGCGGTGACGGCCGGATGCAGTGGTCGGCACGCAGCGAGGTCTTATAATCGCCAGGTTTTTTCTGGGGAGTCGGCATGTCTATCGATGATCAGCGTTTCGGCGGCATTGCCCGCCTGTATGGCCGCGTGGGCCTCGAGCGGCTGACAACTGCGCATGTGGCGGTGGTCGGCATCGGTGGTGTCGGCTCGTGGGCGGCCGAGGCGCTGGCACGAAGCGGTGTTGGCGAGATCAGCCTGTTCGACCTGGACGATGTGTGCATCACCAATACCAACCGGCAGATCCATGCGCTGGACGGTGCGGTGGGCAAGCCGAAGGTGGACGAAATGGCCGCGCGCATCCGTGCCATCAACCCCGCATGTCGGGTTCATGCCGTGCCCGACTTCGTCACCCGCGAAACCATGGCCGAGTACATCACCGAAGACATGGACTGCGTCATCGACTGCATCGACAGTGTGCCGGCCAAGGCGGCGCTGATCGCATGGTGCAAGCGTCGCAAGATCCAGATCATCACCACCGGCGGCGCCGGAGGGCAGGTGGATCCGACGCAGATCCAGGTCGCTGACCTGAACAAGACCTTCAACGATCCGTTGGCGGCCAAGGTGCGTTCGCTGCTGCGGCGCGAATACAACTTCTCGCGCACGCCGGGGCGCACCTACAGCGTGCCGTGCGTGTTTTCCACCGAGCAGTTGCGCTACCCGAAGCCGGACGGCGGCGTGTGCCAGAGCAAGAGTTTCGTTGGCGAAGGCGTCAAGCTCGACTGCGCTGGAGGGTTCGGTGCGGTCACCATGGTCACTGCTAGTTTCGGCATGGTGGCGGCGGCGAAGGCGGTCGACAAGCTGGTCGCCGGTGCACGTCGGCCGAGCGAACGTAATGTGTTAGCCATGACAGCTAATTCTGCTGGCCCCTAGTTGTGTCAGGCGCCGGTTTCAGCACTGCTGAAGTTCTGCTTTAACCGTTATTTTAATAAAACGCAAGAACTTGCGCTGGCGTTCGATATGCTATAGAGCGAAAGTATCCGCTTCTACAACAAACCTCCTGACTTTCTCGAATTCGCATCTGACGGAAGTTCGTCATTCCTGTCGGCGATAGTTCTGATAGGGCGCGCCTGGTTCGATTTTTCGGCTTGTCTTATGTGCCTGCGGCGTGTCTAGCACTCGGGTTGCAGGAAGTTCCGTTGACTTAAAATATTAATAAAACAGCAAGCGCTCTGTAATGCGGGGCTCCCATACTCCGCTTCGATCAAACCAACCAAGCTTACGTCACTTGTAAACGGCGTTGATTAAATCCCAATGGAGCTCTGGAGCTTTCTGATGAAGAAGAAGTTGATTGCGGTTGTTGTGAGTGCTGCGGCCGTAATGCCTGTTCTGGCTGCGGCAGACGTCAATATCTACGGTCGTGTGAATGTTTCCACCGACTTCCTGGACGATGGTGCCGACTACTCCGAGACCAATATTTCAAGTAACGCTTCGCGCCTGGGTTTCAAGGGTGATCATCAGATCAATCCTGACCTGAAAGCATTCTTCCAGGTGGAGCAGCAGATCAACTTCACTACCGGTAGCGAAGATTCTGACAGTACCAACTTCGCCACTCGCGATACATTCGTAGGTTTGGCAGGTGATTTTGGCTCCGTACAGCTGGGACGTTTCGATAGTCCTTTCAAAGTGGCGCGCGGTCCGGCCAACCTCTTCGGTGATCAGGTCGGTGACATGCGCAACCTGACTCGTGTTGGCAATGCCCGATTCGACGAGCGATATGACAACACAGTTCAGTACACCACACCGAGTTTTGGCGGCTTCAACGCAGTGCTCGCCTATTCCGTACATGAAGGGCAGTGGGTCGAAAAAAACGAAGATTCCGACGGCATCAGCGTTGCGCTGAACTACGTTGGTGGTCCGCTCGAGGCATCCCTGGCGTATGAAACCGTGGAGGAAGACACCTCCCGTGGCAAGCGTGATGGCATTCGTGCTGCCGCTGCCTACAAGTTGACCGACGAATTCAAACTCGTCGGCTTCTATCAGACCGTCGACTACGATGGCTTCGAAGGTACCTCCGCAGCCCTGCGTGACCAGCTCTCTTCGAAGACCTATGGTCTGGGTGGCGAATTTAAGGTTGCCTCCAATACAGCTCTGAAGGCCATGTGGATGACTCGGGACTCCGATGCATCCAACTATGACGCCGACATGTGGGTAGTTGGTGTAGAGCACAAGTTGGACAAGGCTGTTCGCGTATATGCCAACTACGCTGTCGTTGATAATGACGACAATGTTGCGCTGACCCCATGGAGCCAGGCTCGCTCCGCCAATCCGACTGGTCAGTCGATCAACAATAACGTGAACGAAGCCCTTGGCGAAAAAGCGTCGGGTCTGTCCGTTGGTCTGCGTTACGACTTCTGATCTCCTAAAGGGATTGGAAATATCAAGCCGGGATGCTCGACTTAGAGTGTCCCGGCTTTTTTGTAATTAAAGTGAAATATTACACTTCTACTGTGGCTCTCCACCTGTGGTTATTGCAGGGTCGTCTGCTCTGGTGGATGACCAGCAAGCCCGCTTATTCTGTTCAAGGAGTCTCCATGCGTCGTATTTTCTGGGTTGCCGTTGTCGGCCTGTTATCGGGTTGTGCACAACAGTCCCACGTGAAGTTGTACCCCGGCTCCGAGCTGCCAAAGGCGCAAGTAGTGGTGGTAGAAGTACCCGACACGCTTGAAGTGATGAGTATCAATGGCCAAGAGCTGCCTTTGGCCAATTCGAGTTTCGGCACGAAGAACAAAACGCTGCATCTGCAGCCCGGTAAATATCGTATCAATGCCTACTACAAGAACGGCTTTGATATCGGCGGTGGCCTGAGCCACGAAATCGTCCGCACGCGCGGAGCGGTGTACAGCCTGGATGGTCGTGCTGGTGACGTCTGGAAGCTGGAATACAACGAGCCGGCCAACTTGCAAGAAGCTCGCGCGATGAAGGACACTTTCGCCGGCTGGTCGAAGAACCAGCTCACCGGCGAACGCATCGAGACGACAGTCGGAGCTGAACCGACTTCCGCTGTGAACCAGCTTTTGGGCGGTAATTCCAGCGCGGTCACGCAGACCACTGTCGAGCCGCTCGATACCGTGCAGACCCACTCTAATGTTGGGGTGTCTGTACCATCCAGAGCAGCACCCACCCAGACCTTGCCACACAGCGATGCGACGCTCAACACGCTGCAGCAATTGTGGCTGATGCTAAGTCCTGAAAGCCGTAAAGCATTCCTCAACTGGACTCAACAGTAAGCCCAGTGCTTGTACTTGCAGAGCAGATTTGCAGGTAACCCGTCTGAAACGTGCATTCGTTAGATTTCCCGTGTGTATGCTCCTTTGCCCCGTCGCTCGACGGGGCTTTTTATGAGCTTCTTTTCAATGCGCGGGTGGGCCAGACTGGTCGGCATGCATATTCAGACCATTTCCAGAATCGCCGAGCTTGCTTCCATAGCATGGGACGCCATGCTGTCCGACACTCAACCCTTTGTCCGTCACGCCTTTTTATCCACCCTGGAAGATAGTGGCAGTGTGGGAGGGCGCAGCGGCTGGCAGCCCGTCCATGTCCTGTTGCGTAACGAGCTGGGTGAGTTGCAGGCGGCGTTGCCGTTGTATCGCAAGAGCCATTCCTACGGTGAGTACGTGTTCGACTGGGCCTGGGCGGATGCCTGCCAGCGCGCCGGTATCGGCTACTACCCCAAGCTGCTCTGCGCAGTGCCGTTTACTCCGGTCACTGGCGGCCGATTGCTGGGTGATGTGGAAAGCGCAGGGGCACTGCTCGATGTGCTGACCGATGGGCTGGAGCGGCACGAGCTCTCCGGGCTGCACGTGAATTTCACCGAGCCCGAGGCTGACCAGCTGCTGGCGGGCCGGGACGGCTGGTTGGAGCGCATCGGCTGTCAGTTTCATTGGCATAACCGCGGCTATCGCGACTTTCAGGATTTTCTTGACGCACTGACCTCGCGCAAGCGCAAGCAGCTACGCAAGGAACGCGAACAGGTCGCAGGGCAGGGCATCACGTTCGATTGGCGCGAAGGCCATCAGCTCTGCGAAGCGGAATGGGATTTCGTCTATGCCTGCTACGCCAACACTTATCAGGTCCGCGGGCAGACGCCGTACCTGACCCGCCAGTTTTTCAGCCTGCTGGCCGAACGCATGCCGCAGGCGATTCGTGTGGTGCTGGCCCTGCAGGGTTCGCGGCCGGTGGCGATGGCCTTCAGCCTACGCAACGAACAAGGCCTGTATGGCCGCTACTGGGGTTGTCTGGCGGAGTTCGACCGGCTGCACTTCGAGACCTGCTTCTACCAAGGTATCGACCAAGCAATCGCCGACGGGTTGCAGCGCTTCGACGCAGGAGCGCAGGGCGAACACAAGCTCATTCGGGGCTTTGAGCCGGTCATCACCCGGTCCTGGCATTACCTGCAGCATCCGGGCTTGCGTGCGGCGGTGGCGGATTTTCTACTGCAGGAACGTGCCGGGATACTGGCTTACGCCGAGGATGCACGACAGGCGCTGCCGTATCGGCAGGCAGGTGAGTAGCGAGCCGCTGATCTGCTACTGGTAAGCGCCGATTTTTCGCCGTTGTTTTGCCGTGGCCCGGCTGTTTCGCCTGTGTTTCTGACATAGCACGGGGCGTTGCGGATCACCCGTGGGAGGCGGCGCTGTTTTCCTCGTGAATCTGCAGCATTCTTTCCAGCTCGCTGCGCAACACTGGGTCCTGGCAGCCGGGCAGATATTCCCGCAGTTTGCGGATCACCCACTGCTGGCCCTTGTCGACGAACGGCAGGCGCTCGTCCAGCGACTCGATAGCCATGGCCTTGCCGTAGAAGGCTCCGGTGTCCTTGTTGGGTTCCAGGCCCAGGTGCTGCAGGCAGTTGAGCAGCAGCTTGCAGCTCTCGATCTCCCCTTGGCGGACCTGCTCGAGCAGCTGCCGTTGTTCCGGTGTGCACGGCTGTTGTAGCGACTCACCGGCAACCTTGGCGCCCGCGCGTTCAGCGCTGAGTAGATCCTGCAGCAGCTGGGCTTGGCCTTCCGGTGTGTTCAGCGGGCTTTGCGGGGTGGTCATGTCGCGATCTCCTGTTGGTTGAGGGGTTCGCAAAGGCGACGCCTTGTACGGGCCGCCATAAAAGAGAAGGGCCGGCGAGCCGGCCCCTGGGGGATCAAAGCTTCTTCGCGGTGATGATTTTCACCGGGGTCAGCGGTACGTTCTGCATCGTGGCGCGGTTGCCCGTGGGTACCTGGGCGATCTGGTCGACCACGTCCATGCCGCGTACGACCTTGGCGAACACCGCGTAGCCGAAGTCGCGGCCACCGTGATCGAGGAAATCGTTGTCACGATGGTTGATGAAGAACTGGCTGGTAGCCGAATTCACGTTCTGGGTCCGGGCCATCGCCACGGTACCACGCACGTTGTGCAGGCCATTGTCGGCCTCGTTCTTGATCGGGGCCTTGGTCGGTTTCTGGTTCAAGCCTTCGCCGAAGCCGCCGCCCTGGACCATGAAGCCCGGAATAACACGGTGGAAGACGGTGCCGTCATAGAAACCGCTGTCTACGTAACCGAGAAAGTTCTCGACGCTAATCGGTGCCTTTTCCGCTTCGAGCTCCAGTTCGATCTCACCCAGGCTGGTGTTCAACAGCACGCGGGGATTTTCAGCGGCAAGCAGGTTGCCGGCCAGCAGTAGGGAGCAGGCGGCGAGGGCGATGCGTTTCAACATGATTTCTTTCCTGATGTTGTGGGTGCGGTCAGCCGGCCAGTGTAGTGGCCTGCCCGGCATCGTACGTCTTGATCAGCTCGATGAGAATCCGGGTAGCCGGACCAAGTGGTCGATCATGGTTAGTGTAGAGATAGAACAGTGGCCGGCGAATGCTGCCTTGGACGAGCGGCAACGGCTTGAGAATGCCTTCGGCCAGCTCTCGCTCGATCAGGTGTTTCGGCAGCCAGGCGAAGCCCAGCCCGCTGCTGACGAAGGCCACCGACGTCGCCAGGCTGCCTACCGTCCAGCGCTGCTCAGCACCGAGCCAACCGGCATCACGGGGTTGGCGCAGACCGGTATCGCGCACCACGATCTGCATCTGGCTCTGCAGATCCTGCACGCTGAGCTTGCGCCCCAGCTGATGGAGGGGATGGTTGGCGTGCGCCACGGCGACGAACTCCACGGTGCTGAGCTCGCTGCCCAGGTAACCGGTGATGTCCAGGCCGCTGATCGCCAGGTCCGCGGTGCCGTCCTTCAACACTTCCTCTACTCCGGACAGCACCTCCTCGCGCAGTCGGATCCTGCAACCGCGGCTTTTCGGCATGAACTCGCTGAGTGCCTGGATAAGCTTGGCGCTGGGATAGGCTGCATCCACCACCAATCGCACCTCCGCTTCCCAGCCTTGCTCCATGTGGTGTGCCAGGTCTTCCAGCTGGCTGGCTTGAGTGACCAGCTGCCGGGAGCGGCGCAGCAGCACCTCGCCCGCTTCGGTCAACACGGCCTTGCGGCCATCAATGCGTAGCAACGGCACGCCGAGCTGCTCTTGCATTCGCGCTACCGTATAGCTAACCGAGGACTGTGACCGATGCATTGCTTCGGCCGCCTGGGCGAAGCCGCCGTGATCGATGACCGCCTGCAGGGTGCGCCACTGATCGAGGGTCACACGGGGCACTTTCATTCCTTCGGTTCCTTATAAGGTCTATTAACGTTGCGGCCCGAACTGCGGTGCTGCGCCAAAAGGCGTCAAGCCGGGATGGCGCTTTGCACACTCGACGCAGGCAACGGTGCACCCTTGCCCAGTCCCGCAGTTCCGTATGGCGCCGCTTGCTGCGCACTCCTTCGAGTCGGACGCACCTGTAAGCGGAGCTTCAACAGACCTTGTCGAGGTCTGTTACGCTGGCCTATCTGTCGAGGAGCCCAGCCAAATGAAAACAATCAGTTACCTGCTCTTTGCTCTGTTACCGCTTGCTGCCACTGCGGCTACCTATCCGGTGGATATTGATCAGCAGCTCAATGGTGCAGAGATAACCGTCACCCCCCAGACTATCGATCGCGACCTCGCCGGGCTCTTGCTGCTCAATTACGGAGAGACGGCGGCCGTGTGTACAGCAGTTTTCCAGAATGGCCCGGAAGCGCCACGCACGCGCCGTACGGAGTTGCAGCCCGGTGAGCGCAAGGCAATGACCTCTAAGTTCAAGCGTGATGTGATCCGCCTGCGGATCAAGCTCACCTGCGAGCCTCGATAGCCCGCGACCAGGCGCCGCCAAAGCTGAGCCCGGGCGGCGCGCCATGGCGCATCAATCCAGCACGTTCTCCAGAATCTCGTAGACGATACCGGTAGCGATAGCGACCAGAATCACGTCGCGGCCCAGCTGTTTCCATTCATAGCCATCGTATCGAGGCAAATGCCCCAGCAGGCGGTTATCGATTTTTTTGGCGATGCCCGGCGGCAGCGGTTTGCCACGCGCCAGGTTCTTCTGGATGCCCGGAGGCAGGGAAGAGGCCGGCGCCAGCAAGTCGCGATGATCACGCAGGGTGATGCGAACCGCGCCGAGATCGATCGAGGGCCCGTGATGGCGATAATCCTGCAGTGCGCGTCCATTCCCATTGTCGCGATCGGGCTTGCCCTTGCCTGGATGCTCTCTGTCCGGCTGCGCCACACCGGTAGTGGCATGCAGCGCTAAGGAAAGCGCGCCGGCTAGCAATGCTATCCGCTTGGTCGAGATCATGCGTACCTCCTGGCATTAAGCCGCTACGCTTTTGTCAGCTTAGCCTGTGTTTCCAACGTAAAACATGCCGGCCGTTACAGAACGCGCCTTTGCTCCGCAGACGGGTTAACCTATGTCATCGTTTTTTTTCCTCCGAGGTAGCTCCCTTGTTTGACCAATTCGCCCTGCACGAACGCCTGCTCAAGGCCGTCGCCGAACTTAAATTCGTCGAGCCGACCCCGGTGCAGGTGGCGGCGATCCCTCCGGCACTGGAAGGGCGCGACCTTCGGGTGACGGCGCAGACCGGCAGTGGCAAGACGGCTGCCTTCGTGCTGCCGATGCTCAACCGGCTGATCGGTGATGCGGTGGTCCGTACCGATGTTCGTGCGCTGATTCTGCTGCCGACCCGCGAGCTGGCCCAGCAGACGCTCAAGGAAGTAGAACGTTTCTCGCAGTTCACCTTCATCAAGTCAGCGATGATCACCGGTGGCGAGGACTTCAAGGTTCAGGCGGCCATCATGCGCAAGGTGCCGGACATCCTCATTGGCACGCCGGGGCGGATGATCGAGCATCTGAACGCCGGCACGCTGATTCTCAAGGACGTCGAGCTGCTGATTCTCGACGAAGCCGATCGCATGCTCGACATGGGATTTGCCGACGACGTACAGCGCCTGGTGAACGAGTGCGCGAAGCGTCAGCAGACCCTGTTGTTTTCTGCAACCAGCGGTGGCACGGCGTTGCGGGAGATGACCGCCAGCGTGTTGCGCGATCCGCTGCACCTGCAGCTCAACCGGGTCAGCGAACTCAACGAGGGTACCCGTCAGCAGATCATCACCGCCGAAAACACCGAGCATAAGGAAAAGCTGGTGCACTGGCTGTTGGCCAACGAGACCTATAAGAAGGCCGTGATCTTCACCAATACGCGGGTGCAGGCCGATCGACTCTATGGAAGATTGGTCGCTGAAGGCGTGAAGGCCTACGTGCTGCACGGTGACAAGGACCAGAAAGATCGCAAGCAGGCCATCGACAGGGTCAAGGAGGGCGGCGTCAAAGTGCTCGTGGCCACCGACGTGGCGGCGCGTGGGCTGGATATCGAAGGCCTGGATCTGGTGATCAACTTCGATATGCCGCGTTCCGGCGATGAGTATGTGCACCGCATCGGTCGTACCGGGCGCGCCGGCGCCGAGGGGCTGGCGATCTCGCTGATCTGCCACAACGACTGGAACCTGATGTCGAGCATCGAGCGCTACCTCAAGCAGCGCTTCGAGCATCGGGTGGTCAAGGGCCTGAAGGGCAGCTACATGGGGCCGAAGAACCTCAAGGCTTCGGGTAAGGCGGCCGGCCCGAAGAAGAAAAAGGACGACAAGAAGAAAGATGACAAGAAGAAAACCAAGCCCACCGCCAAGCGTCCGAAGAACGCCAAGCGAGAGCAGCCGTCAGCGGTAGTCAGTCAGGACGGCATGGCGCCGCTCAAGCGCAAGAAGCCGACGGCGGAGTAACCGTCGGCTGGTCGGGGCCTAGCGCTGCGCGTCGGCCGGCGGAATGTCGGCCTCACGTTCGGCTTCCTCGATCTGCTTCAAGCGCTTGTCGTAGGCCTCGCATTCGTCGCCCAACTGGTCGGCGGTGCGCTTGGCCTGCATCTGCTGGATCTCTTCGTTGATCTCCTTGGCGCGTTCTGGATTGCTCTGAGTGAGCTGGTTGACGCGCTCAGCCAGTTGCTCGGCCTTGGCGTTCACCTCATCTGTAGTGCAAGCCGCATGCACGGCAGGGCTCGCGAGCAGGGCGGCGGTCAGGGTAATCGTCAGTATTTTCATGGCTCGATCCTCTTTTAATCGTTCTGAACGGTGGATCGCTTTCGAGCCGCTTTAGTTCAGCGCGAACCCCGTGGCACCAGAGGCGGTCGGTATGTACAAGCGCCTCGTTTCTGGGGCGAACACTTGTCACGGGAGAACGGCCATGAGCTACAACTGGGATCTGATCCAGCGTCTGCTGCATGAAGTCCAGACCAGCGCCAACGACAGCTTCAAGCCGCGTCGCTATGCCGAAGAGCATGCTGCGCAGTTGGAAAGTGACGGCCAACCGATGCCGAATCTGGATAGCCTGCGCGCCGAAGCTGCCGACTATGAAAGCCTGTTGTTCGAAGGTGGATTTATCGTCACTCGCCCAGAAGAGCAGGGTGGCAACGGCGAGAACTTCGTTCTGACCGAGCGTGGTTCGCGCTTGCTAGCGATGCTGGATGACCCCCAGGGCGACAGCCATCGTCAGCGCCTGGCAGACAAGGGTGAAGCAGCCCTGGTGCCGGAAGTGTTCGATGAGCTGGCCAGCGGTCATTCCTGACTCTGCCAGCTATAGGCGAAAGCCGTCGACGATATAGCCGGCAAGCGTTTCGCTGACCGGCGAGTGCTGCTGCGGATTGCGTAGCAGCACGATGCTGCTTTGCGGCAGGCGGGGCAGGCCTTCTGCCTCGCCAAGTATCTGTAATTCCGCGGGTATCAGGCTCTGCAACTGAGCGGTCAAGGCCAGTCCCGCGCCCACCACGGCCATGATCGCCGAGAGACTCGGGCTCGTGTAGGCGATTCGATACTCGATCTCCCGTGCGTCCAGCGCATTGCAAACCCAGGCGCGACAGAAGCAATCGGTGTTGAAGGTGGCCAGCGGCAAGGGGCGGTGCTCTTGCAGGTTGAACCCCGGAGCCGCTGCCCAGACGATATGCTCCTGGCGCAGCAGCTGACCGATTTCGGTGCCTGGTTCGCGGGTGACGATGCTCAAGTCGAGATCGCGTCGCTGCAGCAGCTGGCTCGACGGTTCGCAATGCACCTCGACTTGGACCAGCGGAAAGGCCTGGGCAAAACGTGCGAGGATGCTGGGCAAAAAACGCATGACATAGTCGTCCGGCGTGCCGATTCGTACGGCACCGACCATGTGCGGTTGGCGCAGAGTGGTCATGACTTCGCCATGCAGCTTCAGTATTCGACGAGCAAAGCCCAAGAGTATCTGCCCCTCGGCCGTGAGCTTGACCTGCCTCCCGTTGCGTTCGAATAGCGGACGCTGCAACACGTCCTCTTCGAGACGCTTCATCTGCATGCTCACCGCCGACTGGGTGCGATTAACTGCCGCCGCCGCGCGCGTGAAACCGCCGTGATCTGCGATGGCGACGAAGCTGCGCAACAGCTCGGTATCGATATTTGGGTAGTTCGCCATTCATCAATCCTCGAGATGCAAGGCATCAGAAACATTCGTTGGATTGATGTTAAACCCAGCGCAACACTGGCGCCATTCCAACAGGAGGGTGCCGCGATGAGCACGCATAAAATCGCTTCGCAAACATTCCCACAGACGAAGGGGGCGAGGGCCTCTGCATCGCAATTGTTGTTGCGCGCCTGGCGAATGCTGCGGCGCTGGAACCAGCTGGCGCGGCAACGGCATCAGTTGGCGGGACTGAGTGACGAGATGCTCAAGGACATCGGCCGCAGTCGTGCTGATGTCGAATGGGAAGCCAGCAGGCCGTTCTGGGATGACCCGGACCGCCGCTGATCAGTGGCCCAGGACCAGCTTTTGAATGCCTAGCGAAAGACTGACGGTGACCAGCATGAGGGCGAACAGACGCTGCAGCAGGCTGCTGTTGAGGTACTGCGCCAGGCGATTGCCTGCCAGTACTCCGAATGCGCCTCCTAGCGCCAAGCCGCCGAGAAGAGGGAATGGGGGCTCGGCGTCGGTGAGATAGAGCAGAAAGCCGCCGCCGCTGACTACCGCGATCACTGCCATTGATGTGGCCATGGCACTGAGCAGCGACAGTGAGGTGAACCAGAGTAGCGCCGGAACGATGAGAAAGCCCCCGCCGACACCCATCAGTCCCGATAGCAGGCCCACACCTACGCCGATGCCCAACAGTGCCAGGTGGCGGTCCTCGGCATTTTCCTTGGCTGGCAGGTTGGCGCCGCGCCACATGCGCCAGGCCGACCACAGCACCAACAGGCAAAAGCCGATGATCAGCCAGCGTTCGGGAATGAACTGTCCCAGCCATTGGCCTGCGGCGTTGCCCGGCAGGCCGCATATGGCCAGCAACAGCACAGGACGCCAGGCGACCTGGCCCAGGCGTGCACGAGGAATGGCGCCGATCAGTGCTGACATTGCCACAGCGCCGAGGCTGACACCGATGGCGTCGCGTAATGGCAGATGCAGGCTGAGCAGCAGGGGTAGGGCGACCAGTGAGCCGCCTGCCCCGGTGAGCCCCAGCAGCAGCCCGAGAATCAGGCCGATGCCCAGCGCTTCGAGGAGCAAAATATCCATCAGGCAGCGCCGATGTGCGGTGACGTCATGGTGGAAATCTTGTGCATTGCGTGCTCCATTTCAGCGCTCCGACACCCATGTTGTTTGTGCGTCTGCAACCGCGGGCGTTCCCCTGGAGCACAAGCGAGGACGTGCGCTGGCATCGCGTGTCTGCAGGTGAAGTCTGCGAGCAGTCAGGGCGACAGTGCTCGACGCAGGCTGAAAGCGCCACGCAGCTCGCCTTCGCGGAAACCTCTTGCCTGATCCTGTGGATAGCGCTGCTCAAGCAGGCTCAGTAGTTCAGGCCTGATGTCCGGGCCGTGGCACCCCAGGCAGGCCGCTGCGGTGCCGATGGCCTGCATGTAGCGGTACTCGCCATCAACCAGCTCGTCGCGCTTGAGCTGTGCGAGCGGTTCGCCGGCGGCGGATCGTTGAGCGAATTGCTCAAGGACGGATCGCTCCCAGGCATCCGGCGCGTTGTCCGGGTTGCGCAGCTTGAGCGCGGTGCGCCCGACCTGCCACGGGGCCTGACTGTGCTGCAGCGCGATCTCGGGAGCGAGCAGTTGGCACGCCTCGACCGCCTGGCCTAGGCCGCCTTCGGCCATGGCCTGCTTGACCGTGGCGAGTAGCTGCTGCTGAAACGCAGGGATCAGGCTGGCGGCCTCGTTGCGCAGTTGGTCTGTATCGCTCGCAGGTGCGGCATGAAGGTTGAGGGTGAGCAAGCCAAGTGCGAGCAAAGATAACGATTTCATTAGGCCTCCGGAAATCAGCTGCCGCGGATCAGTTTACGCAGCAGGAAGCGATTGGGATGGCAGGCTTCGGCCACCTCTCGAGGCAGCGGCAGCGGCTCATTATCCAGCCAAGCGGCCAATAGTTCGCCGGACAGTGGCGCACTGATCATGCCGCGTGAGCCATGGGCGGTATTCACGTAAAGCCCGGTCAGCCACGGACAGCTGGCGTGCTGAGGCTGGCGGGCATTCTTGCCGAGTGCAGCGTAGGTCTCGGCGAACGCCTGTGGCTCAGCAAGTGGCCCGATCAGTGGCAGGTAATCCGGGCTCGTGCAGCGAAATGCTACGCGACCCTGAAGTGTTTCGGTTCGCTGCGGGTCCGCCTGGAGGCGGCCATACAGGTCGCTCGATATCTGCTCGAGCATTTCCAGGTTGGCCTGGTGCTCGGCAACGCTGGGCGCATCGTCGGTCTGCTGGAAGTTGAAGCGGGCACCTAGCGTGTGCGTACCCTCTCGCGGCGGTGCGACATAGCCCTTGGCGCAAAGCACGGTGCGCAGCTGGCTGCTCTGGGTGGTCGCCGGCAGGCAGGAGATCTGCCCGCGTATGCGCTTGAGCGGTAGCCAGGCGCTCTGGCTGAACCGCACTGCGTCCGTGGCGCCGGCCAGTATCACTACCGGCGCCTCGGCTAATACCGTTTCGCCACTCAGCACGTGCCAGCGGGAGCCGGCACGCTTTAGCTCAAGGGCTTCACGATGCTTGCGCAGCTCGATACCCGGCTGCTGCAGGAGCCAACGACATAGTGCGGGCGGGTTGGCCCAGCCGGCATCCGGATAGAACAGTCCACCATCCGGCAGCGCGACTCCAGCGAGCTCTTCAGCACGTTCCCGCGACAGCGGATGGACCAATTCGGGAGGGAACGCTGCTGCCAGTTCCGCCTGGCGTTCGCGCTCCTTGTCGTCGTAGATCACCTGCAGCACGCCGCAGGCCTGCCAGTCTTTGCCGGATTGCAGGTTGCCAAGCAGTCTGCGTGTGTAGCTGAAACCGCTGACCACCAGCCGCGATAGCGCGGTGCCGTGGGCGGAAAGTTTTAGATAGAGCACGCCTTGCGGATTGCCCGAGCCTTCCTGCGCTGCCTCTGCATGGCGCTCGAGTACCGTCACCCGCCAGCCTCGGGCAGCCAGCGATGCGGCTGTTGCGCAGCCAGCAAGCCCGGCGCCGATGACTACCGCGTGGCGCTCGGCAGGCACCCAGACTGGGCGAGCGAACCAGGGCTTGTCCGTCAGGGTGTTGCTGACCGTTCGCAGACATCCGCGCAATATTTCGCGCTTGTGCCCGTAGCCCGGCACGCGCTGCATGTCGAAGCCGACGTCTGTCAGCCCGCGTCGCACGAAGCCGGCGCTGGTGAAGGTGCCCAGGGTTGCCCCTGGCGCAGACAGTCTGGCCAGTTCGGCAAACAGCGCCGGTTGCCACATTTGCGGGTTCTTCGCTGGAGCGAATCCATCGAGGAACCAGGCGTCGACTTGCGCATCCAGGCTCGGCAGGCATTCGAGCACGTCGCCGATCAGCAGAGTCAGCACCACGCGCCCGCCGGCGAAGACGAAACGTTGATAGCCTGGATGCAGCGCGACGTACTGCTGCAGCAGCTGTTCTGCCTGCACCTGCAGTTCCGGCCACAGTGCCAGCGCGCGCTCCAGGTCGGCACGGGTCAGGGGGTGCTTTTCGACGCTGACAAAGTGCAGGCAGGCCTGCGAATCGGCGGTGCGTTCGAACAGGTGCCAGGCACAGAGGAAGTTCAGCCCCGTGCCAAAGCCGGTTTCGCCGATTACCAGATGCTGGGTGCCATGTAGAGCGGCGAAGCGCTGCGTAAGGTCGTTCTGCGCCAAGAACACATGTTCGGTTTCGGCCAAGCCGCTAGCGCGGGAGAAGTACACATCGCCGTACTGGCGTGATTGCGGCTGGCCGTTCTCGTCCCAGTCGAGGTCGGCATGCTGGAAAGCATCGGAGGCGGGTCGATCGGTCATGGTGATTCCTGAATGGGCCAGGCGGCCGGGCGTCTCGCCGACCGCCCGGTACTGCCGGTCAGCTGTCGGCGTGGGCTTGCTGTTCCAGCCGAACGATGGCTGCGTCTAGCTCGTCCAATGCGGCTTCGCTAGCCGGATGGTTCTGTTTGAGCAGCGTTTCGCTCTGCTGGCAGGCGTTGCGCAATTGAGGCACGCCGCAGTAACGGGTGGCGCCGTGCAGGCGGTGCACGCGTTCGATCAGCGCCTGACGATCACCTGCCTGACGCGCTTCACGGATCGTACGGCGGTCGCTTTCCAGCGACTGCAGCAGCATGCCAAGCATGTCATCGGCGAGATCTGCCTTGCCAGCAGCCAAACGCAGACCTTCTTCTTCGTCGAGTACTTTCAGATTGAGCTCGGGTTGCGAAGTCTGGTCGGCGGAGTGCTGCGGCTGGCTTCGCAGAGCAAGTCCGGTCCACTTCAATACCACCTGCGCCAGTTGCCGATCGCTGATGGGCTTGGTCAGGTAGTCGTCCATGCCGCTCTGCAGCAGCGAGCGTTTCTCGTTTGCCAGCGCGTGAGCGGTGAGCGCGATGATCGGCAGTGGCGTGCTGCCCTCTACATGTTCCCAGTGGCGTATGGCTTCGGTGGTCTGTCGCCCGTCCATGCCGGGCATCTGCACATCCATCAGCACCAGATCGAAGGTGTGTTGCTTGGCTGCTTCCAGCGCAGCGAGCCCGTTGTCTACCGCGACGACCTCGGCGCCCATGTCGCCGAGAAGGGTTTTCACCAGCAGCAGGTTGGCCGGGTTGTCATCCACGCAGAGTACGCGTGCCGCACGACTTGGCGCGGCTGCAGCAGGCTCGGCGTAAGCCTGGTTCGGACGCACCAGCTCCAGCAGCACGCGCTGCAGTTTGCGGGTGCAGGCCGGCTTGCCCTGCAGCTGCGTATAGCTATGAACTTCCGGCAATGTGTCGTGGTAATGCGCCTGTTCTGTAGTGGGGCAGAGCACCACGCACTTGCAGCCGAGCGCTTCGATTTCCATTAGTCGGTCGCCGAGGGCTTCAGGCTCGATTTCACGACTGGTGACGCCGAGTACGGCCAGATCAATCAGCTGGCTGCCCTGGCGCTGGGCGGAGATCGCTTCCTGCATCTGGCCGAGCGAGTCGAAGGTATGTACTTCGAGCCCAAGGCTTTCCAGCTGATGCTGCAATGCCTGACGGGCCAGCGGATGCTGTTCCAGCAGTGCAATGCGACGTCCCTGCAGGGCGGGGTGGGGCAGGTCTTCGATGTCATCACGGGCCTTGGGCAGGCTGAGGCTGATCCAGAATTCCGAGCCTTCATCGGGAATACTGTCAACGCCGATCTCACCGCCCATCTGCTCGATCAGGCGCTTGGAAATCACCAGCCCGAGGCCGGTACCACCGGGCTGGCGCGACATGGAGTTGTCTGCCTGGCTGAAGGCCTGGAACAGGGCGCGCAGATCTTGATCGGTCAGACCGATGCCGGTGTCCTGGACGCTGATGCGCAGCTGGGCGCGATCGGAGTTGTCATCCTCGACCATGGCACGCACCGCGATGGTGCCTTCATTGGTGAATTTGATGGCATTGCTGATCAGGTTGGTCAGCACCTGCTTGAGGCGCAGCGGATCGCCCACCAGCGACAGCGGCGTATCGCGGTAGACCAGGCTGACCAACTCCAGCTGTTTGCTGTGAGCCGCTGGCGCGAGAATGGTCAGAGTGTCCTCGATCAGGTCACGCAGGTTGAACGGGATGCTGTCGAGTACCAGTTTGCCGGCCTCGATCTTGGAGAAGTCGAGGATCTCGTTGATGATGCCGAGCAGGCTGTCGGCGGACTGCTCAATAGTGC
>Ga0189292_10174_pt1 | contig 30627 bp, 31 predicted proteins | sample UW1oraminimetaG_FD_130317 | JGI IMG/M metagenome (GOLD analysis project Ga0189292, IMG submission 130317) | Marine microbial communities from the Costa Rica Dome - UW179A-orange mini metaG | ecosystem: Environmental > Aquatic > Marine > Oceanic > Photic zone | place: Costa Rica: the Eastern...
AGATGCAGGCGGCGGCAGCCGGCCTGGACCCACTTGGCAGCCATGGCCACCGGGTCATCGGAGAACACCGTGGCGTCGTCCATCAGGCCCTGGCGCAGACGTACGCAGGCGCCGTCCTTGAGATCGATAGCGGGGATAATCAGCATGGCTTGAACCTGTTCAAATCAAGTGTCGGTTAAGGGTCAGCTCTTCTCGAGTGCCCACAAGTCGCTTTCGATGCTCTCGAACCGCTCCTTCAGGTGGCTCTGCACGTCGAAGATCGCCTTGTTGTAATACAGCGGCGCGATTTCCCGGGCGAACAGATCGAGCACTTCCTGCGCCTCGAACGAGCCCAGCTCGAGTTCGAACCGCTCTTGCAGAAAGCGCTTGATGACCTGTTGCGCCTGCTCCTGAGCGGCATCCAGCGTCAGGACCGGCGGCTTGAGCTTGGCCCGGCTCATTTACCAGCGGCCATCCCAGGCGGCGAAGTTCTGCAGCAGCTGCAGGCCGTGGGTATGGCTCTTTTCCGGGTGGAACTGCACGGCAAAGCGCGAGCCTTCTGCCAGCGCGGCGGCGAAGTCCTTGCCGTAGTGGCCACGGCCGACCACCTGGCGCGGGTTGCCGGCCTCGATGTAATAGCTGTGCACGAAGTAGAAGCGGCCATTGTCCGGGATCGCATGCCAGAGCGGGTGATCCACCGCCTGCTTGACCTCGTTCCAGCCCATGTGCGGCACCTTCAGGTGCTCGCCGTCCTCAACCAGATCCTTGCCGAAGAAGCGCACCTGGCCGGGAAACAGGCCGATGCAGTCGACGCCGTCGTTCTCCTCGCTGCGCTCCATGAGGGCCTGCATACCGACGCAGATACCGAGAAACGGGCGGTCCTGGCTGACTTCGCGGACCAGTTCGTCGAAGCCCAGCCGGCGAATTTCGGCCATGCAGTCGCGAATCGCGCCGACGCCGGGAAACACCACGCGGTCGGCTTCGCGGATGACCTGCGCATCGCTGGTGATCAGCACGCGGCCAGCGCCGACATGCTCCAGCGCCTTGGCCACCGAATGCAGGTTGCCCATGCCGTAGTCGATGACGGCAACGGTCTGCATTACAGGCACCCCTTGGTCGACGGCATCTGCCCGGCCATGCGCGGATCGAGCTCGATGGCCATGCGCAGCGCACGGCCGAAGGCCTTGAACACCGTCTCGATCTGGTGGTGGGTGTTGGTTCCGCGCAGGTTGTCGATGTGCAGGGTCACCAGGGCGTGGTTGACGAAGCCCTGGAAGAATTCCTGGAACAGGTCGACGTCGAACTTGCCGACCACCGCACGGGTGTAAGGTACGTGCATGGTCAGACCGGGACGTCCGGAGAAGTCGATCACCACGCGCGACAGCGCCTCGTCCAGCGGCACGTAGGCGTGCCCGTAGCGGGTCATGCCTTTCTTGTCGCCGATGGCCTTGGCGAAGGCCTGGCCGAGGGTGATGCCTACGTCCTCGACGGTATGGTGGTCGTCGATGTGCAGGTCGCCGTTGCATTCGATATCCAGGTCGATCAACCCGTGACGGGCGATCTGGTCGAGCATGTGCTCGAGGAAAGGCACACCGATGGCGAAGCGCGCCTTGCCGGTGCCATCGAGATTGATGGTGACCTTGACCTGGGTTTCCAGGGTGTTGCGCTCTACGCAAGCCGTACGTTCGGACATCAACAGCTCCGCTGATCGTGGGGCGAAAAGGGGCTCATTATAGGCGCAAACGCCCGGGCGCGGATATGCGCCGGGCGGCTGGACTGCATCTTGCAGGAAGCTGGTCGTCCAACCGCCGAGGTGCCGCCCATGCACGGACGGAAAATGCCTGCGACCCTGCGCTTCATGCTCGCCTCCCGGCGCAGCGAACTGCTCGGCCTGGAGGATCTGACCCGCACCTGCGAGCTGGTCACGCGCATCAGCCAGCTGGTTCACGCGCTGCAGAAGGAACGCGGCTATTCGAACATCTACCTCGGCGGCAATGCCGCTCACCAGCGCCAGCAACTGGATGCGCTGAGCCTGGAGGCCGAGGCGCTGGAGCGTGTGGTGCGCCAGGATCTGGACCGCATCGACCTGGAGGCGGTCAGCGCGGCGGACAAGACCCGGCTGTTCACCCGCATCGCCTATGCCCTGCACAGCCTGGACGAGCTGCCCGCGCTACGCCGGCGCATCCGCGAGCACGCCATCGGCATGCAGGACGCCACGGCGACACTGGTTCGGCTGATCGGCGGGCTGCTGGCGGTGGTGTTCGAAGCGGCCGACACCGCCGCCGACCCGGACATCACGCGCTGCCTGGTGGCACTGTTCAATTTCATGCAGGGCAAGGAACTGGCCGGCCAGGAGCGCGCGCTAGGTGTGGTCGGCTTCGCCAGCGGCTATTTCCGCGCGGACATGCTGGAGCGCCTGGAGCACCTGCTCGAAGGCCAGGAGCGCTGCTTCGCCACCTTCAGCCGCTTCGCCAGCCAGGCGGCGCAAACGCTATGGCAAGCGCTGTGCGCCAGCGAGACGAACATCAACGCCTGCCGCCTGCGTGACATCGCCCGCCGTACCAGCCCCGGCGCGGCGGTCGAACCGCAGCTGTGCGAGCTCTGGTTCGAGCTGCACACGCAACGCATCGATGCGATGAAGCAGGTCGAGACGCGCCTGGAGCAGGATCTGTTGCAACAGTGCCGATACAGCATCGAGCGCACCCGCAAGGACCTGCAGAGCCATCGCAAGCTGCTCGACGGCATCGCCGACATGCACGCCGCCGCCGAGCAGGCCAAGCTGTTCAGCGTGCAGGCCAGCGATCTCGGCGCGCCACCGCCGGACGGCATGACCGCGATGGTGGCGCGCTCGACCCTGGAACTGCTGCTGACCCAGAGCGTACGCCTGCAGGGCCTCAATGAAGAATTGCGCGAGGCGCGTCAGGCGCTGGACGAGCGCAAACAGGTGGAGCGGGCCAAGCAGCAGCTCATGCGCCAGCAGGGCTTCTCCGAAGGCGAGGCCTATAGCTGGCTGCGTCAGGCGGCAATGAATCAGGGCCTGCGCCTGGAGGAGGTCGCCCAGCGCCTGCTGTCACTGGCACAGCCGGCGGCCGAGCGCGCCCCGGCGCACACCCTGGGCCAGCGCTCCAGGCACTGAAAACAGGCACGCCGCACCATCGGACCAGCATGCCTGCCCCGCGAATGTGCATGCGCAGCAAGCACCGCTGAATCGCCACGCACAACTCATCTCGAGCGCATCAATGACCGAGCTGGTCGCGGCCTGTCTGCGGCGCCGTCGCAAGTGCTTGATTTGATGGAAGCCATCGGATGATTCGATGCCGCGCCCGGACCCGCCCGGTGCCGCCCGAGCAGTTCTGGCACAGCTTTCGCAAAGCCCAGGCAAGGCCGGATCCTTCGGCTTTCACAACTCCTCATCAGGACAACGGTGTCCACGCTCTCCGGCTCCAGCCGGGCGGTGTGGCGCCGTTTTTTTTCGCCCAAAGGAAATTCGACCATGACCGACAAGCCGAACAACGACCAGCGCAGCGACCTGACCCTGGCCTCGCGCCGCAGCTTCCTCAAGCATTCGATCATCGCCGCCAGCGGGGTCGCCCTGTTCGGCGGCATGTCCCTGGGCATGCGTTCGGCCGCCTGGGCTGCGGGCGGCGACGTGGAAACCAGCAAGGCCAAGCTCGGCTTCATCGCCCTGACCGACGCCGCACCGCTGTTCGTCGCCGCGGAGAAAGGCTTCTTCGCCAAGTACGGGATGACCGAGGTCGAGGTGCTCAAGCAGTCTTCCTGGGGCACCACCCGCGACAACCTGGTGCTCGGTTCGGCGAAGAACGGCATCGATGGCGCGCACATCCTCACGCCCATGCCCTACCTGATCAGCGCCGGCATCGTCACGCCGAACAACCAGCCGGTGCCCATGTCGATCCTCGCGCGGCTCAACCTGGCCGGGCAGTGCATCTCGGTGGGCGAGGAGTATCGCGATCTGAAGATCGGCCTCGACAGCACGCGGTTCAAGGCGGCGTTGGAGGCGAAGAAGGCTGGCGGCAAGAAGGTCAGCGCCGCAGTGACCTTCCCCGGCGGCACCCACGACCTGTGGATGCGCTACTGGCTGGCCGCCGGCGGCATCGACCCGAACGCCGACATCAACACCATCGTCGTGCCGCCAGCGCAGATGGTCGCCAACATGAAGGTCGGCAGCATGGACACCTTCTGCGTCTGCGAGCCGTGGAACGCCCAGCTGATCAACCAGAAGATCGGCTACACCGCCAACACCACCGGCGAGCTGTGGCACAACCATCCGGAGAAGGCCTTCGCCCTGCGCAGCGACTACGTGGCCGCCAACCCCAACGCCGCCCGCGCGCTGACCATGGCGATCATGGAAGCCCAACAGTTCTGCGAGAAGGCCGAGAACAAGGAAGAAGTGGCGAAGATCTGCTCGCAACGCAAGTGGATCGGCGCGCCCTACAAGGACATCGTCGACCGCATGAAGGGCAACTTCGCCTACGGCACCGGCAAGGTCATCGAGAACCATCCCGAGCAGATGCGCTACTGGGACGACCACGCCTCCTATCCGTTCCAGAGCCACGACCTCTGGTTCCTCACCGAGAACAAGCGCTGGGGCTACCTGCCGGCCGACTTCGACAGCCAGGCGCTGATCGCCAAGGTCAACCGCGAAGACATCTGGCGCGCCGCAGCCGGCGAGCTGAACCTGCCCGCCGAGCTGATCCCGACCTCCACCTCCCGCGGCGTGGAGAAGTTCTTCGACGGCAAGCTGTTCGATCCCGAGAACCCGCAAGCCTACCTGGACAGCCTGACCATCAAGGCCATGGCTTGATAGCCGCAACCCGCGAGGAAAAGCCCATGAATGCCAACGTCAAACTGCAGCCCGCCAGCACCGAGCCGGTGTCCATTGTCCGCCCATCCAGAGCCGCTGCCCTGATGCAGCGTAGCGGCCGCTACGCGGTGCAGCAGCTGTTGCCACCCCTGGTCATCCTGCTGGTGCTCGGGGTGATCTGGGAGATGCTCTGCTCCGGTGCCGATGCCGCGCTGCCACCGCCTTCGCAGGTGATCGCGGAAACCTGGGAGCTGATCGTCGATCCGTTCTACGACAACGGCGGCAATGACGTGGGCCTGGCCTGGCAACTGCTGGCCAGCCTCGAACGGGTAGCGGTCGGCTATCTGCTGGCGGTAGTCGCCGGGGTCGGCCTCGGCGTGCTGATTGGCCAGTCGGACTGGGCCATGCGCGGCCTCGATCCGATCTTCCAGGTGCTGCGCACCGTGCCGCCACTGGCCTGGCTGCCGCTGTCGCTGGCGGGCTTTCAGGACAGCCATCCCTCGGCGCTGTTCGTCATCTTCATCACCGCGATCTGGCCGATCATCATCAATACCGCGGTGGGCATCCGCAACATCCCGCAGGACTACCGCAACGTCGCCCAGGTGCTGCAGCTCAATGGCTTCGAATACTTCAAGACCATCATGCTGCCGGCCGCCGCGCCCTACATCTTCACCGGCCTGCGCATCGGCGTCGGCCTGTCGTGGCTGGCGATCATCGCCGCGGAGATGCTCATCGGCGGCGTCGGCATCGGCTTCTTCATCTGGGATGCGTGGAACGCCTCGCGCATCAGCGACATCATCCTCGCGCTCGTCTACATCGGCGTGGTCGGCTTCGTGCTCGATCGCCTGGTGGCCCTCGTCGGCCAGCGCATCACTCGCGGCATTCCGGCCAACTGAGGAGCAACGCCATGAGCTATCTCTCCATCGAACACCTGGACAAGAGTTTCGTGCGCGGCAACCTCGCCTCGCAGGTGCTCAAGGACATCAACCTGAACATCGCCAAGGGCGAGTTCATCTCCATCATCGGCCACTCCGGCTGTGGCAAGTCGACGGTGCTGAACATCGTCGCCGGGCTGCTGGAGCCCAGCCTCGGCGGGGTGATTCTCGACGGCAAGGAAGTGCGCGGGCCGGGCCCGGACCGCAGCATGGTGTTCCAGAACCATTCGCTGCTGCCCTGGCTGACCGTCTACGAGAACGTCGAGGTGGCAGTGAACAAGCTGTTCAAGCGCAGTATGGGCAAGCGCGAACGGCGCGAATGGATCGAGCACAACCTGGCGCTGGTGAACATGGGCCATGCGCTGAACAAATATCCGCAGGAAATCTCCGGCGGCATGAAGCAGCGCGTCGGCATCGCCCGCGCGCTGGCGATGAAGCCCAAGGTGCTGCTGCTCGACGAGCCGTTCGGCGCGCTGGATGCGCTGACCCGCGCGCACCTGCAGGACGAGGTGATGAAGATCCAGAAGGACCTGGGCAACACCGTGATGATGATCACTCACGATGTCGACGAGGCCGTGCTGCTCTCCGATCGCATCGTGATGATGACCAATGGCCCCTCGGCGACCATCGGCGAGATTCTCGACGTGAAACTGCCGCGCCCGCGCGACCGCATCGCCCTGGCCGATGACCCCGAGTACAACCACTACCGTCGTGCGGTGCTGAGTTTCCTCCACGAGCGCCATCGCCTGCACTGATCGGGCGCGCCCACCGCCGGCGTCTCGTGCGCTGGCGGCGGTTCGGCGTATGCTTGCCGGCATTCCGCCCAGCCGTCGCAAGGTCGCCATGCCCGTCTACGTCGAATCCGTCACCCAGCCCAGCCCGCAGGACCTTACCGACCTGGCGAAAATCTACGCCGATGCACCCGACTGGCTGCTGGCGCCCTATTCCAGCGCCGACACGCTGATCGCCGCAGCGCTGGCCGATGGCAGCCTGATCGCCGGGCGCTTCAATGACCGCCTGCTCGGCGCCGCCCTGCTGCAGCGCGGCGACGACGCCTGGCGCCTGTCGCACCTGTGCGTACGCAAGCTCACCCGCAAGCGCGGCGTCGGCCGCCGGCTGCTGGAGGAAACCCAGCGCCAGGCCAGTGAAGCCGGCAAACCGTTGCGCCTGGCCGCTCCCGCCGGCCATCTGGAAGCCAGCGCCTTGGCCGCACGCACCCATCTGCCACTGGACCCGCTGTAGGTAACGATGACGGGCTGAATGGCGGCCGAACGCGCTGCTGGCTCACCACCCGGCGCGACAGTTCGTCTGCCCGTGCGGTGCCGCAACCGTCGCGCGGAACCAGCTCCGCGCACGCCACTCCAACCCCGGCCGCCTCCCGACATCGGAGAGCACGGGGCTATACTCGCCACCTTTCAGACCGCTTCTCTACAAGGACTCGTCCATGAAATCGCTCGGCAAAATCCTGGGCCTGGTCATTCTCGGACTGTTGCTGATCCTCGTGGCGGCAGGCTTCGCCCTGACCCACCTGTTCGATCCCAACGACTACAAGGACGAGATCCGCGACCTGGCGCGCAACAAGGCCGGCCTCGAACTGGACATCAAGGGCGACATCGGCTGGAGCCTGTTCCCCTGGCTCGGCCTGGAACTGCACGACACCACCCTGGCCAGCGCGCAGACCCCCGGACAGCCGTTCGCCGATTTGCGCATGCTCGGGCTCTCCGTACGGGTGATGCCGCTGCTCAGCCGCGAAGTGCAGATGAGCGATATCACCGTCAATGGCCTCAACCTGACGCTCAGCCGGGACGAGCAGGGTCGCGGCAACTGGGAAGGCGTCGGCCAGCCGGCCGGTCGCAGCGAACAGGCCGGCGAGCCGCCGAAAGCTGCCGAGCCGCAAACCGAACAGCGCGAAGAGGCATCGCCCGCACGCAAGCCGCTCACACTGGATATCGACAGCCTGACCGTCAGCGATGCGCGCGTGACCTACAGCGACGCCAAGACCGGCCAGCAATACAGCGCCGAAAGCATCGAGCTCACGACCGGCGCGATCCGCGAGGGCAGCTCGATCCCGGTGAAGCTCAACGCCTTCTTCGGCAGCAATCAGCCGGTGATGCGCGCGCGCACCGAGCTGCAAGGCGCGCTGCGTTTCGACAACCAGCTCAAGCGCTACCAGTTCGAAGACATGCGCCTGTCCGGCGAGGCCTCCGGCGAGCCGCTGCAGGGCCAGACCCTGACCTTCAGCGCCCAGGGCCAGCTGCTGGTCGATCTCGCCGCGCAGATCGCAGAATGGAACAGCCTGAAGTTCACTGCCAACCAGCTGCGCGGGCTGGGCGAGCTGAAGGCACGCGACCTGGACAAGGAAGCGAAGATCAGCGGCGCATTGACGGTCGCGCAGTTCAACCTGCGCGAGTTTCTCCAGGGCACCGGCCAGAAACTGCCGGCAATGGCCGATGGCGCTACGCTGAGCAAGGCCGAACTGGTCAGTCGCCTGAGCGGCACGCCGAACAGCCTGGCGCTGGAAGAACTGACCCTGAAGCTCGACGACAGCACCTTCACCGGCCGCATCGCCATCAGCGACTTCTCCCGCCAGGCGCTGCGTGTCGACCTCAAGGGCGACCGCTTCAATCTGGATCGCTACCTGCCGCCGCCGAGCAAGGAGCAGGCGGCCGAGGCAGCGCGCAAGAGCGAGGTCAAGAGCACCCAGGCCAGCGCAATCGGCAGCGGCACCACACCACTGCCCAACGCGCCGACCCAGCAGGCCTGGAGCGAAGCTTCGGTGTTGCCGCTGGATCAGCTGCGCAAGCTCGACACCGAGTTCAACCTGGCCATCGGCAGCCTGACCGCAATGAAAATCCCGCTGGACGGCTTCAACCTCAAGGCACGCACCCGCGATGGCCTGTTGACGCTGCAGGAAATGCGCGCCGGGCTGTACGGCGGTCGCCTGGATGGCTCTGCCAGCCTCGACGTGCGCCCACCCCAACCACTGTTGACGGTGCAGCACCGCTTCAACGGCGTGCCAGTCGAGCGTCTTCTGGAAAGCCAGGGCGAAGAAGTGGTGGTCAAGGGCCTGTTGAATCTGGATGCCGACCTGCGTACCCAGGGCAACAGTGAAAAGGCCTGGATCGACAACCTCAACGGCAAGGTCGGCTTCATCATCGATAACGGCATGCTGGTCGATGCCAACCTCGAGCAGCAGCTGTGCCGGGCCATCGCCACGCTCAATCGCAAGCCGCTCGCCAGCGACCCACGCAGCAAGGACACGCCGTTCCGCGAACTCAAGGGCAATCTGACCCTGCGCAACGGCGTCGCCAGCAACCCCGACCTCAAGGCCAGCATTCCTGGCCTGACCGTCAACGGCAACGGCGATGTCGACCTGCGCGTGCTGGGCATGGACTACCGCGTCGGTATCGTCATCGAAGGCGACAAGGGCGCCATGCCGGACCCGGCCTGCCAGGTCAACGAGCGCTACGTCGGCATCGAATGGCCGCTGCGCTGCCGCGGCCCACTGGAGCTGGGCGCCAAAGCCTGCCGCTTCGACAACGACGCCCTGGGCAAGGTCGCAGCGCGGCTGGCCGGTGAAAAGCTCAACGAGAAGATTGAGGAGAAGCTCGGCGACAAGGTCAGCCCGGAGCTCAAGGACGCACTCAAGGGCCTGTTCAACCGATGAGTCCCGAGCAGTTCGGCGCGGCGGTCCTCGACTGGTTCGACCGCCACGGCCGCAAGGATCTGCCCTGGCAGCAGAACATCACGCCGTACCGCGTGTGGGTGTCCGAAATCATGCTGCAGCAGACCCAGGTCAGCACCGTGCTCGGTTACTTCGACCGCTTCATGGACGCGCTGCCCAGCGTCGAGGCACTCGCCGCCGCCGAGGAAGATGAAGTCCTGCACCTGTGGACCGGCCTCGGTTACTACAGCCGTGCACGCAATCTGCACAAGACCGCGAAACTCGTTGTCGCGGAGTATGACGGCGTGTTTCCTGCGGATGTCGACCAGCTCGCCGAACTACCTGGCATTGGCCGCTCCACGGCCGGCGCCATAGCCAGCATCAGCCTGGGCCTGCGGGCGCCGATCCTCGACGGCAACGTCAAGCGCGTGCTGGCCCGCTACGTCGCCCAGGACGGTTATCCCGGCGAGCCGAAAGTGGCCCGCCAGCTGTGGGAGGTAGCCGAGCGCTTCACCCCGCAGCAGCGGGTCAACCATTACACCCAGGCGATGATGGATCTCGGTGCCACGCTGTGCACCCGTAGCCGCCCGAGCTGCCTGCTCTGCCCGCTGAAGGACGGCTGCCGCGCCCACCTGCTCGGGCGCGAAACCGAATTCCCGGTGCCCAAACCGCGTAAGGCGCTGCCGCAAAAACGCACACTGATGCCGCTGCTGGCCAATCGCGACGGCGCTATCCTGCTCTACCGCCGTCCGTCGACGGGACTGTGGGGTGGGCTTTGGAGCCTGCCGGAGCTGGACGACCTCGCAGCTCTCGACCCTTTGGCCGAGCGGCATGCCCTGCAGCTCGAGGAGCGCCGCGAGCTGCCAGGCCTAACCCACACATTCAGCCATTTCCAATTGGCTATCGAGCCCTGGCTGATCAGGGTCAAGTCCGCGCCCGACGCCGTGGCCGAGGCCGACTGGCTCTGGTATAACCTCGCCACCCCGCCGCGCCTCGGCCTTGCCGCGCCAGTAAAGACACTGCTCAAGCGCGCCGCCGCTGAATTGAATGCAGGAGAAACCACATGACCCGCACCGTGAACTGCCGCAAGTACAACGAAGAACTCCCCGGCCTCGAGCGCCCGCCGTTTCCAGGCCAGAAAGGCGAAGACATCTACAACAACATTTCCAAGCAGGCCTGGGACGACTGGCAGAAGCACCAGACCATGCTGATCAACGAGCGCCGGCTGAACATGATGAACGCCGAGGACCGCAAGTTCCTCCAGGGCGAGATGGACAAGTTCTTCTCCGGCGAGGATTACGCCAAGGCAGAAGGCTACGTGCCGCCGAGCGAATGACCGTCAGCTGCGCTAAGCGCCCGTCCGGATTAAATATTTTTCCGAACCACGCTTGACAGGCAAAAGCCAAATCCGTCTAATAGCGCCCCGTTGCCCAGGTAGCTCAGTCGGTAGAGCAGGGGATTGAAAATCCCCGTGTCGGCGGTTCGATTCCGTCCCTGGGCACCACCTTTCGTTTTCAGGTGGTGCCAGCACCACCCGAAAGCCCACAAGAAGCCCGCCCCGTGCGGGTTTTTTGTTGTCTATACTTCCCGTGGAAACCCTTGTAAGCCCCAATCTTTAGGGGCATTCTTTGGGGCATGGCCGGTTCGGTCAAATTTATGCCCCTACGAGGTGCGCCCCATGCCACGGAAAGCCACGCCGCTGACGGACAGCGCGATCAAGGTAGCCAAGCCCAAGGACAGCCCCTACAAGCTGACGGACGGCCAAGGGCTATATCTGGAGGTCACGCCCAACGGCTCGAAGCTGTGGCGCCTCAAGTACCGTTTCGATGGCAAGGAAAAGCGGCTGGCCTTGGGCGCTTACCCTGCCGTGTCGCTACAGCAAGCCCGCCAGAGGCGCACAGACGCACGCGAGCTGCTGGCCCAAGGGGCTGACCCCAGCGCAGAGAAAAAAGCCGCCAAACAAGCGCAACGGGCCGATGGCGTGACATTCGAGACGCTGGCGCGGGAGTGGTACGCCTACAACGCGCCACGCTGGGCCGAAAGCACCGCCTACAAGGCGAAGCTGTACATGGAAAACGACCTGATCCCCGGCATCGGTTCGCGCCCGGTCAAAGCCATCACCCGCCCGGAGCTGGTCGAGCTGGTGCGCAAGGTCGAAGCGCGCGGCACCCTGAACGCCGCTGGCAAGATTCGCCAATGGCTACACCAGATATTCCGCTTCGGGCTGGCGAGTGGCGTAGTCGAAGCCAACCCGGCCACCGATCTGGACGTGGTAGCCGCACCGCCAAAAGCCACCCGGCACCATCCGCACGTTGCCTTTGCCGAACTGCCCGAGCTGCTGGGCAAGATCGAATCGACCACGCTCAACACCCTGACCCGCTGCGCCATCCGCTTGCTGGTGCTGACTGCCGTTCGCCCTGGTGAGCTGCGCCAAGCGCCCTGGTCGGAGTTCGATCTGGACGGCGCGACCTGGACCATTCCGAAAGAGCGCATGAAAGCCCGCCGCCCGCATGTAGTGCCCCTGCCCCGCCAAGCCGTCGCCATCCTGCGCCAGCTCAAGGAAATCACGGGCGATTACCCGCTAGTGTTTGCAGGCCAGCAAAACCCCGACCGGCCAATGAGCGAGAACACGATTAACAAGGCGCTGCGCCTGATGGGCTACGAGGGCCGCCAGACCGGCCACGGCTTCCGCCACCTGCTGAGCACCGAACTCAACGGGCGCGGCTATAACCGCGACTGGATCGAACGCCAGCTAGCCCACGGCGACAACGACGAAATCCGCGACACCTACAACCACGCCACCTACCTGGAGCAGCGCCGGGAGATGATGCAAGCCTGGGCCGATTCGATAGACGCGCTATGCGCTGGCGCCAACGTGGTGAGCATCAAGCGCAAGGCTTAACGGTTTTGGCTGGCCTAGCTCGACGGAGCGAAAAGCGGATTTCCCACCCGCCTGACCAGCCGATTTATTCGAGACGTGGGGCGCCTGGGAGGGCGTGAAGTGGAGCAGAAAAACTACTACGCGCGAGAAATATCTATCTTCGTATGCGGCTACCTGGCGGGTTCCGTTGGATTGCTGGTTTTTTTGATTCTAAAAAAAATCGGGTACGAATCTGTAGCCTGGTCATTTTCAGGCGCTGTAGGGGGCGCCGGTGCCATCCTCCTTGCTGGATCGCTAATACTTCGAGACTTGAAACGAATAGATGCCAGCTATGCGGGGGAGGCTCAAAACGAAGCAAGCGCAATTCAGCGAGCAGAGCAGGCGGAAGCTGAGGCAGCGGATCTAAATCAACGTCTGATAAACGCTGAAACCGCCTATAAGGCGCTCCAACAAGAGAGCCGGTTCTCATATGACGCATGGGCATCAGCCCAAGCGGAAAGCTCTCACGCCAGCGTAGAGCTGGCCGCAACCAAGACTGAACTCGACTCCCTGTGCCAGCACTCACCCTCCCCTCATGCCATCGACCAAGCCGGCGTTTCGCCCGGCGGCCTAACCTTCCCCTATGCCACCAAGGAACTAGACGCCATGCGCGCCGCTGTCGCGAAGTACTGGGAAGGCTATACCGCTGAAAAGCGCCAGCCGACACAGGTAGAGATACAGATGGAACTGTGCAAACTGCTAGGGCTTGAGCTAGCGAATGGCGAGGCGCCGCGTAAGGTTAAGGCGCTGGCCAGTGCCATCAAGCCCGTGGACTTGCCAGACGTATGACGGGGACGGGTGACATAGTGGCATGACACGATGTCACTCCTAGCTGACACCCCCGCCCCACCCAGCAACATTGCCGCCATCGTTACCAATACCGCCCAAGGAGGCGCAGACGATGGCAATGCAAACCACCCCGACCGCAACACCCCGCCGCTTCATCAAGCTGGCCAAGGTGAAGGACTACACCAGCCTTTCCACATCCGAAATTTACCGGCGCATTGCTGCCGGAACCTTCCCGGCTCAAGTCACCCTTGGGCCGAAGTCGGTGGCCTGGATCGAATCGGAAATTTTGCAATGGTGCGATTCGCTCGCCGCTCAACGCGGGGAGGCTGCATAAATGACCGACACAAAAAAGGCCGACCAACAGGCCAGCCCCAAGAAAACGCCCGGCCATAGTACCAGCACCGAAGCGCAGCGCGCCCGCTTGCTCGCCAGGCTGAAGGCTGGCCCCATCGACACCATCACGGCACGACGAGAGCTAAACATTCTGATGCCAGCCGCACGCATCAAGGAGCTGCGCGAAGCGGGCTACCCTATCGAAACCCATCGCATCAACTTGATTGACGACCACGGGCGCAACCACAGCGGCATTGCCCTGTACTACCTGCGAACCAACCCCGAAGCAGGGAGGGCCGCCGCATGATTGCCTCGACGCCCCTTCCCTACCTTGCCAGCCAGCACCAGCAGCGCTATGGTTCGCCCGTTGCTGCAAATTCAGCGACCGGGTTTGGCGACCCGAGCAGACAAAGGCGCACAGGCGCCCACCATCCCATTGCAGGCGCTTTTTTTGTGCCAGCGATGCTGTGTTATGGCGGCTGTGCGCGGGAGGCCGAAAGGCCTGCCGGGTTCCTTTGTCCCCGGTTCGCCAACCTGCGCACGGCTGCCACCCTTAATCGTTTGGCGACGATTCGTGGCAGCTCCAACGACAAAGGAGCACCACCTATGCAAACCACCCGCAATCCGTCCACCCATGCCGCCGCCTGGAAGGCCCGCGCCTTCGCCGCGCTACGCGCTGATTCGTCCCTGTCCGTCCGCCTGCGCCGCTACAACGAAGCGATGGCCCGCGCCCGCTCCCTGGAAACCGTAGGGGGGGTGCAATGAGCAACCGCATCGCCGCTATGGCCAACATCGCAGACGACGCAATCGAGCAGGTCCGTTATGGAAAGGAGCACGCCCGATGGCTTGCCGCGCTGATGACTGCGATTCACCGGGAGCTTGAGCCAAGCCCCGCCCTGCTGGAGGCACGCGCAAGCCGTGTGCAGGATTTGGCCAGCTTGGGGCAGTACCTGGCCGACGATCTGGCTAACTACATGGATTGCCGCGCCAGTGAGCTGCAACAGAAGGCCGACGCCGTAGGGGGTGCCCAATGAGCGCCGTCTGCTGGAGTCACCTGCTACCCGACCCTTTGCGCATGGGCCGTCTGTCCACTGATGATCTGGACGCCATCGAGCGCACCGCTGAATGTGAGGCGCTGACCATGGCACACGGCATTTCCGCCATTGGCGAGCTACTGGCCTGGACTGCCGACGCTGGCGAGCTATCCAACGATACCGCCCGCAATATCGGCTGGCTTATCAACTCGCTGGGCACGCTATCCGGCAGGCTCGTGGACGTTGCGAACGGCGCCGAGTACGAGCTGGAGCGCCGCAAGGCCACCGCACCGAACCCGACCGCAGAGGGCTAAACCATGACTATTCAAAACGGCGCCCGTGCGCCGAGGGGATCGGCTTGCCTGGAGAAAGCCGAACTGGCCTTCCGCGATGCCCTGCAAGCCACGTTCGGGCCGCTGGATTGGCTACCTATAGCAGACGGCACCATTCACCGCTTCCGCGTGCCAGACGACAAGCCCGGCACACTCAACGGCTGGTACGTCCTACACCTGGACGGCATTGCATCGGGTGCGTTCGGCAGCTGGAAGGCGGGAGGTTCTAACACCTGGAGCAGCCGCAAGCCCGCCGACCCGATGGAAGCCGAATTGATCCGCCAGCGCGTCGAGCAGGCGCGGCACCAGCGCGAGGCGGAGCAGCACCAGCGACAGCAGACGGCAGCCATCGAAGCGCAACGGCTGTGGAGCACCAGCGCCCCGGCCGATCCGCATCACCCTTACCTGATCGCCAAGGGCTGCCAGCCGCACGGCCTGCGCCAGCGCGGCGACGTTCTGCTGGTGCCGCTCTACCTTGGGCGCGTTCTGGTCAACCTGCAACGCATCGCAGCGGACGGCGGCAAACGCTTTCTGTCCGGGGGCAGGGTGAAGGGCTGCTATTCACCCATCGGCACGCTGGAGCCAGACCAGCCGCTGTACATCTGCGAAGGCTGGGCAACCGGCGCAACCATCCACGAGCACAACGGCGCCGCCGTGGCCTGCGCCATGAATGCGGGCAATCTGCTGGAGGTCGGGCGCCAGTTACAGCGGCACTACCCGAATAGCCGACTGATTATCGCGGGTGACGACGACCGCCAGACCGAAGCCGAGGGCAAGGGGAACCCCGGACGCGCCGCAGCCGCCCAAGCCGCCGCCATGCTGGGCTGTGGGCTGGTGCTGCCACCCATTCCCGCTGATGCCCCGCTGGAGCTTTCGGACTTCAACGATCTAGCCAACTGGAGGGCCGCACAATGAGCGCAGCCATCGTCACCCCGATTGTGCCGGAAGCCGTCGCACCAGCCATCGAGCGCCCCTGTTACCGGGTGTATGAACACGCCATCACACTGGACGGCGTGAAGCTGCGCCCCGGCGTCTGGTATCACGGGCAAAGCCTGGACAAGCAAAGCGGCGAGTATCTGCCGTTCGATGAATGGCTGTGCGGGCCTTTGCATGTCGAAGCCGTCACCCGCAACGAAGGCCAGGACGGCGATTACGGGCGCCTGCTGCGATTCCGCAACGCCGACCGCCGCGAACTGACCTGGGCAATGCCCAACGAGCTATTGGCGGGCAAGCCCGATTCGATCCTGTCCGTTCTGCTGGGCATGGGCCTGGATGTGGACTACCAGCGCCGCGCCAAGGTCTGCCAGTACATCGCCGCGCAATACCCAAAGGACCGCGTGATAGCGGCCACGTCTACCGGCTGGCACACCCGCGAACTTTTCATCATGCCGCGCCAGAACATCGGCAAGGGCAAAGCGATATTCCAGAGCGAGGCCGCCAACGGTGACGACTACCGCCAAGGCGGAACGCTGGAAGGCTGGCAAGACAGCATCGGCGCCAAGTGCGAGGGCAACCCGTTGCTGGTGCTGAGCGTCTGTGCATCGCTTGCCGGGCCGCTGCTGTACCACGTCCAACGGCAAGGCGGGGGCTTTCACATCGTCGGTGATTCCAGCACGGGCAAGAGTTCCGCCATTCTGGCCGGGGCATCGGTATGGGGGCACGGTGAGGACTTCAAGCGCACTTGGCGCGCTACTGGCAACGGGCTGGAAGGCATCGCCAGCCAACGCAATGACACGCTGCTGGCGCTGGATGAGATAGGCGAAGCCGACCCACGGGAGATAGGCGCCGTGGTCTACGCAATGGCGAACGGCACCGGCAAGGCCAGAGCCACCCGCAACGGCTCGGCACGGGCTGCGAAGCGCTGGCGCGTCATGCTGTTTTCATCTGGCGAGCTGGGGCTATCGGCGCTGATGGCCGAAGGCGGCAAGCGTAGCCGGGCCGGGCAGGAGATCCGCCTGCTGGATATACCCGCCCGCCGCGCCTTCGGAGCGTGGGACAACTTGCACGGCATGACCGGGGGCCGGGAGTTCTCCGACGCGATCCAGCGCGCCAGCGTGACGCACTACGGGCACGCGGGGCCGCAGTTTATCCGCAAGCTGCTGGAGCTTGGCGAGCAGGACGACTTACCCGCGCTGCTGGCGCAACTCTGCAACCAGTACCCGAGCACCAGCGGGCAGGAAAGCCGCGCTGCCGAACGCTTCGCCCTGGTGGCTATGGCGGGGGAACTGGCTATCAGCTTTGGCATTCTCCCCCTGCCGAATGGCGCAGCCCGCGACGCAATGTTGGGGCTGTTTGAGGTATGGCGAGCAGGCCGGGGGCAAGGTCCAAGCGAGGATCGGCAGATATTGCGCGCCATCGCTGACTTCATCGCCCGCCACGGCGACACCCGGTTTTCATCCGCCGATGACCCCGAAGGCGAAGCCAGGGACCGCGCCGGGTATTGGGAGGACAGCCCGACCGGGCGCCTGTACCTATTCAACCGCCCCGGCCTGGAGGAAGCCGCCAAAGGTTACGACCTGGGGCGCGTGGTGCTGGCGCTGGAATCGGTCGGAGCGATTGCCAAGCGTGAACCGGGCCGCGCTCAAGCCTCCAAGCGACTGCCCAGCGGGCGCAAGGAAAAGCTGTACTGGATCGACGCCGCCAGACTGGAGCCGGAACAGTAAACGAACCTTGCATTTCCTACTGGGGACAGTGGGGACAGCGGGGGCGCCCTAGTGCCGCATGGGCTAGAGCTGCCCCCACCCACTGCAAAGGCAAGGGGACAGTGGGGACAGGCCGGGCAATTTGTCCCCTTTGTCCCCACCCACTGACAGGCATAGGGGACAGCTACAGCCCGCGCCGTTACTCGCCGCCCCCTTTGTCCCCTCTGTCCCCACGGCAAAACACAAAAGGGAAAGCGAAATGAGCGCGCTTGCACAGCTTGCCGAACACCTGGGGCTATCGAGCGATCCGCGACCAGCGCCAGCGACGACACCTATTCAACCCGCCGCGAACGATCCGCAGCAGCCGACCAGCGCACCAGCACGACCAACCGCACCAGAGGCCACCAGCGAGCCGAAGCGCGCCGCCTGGAGGATCACCCGAGCAGGCCAGGCGATTGGTTACATGGTCGGACAGCCAATGACCTATTCCGAAGCCCTAGCCGCCGCTCGCTGGCGCTGGGCTGATGCCGAACTAGACGGCGCACCAAAGGAGCCGAACCCATGAAAGCCAGCCAGATTCGAGCACTCGCCAACATAGCCGACAAGCCAGGCGCCAGCGTGAGCACGCAACTAATCGCCACGCGCCGAATATGTCGCCTTTTTTGTCATGAGCGCGCAACGATCCACCAAGAGCGCCGCGCAATGCGACGTAAAGCTGCCAAGCTGAAAGCCTTTTTGCCATTCACTGCCGCAGCCGTTGCCGACCTGGAGCAGCGAGCCAGGGAGCACGAAGCCGAATCGCTGGAGGGCATGAACCGGGCGCTGATCGGGATAGGCCGGGCCGTCCTTCTGCAAAGCGCCAGCACCACGGCGGCACTTGGATTTGATCGGCTGTGCGATCTGCTGAGCGTGAACGCCACGCATCGAGCACAAGCGGTCCGCGACGGTGACGCCGGGCTACACGAGCTGGTGTTTATTGCCTGCCTGGAGGACAGCGCAACGGGACACGGCACGGCCTGGGGAGACGGCGGACCGCTGTATCAAGCCTGCCTACTGGCTATGGCTGACTTCATCCGCAACGCACCAGAGGGAGCGCTACCCGATCCGTTCGCACCCGGCGCCCCCTTCGGGCCGAAGCTGCCGCCCGTGCTGCGCGTGGTTTGATCGCAGGCGCCACGGATGGCGCTACCCCCACCCCCGTTAGGTTCTCCCCCACCCCGGCACCGTCGCGGGTGATTCGTGCCCCGCCTTTTCGCTTCATACCGAATTTTCCAGTCTGCCCCCGCTTCCGGTTCCGCCTTCCGCTGGAAGCCCCACCAGCACGCCCGCAACGGGCACCAGTGAAGCGGAAACGACCGGCACCAGTTGGCCTATTGCCCAGCACCAGCGCCCGACCTGCGAAGCCTGGAGCGAGACAACGAAACAACAACCAACCCACCAGCCAGCGCCGTATATAGCGAACGGTCAAGGCACGAATCACCCGCAATGGGGGCGCCCCTTGGGAGGACCCGTGTCAGGGGGAAGGACCATTCGAGTGACTAGACAATGCTCAACGCCGAAACATGAGCGCGGGGGCTACCAATAATCAGGCTTCCGGGCCGGTGCCTTGCGGGTGGGCACTCGATCAGGGAACTGGTGTGTTTCCAGTTCCTTGATACTGACGTGTCGGCGCATCCAGTGTGAGAACTCGTGAAGCGAACCAGGCGGGTTCCGCTTGATACCTTCGCGGTGAGGAAGAATCACGCCCAGCCGCATCTGTGGGAAGTCTTCACGCAGAGCGCGAAGCGCAGGCGTCATATCGGTGTCCGCCGAAACCAATACCAACTGGTCAATGCGTTCATCGATCGGCAAGCTGGCTTGCTTGGCTGCAAGCCGATACATGCTGATTGCGATATGAACGTCGGTTTCTTTCTCCTCAAGTAACCACACATCCACCTGGTCCGTGCGCGATGCTGGAGTGTCCTTTGTGATAAACCGGGGTGCCCGACCTGGTTCCAGCCGATGACGCCCGAAAAAAACGTCAACACCCTTCGCTTTCAAAGCTCTGATGTAAGTATCTTGGGCTTCTTTGGAGGCAATGCCACGAGTGGCAAGGTCCGGCTTCACACCAGAGGTGAAGTAGCTAATAGAAACCACGTTACTGCTTGGATCTTGCACCTGAACGATGTGCGAAAGCAGTGTAGGTAGGTTAAGCCACTTGTATGGGGTGCCCGCTAGCAACCCATAAAATAGGTTGTAGCCATCGACAAAGCAGGCTGTTCGCACAAATTCTGATCCTTAGAAACGAAAAAACCGGCGCTTGGCCGGTTTCTTCACCCCAACGGCCAGCGAACTTAATCGCTGCGTACGGGGTTGAGTCGTGGAACAGAGTATTACCCAGTATCGAGCGTGATGCAAGGTGTCCTGGGGTGTCCTGGGGTGTCCTGGGGTGTCCTGGGGTGTCCTGGGGTGACTTGGGGTGACTTGGGGGGCTCGCACGCGACGAGTGGAGATCCTACCCCGGCAACTTCAGCTCTGCCAGTTCGCATGATTGGTTCGCAGTCCTGGTACGCAAGCTGGTACGCACGGAAAGTACGCATTTTTCACGCACTACACCGTTTCGGGGAATCAACCCCATGAAAGCCGGTTTAGCGACCAGTACGCGCGCGCACGCGAGGCAGGAAGGGTTATATCGGGGTGAGGCGAACGGCAAGATTACGGCAAGGTTAGTGCAAGGGTGACCAGTCAGTGACCATTCGCAGTGACCAGTCGCAGCGGTAGGAGGGGACGAGATTAGGGCGAGGTAACCCCAAGATCACCGCAAGACGATACGGTAAGGTCACGGTAAGAGTAACGGGCGATTACGGGGAGGAACCCCAAGGTTGCCCCAAGGGGTGAGGCTGAAAACCAATCAACGGATATCAAGCGCCCCGGCACTGTTTCCAAAGTAGATCGGTTTAGATTCCGATCACCTGACAGCAGGCGGCAGCACGCAAATAAAACGCTAAGGCGAAACGAGCCATTGGAGCCGGAACGGGGGCACTTTTTGTTTTGGGGGCATTTTTGGGGGCATCGATACACTAGCGAACCACACAAACCCAGAAATTGAGCCGCCTGTAGCGATTGGTTCGGTTCCGTCCCTGGCACCACTAATACCGAGAAACCCCAAGCGAATTTAACCTCCTTGGGGTTTTTTATTGCCTGCAATTTGGCAATAAGCCTGGTTCAGTCGCTCGCCGCACGAGATAGCCGCCATCCAAGCATGCGGGCCAGCGAAGCGTATGCCTCATTCACTTCATCGCTCCGACTTCATTCTGCGCTAGGCTGGTGCTAACAGAGCGGGCCCGAGCAGGGTGTTGCTCAACTGCGTCGAGCTGCCAAGGAATGCCGCGCATAGCAAGGAGCCGAACGATGCACAGGAATCTCTCGATTCTGCTGTTATGGCTGTTGTCGACCGCTGCCACGGCCAGCAGCGTGCAGTGGCGCTTCGTAACCGAAGACTTCCCTCCTTTCACCTATCCTGCTGACGCCTCAGTCAGCAACACAGCGGGCGTTGGCGCGGCGGGCCCGTTTGTGGAAGTGGTGAGCGCGATCTGCGCGCGTTTGCAGTACCAATGCACGATCACCCTGTATCCCTGGCAGCGAGCATTCCGCCTCGCCGAGCAGGGCCAGGTGGATGGCATCTTCACCTTGGCACGCTCACCGCAGCGCGAGCAGATATTCCACATCAGCCGGATGCTGGTCACTTCCCGCTACAGCGTGTTCGCCCAGGCCGACAGCAGCTTCGTCTTCAATCAGCCCACCGATATGGCTGGCCGTCTGGTTGGCGTTTACGGCCCTTCCGGAACCTCTTACGTACTGTCCGAACGCCTCAAGTCGGTACCTGACGTACGCCTGCACCTGACTACCGACAATCGCCGGCTCTTGCGCATGCTGCAGTCCGGACGCTTCGGCGTGGACGGCCTGGCGGTGCTCAATCAGGATGTCGCCTGGCACCTGATCGAGGAAGAGCGCCTCTCCGGAGTGCGCGAGGCCGGCGAGATGGGCCCGATCAGCTATGGCATTGGCCTTTCGCGCAGGACAGTGAGCACGGCGCAGTTCGAAGCGTTCGAGCAGGCGCTGGACGCGGCAATTGCCGATGGCACGGTGCCGGCGATTCTGCGCCGGCACCAACTCGAAGCCGCGTACTGAGCGGACTAAAAGACGGCAACCACTGAAACCCAATGGTGGCCTAACGGGTGTCGGCAAACACCATCCCTTTGAATATCCGCGCAAACCGTGAGCGCTCTGCATCGACGGTCCAGTCAAAGAAGCCCTGGTGCATTGCCTCGCGATAGCCCTTCGCGGTGCGAGCCTCAGCGCGCACTTAGCCCCCTCTACACGGCAGAGCATACCGGCAGGGAGCTGTGCGGCGGCAGCTCCCCCCCAATTTGCCCAAGCAAGGCGGACCATCTGAGACCTGGCTCAGATTCGGTCGACGGCCAGCCTGTTACCCTCGCCCGCCCCTAAACGCACGGATGCCGTCATGCTGCGCTATCTACTTGCCGTCCTGCTCGTTACCGCCTTCCCCGTCTGTGCCGAATCGATCAACTGCCGGGTGATCGGTATCGCGGATGGCAACACCTTCAGCTGCCGTACCGCCGAAGGCAACCGACTGAGGGTCCGGCTGGCCGAGATCGACACTCCAGAGCTCAAGCAGCCTTACGGCAGTCAAGCTCGACAAGCACTCTCCAGCTATATCTTCGGCAAGGACGTCGCACTCGCAATCATGGGCCGCGACGACCTTGGAAGGACGCTGGCGCGGGTCAAGGTCGGTAATGTCGACGTCAACTCAGAGATGGTCAGGACTGGGACCGCTTGGGCGTACCGCGACCACTTGAAGGACCGCAAGCTGCTCGACCTGGAAGCCGTCGCACGCGAATTCAAACGCGGCATATGGTCGTTGCAGAAATCCGAACAGCAGCCCCCATGGGAATGGCGCAAGGAAATGCGTGGCCGCTAGCCGGTTCTGCCTGCTGGGCGCCTCGCTTTACTAGCCTGACCTAGGCAGTAAAGACGTGAAGTGTGCAGCGATCTGTACGCCCCAACAATCTTAATGAAAGTAATTTGCATTTAGTTTACCTTCACGCTCCCCTCTATAAATCCAACTCCGGGAGCTCCACGTGTTTCGCAAAACCTGCCTGTGCCTATCCATTTCGCTCGCCTCCCTTTCACTCTCGTCTTCGCCGGTCGCAGCAGCGAATGAGGCGGCGGAGCTTGAAGCGGTCACCATCAGCGCGACCCGGGCCAGGAGTGAAGCGGGCAAGACCCCACAAAAAATCACCGTGATCGACCGCGAGCAGATCGAGCAGCAACTGGCGATCACTGGTGACCATGGCGCGATCCTGAGCAATCTGATCCCCTCCTATTCGCCAAGCAGGCAGAAGATGAGCAGCGCTGGTGAGACGTTCCGTGGCCGCTCGGCGCTGATCCTGATCGATGGCGTACCGCAGTCGACACCGCTACGCGACAGCCAGCGTGACGGCTACGTAATCGACCTATCGATGGTCGAGCGTATCGAGGTCATTCACGGCGCCAGCGCCGAGCATGGCTTGGGAGCGACCGGCGGCATCATTAACTACGTCACGCGCCGCCCTGCCAGCGGAGCTTTACGCCAGCACGCAGGGATCAGCTTCACTGCGCCCACACGCTATGAGTCCGAAGGACTTGGCTACAAGCTGGACTACCGCATCGAAGGCACTCAAGGCGATTTCGACTACCTAGCCGCCGCCAGCTGGCAGACTCAGGGCATGTTCTACGACGCCAATGGTGATCTGATTGGCGTAGACGATACCCAGGGCGATGTAATGGATTCGACCAGCACCGATCTAATGCTCAAGCTCGGATACTGGCTAGACGACGATCAAAACATCGGCCTGATGGTCAATCGCTACCAGGTGGAGGGCGAGCATGAGTACGTCAACGTACCCGGCGATGCCGACGCAGAGATACCCGCGACATCACGCAAAGGTAGCCCGCTGGGCAAGGCGCCACAGAACGAGGTGCTGGCGACCAGCCTGTCGTACAAGCACGCAGACCTGTACGGCAACGAACTGGGTCTGCAGCTGTATACACAACGCTTTCGCGGTCGCTTTGGCGGCGGCACCAACGCTACCTTTCAGGACCCCAGCATCGCACCCGTGGGTACGCTTTTCGATCAATCGCAGAACGAGTCGGACAAGATCGGCGGCAAGCTGACGATCAGCCGTGATGGTTTGCTCGACAACCACCTGATGCTCACCGGTGGCATCGACGTGCTGCAGGACACCACCAGCCAGCAGCTGATCCTCACGGATCGGGAGTGGGTGCCGGAAACAGTGTTTCTCAACTACGCCCCGTTCCTCCAGGCAGAGATCCGCGTGCTCGAACAGCTGACGCTGCACGCCGGGGTGCGCCATGAATTTGCAGACCTGGAGATCGACAGCTTTCGCACTATCGCCTCGACCAAGCCCGTGGGCAGTGTCGCTGTCGAGGGCGGCAATCCGACCTTCGAGGAAACGCTCTACAACGCCGGTTTGGTGTGGCAGATGAATGACTGGGCGCAGCTGTTCGCCAACTACTCGGAGGGTTTCGGCATGCCCGATGTCGGACGCGTGTTGCGTGGCATCGGCACACCGGGAACGCGTGTCGACGACTTCCTGGACCTGCAGCCAGTGGTCACCGAAAACCGCGAAATTGGCTTTCGGTTAAACCACGGACCATTCGACGCTGAAATCAGTTACTACCAATCCGACGCAGATCTTGGCTCACGCCTGGATGGAGTGGGCGGGGTTTATCAGGTTCGTCGCGAACGTACCGAAATTGACGGCATCGAGTTCGCTGGCGGCTGGCAGGTCAACAAGGCGCATCGCCTGAAGCTGGTGTATGCCCAGGTCAACGGCCAGTCCGATACCAACGGCGACGGCAAGGTCGACACCGATCTCGATGGCGCAAACATCTCACCGGATCGCTATGGCATCAGCTGGCAAGCGAACTGGGGCGAAAAGCTGCACAGTCTGCTGCAAGCCAACCACTACGCCAGCCGCAGCTTCGACACCGAAGGGCTGGACTTCGACGGCTACACCCTGGTGGACGCCTCCCTGCGCTACAGCTTGCCGCTCGGCGAGGCCAGCCTCGGCATCGAAAACCTGTTTAACGAGGACTATCTGACCTACTACTCCCAGGCGGCCAATACCGGCACGCAGGAAACCCGTAATGGCCGCGTTTTCAACGGTCGCGGGCGGACGTTCACACTCGGATACCAGGCCAGCTTTTAACCCATGTGCGAGCCGGTGAGGCACTGGCCGTTCGACCGGCCCTGGCAAAGGCATACCGCTCTCACGCTGCGAGTGGTCACGGCTGTCGCTGGCGGCTACGCCTGCACGGTTGCCCTGAGCTCGACTGTGGCCCTGTCATTGGTGCTGCTCGCTGACATGGCGCGCAGCGATGCGGTGCTGCTTGCATCCATGCTCGGGTTCATCATCTATCTGGCATTGCTGCTGTGGTGCTTCGCTGAACCCAGGCTATGGCGCGTCGGCCTGCTTATACCGCTGAGCATGACGTTAGATGCGGGCTTGCAGTTCGGGCTGACAAACATCTGATGGCGCCTGATAGCGGCTTGCGCTCCTCCATGGGCTGGCTGCACACCTGGGCCGGGGTGGTGCTCGGCAGCCTACTGCTGACTGTATTCTGGTCCGGCAGCCTGGTAGTTTTCGACCGTGAGATTGACCGCTGGATGCAGCCTGCAACCCGCCTCGCCGCCGCTCCTGCGGTAATTTCGCTGGACCGCCTGGTAGTCCCCCACGCCCAGCGCCTTGCGGGAGCAGCCCCACGCTGGAGCATCACCCTTCCAGATCGGCGCACGCCGGTCATTCAGCTGGAATATCAGGATGCGCAGGGTGTATCGACACGCCGCTTCATCGACCCTTACAGCGGCGAACTTCTACCTGACGAGGGCAGTTGGGCGGCCACAGGGTTTCTTTTCCCGTTTCACTACAGCTTGCACCTACGCTGGCGCGACCTCGGCTACTGGCTAGTCGGAATAGCCGGCATGGGCATGCTGACATTGCTGGCTTCGGGCGTGGTGATCCACCGCAAACTGATTCGCGAGTTCTTTACCTTTCGCCGGCACAAGAGCACACAGCGCGCCACACTGGATCTGCACAACCTCACCGGCATCGTCGCATTGCCATTCCATTTTCTGATCAGCCTATCGGGGCTGATCATTTTCTTCGCCATCTACTTTCCCGCTGTCATCGAACGCCTCTACCCCAACGGCAGCAGCCAATTCACTGCGCAAGCGTTCGGCAGCTACACGCGACCCGCTGCGGGTGAGCCAGCAGCGCTGGCCTCGCTGGACGCCATGCGCAGCCGCGCGCGTAACGCCTGGCAGGGAGACGAGCCATACATGCTGAGGGTCTGGTATCCGGGAGATAGCCAAGGGTATGTGGAAGTCCGTCGTACATTTGCTCGGCAAATCAGCATGAATGTCGACCGCATGACCTTCGACTCCAGCAACGCTGCGCTGCTGCTCGATCATCGCACCGCGCCGATAGCGGGTATCCAGCGCTTTTTCAGCGGCTTGCATTTTGTCCAGTTCGAGCACTGGACGCTGCGTTGGCTGTATTATCTGGGCGGGCTTTGCGGCTGCGTAATGATCGCCACCGGCATGCTGTTCTGGGCCGGAGTACGGCGCAACAGACACCTGCACCAGGGCATGCGAGGCGTGAACCTGGTTGATGCAATCTGCGTCTGCAGCTGCACCGGTCTGATACTAGCGACGCTCGGCTTCTTCATTGCTAACCGCGTGCTGCCCGCAGAAGCCAGCTGGCTTGGCAACAAGCGAGCGGCGCTGGAAGGCTGGACGTTCTTCCTCGTATGGGCGGCAGCACTCCTGCACGCCCTGCGATACGGTACACGGGCATGGAGTGGTCAGCTGATGGCCATCTACATAGCAGCACCCATGGCGGTACTGTTGAACTGGCTCAGCACCGGCGACCACCTGCTGCGGAGTCTGCAGCAGGGCCTTTATGCCGTCGCAGGCATGGACCTGATGCTCCTGCTGCTTGCGCTGCTCGCACTCGGTACCGCGCGCCGGCTCGCTCGAGGCGTGGCGCATGCCTGAGTTCGTGCAGCTGGTGGCCGCTGGGCTGTGCTACCTGGCACTAGCCCAGTTGGCTCTGTTGCAGCTACCTCATCGCAAGGCGGTCTGGCGTGTGACCGCACTCCCGCTGCCTTTAGAGCAAAAGCTGCGGCGCGTAGCCGCTGGGTTAATGCTCACTATCGCGCTAGGGCTCCTGCTCATGGTCGATGGGCCAGGTTTTGCACTGCTGCTCTGGCTCTGGCTGCTGGCGCTCATGGCAGCAGCCGTCGCGTTCACGCTCAGCTGGAAGCCGAGCCTATTGCGCTGGCTACCTTGATACGTACGGTCACGACTCAGTTAGCGCGGCTGCCGACGACGCGCTAGCCTGAAGCGATGGCAGAGCGCTTGCAGCTGTAGCCAATCGCCTTGGAGCTACAACCATGCCCCTACGCTGGATTGCGATGTCGATGCTACTGAGCCTGGCAGCCAACGAAGGCCACGCAGAAGCACTGAGCTTCGTCACTGAAGACTTCCCGCCCTTCTCCTACGCGCAGACTGATGCGGCAGCCAACGACATCGCTGCCGGCCCCTTCGTCGATATCGTCACGGCCACCTGTGCACAGCTGAGCATCGACTGCCCTGTCCAGCTGCATCCTTGGCGCCGTGCACTGGCCTTGGCGGAGGCCGGCGAGGCGCAGGGCATCTTTACGGTCATCCGTTCGCCGGAACGGGAGCGCGCGTTTCATCTAACTCGCATGCTGGTGACCTCGCGCTACGGCGTATACGCACGCACCGCCAGCCGCTTCGTATTCCACCGGCCGCAGGACCTTGCCGCCGCACAGTCGCCGTATACGGCCCATCCGGCACCTCGTTCGTGCTCGGCAAACACCTGACCAGGGTTGCTGACGTGCAGTTGATCCTCAAAGCGGATAACCGCCGCCTTCTGCGCATGCTGGAGGCCGGGCGCTTCGGGGAAAACGGCGTGGCCGTGGTCAATCAGGACGTCGCCTGGCACCTGATCGATCAGGAAGCGCTAACAGACATCCACCAGGCGGGTGAATTGCAGGCCGTTTCCTACGCCATCGGGCTTTCCCGTACCGCGGTCAGTGAAGCCGAGTTTCAGCGTTTCAACCAAGCGCTGGAGGCGCTGATCGCCGACGGCAGCGTCACACGCATTCTGCGGCGCTACGGGCTGGACCCTGCGTTTTAGCTGCTGCCGCACAACCAATTGAGCAATCAGGACAATTTTCGCTGAATCATTCGGCGCTTCGGGCCGTCTACCCAGAAGGCAGCGTTCGGCCACTCCGGAAGTTTCGCCGCGTACATCCCGCTCATCACCCAGTCATAAGGGAGGCTGACCGCCCATGGACGCCGCTAAAAAATTGCCCAAAGCCGTCATTCTGTTCCCCGTATTCATCCCCGCCGTGGTCGTCACCCTGCTGCTTGTGATCGGCACGATCAGCAATCCGGAACTGGCCGGTGAGGTGTTCAGCTCGACGCTGGCGTTCATTACGACCAACTTCGGCTGGTTCTACATGCTGTCGGTGGCGTTCTTTCTGGTATTCATCGTCGGCATCGCGATGACGCCCTGGGGCAATATCAAACTGGGCCCCGACCACGCCGAGCCGCAGTACAGTTTCCCGGCCTGGTTCGCCATGCTGTTTTCCGCCGGCTACGGTATCGCCCTGCTGTTTTTCGGTGTGGCCGAGCCCGTGCTGCACTACGCCTCGCCGCCGGCCGGTGCTGGCGAAACCGTGGACGCCGCCAAGCAAGCCATGCAGATCGCCTTCTTCCACTGGGGCTTTCATATCTGGGCGATCTACGGTCTGACCGGGCTGGTGCTGGCTTACTTCTCGTTCCGCCATGGTTTGCCGCTGTCGATGCGCTCCGCGCTGTACCCCATCATCGGCGAACGCATCTATGGGCCGATCGGTCATGTGGTGGATATCTTCGCGATTCTCGGCACCCTGTTCGGCATCGCCACCACGCTTGGTTTGTCCGTCACCCAGATCAATGCGGGCATCAATTACCTGTGGCCGACGATACCGATCAGCATCAATGTGCAGATCATCGCCATCGCCATCATCACCGGCCTGGCGATCTGCTCGGTGGTCGCCGGCCTCGACAAGGGCGTGAAGAACCTGTCGCTACTGAACATGATCCTGGCGATCGGCCTGATGCTGTTCGTGTTCGTGGTCGGTCCGACCATCTTCATCCTCGAGACCTTTCTGCAGAACACCGGCAGCTACCTGAACAACATCATCGAGCGCACCTTCAACCTGCAGGCGTACAGCCGCAGCGACTGGATCGGCAACTGGACGCTGTTCATCTTCGGCTGGACCATCGCCTGGTCGCCCTTCGTCGGCCTGTTTATCGCCAAGATCAGCCGTGGTCGGACCATCCGCCAGTTCGTCTTCGGCGTGATGTTCGTGCCGACCATGTTCACCTTTCTCTGGTTCTCTGTGTTCGGCGACACCGCACTGCACATGATCATGGTCGAGGGCTATACATCACTGATTGGCGACGTGCAGGCGGACAACGCCATCGCGCTGTTCAAACTGTTCGAACTGCTGCCGATGACGTCCATCGCCTCGTTCCTGGCGGTGGTGCTGATTATCACCTTCTTCGTCACCTCGTCGGACTCCGGCTCCCTGGTGATCGACTCGCTGGCAGCCGGCGGGGCGCTGCATACGCCGGTGTGGCAGCGGGTGTTCTGGGCCAGTATCGAGGGCGTGGTCGCGTCCGCACTACTCCTGGCGGGCGGGCTCAGCGCACTGCAGACCATGACCATCGCCAGCGCGCTGCCCTTCGCGATCATCATGATGATCGCTGCGCTGGGCATGTGGCGCGCACTGGTGATCGAAGGCCACCACGAAACCAGTCTGCAAAGCCATATGCAGAGCAGTCGACTGGCCAGCAACGCCGGTCCCGGCCTGTGGAAGAAGCGCCTGGCCGGTTTGGTCAGCTTTCCCAACCGGGAGGAGGTCGACGGCTTCATGAACACCACGGTGCTCAAGGCCATGCGCCGGGTGCAGCGCGAACTCAGTGGCCAGGACTGGGCAGCCGAAGTGCACACCGATGAAGCCCATTCGCGGCTCTACCTGGAGGTCATCAAGGATGACCAGGTGGACTTCATCTACGAGATCCGCGCGGTCGGTTATGCCATGCCGGCGTTCGCGCTGACCGAAGGGCCGGAGGCCGACGAGCAGTACTACCGTGCCGAGGTGTTCCTGCGCCGCGGCGGCCAGCATTACGACGTCTACGGATACGACCAGGCGGACATCATCAGCGACATACTCGACCAGTTCGAAAAGTACCTGCACTTCCTGCACATCTCGCCGGGCAGCTTGCCGTGGAAGATGGCCGAGCACGACGAAATGCTCTCCGACGACCAAAACACGCCCAAGCCGGAAGCGAGCTGAGACCGTGGCCGCTTCGGGCCGCACGGAAGCGGACCGAGCCTGCCGTTTACGCAAGGCACCAGAGTGTGCCTGCGCGTACAGCGCCGATTTCATCTATATAGATAGGGGCGCATCGGCGGCCGGCGAAACGTGACCGATTGGTCACACCGCTCAACGCCGCATCGCGCTTGGCGCATGCCGCATCGCATGCTAGGTTTGCGCCTCGCCAGGACGGCGAGCAGTTCGCGCGGAGCGCACCATCAGATATCTAGACCATGGCGGCCTTCGCCGGTCTGTAAGAGGACCCCTCATGGCCGAGGCCATCCCTGCACTGGAAATCCGCAATCTGCACAAGCGCTACGGCGATCTGGAAGTTCTCAAAGGCATTTCGCTGACCGCCCGCGATGGCGATGTGATTTCCATCCTCGGCTCTTCAGGCTCCGGAAAATCCACCTTTCTGCGCTGCATCAACCTGCTGGAAAACCCCCACGAGGGCGAGATTCTGGTGGCCGGCGAGCAGCTCAAGCTCAAGCGCGACAAGCAGGGCGACCTGGTCGCCGCCGACGGCAAGCAGCTCAATCGGATTCGCAGCGAACTGGGTTTCGTGTTCCAGAACTTCAACCTCTGGCCGCACATGACCATCCTCGACAACATCATCGAGGCACCGCGCCGCGTGCTCGGCCAGAGCAAGGCC